>Ga0302299_10001018_pt1 | contig 16527 bp, 14 predicted proteins | sample III_Fen_N3_4_FD_198795 | JGI IMG/M metagenome (GOLD analysis project Ga0302299, IMG submission 198795) | Peat permafrost microbial communities from Stordalen Mire near Abisko, Sweden - III_Fen_N3_4 | ecosystem: Environmental > Terrestrial > Soil > Wetlands > Permafrost | place: Sweden: Abisko... | reverse complement strand
TCACCGGCGACCGGGCTCGACCAGTCGGTCCACCCCGGGGGCACGTAGCGCTTTCCCGCCGGGTGCGGGTAGCCGTTGAGGTACTTGCCGAACAGCCCGGTCCGGTACCCCGCGTCCTGGAGCCGGGTGGCGATGGTGCGGCGCTCGATGCCGAGGCGGAACGCCCGTTTGAACCCGCCCCGCGGGCCGCCGTTGTTGAGCACCCCCGTGTTGTGGGCGTACTGCCCCCGCAACGTGGTGGTGCGCGAGGGGCAGCACAGCGAGTCGCTCACGAAGTAGCGGTCGAAGGTGGCCCCGTGTTGCCCCAGCAGGGCCGCGACCTCCGGCATCGCCGGCATCTCGGCGACGTCGAGGTCGTCGGCGAGCACGAAGAGGATGTTGGGCCGTTGACTGCCGGTCGGCCCGGTCACGGCTGAGGCCGGACGGATCGGGACCACGGTGCCGAGGGTCCCGACGGCCAGCGCTGCTACCCCCGCGACCAGTCCCCGCCTCGATCTCATCACTCCCAGGAGTACACGCCCGCGGGGTCAGATGGGCGTCAGCAGACGGTCTCAGCCGTCGGGCGTCAACGCGTGGTCATGGAGGGGCGGCCGAGAAGGCGGGTCATCCAGCTGTACAGCGTGGGGCCGTAGGGCCACTGGGTGACGATCTTGCCGCTGGCGGTGGTGAAGTAGTTGGTGCACATCTGCCAGGACGTGCCCTCCATCTTCGCCATCAGCCAGTCGTGGTACCGGTCGGCCCAGGCCGGCTTCACCTCCACCGCGGTGGTGCCCTCCCGCATCATGCGCCGCATGGCCCGGACGGCGTACTCCGACTGGCGCTCGAGCATCGTCACGATCTCGCCGCCGTTGGTGCCCGGTCCGTAGAGGATGAAGAAGTTCGGGAACTCCGGCACGGTGATCCCGAGGAAGGCGCGGGGCTCGCCGGCCCAGTACTCGCGCAACGACCGGCCGCTCCGACCGACCACCTCGATGCGGGCCAGGTAGTTGGTGGGCTGGAACCCGGTGCACATCACGAGGACGTCGACCGGACGCTCCACCCCGTCGACGTCGACGACACCGGTCCGGGTCACCTTCTCGACCGCACGCGGCACCAGCTCGACGTTCTCCGCGAGCAGCGTCGGGTAGAAGGTGGTGTTGAAGATCGGCCGCTTCCCCGGGTACGGGTAGTCGGGCGTCACCGCCGCGGCGAGGTCGGGGCGGTCGGCGAAGGTCGCGTTGATGTAGTCGCGGCACGCCGCTTCGCGCGCGTCGTTCATCGCGGTGCCGGGCTTGTAGATCGCCCCGCCCCACACGCCCTTCTCGATCCGGTAGAGCTGCTTCCAGCGTTCGAGTCGATGACCCCAGAACGTGCGCAGCTTCGCCCGCTCGGTGGGCGTGAAGTCGCGGTCGCCCTTCTGCATGACCCAGCCCGGATCGCGCTGGAACAGGTAGACCTGCTTCACGATCGGCTGGATCTCGGGGAGGATCTGCGTCGCCGTGCTCCCTGTGCCCACCAGCGCGACGGTCTTGCCCGTCAGGTCGTGCTCGTGCTCCCAGCGCGCGGTGTGGAACTTCACGCCATCGAACTCGTCGAGACCCGGCCAGTCGGGATAGCGCGGCACGTTGAGGAAGCCCGTCGCGGAGATGAGGACGTTGCACTCGTCGGTCTCGCCGTTGTCGAGCGTCAGCTTCCACGTGCGGGTCTGCTCGTCCCACTCGGCGCGGTCGACCGCGACCCCGAGCCGGAAGTGCGACCACAGCCCGTAGTCGCTCACCGTCTCCTCGAGGTACCCCTGCAGCTCCTCGCGCTTGGCGTGGGTGCGGCTCCAGTCGTACGGCTTGAACGCGTACGAATAGAGGTGCGAGTGCACGTCGACCTCGCAGCCCGGGTACTGGTTGTCCCACCAGGTGCCACCGACGCGGTTGGACTTCTCGTAGATCGTGAACGTGTGGATTCCCGCGTCCTTCATCTTCACGCCGGCGGCGATGCCCCCGTACCCGCCGCCCACCACCACGACCCGAGGCGTGCCGGCGGGACCGAACCGATCGGTGGCGCTCGCGGACATCTCGCTCCCCCCGGTGCGTGGCGTGGACCGTGACAATACGATGCCGGGCACCGTTCCTGACACCGACGTCACCCGGGGGGCCCGATGGCCGATGACCGCTTCTCACTCGACGGACGCGTGGCGATCGTGACCGGGAGCGGCACGGGGATCGGCCGAGCCACCGCGCGGGTCCTCGCGGAGCACGGTGCCGATGTGGTGCTCGCAGCCCGGCGGGTGGAGCTGCTGGAGCGCACCGCGGCCGAGGTCGAGGCCGCGGGACGGCGGGCGATCGTGGTGCCCACCGACGTGACCGACGCGGCGCAGTGCGAGGAGCTCGTCGCCACTGCCGTCCGCGAGCTCGGCCGCCTCGACGTGCTGGTCAACAACGCCGGCGGCAGCATCAACAAGCCGCCCGAGGAGTGGACGGTCCGCGAGTGGCACCAGATCGTCGACCTCAACCTCGCCAGCGTGTGGTTCCTCGCCCGGCCCGCCGCGCAGCACATGGTCCAGCAGGGCCGGGGCTCCATCGTGAACATCTCGTCCGGCGCGAGCTTCCTCGCCCTGCCGAACGTCGCGCCGTACGGCGCGGCGAAGGCGGGGATGAACAGCCTGACCCGCTCGCTCGCGGCGGCGTGGTCGCCCCAGGGCGTGCGCGTCAACGCGGTGGCGTGCGGTGCGGTGCGCACCGAGGGCTACGGCAGGTCGACGAAGCACCAGGATCTCCCCGACGACGCGATCCTCGGCCCGGGCAACGCGATGAACCGGGTCGGCGAGCCCGACGAGATCGGCCACGTCGTGCTGTTCTTCGCCTCCGACGCGTCGAGCTACTGCACCGGCCAGACGCTCTGGGTCAACGGCGGTCCGAAGGCCCCGGCCGTCACCTGAACCGAGGCGCGACCCGCCGGGATGGCAGGATGCGCTCGTGAGTGACCAGACGTTGCGCGACTTCGCGGCGGGCACGCCGATGCCCGACCTGGGCGAAGTCGTGCCGTGGACCCCGCTCACGAAGCCGCGCTCGGAGTGCCGCGTCGCGATCGTCACGACCGCGGCCCTCCACCTGGTCGGCGACGAGGGGTTCGTGCCCGACGACGTGTCCTACCGCGTGCTCCCGGCCGACCGGCGCGACCTCGTCCTCGGGCACTGGAGCCCCAACTTCGACCGTTCGGGCTTCGTCGCCGACCTCGACGTCGTCTATCCGGCCGACCGGCTCGACGAGCTCGCGTCCGATGGCACCATCGGGAGCGTCGCGGACCACCACTACGCGTTCGCCGGCAACCAGGAGGACACGCTCACCGGGATCCGCCTCGACAGCGGGCCCGCGGTCGCGCGCCTCCTGCGCGACGACGACGTCGACGTCGTGCTGCTCACCCCCGTCTGACCGCTCTGCTCGCGCACCGTGTGTGTGCTCGCTCGGGTGTTCGAGGAGCACGGCCTCTCGACCGTCGCGCTGATCTCGGTCCGGGGCGTCGCCGAGCGGCTCCCGCCGCCGCGGGGGCTGTACTGCGAGTTCCCCTTGGGACGACCGCTGGGCCGGCCCAACGACCCGGAGTTCCAGCGCGACGTGCTACGACGCGCGTTCGCGCTCCTCGATCGCGCCGACGGGCCCGTCCTCGACGACCACCCCGAGGTCATCGCGTCCGACGTCGAGGCGCTCGCGTGCCCGATGCCACCGCGCTTCGACCCCAACCTCCCCGAGGCCGTCGACGAAGCCCGCGGGCTCCGACACGCGTACGACCGCACGCTCGCCCGACGCGGCGTCACCTCGATCGGCCGCGTCCTCTCCGCCGACCAGGTGCCCGACGCGCTCGCCGTGCTCGCGGCCGTGGCCGAGGGCGCCGAATGGACCGCCGCCGGCTTCCTCGGCGATCCGGTGCAGACGTGCCACGACATCCGCACGTACTACGAAGAGGCCGCGGCCTCGCTCGTGGACGTCGCGCCCGCCGCCGGGCAGGGCGAGGCCTGGTTCTACGAGCAGACCGCCGCGGGCCGCACGATGCTCGCGGCCCGGGTCAAGATGCGCGAGCAGGGCGCCCCGTTCCCGATCTGGCTCTACATGGCCCGCGCTACGCGCTGACGCACCCCCGCGTCCCCTTTTTGGCGCCGTCCGCCCACGTCCCCCGTGGACACGCGGCGCCAAAACGGGTTCAGCCCGGCGCGAGCACCTGCCCCGGACGCGCACCGGTGGGGGCGCCGTCGATCCAGGTCGGGGTGCCGGCGACGATCGTGGCCCGGAACCCCGCGGGCTTGCGTCGCAGTCGCCAGGTTCCGTACGGCACGTCCCAGACCCGCTCCTCCTCGCCGAGCTCGAGCTCGTCGAGCGCGAACACGCACAGGTCGCCCACCCGCCCGACCTCGACCACACCGCGGTCGGTCAGGCCGAAGAAGCCCGCGGTGCGCCCGGTGAGCGCGTGGACCCCCTCCTCCAGGCTGAGCAGCCCCGCGTCGCGCACGAAGTGGGTGAGCAGGTACACGTGCTCCCCCGCTGCCGCGAAGAGCTGGAGGTGCGCGCCGGCGTCGGTGATGTTGGTGAGCGTCTGCTCGTCGCGCAGCGCGCGCACGATGTCGGCCTCGCTCAGCTGCTCGGGGGTCCCCACCATGAGCGAGCCGACGCCGTTGGCGAGGATCCACTCGGCGAGCGCGTCCGACAGGTGGAGGCCGGTCTGCTCGGCGTAGTCGGCGAGCGACAGGTCGAGGGGCCCGACGCCCGTCTCCGAGACGGAGAAGAACATCTCGTGCGGGCGGTCGACCCGGGAGAGGTTGGAGTGGGTCCGGTTGTCCCAGTCGGTGCGGGCGCGGTCGCGCCAGGCCGGGTCGGCCAAGGTGACGAGCTTGTCCTCGGGCGGACCGTTCAGCACGTCGTTCCACGCCGGGATCCGCTGGAACACGATCGAGCGCTCGAAGGAGAAGAACGGGGCCAAGGGCTTGAACGCGACGACGGGCCACATGTCGACGCCGTCGGCCTTCAGCTCGTCGAACAACGCCCAGAACGCGGGGCGGCGGTCGTCGTCGCGGGTGTTCATCGGGAACCCGGGGAACTGGAGCCGGATGCCGGTCTCCTTCGCCAACCGGGCGAAGCGCCGGGCGTCGGCCAGGCTCGCCTCGTGGTCGGTGAAGAGCGTGATGATCTGCGCGGTCGCCGGCGCGTGCCGGGCCAGCACTGCGAACAACGCGCGGTACTCGTCGTCGGTGGCGAGGTAGCCCGGGACCGGACGCAGGGTGCGGTCCTTGTCGAAGCAGTTCATGCTCAGGCCGAGCGCGCCGGCGGCGAGGCCCTCGTCGAGGACCGCCGCCATCCGCTCGATCTCGTCGGGCGTGGCCGCGCGCTCCCACGCCGCGGTGCCCATCACGGAGGTGCGCAGCGCGAGGTGGCCCAGATAGCCGCCGACGTGCACCGACGTCGGCTGGCTCCGCAGCGCGTCCATGTACTCGGGCCATGTCGTCCAAGTCCACGGCACCAGGTGCTGAAACGCCTCGAGGGGCAGGTCCTCGAGGAAGCAGAGCAGATCGACGATCTCGTCCCGTTGCGGACCGTCGAGGGGTGCGATCGAGTTCCCGCAGTTGCCGAACACGCACGACGTGTTGCCCGACGCCGGGAGCGGGTCGAGGTCGGGGTTCCACCACATCGCCCCGTCGAGGTGGGTGTGGGTGTCGATGATGCCGGGCGCGACGGTGCAGCCCGTGGCGTCGACGACGCGCTCGCCCCGGGCTTCCAGGCCCACCCCGATCTCGCTGATCACGCCGTCGGTGACGCGCACGTCGGCGCGGTACGCCGGCGCGCCGGTGCCGTCGACGACCGTGCCACCCGTGATGAGGATGTCCCCCGGCTTGCTCTGCATCGCCGCACGCTAACCCACCCCGGGTGGAAGGATCCCGGGATGAGCACCGCGAGCAACGGCACCGACGGACCGCCGAGCCTGCTGGTCGAGCGCCGGGGATCGGCCGTCGTCCTCACCATGCACCGGCCCGAGCGGCGCAACGCGCTGTCGCTCGACATGCTCGTGCGCCTGGCCGACGCGTGGGACGCGATCGAAGCCGATCCCACCGTGCGGTGTGCCGTCCTCACGGGCGCCGGCGGGCACTACTGCGTGGGCGGGGACCTGTCGTCGGGGTGGATGGCCGGCGGCAGCGACACGACCCCGTCGGAGCACGAGCGCCGCGCCCAGGAAGACCCGTCGCTGATCGCGCGGGGCCTGCTCCTGCTCGACTACCTGCGCGTCCCCGTCATCGCGGCGGTGAACGGCGACTGCATGGGCGGCGGCTGCGAGATGCTCCAGCAGACCGACATCCGCATCGCCGAGGAGCACGCGCGCTTCGGCGTCCCCGAGGTGCAGCGCGGCCTGATCGCCGGCGCTGGGTCGACCATGCGGCTCAAGCGCCAGATCCCCTACGCGGTGGCGCTCGAGATGCTCCTCACCGGGCGCATCCTCGACGCCGAGGAAGCCCTGCGGTGGGGTCTCGTGACCCACGTCGTGCCGACGGGCGAGGGGCTCGCGAAGGCGCTCGAGATCGCGGCCCGGATCGAGTCGGCCGCACCGATCTCGGTCGCCGAGACGAAGGCGTCGGCCGTCGAGACCGGCTGGCTGCCGGAGGACGCGGCGCGCACCATCGAGAACGCGCACACCCGCCGGGTGACCCGGTCCGACGACGCGAAGGAGGGCATGCGCGCCTTCGTGGAGAAGCGCCCGGCGCGCTGGACCGGCACCTGAGCCTCCGCGCGGGCGCGCGCTTCGCTCAGATGGAGGACTGCGCGAGCCACCGGTCGAGGAGCGCCACGTCGCCGAAGCGCTCGAAGCGCGCGTCGGAGGCAGCCCGCCGGCCGTAGACGAGGAGCAGGAGGTCGACGGCCGCGCCGCGGACTGCGACGTCGCCCTTGCCGTGTCCGTGGTCCGCGGTGAAGCCGTCAGCGGTGAGGGTGAGCATCCACTCGCCGTCCGCGTCGGTCGCGTGCAGGTGCAGCGTCTCGCCGTCGCCGCGCAGCTCACCCACCGCCGGCGCGAACGCCGCCGCCGCCAGGAGGTTGCCGAGGAACTCGTCGACCCCGTCGACCGCGAACGTCGCCGCGAGCTCGGGTTCACCGCCGAGTGCGAGCAGGGCGTCGGACCGGTGCACGAAGGTCTCGTACGTCATCCGGCGGGCCCACCAGCCCACGGTGCCACCGGGGCCCCAGGTCCACACCGGCATGCCGGCCGCGTGGGCGCGCAGCTGCCCGACGAGGAGGTCGCCCCCCGCCCGCAGCCAGTCGGCCCGCGACTGCCCGTCGGCCGGCGCGCGCCCCTCGATCTCCCGGAAGTCGAGCCGCTCCGCGAGCCCGTCGCGGATCATCTGCGCGGCCCACCGGTGGATCACGCCGGCGTGCTTGGTCAGCGCCTCCAGGTCCCAGCCCGGGCACGTCGGGATCGGCGTGGCGGGGTCGGCGCCGTCGAGCAGATCGGCGAACCGGTCGATCTCCGCGGCGGTCGCCGCGCAGAAGGCGTCGTGGTCGAGTGGCGTGGCGGTCATGGAGGCGAGTTCTATCGCGGCGATGGACTTCGAGGAGACACCGGAAGAAGTGGCGTTCCGCGGCGAGGCCCGGGCGTTCCTGGAGGCGCACGCACCCGCGTTCGTGGAGGACGGCGCGAAGGTCTCGGTGTACATCACCGACCCCGCGGAGGAGCGCCGGCACCTCGCCCTGTCGAAGGCGTGGCAGGCCGAGAAGTACGACCACTCCTGGGCCGGGATCACGTGGCCCACCGAGTACGGCGGGCGCGGCGGCACTCCCACCCAGGACGCCATCTTCCGCAGCGAGGAGATGCGGTTCCTCAGCGCCTGGGGTGTGTTCGCGGTCGGCATCGGGATGGCGGGGCCGACGATCATCGCTCACGGCACCGACGCGCAGAAGGACCGCTTCCTCAAGCCGATGCTGCGCGGCGAGGAAGTGTGGTGCCAGCTGTTCTCCGAGCCCAACGCGGGGAGCGACCTCGGCGGGCTGTCGACGAGCGCGGTGCGCGACGGCGACGAGTGGGTGGTCAACGGCCAGAAGGTCTGGAACTCGGGTGCGCACTACTCCGACTGGGGCATCCTGCTCACCCGCACGAACCTCGACGCACCGAAGCACCGCGGCATCACGTACTTCCTCGTCGACATGCGCACGCCGGGCATCGAAGCGCGACCGCTGCGTCAGATCACCGGTGCCGCGCACTTCAACGAGGTGTTCCTCGACGAGGTGCGCATCCCCCACGAGAACGTGCTGGGTGAGGTCGACGGCGGGTGGGGTCCGATGATGACCACGCTGGCCAACGAGCGCACGCTCATCGGCAGCTCGCCGCGCAACGCGTTCCCCGCCACGATCGCGCTCGCCCGCCGGATGGGCGTGGCCGAGGACCCGGTGACCCGCCAGCTCATGGCACAGAGCTACATCCGCATGGAGATCCTGAAGTACCTCGGCTACCGGGTCCGCACCGCGGCGACGAAGGGCATCGCGCCCGGGCCCGAGAGCTCGGTCATCAAGCTGTTCCTGTCCCAGCACCTGTCGCTCGAGTCCGACATGCTCATGGCGATGCTCGGGCCGCACGCCACCCTCTGGGACACCGACGCGCCCGACGCCGGAAAGTGGCAGATGGACTTCCTGGGTCAGTGGAACCCGAAGATCGGCGGCGGCACCGACCAGATCCAGCGCAACACGATCGGCGAGAAGGTGCTCGCCCTCCCTTCGGAGCCCCGGATCGACAAGGGCATCCCGTTCCGCGACATCCCGAAGTAGCGCCACCGACCACCGAGACACCAGGACCGAGGACCAGCATGAGAACCGACGTCACGTTCAGCCCTGCGTTCGCGATGGCGACGATCCACCTCGACCAGGGCGAGGCGGTGAAGGCCGAGGCCGGAGCGATGATGGCCATGTCGGCCGGCGTCGAGATCCAGACCAGCACCCAGGGCGGCGTGCTCAAGGGCCTGAAGCGCTCCGTTCTGGGCGGCGAGTCCTTCTTCATGAACACCTTCCGGGCCTCCCAACCCGAGTCCCACGTCGTGGTCGCCCCGACGCTCCCCGGCGACATCGTCACGTGGGCGATGGACGGCCAGACGATCTATCTCCAATCGGGTGCGTACCTCGCGTCGGCCGAGTCGATCGACATCGACACCAAGTGGGGTGGATCGAAGACGTTCTTCAGCCGTGAGGGCCTCTTCATGCTGAAGTGCTCGGGCTCGGGGGAGCTCGTGGTGTCGAGCTACGGCGCGATCGTGGCGATGGACCTCGAGCCCGGGCAGGTCTACATCGTCGACTCGGGCCACATGGTCGGCTGGGCCGAAGGCGTGCAGTACACCGTGCGCAAGGCCGGGAGCTGGAAGTCGACGATCCTCGGCGGCGAAGGTCTGGTCGTCGAGCTCACCGGTCCGGGCCGCATCTACCTGCAGACCCGCAGCGAGGACGCGTTCCTCGACTGGCTCATCCCGAAGCTCCCCTCCAAGAGCTCATGAGCCGCACGGGCGCGCGGTTCGAGGTCGCGGTCGACGAGGCGCGCCCGGTCGAGGGGCAGGTTCGGCGGACTGCCACCATCACCTCGCCGGCCCTCGGGACCCAGGAGCTCTGGTACGAGGTCGACGAAGCCCACGCCGAGGTCCTCACCGACCGGGGCGACCCGTTCGTCCTCGGTGCCCTCACCCTGGCCATGACCGAGGGCCGGGACCTCGTGGTCACCGGAGCGCAGGTCGACGCCGCGCTGCTGCGCAACCTGGTCGAGTTCCAGCGCATCTGGCAGGTCTGGTTCGACTACTCCCCCATCGTCGTCCACGCCGAGCCGAGCGCCCGTCGCGACGCTCCCGACGCGGCCGTCGTGGCGTTCTCCGGGGGCGCCGACTCCGCCCACAGCGCGTGGACGAACACCCGGGGCGGCGGCCGCTACCCGGTCGCCGGGGCGATGATGATCCGCGGCATCGACATCCCGCTCACCGACCCGGACGGATTCGCCCGTGCGTCCACACGCGCCCGCCGGATGACCGACAGCCTCGAGCTCGACCTGGTCGTCGTCGCGACGAATGCGTGGACGCTGCCGGTGCCGATCGGGCACTACACCGGCATGGGGGTCGCGGCCGCGCTCCACGTCCTCGACGGTCGGTACGGGACCGGGCTCATCCCCTCCACCGCGACGTACCGCGACCTCGTCGTGCCGCTCAACAGCAGCCCGGTCAGCGACTGGATGCTCGGCGGCGACGCGTTCGCGATCGCCCACGACGGCGCCGCCGCCAACCGGTTCGAGAAGCTCGACGCGCTCACCGCGTGGCCGGAGGCGATGGCGGCGTTGCGGGTGTGCCTCGTCGACCCGCGCCACGACCGCAACTGCGGTGAGTGCCACAAGTGCATGATGACCCTCGCCGCGTTCCGGGTGCTCGGCGTCGAGGCCCCGTGCTTCGACCGCGCGCCCACACCGGCCGAGCTCACCGCGTGGGCGCGCCGGTGGCCGAGCGGTCGGTACTACCTCCAGGAAGGCCTCGTCCTCGTGGACGCGGCCCGGGCGCGGGGCGTCGACGAGCCGTGGGTGCGCGCGCTGCGCAACCGGATCCGTGTCGCGCAGGTCAAGGACGGCGTCCGGGCGGCGTGGCCCGGACTCGCCGACGGCGCCGCCTCGGTGCACCGCCGGATCGCGGAGGCGCGGTCTACCCGCCGCTAGCTCCATCGTCGCCCGCGCGACGCAGGGACTCCTCGAGGCGCGCCGCGAGCACGTGGACGTGCGGCTCGCCGATCATCGAGTCGTGGTCGCCGGGCACCTCGATGCACTCGGACCCCGGGAGCATCAGCGGGGCCCAGCCGAGGTCGTGCGATCCGGAGAAGCGCTCGTACGGCTGGGTGGCGAAGATCGTCACCGGCGCCGGCGCCGGCCCCGGCTCGTACGCCCGCTCGCGTGCGAACGCGGCCTGCCAGTCGAGGATCGCCTCGGTGCCCGGCAGGTAGTCGACGGGACGCGGTGGGTTCCGCCCGAAGAGCTGCCGGACCCGCCACGCGACGATCTCCGGGCCCCGCCGGCTGAACAGCTTGCCCAGGCGGTACCGGGTGGAGTGGCGCCGCTCCCAGCGCGCGCGGACGAGGTCGGGGTGCAGCGCGTCGGCCACCCCGAGGAAGCCCACGGCCTGGCCCTCGGCCGCGAGCCGACGGGCCGTCTCGTACACCACCAGCCCGCCGAGGGAGTGGCCGAACAGGCGGTACGGGCCCTCGGGCGCGACCTCGCGCACGAGTCGCGCACAGGTGGTCGCGATGTCCTGGATCGAGCCCCCCGCGATCTCGGGCCCGTGCATCGACGGCATCCACACGCCGTAGACGGGTTGCTCGGGACCCAGGGTCGCGGCGAGGTGCCGGAGCGTCACCACCGAACCCGCGCGCATCACACAGAACAGCGGTGGCCGCGAGCCCCCGGGCTGCACCGGGACCACGAACGACGCCGACGGATCCGTCGGCTCGGCCCGCAGCAGCGCCGCCATGGCGCGCACCGTCGCGCCGTCGAAGAAGACCGTGGCCGGGATGCGCCGGTCGAACGCCTGCTCGAGGTCGAGGAGCAGCTCGGTGGCGTGCAGCGAGTCGCCGCCGAGCTCGAAGAAGTCGACGTCGACGCTCGGCAGGTCGTCGTCGCCGAGCACGCGCTGCCAGACCTCGGCGACGCCGCGCTCGAGGTCGTCGGCGGGGGCGACCCGGGCCACCCCGGCCCGCGCCTGCGCCGCGGCGGTGAGGCCCAAGGCGTCGGCGAGGCTCGCGCGGTCGAGCTTGCCCGTGGCACCGCGCGGGATCTCGTCGACGGCGACCACGCGGCGCGGGACCTTGTACGGCGCGAGCCGCTCCGCGACGAACCGGCGCAGCTGCGGTGTGGTGACGGTCGCGCCGTCGTCGAGCACGACCGCGGCGCCGACCTCCTCCCCCAGGCTCGGGTGCGGCACGGCGAACGCGACCGCGTACTTCACCTGCGGATGGGCCAGCAGCGCGTCGTCGATCTCGCGCGGCGCCACCTTCTCGCCCCCCCGGTTGATGATCTCCTTGAGGCGGCCGGTGATCGTGACGTACCCGTCGGCGTCGACGAACCCCTGGTCGCCGGTACGGAACCAGCCGTCTCGGAACGCCGCCGCGGTGGCCTCCGGCGCGTCGAGGTACCCGGTCGCCACCGACGGCCCCCGGATCGCAAGCTCCCCGACCGCATCCGCCGCGAGGGCGCGGCCTGCGTCGTCGAGGACCGCGACCTCGCAGCCCACCGCCCGCCCGACCGAACCGGGCTTGCGCACCCCGGGCGGGCGCGGGTTGGTCGCGATCTGGTGCGCGGCCTCGGTCATCCCGTAGGCCTCGACCACCGGAACGCCGAGGACCCGCTCGAGCTCCTCCATGACCCTCGCCGGGAGCGCGGCGGACGACGAGCGCGCGAACGTGAGCGAGGACGGGACCGGCCGGTCGGGCGCCGCCTTCGGCCGGCTCACGTCGAGCATTGCCTGGTGGATCGTCGGCACCGCGGTGTACCAGGTGGGCCGGTGCTCCTCGATCCAGTCCCACACGGACGCGCCGACGAACCCGGGCGTGCAGATCACGCTGCCGCCCGCGTGCATCGACGCCATCAGCCCGGCGACGAGGCCGTGGATGTGGAAGAGCGGCATCACGTTCAGGCTGCGGTCGTCGGGGGTGAGCCCGAGCGCGACGGCGACATTGGCCGCCGAGGCCAGCAGTGCGTCCTCGCGCACCGGCACGAGCTTCGGTCGGCTCGTCGTCCCCGAGGTGAAGAGCAGGAGCGCCGCGCCACCCGTGTCGCGGTGCACCGGATCGGGACCGCCGACCGCGGTCGGTCCGACGAGCTCGAAGCGGCCGGCCGCGGTGCCCGGCACGAGCTCCAACGTCGGGATGCCCAGTCCGACCGCGGCGTCACGCGCCGCGGTGTCGTGATCGCGCTCGACCACCAGCACGCGCGCGCCCATGGCCGCGAGATCGCGCTCGTGCTCGGCGCGCGGCCGGTCCACGGCGAGCGGCGCGCACACGGCCGCCGCGGTGACCCCGAGGAACGCGGTGGCGAGGTCGGGCCCGTTGGGCAGCGCGAGCGCCACGGCGGCGTCGGGCGCGACACCGGCTGCCGCGAGCACCTCCCCCACCGAGTCGACCTGCTCGAGCAGGTCGGCGGCGTGCGTCGGCGTGCGTCCAGGAGCGAGGAGCGCGATCCGGTCGCCGGCCGTGGCCGCCCGGCTGCGCAGCAGCTCCCGCAAGGACGCCATCGCGGCCAAGTCTACGAACGGGTCGCGAGCCGGCTGCGCAGGTCCTCGAGGCGGCGGCTCGCGTCCTCCACCGCCACCGTGGCGTCGGCGCCGTGGCGCAGCGAGAAGGCCGGAAGCCGGGCCAGGTCACCGCAGAGCGCGAACAGGGCGGGCCGGACGTCGGCATCACCGAGTGTGATGCTCGCGCGGAGCAGCTCCCGCAGCGTGTCGGAACCGCGCAGCGGGACGATCGCGGGGCCGTGCCCATCGCCGCCGGCGGTGACGGCGACGCCGACGACCGGGTGCTCGCCCGGCGCGAGCGAGCCCAGCGGGAGCTCCACGCGCCGACGCGGATCGTCCGGCACGCCCCGCCCACCCTCGATCGCCTCCGCGACCACGTCGGCGGCCACGGCGATGGGCCGGGGCACGCCCCGCGCGAACACGCGGGCGTCGCGCTGCTCCAGCAGCACGGCGTCGTCGGCGAGCACGGACCAGCCGAGCCGGTGCGCGGCGAATGCGAGCGTCGACTTCCCCGTCCCGGTGCCGCCCACCACGAGGAGCACCGCGTCGTCGACGACCAGTGCTGCGCCGTGGAGCAGGTGACGGCCCCGCCGGGCGAGGAGGTGCGCGAGCGCGATCAGCGCGACGAAGCGGAACTCCCGCGCGAGGCCGGGGGCGTCCCCACTCACGACGATCGCGTCGTTCGTGCACCGCGCGGTCAGCCCCTCGTCGCCTCGCACCACGAGCCCGCCGGATCCGGTCCACCACAGGTCGACGTGGTCGAGGACCAGGTCCGGCTCCGTCGTCGGGGCGGCGACCTCGATGCCGTCGAACCCCAGGGTCACCGCCGGCGCGACGTCGACGATCTGCGCGTGGCGGAAGAGCGAGGCCACCGCGTCGGCGCGGGCGTCGTCGGCCGCGCCCAGGCCGAAGGCCACCCCGCCCACGTCGACCACCACCCCGGCGCGCACGGCCGCGGCCTCGACCTCACCCACACCCGCGCTCATGGCCGCGCCCCCGGCGAGAGCCGCCGGGCCAGGCGGACGGTCCGGGCCACGCCCATCCGCGGCGCCCGCTGGACCGCCCCGGCCGCCGGACCCCAGCGGTACCCCGGGCGGGGCGGGTCGACGGCACTCACCCGCCCGATCAGCCGCTCCGTCGCCACCGGCTCGTCGGCCCGGACCCGGGCGTCCCCCTGGAACCGGTGCGCGCCCCCGGACGTGGCCCGGTGCCGGTGCACGACGATCTCCCCTCGCCCATCGCAGAACGCCCACACCTCCCCCCGGCGCGGCTCGGTGGCCACGGCGTCGATCCGCACCCGGCCGCCGCCCGGGATCGACCAGCCCATCGACCGACCCGACACGTCGATCCAGAGCGGCTCCGCGCGGGCCCGCGTCCGGAGCAGCCGCGCGGTCGTCACCGGATCGCGCGGCCCCGTCGACTCGCCCGTGCGGCTCCCGTGCGCTCGCGCGCGCAACGCGCGACGACGACTCCGAACGGTGCGGGCCCGACCGCGCAGGAGCCGCCGCGGGTAGGGGCCGGGAAGGTCGGCGTACCAGACCGCGACCGCCTTCGGTGGCGGTACCGCGACGCGCAGTGCAGCCCGGAGCGCGTCACCGAGTCGGTGGTGCACGAGGAACGGGACGACCTCCTGGCGTCGCGAGCGTTCGGTGCCCGTACCGCCGAGGAGCAGCACCCGTTCCGGCCACACGGCGTGCCACGCCCGCGTCCGGAGGCCGCCACCTGCGGGGAGGGCGGGCGCGGCGATCCCGAGCGCGCCGGTGACCTCGGCGAGCGAGCACGCGGCGAGGACGTCGAAGCCCTCGGCGCGCACGAACCGCTCGACGAACGACCAGTCGAGGTCCTCGGTCGCGAGGATCCGGGCGACGTCGGCGTACCCGAGCAGCTGCGGGAAGGCGTCCTTGTTCAGATGGAGGAGGAAGTGCACGAGCGCGACCTCGGGGTCGAGCACCCGCACGGTCGGTCCGTCGGGGAACGCGCGCTCCCGGGTCCGCTCCCAGACCACGTCCGGTCGGCGCACCGGGAACCCGACCTTGAAGAGATCGACGTGGATGTCGACGGCCATGCCGTCGACACGTGCACCCACGGACTGCAGCACGCCGCCGCGCACCAGGGCGTCGGCGTCGGCGACGAGCGGGTGTCCGGGCGCGAGCACCGCGAGGATCTCGCCGACCCGACCGGCCGCCGCGGGGTCGACGAGCACGTCGACATCGCTGCACGGCCGCTCGCCCGTGCGTCCGTACCAGCGCGCCTCGGCGGTGACCCCCTTCACCGCAGCCACGTCGATCCCGATGGCGCCGAGGTCGTCGTGGACCCGGGCCAGGGTCGCCCAGAGCCGGCCGTGACGGTGCCGGACCGCAGCGTCGATCCGGGCGAGGTGGGCGCGCGCCGAGGAGTCGGGCGCGTGCTCGCGCACCCACGTCCAGAGGAGTCCCGTCATGGCGTGGTCGGCGGCAGAAGCCAGCAGGCCGTCGTCGTCGTCGGGGAACGAGCCCGGCGCGCGGCCGGCGGCCAGCTCCACCAGGACGGGATGGGGGCGGGCCACCGCGCGCGCGTCCGGCGACCGGGCGGTCAGCCGGCGCCGCCGCCGGCCGGGACCACGAGCCCGGCGGCCTCGACCTCGTCGAGGAACGCCGCGATGTCCCGGGCGAACGCCTCGGCCGTGACGCCGTCGAACCGACCCACCAGGTCGGCGGCGAGCTCGTCGGGCCCCCGGCGGCCGTCGAGGGCCTCCCAGACCAGGGTTCCCACCTCGTTGAGGGTCAGGAGCTCCACCCCCTCCGGATCCACGAGGACGGCTTCACCGTCCACCACCTCGTAGACGACCCGGGGGGATCGCTGCCACGCCATCGGCCCAGGTTAGGCCCGGGCGGCGGCCGGGAAGATCGACATCCCACCGGCCCGGGACTACCCTGATGGGATTCTCCGGGGAGTTCCGGGACCCAGTCGGGAGCAGGCAATGCGAAACGTTCGCTTCGAGCGCTACGAGCGTCCCTCCATCGTGCGTCGGGACCGGATCGAAGCCCTCCTCATCGACACGGCCAAGAGCGACACCAAGCAGCCGAGCGACGTCAACGTGAAGGCCAACATCCAGCCGGTCAGCTGGCCCGGCGAGACCGCCACCTACGCCAAGCCCGAGATCACCGACCGCACCACGATCAGCGGCTTCCTCGACAACGTCAAGAGCGACACCAAGCAGCCCGACGGGTTCAGCGACGTCAACAAGAAGGCCAACATCCGGCCGGTCGCCTGGCCCGGCGAGACCGCCACCTACGCCAAGCCCGAGATCACCG
>Ga0302299_10001017_pt1 | contig 16529 bp, 14 predicted proteins | sample III_Fen_N3_4_FD_198795 | JGI IMG/M metagenome (GOLD analysis project Ga0302299, IMG submission 198795) | Peat permafrost microbial communities from Stordalen Mire near Abisko, Sweden - III_Fen_N3_4 | ecosystem: Environmental > Terrestrial > Soil > Wetlands > Permafrost | place: Sweden: Abisko... | reverse complement strand
CGGGGCAGGATTTGGGAGGAGCGATTGCGACGCCGCGGCCCCCCGGCGCGCAGCGCAGCGCGCTCGGATGCGCCCCGCGAGGATCCAGCAGCGGACTCTATCCGCGCAGGACCTTCTGCATCGGGCGGCCCTTCGCGAGCTCGTCCACCAGCTTGTCCAGGTAGCGGATCTGGCGCATGAGCGGGTCCTCGACCTCCTGCACCTTCACGCCGCACACGCTGCCGGTGATCAGGGACGCGTGCGGGTTCAGGTGGCGTCGGCGAAGAACTCCTCGAACGTCGTACCTGCGGCGAGGTGCTGCTTCAGGACCGGCTCGTCGAAGCCAGTGAGCCTGCAGATGACCTCGTCCAGCTCGTGCCGGGTGCGACCCTTCTTCTCCACCTTGGTGACGTAGTGCGGGTACACCGAGGCGAAGCTCGTCGTGAAGATCCGGCTCACCCGGTCGAGGCTACTGACCCCGACCGGGGTGCGTGACGCGTTGGGCCGTGTTCTCCTGCGGGCCCCGCGCCGGGTGCACAGCTGCTGATCCGGGGGAGGGGTTCCACGCGGGTCCGCGGGGTGGTTGAGGTCACGACTGTTGACCGGTGAACCTGTCGCGTGGCGCCGTAGACTGACCGAAAATCGCCGTGGAAGTGGAGGTCGCGATGCCACGAGCAGCTCGGCCGTCCCCCTCCTCCTCACTGTGAACCTCGGGATGGGCACATGAGCGCTCAGCAGCCTCGGTACGTCGGACTTCCCCGCGTGGTCAGCGGGAACGCGGCGGTCGCCCACGTGATGAGCCATGTCTGCGGGGGTGTCATCGGGTACCCGATCACCCCGTCGACGGAGATCTCGGAGCTCTACGAGGCAACGCGCGCCGAGGGTGGCGTCAACGTCTGGGGCAAGCACCCGTTCTTCTTCGAGCCCGAGGGTGAGCACTCCGCGCAGAGCGGTGCTCTGGGAGCAGCGCTGACCGGCGGGCAGTTCATCTCCAACGCCTCCTCCAGCCAGGGCATCCTCTACGCGATGGAGTCGCACTACGTCACCGTCGGCAAGAAGATCGGCGGCTTCGTGCTGCAGGTGGCCGCCCGGGTGGTGTCCAAGCACTCGCTGAACGTCATGGCCGGCCACGACGACGTGTACGCACTGCTGTCCGCCGGGTACACGATCCTGTTCGGCTCGAACCCGCAGGAGGCGGCCGACCTCGCAGCGATCTCCTACCGTGCCTCGGCGCTGTCGCTGATCCCGGTGGCCAACGCCATGGACGGGTTCGCGACCAGCCACATGCTCAGTGAGGCGATGCTCCCCGAGCCGGAGCTGCTGCGCGAGTACCTCGGCGACCCGGCGGGGCGGATCAAGGCCCCGACCGTGGCGCAGGAGCTGCTCTTCGGTGCCAAGGGACGTGTCGCCCAGCTGCACCACTACCTCGACCGCCACCGCGACGACGTCCGGCCGGACGCCCTCGCGGCTCTCGAGCGCTTCCTCGAGGAGGACGCCGAGCGCGTCGAGGCCGACAGCGACGGCGCCCTGCTGAGCCGGACCGAGGAGTGGGTGCCCGAGGAGCTGCGCCCGCAGTGGCGTCGCCAGTGGCGGGGCGCCCTGGAGAAGGGCACCCGGCAGATGGTGCCGGCCCTCGTCGACGTCAACAACCCTGGTCTCACCGGCCCGGTGCAGAACCAGCCCGACTTCCAGGCCGGCTCGGTCGACCACCGCACCCACTTCGTCAGCGCGGTGCCGGCGCTGGTGCGCCGCGCCATGGCCGAGTACTCCGAGCTCACGGGTCGCGAGTACTCCCCGTTGCTCACCTACGGCTGCGACGACGCCGACTACATCCTGGTGGGCCTGGGCTCCATCACCGACGACGTCCGCGCTGTGCTGCCCGTGCTGCGGGCACGGGGCCTCAAGGTGGGCGTCGTCTCGGTCAAGCTGCTGCAGCCCTTCCCCGAGGCGGATCTCGTCGCGGCGCTGGCCGGCGCGAAGGCCGTCACCGTGCTCGAGCGCTCCGATCAGACCGCCCTCACCGCGCTGGTGACCACCGCCCTGTTCAAGGCCCGCGCCAACGCCGACACCCAGCAGTACGACGGCATCCCGACGCTGGCGGCGACCCCGCGGCTCACGACGGCGATCTTCGGTCTCGGTGGCCACGACGTGCAGCCCCGCCACCTCATCGCGGCGTACCAGCACATGGCCGACGGTCACGCGGCTCCGCTGGTCTACCTCGGGTCGCAGTTCTTCTCCACCGATCCCACCGGGCAGATGGCCCAGATCCAGGCGCGGCTGCGCGAGGCCTACCCCGAGACCGAGCTCATGGCGCTGCAGACCGAGCCCAACCCGGTGCTCCTGCCGCCCTCGGCGATCAGGATCCGCTTCCACTCCGTCGGCGGTTACGGCACCATCGCCACCGGCAAGCTGCTCACCGACATCCTCGCCGGCGTGCTCGAGATGCACTCCAAGTCCGCGCCCAAGTACGGCTCGGAGAAGAGCGGCGCGCCCACCAACTACTACATCACGCTGAGCCCGGAGCCGGTGCTGCTCACCAACGCCGAGCTCGAGGACGTCGAGATCGTCGTCTCGCCCGACCACAAGTCGTTCATCCACGCGAACCCCCTCAAGGGTCTGGTCGAGGGCGGCACGTTCATCCTGCAGTCGGACCTCTCGCCCGAGGAGGTCTGGCGCGAGCTGCCGAAGTACGCCCGCCGCACGATCCGCGACAGGCACATCCGCTTCCTCGTGGTCGACGCGTTCAGCGTGGCCAAGAAGCACGCGCCGTCCGCCGAGCTCGAGCTGCGGATGATGGGCATCGCGTTCATCGGCGCCGTGGCCGGCCACGTCGACCGGGTGAGCCAGGGCGCCCCTGCCGAGGTCATCCAGGCGAAGGTGCGCGCCCAGATCGAGAAGAAGTTCGGCGGCAAGGGCGAGGCGGTCGTCGAGGGCAACATGGAGGTCATCCGCGAGGGCATGGAGGCGGCCCGCGTCGTCGAGTACGACTCCCCGGAGTTCCTCGCCATCGACGAGGAGACCGGGCCGGCGCACACCCTGCTCAGCGTGGCGCTCTCGGCGTCGATGTGCACCAGTCCCACGGCGTCGTCGGCGAGCGCGCTGTTCGACCCCGCCTACTACGAGGACCTCGTCGCGCGGCCGTTCCGCGAGGGCACCATGGCCGAGGCGCCGGTGCTGCCGGGCGTCGGTCTGTTCATGCCGGCCGGCACCGCTGCGTCCAAGGACAAGGGCCTCTTCCGCCGTACCGTGCCGCAGTTCCACTTCGACACCTGCACCGGGTGCATGGAGTGCGCGCTCGTGTGTCCGGACGCCGCCATCCCCAACACGGTGAACGAGATCCACGACCTGCTGCTCACGGGGATCAAGGAGCTCGACCTCGTGCCCGCGCAGAGCGAGGCGCTCCGCACCCAGGTCTACCCGCTCGCCGAGCGCGTGCGTGAGTCCTACCGGCAGGACAAGTCGCCGCGCGCCTTCCACGACGTCGTGGCCGAGGCGGTCACCACGCTCGACACCGACAGCCCCACCCTGGCGCGCCACCTCGGCAGCCTGGTCGAGATCCTCGCGACGTACCCGGTGGCCCGCACCCGGCCGTTCTTCGACGCGATGGAGGGCGAGGTGCCCGGCACGGGCGGTTTGTTCTCCGCGACCATCGACCCGTGGAAGTGCACCGGCTGCCTGGAGTGCATCGAGGTCTGCGGACCGGGAGCGCTCACCCCGCTCGACCAGGACGCCGACGTGCTCGACGGGCTGCAGCGGCGCTTCGAGTTCATGACCGAGCTGCCGAACACCCCCAAGCGCTTCTACGCCGGGTCCATGGAGGCCGACGGCGACCTCAAGCGCATGCTGCTCGACCACTCCACGTTCTACTCGACGTCCGGCGGCCACGGCGGCTGCCGCGGCTGCGGCGAGGTCACCGCGATCCGCCTGGTCATGGCCACGAGCCACGCTCTCGGCGATGGCCGTCGGCGCACCCACCTGCGCGAGCTCGACTCGCTCCTGGCCCGGCTCCAGGACAAGCTCGACAGCCTCGGTCCTGACGACACTGAGCGCCGTCAGCGCGTCGCCGCGCTCATCACCACGCTGGAGTCGCGGCTCTACCTCTACGAGGGCGGGCCGTCGGGCAACGGTCCGGCCTCGACCGTGGTGGCCAACGCCACCGGGTGCAGCAGCGTCTACGCCTCGACGATGCCGTACAACGCCTACCTCGACCCGTGGGTGAACAGCCTCTTCCAGGACTCCCAGCCGCTGGCCAAGGGCATCTTCGAGGGCATCTCGGCCCAGGTCGTCTCGGACGTCCGTGCCCTGCGCATCGCGCGGCTCGAGCTCGAGGACGCCCACGACCCCACGGTGCACGAGAAGGAGTTCCGGATGCTCTCCTGGGAGGAGTTCACCTCCGAGGAGCTCGACCTGCTGCCGACGGTGCTGACCATCGGAGGTGACGGTGCCAGCTACGACATCGGCTTCGGTGCGATGTCGCGCGTGCTGGCCAGCGACACCCCCATCAAGGTGCTCGTGCTCGACTCCGGGGCCTACTCCAACACCGGGGGCCAGGCCTCCACCTCGAGCTACACCGGCCAGGACTCCGACCTGGCCCGCTTCGGCGGCGCCCACCACGGCAAGCACGAGGGCCGCAAGGAGCTGGGCCTGCTGGCCAGCTTCCACCCCCACGTGTTCGCCTGCGCCACCAGCACCGCCATGCACGGGCACTTCCTGCAGAGCACCATGCGCATGCTGGAGTACCCCGCGCCGGCGGTGATGGACGTCTACACCCCGTGCGGCGGCGAGCAGGGCATCTCCGAGTCGTCGTCGAACGCCCGGGCACGGCTGGCGGTCGAGAGCCGGATGCACCCGCTGTTCGTGCACGACCCGAGGCGCGGCGAGACCCTGCACGACTGGTTCTCCCTCGAGGGCAACCCCGACATCGGCTCGACCTGGACCACCAGCACGCTCGAGTACCTCGACGACGCCGGAGCGCTGCAGCTGATGACCACGCCGCTCACCCCGGCCGAGTTCGCGCTCGGCGAGGTGCGGTTCAAGAAGCAGTTCACCCGGCTCTCGCCGGACGACGAGGCCACCGCCGTACCGATCCATGAGTACGTCGAGCTGCCGTTGTCCGAGCGCGGCGCACGGATCCCGTTCGTGCTGGCCACCGACGACGACCGGCACCTGGTCAAGGTGGCCTGCTCGCACTCGATCGTGGCGCTCGTCGAGGACCGGCGGCGGTACTGGCAGACGCTGCAGTACCTCTCCGGGGTGCACGAGGCCCAGCTGACCGCGCTGCACCGGACCGACCTCGAGGCGCTGCGGACGATGTACGAGGCGGCTACCGAGCAGCGCGAGAGCTCGCTGGACGACATCGCCCGGGCGATGTCCGAGCTGGCGACCTCGAGCCGGTCGCCGGTCGGCGCCGGTGTCGGCGTCGGTGTGGGCGCTCCGAGTGGCAGGCCCGCCGCGGCAGCAGCCCCACCGGGTCCGGCGGCCTCGGCGGTCGCCGTGGTCGACGCGCCGGTCTACCTCGACCCGGCCGACGTCGCGCTGTGCAACGACTGCGGCACCTGCTATCAGGAGCTGCCCCAGTTCTTCGAGAAGACCACGATGATCATCGACGGCGAGTCCCGCCAGGTGGCGCAGATGATCCCCGGCGCTCTCGAGACCGTCGAGGTGACACCGGCGATCGCCGCCCGCATCGACCGGGTTCGCAAGACCTGCGACGCGGAGATCATCCGATGAGCACCACCTCGGAGCCCACCGCCCCGCGGGTCGATCCGTACGACCGCCGGCTCGACCTGCTCGCGCGGCGCCTGGAGAGCGAGCCGCGGGCCTTCCGCGACCTGTTCATCTCCGACGGGATGGCCGCCGTGGCATGGGAGTTCCAGCAGCCCGAGCTCGGACCCGAGTTCGTCACCACCTTGTGGGAGGCGCTGCTGCGCGACGACGACAGCAGCACCGTCCTCATGCGGTTCGTGTGGGATCTCCCGCTGGGCATGAAGCGCAAGCTCATCCGTGGTCTGGACGAGCACCTCGGTGAGCGCTACCCGATGTTCTGCGGGCTCTCGGTCGACTGGCCGTCGCGGAACGCGATCCCGCCGTACATCCGGGAGGCCGACGCCCGCTCGCACGACTTCGGGCTGGTCAACCAGGGGTATCTCGGGTACATGAGCGTCGGCTACACCGCTCGCGAGGTCGACCTGTTCGTGTGGCTCGAGGTGATGCGCGACAAGCAGTGCGAGGAGAAGCCCTGCGAGCTCGGGGTGTTCCTCGCGGAGCACAAGGAGCCCAAGGGCGGGTGCCCGGTCTCGATCCACATCCCGCAGGTGATCGACCTTATCGGCAAGGGCCGCTTCACCGACGCGCTCGAGCTGATGGAGTCCAGCAACCCGCTGCCCGACGTCACCGGCCGGGTGTGTCCGCAGGAGCTGCAGTGCCAGGGGGTGTGCCTGCAGAAGCTGCCGATCGCCATCGGCCAGCTCGAGTGGTTCCTGCCCGAGCGGGAGAAGCTCGTGCACCCCGACGCCGCCTCGCGACGGTTCGCGGCGGTGCGCAACCCGTGGGAGGTCGCGACCAAGCCGCCGGTGGCGATCGTCGGCTCCGGCCCCTCGGGGCTCATCAACGCCTACCTGCTGTCCGCCGAGGGTTTCCCCGTCACCGTCTTCGAGGCGTTCCACGCGCTCGGCGGCGTGCTGCGCTACGGCATCCCCGAGTTCCGCCTGCCCAACGACCTCATCGACGACGTGGTGGGCAAGATCGGCCTGCTCGGCGGGCGGTTCGTCCAGAACTTCGTGGTGGGCAAGACCGCGACGCTGCAGGAGCTGCGTGACGCCGGGTTCTGGCGCATCTTCGTGGGCACCGGCGCCGGCCTGCCGCGCTTCATGAACATCCCGGGCGAGCACCTGCTCAACGTGATGTCGGCCAACGAGTTCCTCACCCGCGTCAACCTCATGCAGGGCCTGCGGGCCGATCACGAGACCCCACTGCCGGAGATCGACGGGCGCACGGTGCTGGTCATCGGCGGGGGCAACACCGCGATGGACGCCGCCCGCACGGCCCGCCGCCTCGGCGGCCACGTCACGATCGTCTACCGCCGGACGCAGAGCGAGATGCCCGCCCGGGTCGAGGAGCTGCACCACGCGCTCGAGGAGGGCATCGAGCTGAAGGTGCTGCGCTCGCCCTCGGAGTTCGTCGGCGACGCCAGCACCGGTTTCGTCACCGCCACGACGCTCGAGGTGATGGAGCTCGGCGAGCCCGACGCCTCGGGCCGGCGGCGTCCGGTGGCCACGGGTGCCACCGAGGTCATGCCCGCGAACCTGATCATCATGGCGCTCGGCAACGACGCCAACCCGATCATCAAGAACTCCGAGCCACGGCTGCACACCTCGAAGTGGGGCACGATCGACCTCGACCACAGCGGCTCCCAGGAGACCACGCTGGCCGGCGTCTACACCGGCGGTGACGCATCGCGTGGCGGGTCGACCGCGATCAGGGCCGCCGGCGACGGGCAGGCCGCGGCCCGCGAGATCCTCGGTGCCGTCGACCTCGCGCCGGAGGCCATCGCGGCCATGGTCGCGCAGGCGAAAAACTACACCGACCTCGCCGCCGCACCCGCGACGATCGTGGCCAAGGACGACCTCAGCGACGGCATCGTCGAGTTCACCGTGCGCTCACCGCTCATCGCCCGCGCCGCCCGTGCGGGGCAGTTCGTGCGAGTGCTCCCCACGCCCGACGGCGAGCTGGTGCCGCTCACCCTCGCCGACTGGGACGTCGAGGCCGGAACCATCACCCTGGTGGTCCAGGGGGTGGGCACCAGCAGCATCGAGATCAACGCGATGTCGGTGGGCGACGCCTTCGCGGGCGTCGCCGGCCCGCTCGGGCGCGCCAGCGACATCCATCGACACGACGACGGCACCGTGGTGTTCACCGCGGGCGGGTTGGGGCTGCCCCCGGCGCTGCCGATCGTGCGCGAGCACCTGCGCGCGGGCAACCACGTCACGCTCGTTTCCGGCTTCCGCAGCGCCGACCTGATGTTCTGGACCGGTCCGGACGAGCGGGTCGGCCGGCTGCAGGCGGAGTACGGCGAGCAGCTCGACGTCGTCTACACCACCAACGACGGCACGTACGGCGTGCAGGGCTTCGTCACCGGGCCTCTGGGGGAGATGCTCGAGCTGCGCGCGCGGGCCGAGGGACGCCAGGTGGCCGAGGTGGTGACCATCGGTCCGCCGGTGATGATGCGAGCGGTGAGCGACCTGTGCCGCGAGCACGACGTGCCGTGCGTGGCCAGCCTCAACTCGATCATGGTCGACGCCACCGGCATGTGCGGGGCGTGCATGGTTCCGGTCGTCATCGACGGAGCGCTGGTGCGCAAGCACGCGTGCATCGACGGCCCCGAGATCGACGCCCACATCATCGACTGGGACAAGTTCCTGCCCCGGTTCGGTCAGTTCCGGACCCAGGAGCGGGCGAGCATGGTCGAGCACGGCCTGACCCGATAGCCCACCGGTCCCCGGTTCTCGTGCTGCCCCGACGCCCGGCGTGATCAGGACACGACGGCTCGGTAGTCGTGGACGAAGTCGGCGATCGTGCGCGGCTGGCGACCCAGGAGCTGCGCGACATCGGGGGTCACGGTGGTGGCGTAGCCGGCCTTGAAGACCTCGAACAGCGCCAGGATGTCCGTGACCTGGCTGTCGGGAAGGCCGAAGCCGCGCAGGTTCTCCCCGAACGCCTCCGGCGGAACGTCGACGTAGGCGACGTCGTGACCCAGCTCCGACTGGAAGGCCGCGGCGATCTCGGAGTACGTGATGGCTTGCCCGCCCGTGAGCACGTGGGTCTGGCCCTGGTGTCCGTCATCGGTGAGGATGGCGGCGGCCACCTCGGCGATGTCGCGGGTGTCGATGAACCCGACTGCGCCGTCGCCGGCGGACCCGTAGATGGCGCCCTGTCTGATCGATTCTGCGCTCGAGAGCAGGTTCTGGAAGTAGCCGCTGGGCGCCAGGACGGTCCAGGGCAGGTCGGTAGACGCGAGGTGGGCATCGAGCGCCGCGTGGCCGCGGGCGTAGCTGATCGGGCTCGTGAGGTCGGCGCCCATGACGGAGATGCGCACGAGGTGCGCGACCCCGGCCTGCGCTGCGGCATCGATGAGTGGCCGCTGAAGGTCGATGAAGCCGTCCAGCGACGGGGTGTTGAGGAAGACCTTCTCGACGCCGTCGAGGGCGCTCTGCACCGAAGCCGTGTCGGAGAGGTCCCCTTCGATGATCTCGACCCGGTCGCCGAACGCCTTCTGTGCCTTGGCGGTGTCACGCACGAGCACCCGGACGGGCACTCCGCGGCCGAGGAGGTCGGGAACGACGGCGGATCCGATGTTGCCGTTGGCGCCGGTGACGAGAATCATGGGCTTACCCCTCAGATGGATGTAGCAATGATTGGTGAGACCAACTGTTAGTCGGACGCTACCCTGCTCGCATGGACGCTGCAAGACCCGATATCGAGACCCTGGGGCCTCCGCAGGTGATGCTCGCGACCGCGACGTATCTGGTCGGTCGGCTCTCGGTCGACGGGAGGCGTCGTGCCGTCGCCGCAGTCACGAGCGCGGGGCTGCGACTGAACTCCTACGCCGTCCTCGCCTGCCTGCACGAGTTCGGGTCGTCCTCCCAGCGTGACCTGTCCGAGCGGCTGGGGCTGGACCCGAGCGACGTCGTCGCGGTCCTGGACGAGCTGGAGTCGCACGGATACGTGAGTCGTACCCGCTGCACCGAGGACCGGCGTCGCTACGACGTGTCCATCACGGCGTCCGGCACGCGGGTCCGCAAGGCGGCCGCGCGCGCTCTCGAGGCGGCGCAGGACGGATTCCTCGCAGGCCTCGATCCGGCCGAGCGCGAGCAGCTCATCACGCTGCTGCGGCGCATGCACGACCAGAACGCCCGTTGCTCGTAGCGGGCTCCGACCAGCCGGGGACCAACCGCACACGTACGCGAACAAGGGGAAGCGGACTGCCCGGTTCGCCCTGTCCGTCTGCCAACCTGGAGTAGGAGCCTGATGATCGCCTCGACCACTGCGCTCGGCGACGCCTGGATCGACCCCCGGGTGTGGGAGACGCACCCCGACTACGTCGCTCTGCTTCTGACCGCTGACGGTCTCGCCGGCCGCCCTGAGCAGGCCCGCGGTGACGACGCCCTGGTCGCCGCGGAGAACGCGGCGGTCGACCTCCTGGACGGTCGAGCGCCGGAGGACCTGGCCGAGATCGCTGTCTGGCGTGCGGCGTTCGCCTCGTTCGGCGTCAAGCCGCGGGTCGCCCGGTCCAGCGTGGAGGCGCTGCTGCGTCGCTGCGCCGTCGGACTGCCGCGCATCGAGCCGTTGACCGACATCTACAACGCGGTGTCGGTGCAGCACCTGGTGCCGATCGGCGGGGAGGACCTCGACGGCTACGACGGACCGCCGCGCCTGGTCGTGGCCGAGGGTACCGAGACCTTCGACACCGTGGCCGACGGCGACGCGACGGTGCATCTCGCCGACGCCGGCGAGGTCGTCTGGCGGGACGACACGGGTGTGACCTGCCGGCGGTGGAACTGGAGGCAGTGCACCCGCACCCGACTCACCGCGCAGACGACGCGTGCCCTGTTCATCGTCGACGGGCTGGGAGAGGGGGCCGCCGACCGGGTGTCGGCAGCGGCCGACGCGCTCGAGGCCCACCTGCGCCATGGTTGGCCGTCCGCCGTCCTCCAGCGTCGACTCATCACCTCGCGGGTAGGACTCGCGTCGAGCGACTGAGCGACCGTCAGGCCTCCTTGACGACGGCGTACCAGATGCGGTCGGCGACCCGGGCCAGCCGTTCCCCGATCTCGAGGGTTCGGCGGTAGAACTCGCGTCGTGCGACCACGTCGCGCAGGTCCTGCTCTGCGAGCAGGTCCCGCATCGCCCCGCGATAGATCTTCTCCATCCGCCGCTCGGTGGCCACTGCCGCGTCGGCCTCCCGGGTGGCCATGTCGCCGTCCGTGACCAGGTGGTCGATCGCCGTACGCAGGTGCTGCACCCCCTCGACGATCGCCTCGGCCATGGCCGCGATGGGAGCGTCCGGTTCCAGGGCTGAGCTGTCGGCCTCGCGTACGACGTTCTTGAGGCCGTTGAGGACGGTGTCGAGCCGCTCGGACAGGGTGAACAGGTCCTCCTGGTCGACCGGGGTGCTGAACGCCTGGCGGAGCTCGAGGCTCAGCCGGCGCCGTACGTCGTCGGCCTGGTGCTCGCAGGCCCTGACCTGCGCCTCCTGCGCGAGGTCGCCACCGGCCCAGGCGGCGAACGCGGTCGCTCCCGCCAGCGTGATGTCGGCCTGCTCCTTCAGCGTCTGCAGAACGTCGGGGTTCTGGGGTAGGAACCAGTGTCTGGTCATAGGAACATCCTCTCCACCGCGGCCGCCGCTGCCGCCATGCCTGCACACGCCGGCAGCGTCACGACCCACGCGAGTGCGATCTCGCGGACCACCGCCCAGCGCACGTGTCTCCACCGACGTTGCGCGCCGACCCCGACCACCGACGACGCGACCACGTGAGTCGTGCTCACCGGCGCACCCAGCGCCGCGGAGCCGCCGATGACCAGCGCGCTCGAGGCCTGGCTCATCAGCCCGTCCAGGGGGCGGATCCGGTAGATGCCGCGCCCGATCGTGCGCACGATCCGCCACCCGCCCAGGGAGGTCCCGACCGTGAGCGCGACGGCGCAGACCAGCTTGACCCACAGCGGCACCACGAACGAGGGGATCGTGCCGGTGGCTACCAGCGCCAGCGTGATCAGCCCCATCGTCTTCTGGGCGTCGTTCGTCCCGTGGGCGAAGGCGAGAGCGGACGACGTCACCCATTCCCCGCGCAGGATCGACCTCGTCACTCCTCGTCGTGCCCTTCGCAGCGAGCGCCGTGCCGCGAACTCGCCTAGCCAGCCGGCGAGCCCCCCCACAAGCGGGGAGACGGCCAGTGCCACGAGGACTCCGACCACCCCGATCGGCCGCCACCCGTCGAAGCCACCCCACTGCACCGCGCCGACACCACCGACCACGACAGCGGCTCCCACGAGCCCGCCGACCAAGGCGTGGGAGGACGACGAGGGCAGTCCCCACCACCACGTGAGGAGGTTCCAGGTCACCGCGGCCATCAGCGAGGCGAGCAGGATCGGCACGGTGTTCGCGGTCCCGACGCTGATCAGGCCACCCACCGTGTCCGCGACCGCGGTGCCGGCCAGGATCGGCCCGAGGATCGTGAACACGGCCGCGACAGCCACCGCGACCGCCGGTCGCATGGCCCGGGTGGCCACCGGCGCAGCGACCGAGTTCGACGAGTCGTGGAAGCCGTTGGTGACGTCGAAGACGACCGCGAGGAGCACCAGCACCGCGAGTGCGATCACGCCGCGCCCTCCTACCGGGACAACGAGCCCAGGCACCGACTCCGCGTGGCACGAGCGCGACGGGTGTCATGGCTACGACGTGTGTCGCTCGGCGACGGCCCTGCCGTCGCGGGATCGGGAGTGCGCTTCGCGACTACTTCTTCGGCGCGGGCGTCTTCTTCGGTGCCGGCGTCTTCTTCGGTGTCGACGACTGGGTCAGCGAGCGATCAGCGCTGCGAACGACGCTGCGCAGGAACTCGTACTGCGTCGTGACGAGCTTGTCCGCCATCTCCAGCGCGGCGTCGATGACGGCTTCCCTCCGCGAGGGGTGGCCGCCGAGCGCGGGGAGCGCCTCGTCCACGGTGTCGACGAACTTGCGCACCGCCTCGATGGCGGCCCGCTGTCCTGCTTCGACGGACTTCAGCACGTCATCGGACATCTGCGCCGTCCGGTCCACGACGGCCTTGCGCTGCGCGCTCGTACGTGGGGTGGTCGCGCTCTTCTTCGCCGGGGCGCGGGTACGGGCCGCCGGTGCCTTCGCAGTCTTCTTGGTGGTCTGAGCCATGATCGCTCTCCTCAGGTCGGCTGCGACGTGGTGCCGAGACGGCATCCGCCCGCAGCAAGTCCGTTCGGCCGGTCGTCCTGCACCAGACCCTTCGCGTGAGGGCGACCGGGCCACTCCGTCCTCGGTAGCCGGATCACCCTCATCGTCCTGCGTCCAGCCCGTCGATGTGCGGTCGAGCCGTCCGCTCAGCGGAGCAGGACCTCTGCCCCGCGGCATGCCCGACGGAGCGCGGCCGCACGCAGGTCGAGGTGAGACGACGCTCGGCGCGGAATCCGATGAATGGCGCCACGAGTGGCACCACTGTCCTAGACAATGGCATCACCACGGTGCCATGCTCGTGCCATGGAGCTCACGCCGTACCTCACCGACCTGCGGAACCAGCTCGCCGCCGCCGCCGAGCCCGGCGGGCCTGAAGCTCGCGACCTGGCCGAGAGACTCAGCGCGACGCTGGAATCGACCTTCCGGCTGGCGCTGCTCGACGCGCTCTCCGTGGCCACGGCGGAGATCACGCAGGAGCTGGCGCCGGTGTCCGTCGAGCTGCGGCTGCGGGGCCGCGACCCGGAGTTCGTCGTGGTCGTCCCGCCCGCGCCGTCCGTCGTCGAGCGTGTGGCGCCCGAGTCGCTGAGCGCTCCGGTGACCCGTGACGACGACGCGATGACCCGGATCAACCTGCGCCTCGGCCAGGACCTCAAGGACCGCGTCGAGGACGCTGCGCGGGCGGCCGGGATGTCGGTCAACTCCTGGCTCGTGCGAGCCGCCGCCTCCGCCCTCGCCGACCGCCCACCGGCCGGGTCGCCGACCTGGACGACGGCGCGCGGCTCCGACCACTACCACGGATGGGCGCGCTGAGCGCGGCGAGCCGCCGGGCGCCCGACTCCATGAATCCATCGCACGGGAGGACCAGACATGACCAGCTTCACCACCACAGGCCCCGTGGCGGCGTCGATCGACGTCCAGTGGGGCGACATCCGCGTCGTCGCGGGCGATGACGGCGCCACCGTCGTCGAGGTGACCCCGACCGACCCGTCGAACGAGAAGGACCGCCGTGCGGCCGACGACACCGCGGTGACCTGCGCCGACGGTCGGCTCCGGGTCGTCGGACCGAGGAACCGCACCGGGGTGTTCAACAAGAAGTACGGATCCGTGCAGGTCTCGGTCCTGCTCGCAGCCGCATCGGAGCTCGACGCCGACACCGGGCTCGGGACGGTCACCGTCGAGGGCAGGCTCGGCGCGTGCCGGGTCAGGTCGTCGGCCGGCGACGTCGCGGTGCAGGACGCGGCGAGCGCCGACCTCCGGACCGGCGTGGGAGTCGTCGCCGCACGGCACATCGCAGGTGAGGCCTTCTGCAAGACCGGGTCGGGAGCCGTGCGCATCGACCGGATCGACGGTCGCGCCGAGGTGAAGAACTCGAACGGCGACACGCGGATCGGCGAGACCGGCGGACCGCTGCGGGTCAAGTCGGCCAACGGCAGCATCACGGTCGGACGCGCCCGGGCCGACGTCACCGCCACCACAGCGAACGGCAACCTGAGCATCCGGCGCGCCGAGGGCGCAGCGGTCGAGCTGAAGACGTCGATGGGCCGCATCGAGATCGGCATCCCGAGCGGCACGTCGGCGCTGCTCGACCTGAGCACCTCGTTCGGCACCGTGCGCAACGAGCTCGACGCCGCCGACCAAGCCGCTGCGGGCGCGCGGACGGTCGAGGTCCACGCCCAGACCAGCGCCGGCGACATCGACGTCGTGCGCGTCCCCGTCGATGACGCCGGTGGGGCGGAGGCGTCCCGATGACAGCGCCGACGCTCCCCGCCCTGCACGTGCAGGGGCTGGAGAAGTCGTTCAAGGAGCTGCACGTGCTGCGCGGCGTCGACTTCGACGTGGCGAAGGGGAGCATCTTCGCGCTCCTCGGCTCCAACGGCGCGGGCAAGACGACGGTCGTGAGGATCCTGTCCACGCTGCTCAAGCCCGACGCCGGGACGGTCACGGTCGTCGGTCACGACGTCGTCACGCACCCGGCCGAGGTGCGGGAGTCCATCAGTCTCACCGGGCAGTTCGCAGCCGTGGACGAGATCCTCACTGGGCGGGAGAACCTGCTTCTGATGGCCCGGTTGTGGCACCGCAAGGACGGCGGTCGGCTCGCGGACGAGCTGCTGACCCGGTTCCAGCTCGGCGATGCCGCTGACCGCAGGGTGGCGACGTACTCCGGAGGCATGCGCCGGCGCCTGGACCTCGCCATGAGCCTCATCGGGGACCCGCCGATCATCTTCCTCGACGAACCGACCACGGGGCTCGACCCGCAAGCGCGTCTCGAGGTGTGGGCCAGCATCAAGGAGCTCGCCGCTGCGGGCACGACGGTGCTGCTCACCACGCAGTACCTCGACGAGGCCGAGCAGCTCGCCGACCGGATCGCGATCCTGCACGAGGGACGGATCATCGCCGACGGCACCCTCGCCGAGCTCAAGGCGCTCCTCCCGCCCGCGACCGTCGAGTACGTCGAGAAGCAGCCGACCCTCGAGGAGGTGTTCCTCGCGATCGTCGGCGCCGGCGCGACGAACGGTGTCGGCCACCGCAGCGGATCCGGCACCGAGAGGCCGGCATCGAGAAGTGGGGACCAGCGATGACCAAGCACTTCTTCGGCGACACCGTCGCCCTGACGGGACGATCGCTGCGCCACATCAGCCGCAGCCCGGACACCATCATCACGACCACGATCATGCCGATCGCGTTCATGCTGATGTTCGTCTACGTGTTCGGTGGTTCCATCACCATCGGGTCGGGCGCGTACGTGAACTACCTGCTGCCCGGCATCCTTCTCATCACGATCGCCTCGAGCATCGCCTACACCGCGTTCCGGCTCTTCATGGACATGCAGAGCGGCATCGTCGAGCGCTTCCAGTCCATGCCGATCGCGCGGTCGTCGGTCCTGTGGGCGCACGTGCTGACCTCGCTCGTCGCCAGCCTGATCTCGGTCGCGGTCGTGGTGCTCGTCGCGCTCCTCATGGGGTTCCGCTCGGGGGCGGGCGTTCTCGCGTGGCTCGCCGTCGCCGGCATCCTGACCCTGTTCACCCTGGCGCTGACATGGTTCGCGGTCATCGCCGGGCTGTCGGCGAAGACCGTCGACGGTGCGAGCGCGTTCTCCTACCCGATCATCTTCCTGCCGTTCGTGAGCTCGGCGTTCGTGCTCACCGCGACCATGCCCGGCCCGGTGCGCGCCTTCGCCGAGAACCAGCCGGTGACGCCGATCGTCGACGCGATCCGCGACCTCTACTCGCAGCAGCCGGTCAGCACCGACATCTGGATCGCCCTCGCCTGGTGCGTCGGCATCCTCGTGGTCGCGTACGTCCTCGCCATGGCCACCTACCACCGCAAGATCGCCTGACGAGTCCCCTACGCCGGTGTCACGCCGCGCCGCTCCCGCTCTGGTTCTCGATGACGACCGCGAGGCCCTGGCCCACCCCGATGCAGATCGCGGCGACGCCCCAGCGTGCGCCCGACTCGCGCAACCGAGCCCGGGCGGGAACGCAGAGCGGCGTACCCGGCGTCGCCTCCTGGATGTGCTGCCGTCGATGGTCGTGTCGCCGGGCACTCGTGGTCCGGGAGCACTCCGTTGGCGTCTAGCTCGGGAGACGGAGCC
>Ga0302299_10001014_pt1 | contig 16560 bp, 5 predicted proteins | sample III_Fen_N3_4_FD_198795 | JGI IMG/M metagenome (GOLD analysis project Ga0302299, IMG submission 198795) | Peat permafrost microbial communities from Stordalen Mire near Abisko, Sweden - III_Fen_N3_4 | ecosystem: Environmental > Terrestrial > Soil > Wetlands > Permafrost | place: Sweden: Abisko... | reverse complement strand
TGTCGCTCATCACCCGAGCCGATTCGGTTCACCGCCAGACACCGCCACGGTCGGCTCCCCACCGCACGCGGGCCGTCCTCGTCGTCATCTGCGTCGCGCTCCTGTCTGCCTTGGTCCTTCAGACCCCGGCCCGGGCGGAGACCCCCCTCGACCACCTCACCGTGGGGGTCTTCGACTGCCCGGGCAATCAGATGCGAGCGTTCGCCCCCCGCATGACGTCGCTCACTGGCGCAGGCGAGAACATCCAGTGGTGGCCCCAAGTGCAGAAGTGGAACGGGTCAGCCTGGGTCGGGTACAGGTCGTTCGCCGGACCGTTCGCAGGCGCAGCCGGCATTAGTGGCTCGCCGGGCTGGGCGACTCCTAACGGGTTCTCAAACCCGGGGCGCTGGGCATGGGATGTCCAGCCCGGCACGACGATCAACGGCACGTACTACCCGACCTATTACCGGATCGTGAGCTGGGTCCGCTGGTTGGACTTCAACAACAACGCCCTCACCGGGTGGATGGGCGCCTACGTCTCGCCGTACGTCACGGCGGCCTCCGCGACCTACTGCGCCTTCTGACGATCTGCCCGCCAGGCTGCCGCGAAGTCGGGGACGACATGGCGGTCTTGATCGAGGAGCCCTCGGCCCGCGAGACCCGATCCACCGTCCTGGCGGCAGTAACCAAGCCCCACAGTCCGAACAAGAGGAGGTGAACGCCATGAAGCTCACGACCGCGATCAAGGGTGGACCGAAGATCCGCTTCTGAGCTCGTTCCCACCGGCCACTCTGAACAGCTCGCGGACCCTGGATAGACCTGGGTCCGCACCGGACGGCGGTTGACTCGGTTGCTCGCTGGCAGGCATCGACCCAGCGGGCAGCCGAGCCGACGCCGTTTGCGTTAGCTCCGTGGTGCACCCGAAGGGGACTCCGCGTGAAGTTCACCCGTGCTCGCCCGACCGTCGCTAGCCTTTGCTGGCAAGGGCGCCTTGTTCCTGGGCACGTCAGAACAGTGGGGGGTCGAGGTGTTCGTTCGGGTGCTGGGAGCCGTCGCTGTGGGCGAGAGCGACTCCTCGATGCAGGAGCCGCCGGGGCAGGTCCCGGCGGCAGTCCTTGCGCACCTGGCCCTGGCGCGGGGTCACGTCCTGACGCCGGACGCCCTGGCCGATCGCGTCTGGGACGATCCGCCGGACAATCCGCGCAATGCCCTGCAGGCAGCAGTGTCAAGGTTGCGCAAGGCCTTCTTCGCCGACATCGTCGAGAGCAGTCGCGCTGGTTACCGTATCGACGTCACCAGGGTGCGTGTCGACGTCGTCGAAGCTGAGCGGGCCGAGCAGCAGGCGCGCGCGGCGGTCCTCGCGGGCGACCCGGAGCGGGCCATGACACTCGCGGGCCACGGCCTTGACCTCTTTCATGGCGAGCCTCTCGCCGGTCTGGACTCGCTGTCCGCTCGGGCAGCGAGGGTCAACGCGGACGACCTTCGGCAGCGTCTTGTCGCACTACGCGCAGACGGGTTGCTGGCAACCGGTCGAGCCGGTGCCGCGGTCGCGCTGCTGCGTGAGGTCTGTGCGGCTGCCCCACTCGCCGAACCCGCCCATGGCCAGCTGATGCGGGCGCTGACCGCGGCCGGGCGGCCTAGCGACGCGCTGACGGTGTTCGACGGCCTGCGTCGTCGACTGGCCGATGAGCTCGGCTCCGATCCTTCGCCCGAGGTAGCGGGGATCTTCGCGGCGATTCTCGCCGGGGAGTACGAACCTCCTGCTGCGACGGTATCGACGAAGGCGGAACGGGTTCCGCGTCCGGCGGTGACGGTCTCCGCCCCGCACGACGTAGGCATCGTGCTCACCGACGTCGTCGGGTCGACGCGGCGGTGGGCCGAGCATCCCGAACTCATGCCCGCCGCGATGTTGGCACACCATGAAGCTGTTGCCGAGGTTGTCGGCGCTCACGGCGGACGGCTGCCTCCCGATCAGGGCGAGGGGGAGTCGCGGCTCGCCGTGTTCCCGAGCGCGGCCTTGGCCGTGCGCGCCGCTGGGTCCCTGCAGCAGCGACTGTCGTCCCTCGACTGGCCCGGCGGGGTCCGGTTGAAGGTCCGGATGGGGGTGACTGCGGGTTCGGTCGTCGAGGCCGACGGCAACATCTTCGGGTCGCCGGTGAACCGCTGTGCGCGGGTGCGTGGGCTGGCTCACGGTGAGCAGGTGCTCGTTACCGGCGTCGCTGCGGCTCTGTCTGCGGAGCAGCTCGACCCGGGGTGCCGTCTTACGCGTCTGGGACGGGTATCGCTGCGCGACTTCGACGAGGACGAGGAGGTGTTCCAGCTCGACTGGCCCGGTGGCCCGAAGACCTTCCCGCCGCTGCGCACCTCGATCCGGTTGCCCACAGATGTCGCCTCGTTCGTCGGACGTTCTGCTGAGATGCACGACCTCGGACGGGATGTGTCCAGCCACCGCCTGGTCACCTTGACCGGGATCGGAGGAAGCGGGAAGACCCGGCTGTCGGTGCAGGTAGCGCGTCTGGTTGCTGTCGACTTCCCCGGCGGAGTGACGTTCGTCGACCTCGCCGCCGCGATGTCGGTATCTGACGCGTACGAATCCGTGCTTGCCGCCCTCAACATCACGGCACCGGCCTCAGCCGATGGGCTGCGCGGGCAGGTGGAAGGTGACAGCCTGCTCGTGCTCGACAACCTCGAGCAGATCAAAGACGTCGGTTCCTTTGTCGCCGGCATCCTGGACGCGACATCGGCCCGTGTTCTCGCCACGAGTCGCCTGCCGGTGGGCCTGCCGGGCGAGTGTGTGCGGCCGATCGCACCTCTGTCCGAGAGGGACGCGCTCCTTCTGCTGCGCAGTCGCGCCGAGGACGCGGCACCTGGCGTCGAGCTCGCAGGTGCGACCGCTGAACGGCTCCTCCACCTGCTTGACGGTGTACCGCTCGCGATCGAGCTTGCCGCGGCACGGCTGCGGGTGCTCGACCCCGGGGCCTTGGCGGACTCCCTCGACGCGGCGCTGTCCTTGCTCGTCGACACCGCGAGCGGCCGACCCGCCCGGCACCGCGCCGTTGAAGCGCTCCTCGACGACGCCTGGGTGCAGCAGTCCGACTCCGGGCGCCGGATCCTGGCAGTGCTCGGGCTCTCGCGCGCACCGGTACCCGCCGGCACGGTGATCGACGTGACGGGCCTCGACGCGGTTACCGTTCTCGACACCCTGCAAGTCCTTGTTTCTCAGGGTCTCGTGCAGTCCCGGCGGCGTGCGGAGGGCGCTCCCGCGTTCACGGTGCTCGAGCTCGTGCGCCGTCTCGCCCTCCAGCACATCGCTCCCGACGACTTCGCCTCGTTGCGCACGGTGCACACGACCGTCGTCCTCAACGAGGTGCTGCGTCACCCCCGTGCTGCTTTCCTGCAGTCACGCGACGACGTGCACGCTGCCCTAAGGTTCGCCATCGACGGCGAAGCGAACGAACGCTTCGGGCTTACCCTCTCGTCGCGAGTCGCCCTGGGTCGTGCCGCTCTGGCGCAGGGGTGGTGGACCGAGACGATCGGGCTGCTCGACCCGGTGTCACGCTCGATGGATGCGGCCAACCCCCTCGGGGTAGCGCTGATTCGGCGTGCCGAAACAGGCGATGTCGACCGGGGCCGCCGGCTGCTCGCGAAGGCGGCGAAGGCCGGTGACGTCGACGCCGCCTGCGCCCTCGGCGGCAGCCACCGGGCGAGCGACCCGCGCAAGGCGCACGACTGGTACCTCAAGGCACTCGACCTCGACGAGTCTGACCCCTACGCGCTCGGGAACGTGCTGGAGTTCGAGGTGCGCGCCGCACAGTCCCTCGTTCCGGTCGAGCCCCGCCGCGCGCAACTCGCTGCGGCGGTTCGGCGTCGCGAGGAGCAGGCCAAGGCGGACGAGGACCTGCCGTGGCCTTGGTTCGACCTCGCCAAGTTCGAACTCCTCCTCGGCCAGGACCTCATCGGACTGCACCGGCTGCTTGACGCGGTGGCGACCAGCAGTCATGCCAGGCAGCTCGACTCGACCCTGGTCTCCCTACGTGCGCTCGCGCTGCCGACGTCGTCGCCGGCCTGGGCGCAGGCCGCCGAGACGCTTCGGGTGGCCTCCCGAGTGCGCTTCCCCGAATCGAGAGTCGAGCGAGTGCTCGGCCGGATCGCACCTCCGGTACTGGTACTGGTGGGTGCTTCAGCCGCGACACGTCACGACGAGGTCATGACCTGGCTGGAGCCGCTCTCCGCCGCGCTCAGCCGGACCGCGGGCACCGTAGTGTCCGGCGGCACCGCCCAGGGTGTCAGCGCCCTCGCGGCCGCGTTGGCCGAGGAGGTGCCGGACTGGCGCTCGCTCGGGTTCGCACCAGCGCTCCTGCCCGACGGTGTCGTCCTCGACGACAGGTATGACGAGATCCAACAGTCAGAAGGCGCCGGCTTCAGCATCCTCGAACCCCTTTCCTACTGGGACGCCTTCGCCGACGCGGGTCTGGACCCGGTCGACGTGCACGTGCTCGGGATCGGCGGCACCGATCTGACCCACCTCGAACTCCACACCGCAGCGGCGCTCGGTGCATGCGTCGCCGTCACGGGGTCGTCGTCAGGCATCGCTCCCGCCGGTGATGCCTTCGTCGGGTGGTCGGCGCTGTCGCGGGTCGAGAAGACCGAGGCTTCGCTGCGCACTTGGCTCTTCGGCTGAACCGGAGCACCGCGTGAGCTGCCTGTGTGTCGCGGTCAGCGCGCGGTCAGTCCTTCGTCAGCGACACCGGGGATCTTCACGTTCGACGGGGAGTCGCCCAGTGGTCGGAGTACGCGGATGCGTCGACGGTTCCTGATCCCCGAGGTCGTACAGACCTCGGCGATGGACTGCGGACCCGCGGCACTCACCGCTCTGGCCGCGGGTCACGGGCTCGAGGTGTCCTACGCCGAGCTGCGCGACCGCTGCCAGACCGACGTCGACGGCACGTCGATCGACGTGCTCGAGATCCTGGCTCGCGAACTGGGCTTTGACGCGACTCAGGTCGTCATCCCCGACGATCACCTGCTCCTCGGCGACCGGCCCCTTCCCGCAATCGCGATCGTGGTCCTCCCGGACGGAGCGACCCATTTCGTCGTGCTCTGGCGTCAGGTCGCTGGATGGATCCAGGTCATGGACCCCGCGGTAGGCCGGCGCTGGATGCCGGTTGCCCGCGTGCGAGACGACCTCTACCGCCACCGCATGCCGGTGCCACAGACGGCATGGCGCGAGTACGCCGGATCCGAGGACTTCCTGGGCCCGCTACGCGCCCGGCTCGATGCACTCCGGGTGTCTGCCGGGGCCGTCACCAGGCTTGCCTCTGCGGCTACGGACGACCGCGGCTGGGAGGCGCTCGGGCGCCTCGACGCCGCGACACGGCTGACATCGGCCCTCGTGGACGCGGGCTCGCTGAGTCGGGGCGAGAGTGCCACCGGCTTCCTCTGTGATGCCATGACGGACGGTCGACCGGTGCCCGATCAGTTCTGGTCGGTCGGGAGCACCGACCCCTCACCCGACGGAACGGACCAGGTCTGGATCCGCGGTGCCGTTCTCGTCCGCATCCGCGAGCCCGAGGCGACCCACGAGTCTGCCGGGCCGCGGACACCGTCGCCGACGTCCGGCTCAGCTCACCCCGAGGCGCGAGCGTCCCTTTCCTCCGTGCATCGGATCTGGCGAGTGCTCTCACCTGGGCGCCTCACTGTGGTCTCCCTGATGATGGGGTTGGCGCTGACCGGGATCGCTCGCGTTGCCGAAGCAGCAGTGGCGCAGTTGCTGCTCGACACCGGAACAGGCGGTCAGGTCGCGACCGGGGCGACGTTGGGGTTGATCGCGGCGTTCCTGCTCACTTTCCTGGGCATCGAGTGGGGTGTCCAGCACGGGCTGCTCGCGGTCGGCCGGGCGATGGAACTCGACATGCGACGACGCATCCTCCAGCGGATCCCCTTCCTCGGCGATGCCTACTTCAGGTCGCGGCCGGCTTCAGACCTCGCAGAACGAGCACACGCGGTGCACCACGTGCGTGCGCTGCCCGAAGTCGCTGGCCACCTGCTACGCCTCGCCGTCCAGCTCCTGGCCACGCTGGTCGCGCTGACCTGGGTCGACCCAGGCAGCCTGCGCTGGGGGCTGCTCCTCGTGGCCGTCGCCGTCGGGGTGCCGCTCGTGGCGCAGGGACCGCTCGTGGAGCGTGACCTGCGCTGGCGGACCCACGGGGGCGTACTGGCCCGCACCTACCTCGATGCCCTACTCGGCCTCGTGCCGCTGCGCGCGCACGTAGCCGACCGCGCGGTGCGCAACGAGCACGACCGGCTGCTGACCGAATGGACCCGTACTGGCCGATCCGTGCAACGACTCGCGGCGCTGTCCGACGGGTTTCAGGCCCTGCTCACCCTGCTCCTCGTGGGCGCCCTGGTCGTGTCCTCGGTCAACCGGGGGGTCCGTGCCGACGTGGGGCTGCTGGTGCTGTTCTGGGCCATGACGCTGCCGACGCTCGGGCTCGAGCTGGCCGCAGTGCTCAGGCGCTGGCCCACGCTGCGCAACTCGGTGCTGCGCCTGGTCGAACCGCTCACCGCCGAGCTCGTCGACGTCGAAGTCCAACCAGGCGGCGAGGCAACGGGTGTCGACCAGCCGGTGTCGCTCGAGCTACGCAACGTCGTCGTCCAGGTCGGCGGACACCGCATCCTCGAGGGGATCAGCCTGCGCATCGGAAGCGGCGAGCACGTCGCTCTCGTCGGGCCATCAGGGGCTGGCAAGTCCACGCTCGTCGCGTTGCCCTTGGGCTTCCACCGTCCGGTCGAAGGGAGCCTGCTGGTCGACGGCCGCGACTGCGACGCGGAGGAAGCCGCAAGCCTGCGCCCACGCACCGTGTGGGTCGACCCAGCCGTGGCGCTTTGGAACCGGTCCCTCGCCGACAACCTGCGCTACGACCACGACGTCGACCCGGCACGGTCCGGCGTCGTTGAAACTGCCGGCCTGACCGATGTGGCCGCATCGCTGCCCGCCGGACTCGATGAGGTCATAGGCGAATCCGGTGGACTCCTGTCCGGCGGTCAGGGCCAGCGGGTCCGACTCGGCCGCGCCCTGGGCGTGCCCAGGCCACGGCTCGTCGTGCTCGACGAGCCCTTCCGCGGCCTCGACCGCGAGCTGCGACATGACCTTCTGGGTCGGGCCCGCGAGCAGTGGGCCGGGGTGACGCTGCTGTGCGTGACGCACGACGTGAGCGAGACCGTGCAGTTCGACCGCGTCCTGGTGGTGGCTGACGGTCTGATCGTCGAGGACGGCGACCCCGCACGCCTCGCGGCCGACCCGACCTCCCGCTACCGCGCGATGCTCGACGCCGAGAGCAGCCTGCGCACGTCCGGATGGGGCGACATCGCCTGGAGGCGCTGGGATCTCACCGGCGGGCGCCTGCACGAGACCTGCGAACCCTCACCCAAGGGGGCGGCACCGTGAGCAGCGCGACCCTGTTGTGGCCGCTCGACCAGACCGATGCCGCGCTCGCCGCGCTTGCGTCAACCTGCCGACTCGGGGATAGAACCCCTCAGGACGTGACGGTGGTGGATCCCGAGGTCGTGGTGGTGCCCGATCTTGCCGCCCGACGCGACCTCGACGCCGTTGCCGTCGAGCTCACCGCACCGCGGCTCAGTGAGCAGGTCACCGCCGGCCCGATGCTGATCCGTCTCGGTGACGGTTGGCTGGCATTGCACAACCGACGCGGCTCGGGTGTCAGCGTCGTGACCCCGGATGGCCGGGGGATGCTGACGTCCCCGGCCCTGCGCAACCTGGTGTTCCCCGCGCCGCGCGACACCGTCAACGGCACGGTCGCCGGGATCGAGGGCCGACGCCGGGCTGCGGCGATCGACGCGATCGCGTCTGCCTGGGCGGTCAACCGTGAACCGCCACCAGCCTGGATCCTGCGCATGCCCGCATCGGCCCCGATCGCGGCACAGTTGCGCCGCTCCGGCCTCCGTTGGCGCGTGGCACTCTTCGGCGCACTTGTGGTGGTCGAGTACGTGCTCTGGCTGCTCGCGTTCGCCGTGCCCGGCGCGGCCCTCCTCGCCGGCAGCTTCGCACCGGGTCGCGTCGCGGTCTGGGTCGGCGTCCTCGTCGCCGTGGCGGTCACGCGGTCCGCGTCCCTCTGGCTCTCCGGGCGCGTCGTCGTCGATGCGGGCGCGTTGCTGCGCCGCCGCCTCATCGCGGGAGCACTGCGCCTCGAGCCCGACGAGATCCGCCGGGAAGGCACCGGGCGCCTGGTCGGGCGGGTGCTGGAGTCCGAGTCTGTCGAGTCGCTCGCGCTCAGCGGAGGCACCAGCGCCGCGGTCGCGATCGTGGAGCTCACGGTGCTGGCCGTCGTCATGCTCTGGGGCGCGGGCGGCATCGCCCAGTCGGCGGCCTTGGTCGTGTGGGTCACCGTGGTCCTGCTGCTGGCCCAGCGCTACGCCACACGCCGTCGAGCCTGGACCACGTCGCGCCGGGCGATCACCGGTGACCTCGTCGAGCAGATGCTCGGTCACCGAACCCGGCCCGGCGCGACGCACGCGACGAGCGGGGCCTGTCGACCTACCGCGGCGTGAGCGAGCGCCTCGACCGCGCCACCCCAGCGCTGCTCGCACTCGGCGTCCGCGGCTGGCCGATCCTGGGCTTCGCCGTGCTCGTCCCACGGATCGCCAGCGGGGGCCTCGACGCGTCGGGGCTGGCCGTCGCCCTCGGCACGGTCCTGCTCGCGACCTGGTCGCTCGAACATCTCACGCTCGGCCTCGGTGACCTCGGCGCGGCCCGGATCGCCTGGGACCAGGCACGGCTGCTCGTCGAAGCAGCGGCGCGCCCCACCACCCCGGTCCGACCCAGTGAGCGACCAACGTCGGACACCAGCGACCAAGCGGTCCTGGTCGTGGACGACCTCTCGTTCGGGTACACCGGCCGCGCCGATCGCGTGCTCGACGACGTGGACGGCGCGATCCGTCTCGGTGACCGAATCCTGTTGCAGGGAGCCTCAGGCAGCGGCAAGACGACGTTGGCGTTGCTGCTCGCCGGCCTGCTCGATGCAGACGCGGGAAGCCTCGCGCTGCGGGGGCGCACCCGCGACGAATGGGGCCCCGCGGCCTGGCGCCAGCGCGTCGTGCTCGCGCCGCAGTTCCACGACAACCACCTGCTCCAGGCATCACTCGCCTTCAACGTCCTGCTCGGCCGCTCGTGGCCGGCACGCTGGAGCGACATCGACGAGGCTGCCGAGGTGCTCCGCGAGCTCGGCCTAGGCCCGGTCCTGGACCGGATGCCCGCCGGGATGATGCAGCAGGTCGGGGAGTCGGGCTGGCAGCTGTCCCACGGTGAACGCAGCAGAGTCTTCATCGCCCGCGCCTTGCTCCAACGTGCCGACGTTGTCGTCCTCGACGAGAGCTTCGGAGCCCTCGACCCGCAGACCATGCAGCTCGCCCTCGACGTCGTCGCCCGCCGCTGCCCGTCCCTCCTCGTGATCGCCCACCCCTGACTGAGAAGACCTGGATCGCCGGGCCCGTAGCCACGAGAGATGCCGCTTCTCCAGTTGTCAGCCGCCGGTCAGCGGCGCGTCAGCGCAGGCCAGCAGACTCTGATCGACAAGCCGGAACAACAGCACCGGACCTGGAGGGAGGTGAACCCCATGACCACCACGACTGACATCAAGGCAGGCCGGTTCCACGGCGTCTGACCCGCCTCGGTTCAACCGCGCGCACGAGTTCTCGACCGCGTTTCGAGGAGGTGAACGGCATGGACACGACCACGAGCGTGAAGGCGGGCGGAGGAAAGTTCCCCTGCTGATCGCAGGATCGATGCCCACGGGGGTGACATCGACAGATCAACGGGCGCGCCGGGCAGGTCTCCGGCGCGCCCGTTGGCTTGCACGCGCCGCATCCGCGGTGCCGCCTTCTCACTGAATGGGCTTACGGGCATGCGGGTTCGTACCCCGGCCGGGTAGGTAGTGGTCCCACGTGACGCCGTGGCCCGCCAACTGTCGGGCGTATGCGAACTGCGGCCAGTAGTCTGCCCGCACGTGATGGAAGGAGGCGTGGGTGGTGCCTGCCGCGGCCGCCGAGCCTGCCTGGGACTTGTTCGTCTCGTACTCGCATGCGGACGCGGTTGCCGTGCGTGCGATAGTGCACGGGCTCGTCGCTCGTGGACTGCGGGTGTGGATGGACACGCGCGACCTCGCCGCCGCCGCGGACTGGCGGCTGGAGGTCTGGGACGCGATCGAGTCGTCCGGCGCTGTCCTGGCGATGCTGTCACCCGGCAGTGTCACGTCGGCTGAGTGCGTCGAGGAACTCCAGCACGCCATCCAGGCCGGCAAACGACTGCTTCCTGTGATGCTCGTCGACGTCCCGGCGACGGTGCTGCTTCCGGAACTGGCGCGATTGCAGTGGATCCGCGCCGGTACCGCATCGGCCACCGTCGATGCGGTACACGAGGTCCTGCTCGCTGCCGGCGGCACACGTCCGGCACCGGCGGATTCATACGCCTGGTCGCGTGATGCGCTTTCCGACGGACTGGCGGAGCCGCGGGTGGCGCGCCCCGTGGCCCCGCCTGTTCCCTCGGGCTTCGTCGGCCGAGGGACCGCTATGCACCGGGCGTCTCGCGCGCTGCGTGGGGGTCGGGTCGTCACGATCACGGCCCCAGGAGGGACGGGGAAGACGAGCCTCGCCATCGGGGTGCTCCACAGCGTCGCGGACGATCTCCCGGGGGGAGCGGTGTTCGTCGACCTTGCGTCCGTGCGGTCGGCGGCCCAGGTGGGGACCTCCGTGGCGCTTGCGATGAGGGCGCTGACTCCTGGAGTGTCTCCCTGGGAGAGCATCCGGGCGGCCACGACCGGTCGTGGAACGCTGGTCGTTCTCGACAACTGCGAGCAGGTCGCGGGTCTCGCCCCCGAGCTTGCGGCACACGTCAGCGAGCTGGCGGACGTGGCCTGGCTCGCCACGAGCCGGGCCCCGCTCGGGCTCGCTGGTGAACACCTGCTTCCGCTGCCTCCGCTCGAGGTTGCCGTGGGCGCAGTCAAAGACGAGTGTGATCTCGCGGCCTCGCCCGCCGGGGCGTTGTTGCTCGCGCGGGCACGTGAGGCCAGACCCGAGCTGATGGTCGATGACGCGACTGCGGCCGACCTTGCCGAGATCTGTCGGCGGCTGGACGGCCACCCGCTAGCCATCGAGCTCGCCGCCGCACGACTCCGGTTCCAGTCCGCTTCCACCGTTCGGCGGGCGATCGCGGCGAGCATCGCAGACCTCCGCGACGTCGACGGACGATCCGACCCGCGTCAGCGCGAGCTTTCCGCCGTTCTGGAGTGGAGCACCGGCAGGCTTGATCGCGCGTCCCGACTCGTTCTCTCCGGCCTCAGCGCGTTCGAGGTCGCCACGACCACCGATGCGATCGCGCATGTCGTCGAGCAGGAAGATCGCGACGTCCTGGCCCCCTTGTCGCGACTGCTCGACGCCGGCCTGGCGCGTGCCGTGGACGTCGGTACGGGTGACCCCCGGTTCACCCTCCTGGTCCCCGTCCGGGAACACGTACGGAGGGGCCTGGAACCTCAGGTGCTCGCCCGACTCATCCACCGTCATGCCGACTACCACCTGGGCTGGGCGCACCACGGCTCCGTCGTGCTGCACAACACCACGCTCGCGGCGGACAACGAGTGGCGGGACGACGCGGTCGCACGTCGGTCCGACGCGCTCGTCGCGCTCGAACGACTCAGGGTCGACGACCCCGCTAGAGCACTCACCCTTACCAATGACCTGGCGGTGCTCTGGCATGAGAACCGCGAGGCCGACCGCGCCGTGCAGATCTACGCCGACCTGCTCGATCGGGTCGACAAGGACAGCATCGACGGCGTGGTCGGCCGCCTCATCGCGGTGGCGGCCGACGAACGACTCGCGGGCAGCGTCTACGACACCAAAGACCTGGTATCTGCTGCGTCGCGGCTCGGCTCGTCGGAGCTGGTGGCCATGGGACTGGTAGCCGGCGCCTACTCCAGGTACCGGCTCGGTCGCTACGTCGAAGCCCTCCGGCTCGCGGATGAGGGGGCTCGGGCCGCGGAGCACGCGATGGCAGAGGTCGAAGCCACCGGAGGCGTCCCGCTCAACGGGTACACCCGGCCCGGCACCGCCCGCTTCCTCGCTCTGGCCCTGCCGGCGTGGCTCCTACGGTGGAGGGACGCACCAGCGTGGCTCGAGCTCAGCGGGCGGGTCTTCGCTACCTGCGTCGAGGGGACTATCGAACACGAGGCTTGGATCCGGCAGCTGCTCCTTGCCCAAGTCGAGTGCGGCCGGTTGGTCGAAGCACGGGCCACGCTGACCGAGATCGAGCGGTTCGGTCTCCCCGACACCTACGGCTACCTGCCTTCGTGGGCACAGCTCCTGAGCCGGGAGGGCCGGCATGACCTCGCCGCCGAGCTCTGCATCCGCTACCGCCCCCAGGGCAGCGGAGTCCACGCGCGCGCACTCGAGGCGGCAGCGCTCGCCGCGGACTGTCTCATGCTCTGCGGCCGCCCGGATGAAGCGTTCGCCGAGGTGGACTGGGTGTCCGAGCATCCGCCCGCGATCCACCGGAGCCTCCCAGCGGCGCGGCGCGCACGGCTGCTCGTCGAGCTCGGGCGGCGTGCCGATGCGGAGGAGGAGCTCGAGCGGGTCCGGGTCGAGCTGGCAGACGAGGACGAGGCGTCCCCTGGCGTCCTGACGTACCTGCTGACGACGGCGATGCTCGCGGACGACGCGGGGCGGGCCGAGGCCCTGGCCCGCTACGACAAGCTCGTCGTAGCGACCGGAGTCATCCCCTGGCCGCGCGACGCAGCCGACCGCGCAGCGCTCGCGGCCGACCCTTGCGCACTTCTGGGCTGAGGATCAAGCGTCCCGCCAAGGCAGTCCTGGGGCGGAGGGTCGGGAGGGCCGGTGCTCACGACGTGACGGTGAACGTCGCCCTGGTCAAAAGCAGCCGCCGAGGGTCGCACGTGTCCGAAGCCGCGGTGAGCGTAAGACGGTTGCCGGTTCGGGTCCATCGGTAGTTGCCTGTCGTCGCGGGGGACCCGCAAAGGTCGTCGGTGATCGACAGCATCCCTCCCGCGGCACTGATTATCCCGTGGCCGAGCTGGCCCGAGAATGAGAACACTAGAGACCGGCCCGAGGGGAGCACCCGCAGCAGCGTCTGCCCGGTGAGGTTGGACTGTTCGGCAGGGGGGAGGTAGCCCAGTCCTGTGGGGAGTGCGGACGCTGGGATGCTCGCCGTCCACGTACCGACCAAGTCCCTCGGTGGCGCTGCCGATGCGGAGGCAGTCGTCGTTCGTGGCGGGAGGTCGACGGGGATCGCTGTTCCGTTGACGGCGTTGTCGACCTCGGCGGGGGTGATCGGGCGGATCGCGTGCGAGCGGGCGAGAGCCACGAGGCCGTCGTGCCCGAGGCAGACCGGGCAGTCGACGACCTGGACGCCGCCGTAAGAACGGAGTCCGCCGGCGCTGCCGAGCCCCACACGCTCGTCGATGCCCTCGCCCGTCCCGACGACGAGGTGGCTGCCGTCCGGTGTGAAGGCGACTGCGGTCGCCTCAATCGTGGCGACGCGCGTGCGCTGCAGCAGGGTGCCATCCGGGCTCCAGACCTGGACGTTGCCGTCACGGCTGGTGGTCGCGATCAGGCCGTCGCGATCGACCGCCACCGCCGCGACCCTGGCCTGGTGCTGGAGGACGTGGGTTGTCGCGCCGGTGGCGAGGTCCCAGATTCGTGCCGTGGTGTCCTCCGACGTGCTCACCAGGGATAGGCCGTCCGTGGTGGCCGCTACGGCGACGACTCGAGCGCTGTGTCCAGTGAAACGCCGCAACTCCTTCCCGGTGCTGGCATCGATGAGCACCACGTCGTTCCCGTCGGGCGCCACGACACCGGAGCCGTCGCGCGTGAACGCCACTCCGCGCACGGGCGCAAACTGCATATAGCTGCTCAGAGAGTTGTTCGCTGGCTCACCGACGTAGGTCGTCAACACGTGCCCTGTCGCGGCGTCGAGGACCGTCACGCCGAGTTCGGTGACGGCGGCGATCCTCGTGCCGTCGGGGCTGAACGCGGTGGCGAACGTCGAAGCCGTGCGCGTGACCTGGGCACCGGTGGCGGAGGCGAAGTCGGGCTCGGTGAACGATGCGAACTCGGTCGACCACCGGACCTCCCCGGTCACCGCATCGACGAGGCGGAGGGCGGCGTGCGCGGCTCCCCACTGGCTGGTGACCACGCTGGAGCCGTCTTGGGAGAAGGTCGGAGCTGCAATGGCCGATGCGTCGAGCGTACGGATCCTCCGCCCGGTGGCGGTGTCGAGCAGCACGGTCCCGTCCGTGGGTGCGGCCGCGACGACCCGGGCTCCGTCAGGGCTCACGGAGACGCCTGTCACTGTCGCGGTGGTTCGCGAGGTGATCTCTGGGACGCCGGGGCCCCAGCGCCAGATGCGTACGGTCCCGTCCTCGCTGGCCGAGGCGAGCTGACGTCCGTCCGGGCTCGCTGCCAGGAACGACACCCACTCGGCGTGACCGAGGAGCTCGCTCACGATGTCGCCGGAGGCGACGCTCCACACCGTAATGCGGCCATCCGAATCCCCGGTGACCACGAACCCGTCACTCCCGGCCCAGGCGGCGTCGTTGATGAGGGCGTTGTGGCCGAGCTGCTGAATGACCGTGCCGGTCGTGGCGTCCCAGATGCGGGCGATGCGGTCCTGCGAGGTGGTGAGGAGCAACGTCCCGTTCGGGCTCCAGGCGACGAGGCCGGTAGCGCTTCCGACGGTGATCGCGCGGACCAGCTTCGTGGTGGCGACGTCGTAGACCCGCACGACCCCATCGGCGCCGGAGAAGGCGACCTTCTTGCCGTCAGGGCTGGGCGACGCGGAGTACAGCTCGCCGCCAACGGCCGGGAACTGCGTCACGACGGCGCCGTTCCGAGCGTCGAGGAGCCTGCCGATCCCGTCCTGAGCCGCCTCGGCGACGAGCTTCCCGTCGGACGTCGGGGTCAGTTGGTAGATCATCGGGGTCGAGCCTTTGACGTCGGTCACCGATCCGGTGCCCGGGTCCACCAGCTGGACCCCTGTCCCGAAGCCGCCCACCATGACCGGCACGCCAGTGGCCGCCACGGCGACCGACGAGAACCCTCCTGTCGCGACCGCGTCGGTTCCCGTCCCCCCCAGGGTTCGCGTTCCGGTGGCGAGGTCGAAGCGCTCGAGTCCGCGAGACGGACAAGTGGTGTAGACGCTGGTTCCGTCGGGGCTGAACGCCACGTCGCCCATCTTCTCGCCAGGGTCGCACGGCGTGATAACCCGCTCGACGTCGCTGGCCAGGACTGAGCGTCGGAGGGCCTCGTCGACGACGGCGCTCCGACCCGAACGATCCGCCTCGAGCGCCAGCAGGAGGGATGTCTGCGGGTCGCTGTCGAGATGGGCGAGTGACGCGGAGGCGAGCGCCTGGGTCGTCGCGAGCGCGCCTTGCTCGACCGCGGTTCGCCGCTGGGCGAGCGCGAAACCTCCGAGCACGAGGGCGACGACGAGCGCCGAGCTGACCGCGCCGACAAGCAGGCGCTGACGACGGTTCGCCCCCTGCCGGCTCGCCACGAGAAAGCGAGTCACGGTCGGAGTGGCGCTGACGCTCCGCCCCGGGGCTGCGAGCCACCGCTCGGCCTCGGTGAGCTCGGAGCCGCGCAGCAGCCGCGCTCGGTCCCCGTCGTGGTCGTCCCACTCGGCGGCCTTGACTGTGAGCCGCGTGTGCTGCTTCACAGCGTCAAGGTCGGTATCCAGGACGGCGACAATCTGGTCCGCCGTCGCCTCCACGTCTTCGTCGTGGCGTAGCCATTGGCGCTTGGCGAGCTCCGGCAACACGTCGTCGGGTTGGACGTCGCGCACGACCACAGAGATGAGCCGCTTGCCCTCGGCGAGAGCCTGTTCGATCTCGATGCCGCACACCCGGGAGGACGCGGAGTCCGGGGACAGGACCACCACGAAGGCATCGGCCCGCCGGATAGCCTCGCGGATCTCCTGCATCCACTCCGCCGTGGGCGCGATGCCCTCCCAGTCGACCCAGAGGGTCCGCCCGCGGTCCTCGAGGGCCAGCGCGAGCCGCTGGGCGATGTCGCGGTCGGCGCGCGAGTACGACAAGAAGGCGTCGACGATGCCGCTTGCGGGCTGCGGCGCGGACGAGGTGGACTCGGTCTGGGTCATCGGCCCCCCGGTCGAAGCAGAAGCTAGCCATCCGGATCCACGACTGCCATGCAGACGCGCAGGCAATCTAGCGGGTACCCCGTCCAGCAGGTGTCGACTTCACAGCACAGTGCCCTAGAGAAGTTCGGAGGGGGGCCTCTAGGGCAGGGCGTCGCAGGCCGGTCCGAGAGCAGAGCCGCAGTGCGATGTTGAGGTTCTCGACGACGGTCCCGTCCGCAGGCACGAGGCGTCGTCGATGGACGATGATCGCCTCGACAGCCGTCAAGGGGCCGCCACGATCCCGGGGCTGCCCGCGAGGACGCTGCGTGAACATGGTGACGCCGAACGGCGTGAACCGATCTCACCCCCTCGCGCGGGGGGTGAGAAGTGGTGATCATGGCTCTGACCTGCGGTGATGCATG
>Ga0302299_10001013_pt1 | contig 16564 bp, 16 predicted proteins | sample III_Fen_N3_4_FD_198795 | JGI IMG/M metagenome (GOLD analysis project Ga0302299, IMG submission 198795) | Peat permafrost microbial communities from Stordalen Mire near Abisko, Sweden - III_Fen_N3_4 | ecosystem: Environmental > Terrestrial > Soil > Wetlands > Permafrost | place: Sweden: Abisko... | reverse complement strand
GACATGGCGGCGGGCGATCCCGGTTCGTGGTCGGGCTGCATGAAGCTCGACAGCTCCAGCCCCGTTCGTCCGTCGGGCGGCCGCAGCATCACGATCTCGCTGCGGGAGTTGGGGATCCCGATGACGGTGTCGACGAAGTCACCCTCCAGGACCATCCGGCCCTCGATCTGGAAACCCAGTCCGACGAAGAACGCCGTCACCAGGTCGAGGTCGGCGACCGTGATGCCGACGTGATCGAAGCGCCGGATCGAGTTGCCCGTCACGATCCGGTGGCCTGACGCGCGTAGTCTTCCGCGTCGTACCAGCCGCGGGACGACTTCACGCGGAGGTCCGCGTCCATGTCCCACTCCTCCCAGCCGACGACGCGCAACGGGTTCCCGCTCGTGGCGTGGTTTCCCGTGAACGTCCACTGGTAGACGACGTGATCGCCCGCGATGCGGAGCCCGTCGCACACCAGGTGGAGGTCGGGGACATCGGCGTAGAAGCCGGCCGCCATCTGGGCGACGCCAACGCGACCCTCCCAGGGCTCGCCGCGGTTGATGACGATCCGGCCGTCAGGGGCGAAGAACGCCGCGACGGCCTCAGTTGATCCGGAGTTCCAGGCAGCGGTGTAGTCGTCCGCGATCTGCCTCATCCGATCGTGATCGATCATGCGTCGGGCTCCAACTCACATCCAGCAGGGTCGGGTGACGCTGCTCTCGAGATCCGTCCTTGCGCTGGGCGGGGATCGTACCCGGAACTCGCTCGCGGATCGGCAGCTTGTGGCCGACCTGCGGTTGAGACTCGGCTCTGCGGTTGGCGCGATGCCGAGTGACCCAACGGTGTGTCGAATCGTAGGCCCGCGACCGTGGCCGCTGCGCCAAGGTCGGGTTTCGGGACGGGCCCACGCTCGGAGAGCCGAGCGATGACCCCACGCTGAGCTACGCGTCCAGGTGACGGGCGGTCACAGCCTTGGCGCCGGGCCGCTCGCCTCTTGCGGCACAGGCCTACGATGAGCCCATGCAAGACCTCAGAACGCCGGCGTACTGGCCCGCGCGGATCCTGTTGGGCGTGGGCGTCCTCGTCGCGGTGGCCGCCGTCGCCTTCGCGGTCTTCTCGGCGTTCCCCCCGGAGACGATGGGCGGGGACCCAGGGCGGATCGCCATCGGGCCCCTGGCGCTGCCCACGAGCGTGGTCGTCTCAGCCGTCGCGGGTGCGACAGCTCTGGTCGGCCTGGTCTGGATGCTCCGCATCTTCCGCGGCGAGCGCCGCGATCCGCCGGCCTGGCGCTACCGCGACCGCTGACGCGGCACCACAAGCGAAATCGAGGGGGACATGCCTGACGCCACCCGAGACCCGGGCAAGTACGGAGTCGTCTGCCCGCACTGCGCCAGCTGGAACCGGGCCGACCGGACGGCCTGCTGGGCATGCAGCGGCTACCTGGTGGGCGCGCCGCTCGCGCCCGACGCCGACTGGGACTGCCCGCGGTGCGGCTGGCACAACGCCATGCCGCGGACCACCTGCTACAACTGCTCGGGCGCGCTCGGTGCGCTGCTCGCCCAGGCGGACGCCACCCCGACGCCGCCTGCGAGCTTGCGCTGGGACCACCTGGTGGTGGACGTGGAGCCCCGCGGCAAGAATTGGCAGATGGCCGGGTCGCGGGCGGCGACGCTCAACGCGGCGACCCTCGAGGCAGGCCTCGCCACGGTGGCCACGGACGGCTGGGAGCTCGTCTCGGTCGTTGCCGCGGTGCCCCCGGCAACGGGCTACCGAGCGTTCTTCAAGAAGCCGCTCTAGCGGTCGTTAGATTCTGCCGGCGACCGTCATCGCGAGCGCGATCATCTTGGGCGTCCAGATCTTGGAGTCGTCGAGCCGGACGATGTGGATCCCGACCCAGGTGTCGCCCTTGCGGAAGAATAGGGACCCGTCCTCGACGTAGGCCTCGTCGCCCAGACCCGGCACGGGCTTGAAGTCGTGCTTCAGGACGGTCGCGTCGATGTCGTAGGCCTTCTTCGCGCCGTCGCCCACGTCGAGCTCCACCTGGCCGATGGCGCCGGTCGTCGGGGTGGGCCAGACGCATCGCGTGGCGGGGTCGCCCTCGGGCATGGGGGCTCCGGTCTTGGTGCCTGCGACGGCGTTCGCCTCGGCGCGGGTGACGAGCGAGCACGGGTCGACCGGGACCGGCGTCGGCGCGTCGGACGGCGCGTCGGACGGCGCGTCGGACGCGGAGTCGGCCGGCGTGTCGGACGGCAGATCGGAAGGCGCATCCGTCGGCACGTCGACCGACGGATCCGGTGAGGTCGACCCGGTCGCCACGGCGGGGGAAACCGTCGCCGCGGCGACCGGGGGCTCGGAACCGCTCACGGCGCTACTCGGGACGGGGGTCACCGGGCCGCACGCGGTCGCCACCACGGCCGCGAGCACGAACAGGAGGCGGACGCCGCCACCTCGGCGAAGGAGTGCCGGACGCATGGCCACCTCGTCGTGCTCTGCCGTGTCGGGCTGATGCCCGTGTCCGAACGATAGGCGCCCGCCGCCGGGGCAGCATCGGGTGTTTCCCTACGTTCGTGGCGTCGGCCCGTGAGAGACGGGACCGTCAGGCTCGCTCCTCGAACCCGAGGCTGCGGTACAGGGCAGCCGCGGGCTCGTTGGCGGCCGTCACGACGAGGTCCAGGCGCGTCTCGCCGCGGGCGGCCAGGTGGCCCATGGCACGCAGCAGCCCGCCGCGCGCGAAGCCCCGGCGCTGCCATTCGGGATGGGTCATGGAGAACGCAACGAACGGCCCGCCGTCCCACTCCGTGAGCAGGGTCGCCGCCACCGGCCGGCCATCGCGCTCGACCACCTCTGACGCCTCGGCGTCGTATGCCCCGAACTCGCCCGCGAGGAGCTGGTCGATGACGGCGAGCGCGTCGGCCTCGGTCTCGCCATCGTCGTCCACGGTCCCGCGATAGGCGTCGAGCATGAGCCGCGCGAGGCCCTCTCGGTCGCCGGCGGGGTCGACGCGGCGAGCCCCGGCCAGCGGCGGCGCGGGGGCGGTCCCGGCGCCGAGCGGGACGGTCATGCGGCGTCGGCCGGTCATCGCCGGAGGCTACCATTCACGCCTGAGCGGCGGGCGTTGACCCTCGAATCCGGCCCCGTCCAGATGGCGGTCCACGCCCCCGGGTGTATACTTCCCGCAACAAATTGGGCCGCCTCCGAACGTGGGTGACCAGCCCACGTTTCTTTGTGTCGAGGTGGCCCAGCCGTCGTTGGGCAGAGGAGGGAAGCGCCAGGTGAGTCGCGACTTCGTCGGTGCGCTCCTCCAGCTCAACGCCGAGAAGCAGGTCTCCCGTGACGCGCTCGTCCATGCGCTCGAAGACGGGATCCAGCAGGCGTACCGCCGCGTGGCGGGCGAGGAGGACATCTTCGTCCGCGTCGAGGCCGACAGCGGCCGCATCGACGTGTACCGCGGGCGCCACGTTGTCGACGACGTGGAGAACGCCGAGCTCGAGGTCAGCGTCGACGACGCCCGCAAGACCAACCCGGACGCCCGCGCGGGCGACGTCCTCGAGATCGAGCAGCTGGACCCCGACCACTACGGCCGCATCGGCGCCCAGACGGCCAAGCAGATCATCCTCCAGCGCATCCGCGAGGTCGAGCGCGACCAGGTCTTCGACCAGTTCGCGAGCCGCGAGGGCGAGCTCATCACCGGTTCCGTGAGCCGGGTGGAGCCGCGCGCGATCGTGCTGGACGTGGGCAAGGGCGTCGAGGCCATCCTCGCGACCACCGAGCAGAGCCCGCTCGAGCACTACCGCATCGGCCAGCCGGTCAAGGCGTTCGTCCTCGAGGTCAAGCGCGCCGCCCGCGGCCCGCAGATCATGGTGTCGCGGACCCACAAGGGGTTCCTGCGCCGCCTGTTCGAGCTCGAGGTGCCCGAGATCCACAGCGGCACGGTCGAGATCAAGCAGATCGCCCGCGAGGCGGGCAGCCGCAGCAAGGTCGCGGTCTCGTCGCGCCAGGACGGGCTCGACCCGGTGGGCGCCACCGTGGGCCAGCGCGGCGCGCGCGTGCAGGCCGTGGTCGCCGAGCTTGGCGGCGAGAAGATCGACGTCGTCCCGTGGAGCGAGGACCCGAGCGTCTTCGTGGCCAACGCCCTCTCGCCGGCGCAGGTGATCAGCGTCACCATTGACGAGGAGCACCGCATCGCGAACGTCACCGTGCCGGAGCGCATGCTCTCGCTGGCGATCGGGCGCGAGGGGCAGAACGCCCGGCTCGCCGCCCGCCTCACCGGCTGGCGCATCGACATCCGGAGCGACGTTGCCGCAGCCGAGGCGGCAAGGGTGGCGAAGGCCCTGGCCGATGCGCCCGCAGTCGACGCGGAGACAGCGCCGGCCGCCGAGAGCCCCGAGGCCGAAAAGCAGCTGGTCGCGGCTGCCGATGGGCCCGCTGTCACGGTGGAGGCTGCCGAAGCCGTCGCTGAGACGTCCGCTGCTGTCGCCGGGCCGCCCGCCAGCGAGGCCGTCGCGGTCGAGGAGGCCGCGCCCGCCGAGACACCCGCGGCGGCTCCCGCCAAGAGGTCGCGCAAGAAGGCGGTCGAGGAGGCCGCGCCCGCCGAGACACCCGCGCCGGCTCCCGCCAAGAAGTCGCGCAAGAAGGCGTCCGGGGAGGTGTCGTCGTAGGCGCGGCGACGGCCGGTCGACCCCGGCCTGCAGAGGCGCGCGCGCTCCCGGTGCGGAGCTGTGTTGCCTGCCGCACCGCGCGTCCCAAGCGCGAGCTGATCCGGATCGTCCGCCGCCCGGACGGAACCATCGCCATCGACGGGACGGGCCGCCAGCCCGGCCGCGGCGCATACCTCTGCCAGGATGCCGCCTGCTTCGACCTCGCCGGTCGGCGTCGGGCTCTGGCCCACGCCCTCAAGACGCAGATCCCGGCGGACATCGAGACCCTGATCTCGGCAGGGCCCGACGGTCTCGCCGCCACCACCACACAACCCCTGCGGGCCGAAGGCTCGCGACACGAAACCCTGCACACCACAATTCCCGAAGGAGGAGCCCATGGCCAGGAGTAGGAGCGGCACCCGCGGCCGGCGTGGCCCCCGCAAGCCCCCGCGTCGTCCGGGTAGCTTCACGCCGGGCGGCGTCGCGGTCGTCGACCCGGCCGAGCGCGGCGCGATCGAGCTGCCGGCGACAATCACCGTCAAGGAGCTGGCAGACCTGCTCGACGTGAGCCCCGCGGACATCATCCGCGAGCTCATCAAGAGCGGCATCTTCGCCACCATCAACCAGCTGATCGACCGCGACACCGCGTCCCTCGTCGCCGAGGAGCTGGGTTTCGCGGTCGCCGAGCCGCAGGACGCCGCCGCCTCGGACGACGAGGAGGGCGGCGAGGGCATCCCGGCCGAGGCTGCCAAGGAGCAGCTCTGGGACGAGGAGGCCGAGGACGAGAAGGATCTCGTGCCGCGCGCCCCCATCGTGACCGTCATGGGCCACGTCGACCACGGCAAGACGAGCCTGCTCGACGCCATCCGCTCCACGACCGTGGCGGCGGGAGAGCGCGGCGGCATCACGCAGCACATCGGCGCGTCCGAGATCACCACCAAGGACGGCAAGCGGGTCGTCTTCCTCGACACCCCGGGCCATGAGGCGTTCACCGCCATGCGCGCCCGCGGCGCGCGGGTGACCGACATCGCGGTCATCGTGGTCGCGGCGGACGACGGCGTCATGCCCCAGACCCTCGAGGCGATCAGCCACGCGAAGGCGGCGAAGGTTCCGCTCGTCATCGCGATGAACAAGATCGACAAGCCCGACTCGAACCCGGACCGGGTCAAGACCGAGCTCGCCGAGGCGGGCGTCGTGGTCGAGGACTACGGCGGCGACACGCCGCTCGTCCCGGTGTCGGCCAAGACCCGCGTGGGCATCGACGAGCTGCTCGAGATCATCCTGCTGGTCGCCGACCTCCAGGAGCTCAAGGCCAACCCGAAGCGCGAGGCCGTGGGCACCATCATCGAGGCGCGGCTCGACAAGGGCCGCGGCCCGGTCGCCACGCTCATCGTCCAGACCGGCACCCTGCGCGTCGGCGACGTCGTCGTGGCCGGCAACGTCGTGGGCAAGATCAAGGCCCTCGAGAACTCGGCCGGCAAGCGCATCTCCAAGGCGGGCCCCGCGTCTGCCGCGGTGATCCTCGGCCTGTCCGACGTCCCCGAGGCCGGCGACGTGCTCCGCGTCGTCTCCGACGTGACCCTCGCGCGCACGCAGGTCGAGGCCCGCAAGAACGCGGCTGCCGCAGCACAGGGCGCAGGCTCCGGCCGCGCGACCCTCGAGGACCTGTACCGCCAGATCCAGGCCGGCCAGGCCAAGGAGCTGCGGATCATCCTCAAGGCGGACGTGTCGGGCTCGCTCGGCGCGATCGACCACGCCCTGAGCCAGCTGTCCTCGGAAGAGACCAAGATCAACGTCCTCCTCGAGGCCGCCGGCGAGATCAACGACAACGACATCATGCTCGCGACCGCGAGCGACGCGATCGTCGTCGGCTTCAACACCGGCATCACCGAGACCGCCCGCCGCGCCGCCGAGGCCGAGGGCGTGGACATCCGCCGCTACGACATCATCTACAAGCTGACCGACGACATCGACGCCGCCCTCAAGGGCATGCTCGAGCCGGAGATCGTGGAGGTCGTGGAGGGCCGCGCCGAGGTCCGCCAGCTGTTCAAGGTCGGCAAGACCTCGGTCATCGCCGGCTGCTACGTCACCGACGGCCGCATCGTCCGCAACGGCCAGGCACGCGTCTGGCGCGGCGGCAAGGTCATTGCGACCGACAAGATCGAGGGCCTGCGCCGCTTCAAGGACGACGTCCGCGAGGTGGCCCTGAACTTCGAGTGCGGCATCAGCCTCGTCGGCTACAACGACCTGGTCGAGGGCGACGTGATCGAGTGCTTCACGCAGCAGGCGCGCAGCCGGGCCGGCCTCTGAGCGTCCGGTCCGCGGGAGAACCCCGATGAGCCAGCGCACCGACCGCGTTGACGAGCTGCTCCGCCAGGAGATCGGCACGCTCCTGTCCAGGGAGGTCCAGGACCCGCGGATCGGGTTTGCGACCATCACGGACGTGGAGACGTCGCCGGACCTCCGGCATGCAAAGGTCTGGGTGAGCGTGATCGGCCAGAAGGCCGACCGCGACGAGACGCTGCGCGCGCTGTCCGACGCCATGCCGTTCATTCGGCGCGAGCTCGGCAAGCGCCTGCGGATCAAGCGGATCCCCGACCTCCACGTGCGGCTCGACGACACGGCCGAGCGGGGGACGCGCGTCCTGCACCTGCTCCATGAGCTCGAGGCGGGGACGGACCCCGAGAACATCGAGCCCATCGTCGAGGACCTGCCAACCCCTGTCCGGCGCCTGCCCCACGAGGGCGACGCCGACGTCCCGGCTCCCGTCCCCGCCGCCCCGAAGAAGCGCCACGGATACCGGCGCCCGGGTCCTCCGCGCAGCGGACCCAAGGGCGGCCGACCCTCGTCGGGCGGCAGCGGGCAGGGACACCGGCCCCGGTCACGCCCGTGACCTCGGACGGCGTTGACCTGGCGTCGCTCGCCGCGTCGGCGGTGCCCGAGGCGCTCGTCGAGCGGCTCCGCGGCGCCCGCAGCGTGATCGCGGTCAGCCACGAGAACCCCGACGCCGACACGATCGGCGCGGTGATCGGCATTTGCGTGCTCGTGGAGGCCCTCGGCGGCCGCGCGACAGCGGTCTGCAGCGACCCCGTGCCGCCGCTGTACGCGTTCGTCCCCGGCGTGGAGCGCTTCCGCCAGGACCCCGAGCCCGGCGCAGAATACGACCTGCTCGTGCTCGCCGATTGCGCGACCGCCGAGCGGGTGGGCGCCGTGGCGGTTCGACACCCGGAGCTGTTCGCCGACCTCCCGCGCGCCATCGTGGACCATCACGCCAGCAACGCCGCGACGGGCGAGGCCGACTGGATCGACCCCGACGCGGCCGCCACCTGCGAGCTCATCACGCTGCTCGCCGCCCGGCTGGACGTGCCGCTCACCGCTGCGGACGGCGGGCTCGCCGCCGCGCTGATGGCCGGCGTCGTCATGGACACCGCCACCTTCGCGCACCCCAACGCGACGCAGCGCACGCTCGCCGTCGCCGCCGAGCTGGTCGGCGCCGGCGCGCCGCTCTCGGACATCTCGCGACGGCTCTACCGCACAAAGCCGGACGCGCAACTGCGGCTCTTCGGACGCGTGCTCGACCGGCTCGCGACGTCGGTCGACCGCCGCGTCATCTGGTCCACGCTCCTCGAGGACGACCTGGCCGCCACGGGGTCGATCGCCGCGCACAGCGAGGGGATCATCGACCTCCTCGCCCAGTCCGAGACCGCCGAGGTGGCGATGCTCCTCAAAGAGACCGCTGACGGCGTCACGCGCCTCTCCGTCCGCACCAAGCCCGGGGGCGTCGACGCCACGGCGCTGACCGGCGTCTGGGGCGGCGGCGGCCACACACGGGCCGCGGGCGCCACCATCCCGCTTCCACTCGAGGTTGCCGTGGTCGCGGTGCGGTTCGAGGCCGAGCGACTGGCCGCCGCGGTGGACCGATGAGCCCCCGGGACCGCACCGGCGGCCTCGACGGCGTCCTGGTCGTGGCGAAGCCCTCGGGTCCCACCTCGCACGACGTTGTGGGCCTCGTCCGCCGTCTGTCGAGCACGCGCCGGGTGGGCCACGGCGGAACGCTCGACCCGTTCGCGGCGGGCGTCCTGCCGGTGTTCCTCGGGCGGGCGACGCGCCTGGTCGAATACCACCTGGGCCACCCCAAGCGCTACACCGCGACGATCTGCTTCGGGGAGACCTCGACCACCGACGACATCGACGGCCAGCGAACGCCCATCGACGGCCCGCCGATCTCCCGCGAGCAGGTCGAGGCGGGGCTGCTCGCGCTGACCGGCCCCCTGCGCCAGGTGCCCCCGGTGTACAGCGCGGTCCAGATCGGCGGACGGCGGGCCTACCAGATGGCGCGCGCCGGCGAGGACGTGGAGCTGGCACCCCGCGAGGTGACCATGCACTCGCTGGACCTGCTCGAGTGGGACGACCGTGACCCCGCGCGGCCCATCGCCGTGGTGGATGTGCGCTGCTCGGCCGGCACCTACGTTCGGGCGCTGGCGCGTGACCTCGGCGCGCGGCTGGGCACGGGTGCCTACCTCGGCGCGCTGGTGCGCACGGAATCGGGCCAGTTCCACCTCGGCGACGCCATCTCGTTCGACACGCTGCGCGAGCAGGTCGCGGACGGCCCGGAGGGCATCCTGCGCGTCATGCGACCGGTGGATGCGGGGCTCGAGGAGCTGCCGCACGCGCGGATCACCGGCGACGAGGTCCGCCGCCTCGGCGAGGGGCTGCCGACCGGGCCCAAGACGCCGCTCGAGACCCCCGACGCGGAGCTGCTCCTCGCGACCGGCCCTGACGGCGACGTCGCCGCTGTCTGTCGAGCGGTGCGCGGCGTGCTGTACCCCACGAAGGTGCTCGCCGTGCGTCCCGCCACCGACGGGCGACCGGACCCGCGCCCCGAGCAGCGACCGGATCCGAGCAGCGATCCCCATCCCGACCCTGACCCCGACCCGCCCGCCTGACGATGCGCATCGCGCGCGGCCTGGGCCGCCTCCACGCCTCCGAGCACCCTGCGTTCGTCGTGGTCGGCGTCTTCGACGGGCTCCACAAGGGGCACCAGTACCTGCTCGCGCATCTGGTCGAGCAGGCGGCCGCCCGCGACGCGCGGCCCATGGTCATCACGTTCGACCACCACCCGGACGAGCTCGTGATGGGCTCGGCGCCGCCGCTCCTGTGCGACCCGGACGAGCGCTTCGCGCGCATGGAGGAGGCCGGAGTCGAGACGGTCGTGGTCGTGCATTTTGACCAGAAGCTGCGCGAGACCACCTACGACGCGTTCGTGGCCCAGCTCGCGGCGCGCGGGCCGCTCGCGGGGTTCCTCATGACCCCCGACGCGGCGTTCGGCTACCGGCGGGAGGGCACGCCGGAGGCGCTCGCCGCGCTCGGGCACGAGCAGGGCTTCGAGGTGGTGGTGGTCCCGCCGTACGCCCTCGACGGCCGTCAGGTCCGCAGCACGGACGTCCGAACGGCGATTTCGACGGGCGACCTCGACCTCGCAGCGGCGCTGCTCGGTCGGCTCCACACGGTGGTCGGCACCGCGGTCCCGGACGGGGAGGGGAGCGTGCTCCGCTTTGGACTTCCCGTGGCGCTGCCCCCCGACGGCCGCTGGGAGGCGATGGTCGAGGCGGACGGCGTGGCGCAATTCGGGCAGGTCATCCTCGAGGGAGGGCGCGTGCACCTGGCGGAGCGTGGCGCGCGCGGCAGGACGAAGGTCGCGTTCCTGCGTCGGACGCCCGGCGAGGAGCCGATCGCCACTAGTTAGTGATATCGTTGTACAAAATAGATGCTGTCGGGAGGTCGGGCGTGGGCGAGGCGTTCTTCACCGAGGTGACCGAGCCGATCCGGTACGGCGGACCTGAGTCCGCGGATCCCCTCGAGTTCAAGGTCTGGCAGCCCGAGCGCGTCGTCCTCGGCAAGCCGATGGTCGAGTGGCTGCGCCCGGGCGTCTGCTTCTGGCACTCGTTCAGCTGGGACGGCCGCGACATGTTCGGCATCGGGACGATGGACCGCCCGTGGCTGGCCGAGGCCGACGAGATGGCCGGCGCCCGGACGCGCCTCGCCGCCGCGTTCGAGTTCTTCACCAAGCTCGGCACGCCCTACTACTGCTTCCACGACCGCGACGTGGCGCCCGAGGGCGAGTCGTTCGCCGAGTTCCGCGACAACCTCGACGCGCTCGCCGACGAGGCCGAGGCCCTCCAGGCGCAGACGGGCGTCAAACTCCTCTGGGGCACAGCCAACCTGTTCACGCACCCGAGGTACCAGGCCGGCGCCGCCACCAACCCCGACCCCGAGGTGTTCGCCTACGCCGCGGCGCAGGTCAAGCACATGCTCGAGGTGACGCACCGTCTCGGCGGCCAGAACTACGTCCTGTGGGGCGGCCGCGAGGGCTACGACACGCTGCTCAACACCGACCTTCGGCGCGAGGGCGAGCAGCTGGCGCGGTTCCTGCATCTGGTCGTGGAGCACAAGCACAAGATCGGATTCGAGGGCCAGCTCCTCATCGAGCCCAAGCCCATGGAGCCCACCAAGCACCAGTACGACCACGACACGGCCGCGGTCCACGGGTTCCTGACCCGAAACGGCCTCGACGGCGAGTACAAGGTGAACATCGAGGCGAACCACGCCACGCTCGCCGGGTACTCGTTCCACCACGAGGTCGCCTACGCGGTCGCGCACGGCGTGCTCGGGTCCATCGACGCCAACCGGGGCGACCCGCAGGTGGGCTGGGACACGGACCAGTTCCCGAACTCGGTGGACGACCTCGTGATGCCGCTGTACGAGATCCTCCGCGCCGGCGGCATCGCGCCCGGCGGGTTCAACTTCGATGCCAAGCTGCGCCGCCAGAGCACGGATCGGTCTGACCTGTTCTACGCCCACATCGGCGGGCTCGACACCATCGCGCAGGCGCTGCTTTCGGCCGCGGATCTTGTGGAGCGCGGCGAGCTCGCGGCGCTCAAGGACGCACGGTACGCCGGCTGGGACGGCGCGCTCGGCAAGGGGATCCTCGGCGGGGGCGTGAGCCTCGCCGACCTCGAGGCCAAGGTGGCCGCGGGCGAGGTCAACCCGGTCCGCCACTCGGGCGGTCAGGAGCGCCTCGAGAACCTGGTGAACCGGAGCGTCTGGGCCGCCGGGCGGAAGGGCTGACGTGATGGGCGTCGTCCTCGGGATCGACGTCTCCACCACCGCGACCAAGGCGATCCTCGTCGACGAGTCGGGGAGCGTCCTCGGGATCGCCTCAGCCGAGTACGGCTTCGAGGTCCCGCACCCGCTCTGGTCCGAGCAGGAACCCGCGCTGTGGTGGACCGCCGCGCAGGACGCCATCCCGCGAGCGCTGGCGGCCGCCGGGCTGACGGGCGACGACGTGGCTGCGATCGGACTGACCGGGCAGATGCACGGCCTGGTCCTGCTCGACGCCGCCGACGAGGTCATCCGGCCCTCGATCCTGTGGAACGACCAGCGGACACAGGCCGAGTGCGACGCCATCCGCGCGGCGCTCGGACCCGCGCACCTGGTCGAGCTCACCGGCAATGACGCCCTGACCGGGTTCACCGCGCCCAAGCTCGCCTGGGTCCGCGCCCACGAGCCGGCCAACTGGGCGCGTGCGGCGCACGTGCTGCTGCCAAAGGACTACGTGCGCCTGCGGCTGACCGGCGTCCACGCGATGGACAAGGCCGACGGCGCCGGCACGCAGCTGTTCGACCTCGCCGCGCGCGACTGGTCGCCCGAGATGCTTGCCGCGCTGGGCATCGACCCCGGGTGGATGCCGCCGACCTTCGAGGGGCCGGCGGTGACCGGGTCCGTCACGGCCGCGGCCGCCGCGGCGACCGGGCTCCGGGCCGGCACCCCGGTCGTGGCCGGCGGCGGCGACCAGGCCGCGAACGCGGTGGGCGTCGGTGCCGTGGTGCCCGGGCGCGTGGCGCTCTCGGTCGGCACCTCGGGCGTCATCTTCGCCACGACGGACCGGCCGCTGTTCGAGCCCGCCGGGCGCGTCCACGCGTTCTGCCACGCCGTGCCGGGCCGCTGGCACCTGATGAGCGTGATGCTGTCCGCGGCCGGGAGCCTGCGCTGGTTCCGCGACGCGCTGGCCCCGGGCGTGGCGTTCGGCGATCTGGCCTCGGCGGCGGGCGAGGTGCCCGCCGGGAGCGGCGGCCTCCTGTTCCTGCCGTACCTCTCGGGCGAGCGGAGCCCGCACCCCGACCCGCTGGCGCGCGGCGCCTTCGTGGGCCTCACGCTGGCCAGCGACCGCCGTCACCTGACGCGGGCGGTGATGGAGGGCGTGGCGTTCGGCCTGCGCGACGGGCTCGACCTGATGGTGGCTGCCGGGATGCCGCGCCCCTCGCAGATCCTCGGCTCGGGCGGCGGCACGGCGAGCCCGGTGTGGCGCCAGATCCTCGCGGACGTGCTCGGAGCGGCCATCGCGACCCCAACGACCACCGAGGGCGCGGCGTACGGCGCCGCGGTGCTCGCGGCTGTGGGCGCCGGCTGGTTCCCCACGGTGGAGGCGGCGGTCGACGCGCTCGTCCGTGCCACCCCCGCCGCTGAGCCCGGCCCGGACGCGGCCGCCTACGCGGACGCCCACGCGCGCTACCGCGAGCTCTACCCCGCGCTCGCGCCCACGTTCCACCGCCTCTAGGAGAGCGGGCCTGCCGGTTCCGGAAAACGAGAACGGGGCGAGCTCGCCGCCCGCCCCGTCGTGTGTGGCCGGCTGGCGCCGGCGCGCTGGTGTCAGTGGAGGACGTTCGCGGCCTCGGCCTCGGTGACCTCGCCGGGCTTCTTGCCCAGGATGATCATCCCGAGCACATCGTCCTTGGTCACCTGGTGCCGGTCGACGATCCCGACGAGCTTGCCCGTCGCCATGACGGCGATTCGGTCCGACAGGTCGAACACATCGTGGATGTCGTGGCTGATCAGGAAGATCCCGATCCCCTCGGCCTTGAGCTGGAGGACGAGCTCGCGGACCTGGGCGGTCTCGGCAGGCCCGAGGGCCGCGGTCGGCTCGTCCATGATCAGGATCCGGGCGTTGAAGTGAATGGCCCGGGCGATCGCCACGGACTGGCGCTGGCCGCCCGACAGGCTCTGCACGGGCACCTTGAAGTTCTTGAAGCGCGGGTTCAGGCGTCCCATGACGCTGCGCGTGGCCGATTCCATCGCGGAGTCGTCAATCGATCCGGTTCGTGTCAGCAGCTCGCGCCCGAGGAACATGTTCCCCGCGGCGTCGATGTTCTCCGCCAGGGCGAGCGTCTGGTAGATGGTCTCGATGCCGTACCCCTTAGCGTCGCGGGGGTTCGTGATCGCGACCGCTGTGCCCTCGATGCGGATCTCTCCCGAGTCGGCCGTGTGCGCGCCCGACAGGACGCGCATCAGGGTGGACTTGCCGGCGCCGTTGCCGCCGACGAGACCCACGACCTCGCCCGCGTACAGGTCGACTGTCACCTTCTCGACCGCGTGGACGCCGCCGAAGGCCACGCTGATGGCGTCCATCTCCACGAGGGGAACGCCACGCGGGGCCGAAGGCGCGCTAGCGGTCACTTGACCCGTGGCCATGTCGTCGGTGGTCATCGTCCGCTCCGTCGCCGTACGTAGGTGTCGAGTCCGATGGCCGCCACGAGGACGATGCCGACCACGATGTCCTGGATCGGCGAGTCGACTCGCAGCAGGAGCATGCCCGAGCGCAGCGACTGCATCACCAGCGCGCCGAGCACGGCACCCGGGATGGTCCCGATGCCTCCGGAGAACGACGTGCCGCCGATCACGGCGGCCGCAATGACGTCCAGTTCCGCCTGCGTGCCGAGGCTGGTGACCGCGGACTGGAGCCGGGCGGCCTGGAGCGCGCCCGCGAGCGCCGCAAGGGCGCCCATCAAGACGAACGTCAGCGTGATGGTCCAGCGCACGTTGATGCCGCCGAGCTCTGCAGCATCGGGGTTCCCGCCGATGGCGAACACATAGCGACCAAACCGACGTCGGGTTGTGAGGTAGGTCATGAGCAGCGTGATGCCGATCAGGACGACCACAGGGTAGGGGATGCCGGTCGCGATCTGGAGACCGCCCGGCGGCTCGACGATGCCGTGGTCCTGGGCGTACTGCGTGGCGAGACCCTCCGGCCACGGGTAGCTGACCATGACCCACACGAAGCCGAGGACCGCGGCGCAGCTGGCAACCACCAGCGTGACGGTCGCCCACATCGGCCGGACCGTGAAGCCGTAGATTCGCCGCTTCCGGCGGGAGGCGAGCATGGTGTAGGCGATGGCGACGCAGGCCAGGATGCCGAGGATCCAGCTTCCGGTACCGCCCATAGAGGCGAGTGGTCCGCCACCGAGCAGCTGGAAGTTCTTGTCGAGCGGGGAAATGGTCTGGCCTTGGTTGATCTCGAACACGAGGCCGCGCCAGACGAGCAGGCCGCCCAGGGTCACGATGAACGCGGGGATCCTGCCGTAGGCGACCAGGAAGCCCTGGAACGCGCCGATTGCCGCACCAAGCGCAATGCCGAGCAGGAGCGCGATGATCCAGGTGTACGGCTGGTCGTATCCGAGATGGAGCGTGGTCGGGATCCAGACCGCCTGGATCATGGCCATGGTGTAGCCGGTCAGCCCGAGGATGGACCCGATCGAGAGGTCGATGTTGCGTGACACGATGATCAGGACCATGCCCGTGGCCATGACCGCAACGGCGACTGTCTGCTGCGACAGGTTGTAGAGGTTCTGCGCGGTCAGGAAGGTCCCGTTGAGGATGTTGTGCGTCGGCCCCGTGAGGCCGGACATCAGCTGGAACCCGATCCAGATGATCGCCAGGGCGCCGACCATGCCGAGCATGCGGGCGTCGAGGTCCAACTCGCGGTACAGCCCGCCCAGCGATCGGGCCGGGCGGTCCGAGGCGCCCTGCGGGTTGGTGCCGCTCGTGTCAGTCATGGTGACCCTCGTGACCGGGGCGTTGTGGAAGCGCCTCGGCCCGGCGAGGCCGGGTCCGAGGCGCAGAGTTTACGCGGGTTGCGAACCGATTACGGGCAGCCGGTGACGGAGCCCGCCTTGACGCCCTGGCACAGGGTGGCCTGATCGATCCACTTGGCGTCGAGCACCACCTGAAGGTTGGCCTTCGTGATGGGGTTCGGCTGAAGCAGGGTGGAGGTGAGGCTGTTGCCGCCCGGGCTCTTGAACGGAGCGGTGCCGGTCACCTTGGTGATGTCCTTGTTGGCGCACAGCTGGACGGCGGCCTGGCCGGCCGCGGTGCCCAGAAGCCGGGCGTCCTTCCAGACGCTGACGGTCTGCGTGCCGAGCGCGACACGGTTGAGGGCGGCCTTGTCGCCGTCCTGGCCGGAGACCGGAACCTTGCCGGCGAGGCCGGCCTGGCTGAGGGCGGCAACAACGCCGGTGGCCATGCCGTCGTTCTCGGCGAGAACGGCGTCCACCTTGTTGTTGTTCGCGGTCAGGATCTGCTGCATCTCGGTCTGGGCCTTGGTGCCGTCCCAGTTGTCGGTGTAGGTCTCACCGACGATCTTGATGTCGCCCGAGTCGACCGCAGGCTTGATGACCTGGTCCATGCCGCTGCGAAGGAAGTCGGCATTGGCGTCGGCCTTGTTGCCCTTGATGATCGCGTAGTTGCCCTTGGGCGCCACTGCGAACACGGCCTGGGCCTGGAGCTTGCCGACGAGGACGTTGTCGAACGTCTGGTAGAGGACCGTGGGGTCGTCGATCAGGCGGTCGTAGGCGATGACCGGGACGCCGGCCGCGGTCGCTTTGGCCACGGAGGACTCGATCGCCTTGCCGTCCTGGGCAAGGATGATCAGGACCTTCGCGCCCTGCGAGATCAGGTTGTCGACGTTGGTGGCCTGCGTCTCGGCGGACGACTTGGCGTCGTTCGAGATGTAGGATGCGCCGCCAGCGGTCAGCGCGGCCTTGATGGCCGGCTCGTCCCACTTGGCCCAGCGCTCCTCCTGGTAGTTGTTCCAGGACACGCCGACCGTGCAGGCG
>Ga0302299_10001012_pt1 | contig 16569 bp, 18 predicted proteins | sample III_Fen_N3_4_FD_198795 | JGI IMG/M metagenome (GOLD analysis project Ga0302299, IMG submission 198795) | Peat permafrost microbial communities from Stordalen Mire near Abisko, Sweden - III_Fen_N3_4 | ecosystem: Environmental > Terrestrial > Soil > Wetlands > Permafrost | place: Sweden: Abisko... | reverse complement strand
GGTCGATGGCGAGCGACAGCGCCTCGCGCACCTTCGGGTCGCCCAGCGTCCCACTGGGGTTGGACAGGATCAGGTCGTTCGTCGCGTAGGAGGGACCGAACAGCACGTTGAGGTTCGGCGCCTTCTCGAGCTGGTCGAGCGTGGAGAGCTGGCCCGCGTACACCGCGTCGATCTCACCGGTCTTCAGCGCCTCGGTGAGGTTCGCCTCGTCCGGTGCGCCGACGATGTCGAGCTCCTTGACCATCTGGGGAAAGCTCGTGTCCCAGTAGTTGTCGTTGCGCATGAGCTCGAGGGCTCCGCCGGTCTTCCAGGGTCCGAGCTTGAACGCTCCCGTGCACATGGCGCCACCCGCGTGGGTGCCGTACTTGGCGCCTTGAGCTTGTGTGTAGGCCTTCTCGGTGATGAAGCCAGGGGTGGACGACAGCTCACCGAGCAGCGCCTCGTCGGGCTGCTTCAAGGTGATGGTCACCTCGTTGTCCGCTGTGGCCTTGATCGACTTCACGTACTGGAACACCGCTCCGTAGTAACCGCCGTTGGCCGGATCGCGCTGCCGGTCGAGGCTGTAGACCACGTCGTCGGCGGTCAGTGGATGGCCATCCCAGAACGTCACGCCGTCACGGAGCGTGAAGACGATCTTCGTGGGATCGGACGTGTCGATGGCGGATGCCAGGCCGGGCACGGTGCTGCCGTCGGGCTGCTGGCGGATCAGCGTCTCGCACATGGCCGCGACGGCCGTGTTCTCCGGATAGTCGAAGGCGTAGATCGGGTCCAGCGACGCGACCTCGCGGTAGACGGCCCAGGTGACCTTGTCGAGCTCGGACGTGGGCGCCGGCATCGTGATGTTCAGCGACGTGCTCGGTGAGGCCGACCCCTGGGTGGGGGCCGACTTCCCGGAGCAGGCGGAGACCGCCACGAGTACGGCGAACGTGGCGACCACCAGTCGCCCCCGAGAACCCACCATGTCGACCTCTGCTCTCCAGTGCGTCCCCAGGGGGACCCGCGCCCAGGACGTGTCCCGTCAGTTGTTCGAGGCAAATTAGAAGAACTCGCCCGATTCCGTCAACGACCAGGCATAACGAACCGATATTGTTTTGAACGTGGCTCGACCGACACAGAAGGAAGCCCGCCGCCGCGACCTTATCGCGGCCGCTGAGCGCGCGGTCCAGCAACACGGTGTCGCCCAGGTCAAACTGAAGCACATCGCGGAGGCCGCCGGGGTCTCGCCGACCTCGCTGCTCTACTACTACGACGACGGGCTCGACGCGATCCTCGCCGACGTCCACCGCGGAGGCATGGAGCGGTTCTGCGCGCTGCGGGAACGGGCGGTCGCCGAACTGGACTCTCCGGTTGCCCAGCTCGTGTCGATGATCCGGCTGGGCCTGCCGGTGGGGGCCGACGACCATCTGGTGCGGATGCTCTACGAGATGTCGGCGTTCCTTCAGCGCAACCGGTTCCACGCCATGCTGGCGAGCCAGTTCATCCAGCGCCAGGTGCTGCTCTACGAGCAGGTCTTCAGGGTGGGGCAGGCCAGCGGCGACTTCGTCCTCGGCGAGGAGCCCCGAGTGGCGTCCCGCAGCATGCTCGCGCTCGAGGACGGCCTCTGCCTGCACGTCATCATCGGCAGCCCCACCTTCGCCCGGCCGCAGGCGCTGCGGGCGATGTCGGAGTTCGCCACGCTCGCGACGGGCACCGTGATCGACGCCTCCGATCCCTGACGCGGCGCGTGGCCCGCGTCCACTCAGTGGCAGGTTCCGGACGAGGTGTCGAGCACGACCCCGTTGGGGTTCACGAACTCGGCCGTCCAACCGTTTGCGCCGAGCGTGAGCCGGAGGTAGCCGAACGACCTCAGGTAGACCGACGGATAGGGCTTGGCGCTGCTACTGATGCCCTGGAACGCCTCGCCGCCCGTGCCGACGATGTACTCGGTGATCCCGGCGGACCCGGCGACGCCGGTGGGGCTCAGAGCCGGGTAGCGCTGGTAGTTGTGGACATGGCCGTTGAGGACCACGTCTGCGTGCGCGCCGTACAGGAGGTTCCACCAGGGCTGGTAGGCCTTCTGGACCGCCGCCTTCTGGCCCGTGAACAGCGGCTGGTGCCAGTAGGCGAGCACACACGGCTGGGTCGTGGTCGCGAGGTCGTTGCTCAACCAAGCGGTCTGGGCCGAGGTGGCCGTGCAGCCGCCCACGTTCTTCTTCGAGCAGTTGGCGTTAAGCCCGATCAGGTGCCAGGTGCCCAGGTCGAACGAGTAGTGCCCAGCCGTCTCCGGGTGAGCGGACGCGCCGAAGTAGTCGAAGAAGTTGGCTGCGGTGGTGTTGTCGGCCGGGCACGTGTCCCCGTACGGGTCAATGCCGGTGAGGTACTCGTGGTTCCCCGCGATCGGGTCGATCCGGTCGTCGATGCGCCCCCACGTGGGTTGGTAGGAGACGGCCCAGTCGTGGGCGTCGCCGCAGTAGTACTGGTAGTCACCCAGACCGAGCACGCCCTGAACCGTCGAGTCGTGGACGACCGCCCCGGACATCCGCAGCTCCGCGCACGCCGAAGCCGTTCCGGCACCACCTTTGAAGCTCGACGAGCTCGGGTCGCAGGCCATGTCGCCGACCGCTGCGATGACCGGATCCGGCGAGTCCGCCCGAGCATCCGGGATCTGGCCGAGTGCGCCGGCGCCTGCGGCGAGCGCGAGCCCGGTGGAAACCACGGCAGCCGCAAGGACCACCGCCGCAGTGCGACCCAGAGCCGGCATGAACATCCCCCTCCAGGGCCCCCCTGGCTGACCTCACGGCCTGCCCGACCCGGCGCCCATACCCTGCGGCCTCACGGCCCGGGCGTCAACTCCCAATCGCTGGCCCAGCAACCCCCGGTCGAGGCAGGGCGAGTCCGGAGTCCGCGAGCAGGGCTGCGACCAGCGCCTGGTGCTCCCCACGGATGAGGTCCCCGAACGGGTCCGTCGTGTACTGCACGAGGTGGTCCAGCGGCAGGCTGAATGCCGCGCGCATCGCCAGAAGGCGGTGCCGCTCGGGATCGTCGTCGAGCCGCAACACCGCTCGGGCACAGCGCAGACGACGGACCTGGGCGACCCGTACGGGCACGAACAGCGACAGCAGGATCAACGCGGGGACGCCGAAGGCCAGCCAGCCGAGGAGCGTGGCCACCTGGCCGATCGCCGCGTCGCCCGACGCCGCGAGGTCGACGACGTTCCCGCCACTCGCATCGCCGGCCGCGGCCAGTGCCTGGGCCAGTTCGCTGCCGACGACCGGAAGGCCGGCAACGGCATCGGCCGCCGAACCGAAACCGCTCTGGACCGAGTTCCCCGCGCCCTGGACGGCGTCGGTCACGACCCGGACGTCGTCGATCAGCGCATGCACCTGCCACCCGCACCACGCCAGCAGGACGAGCAGTCCCACGACGAGCAGGTCACGGGCCATGGTGTCGTGACGCTGGCGGGGGTCATCGGGGTAGAGCATCCGCAACATGCCGACCTCCATCACCGGGTGGGAACCCGCTCCCGTCAGCCTGCCGGGGAGCCGCGGTCAGCGGCGACGCTTCATCACCTTGCCGCCGGCCATGACGAGGACGACGAGCAGGACAACGCCGATGGCGATCGCGCCGAAGAAGTACACGCGTCGACCCTAGAGGATTTGTTGGTCTCAACGGCCGCAGGGGCCGCGCCCGGCTCACCCGTCCGGCGGAGTGTTCGGGGGTTCCCCGACGCCGTCGATCGCGGCGATCTAGCCTCCAGAGCACCCGAGGAGTTCATCGGTCGGTCCGAAAGAGGCAAGCGTGCGCATGCGGCTCACCGCAGACAACCGACGTCGCGTCGCCATGGCGACGGCGGTTCTGGGTGTGCTGGCTGCAGCGCTGTCGATGACGGTCGAGCCGTCGGATGCGACCGGAAGCCAGGACCACCGGTCCACGACCGAGGTCGCCGTCACCCGCTGAGGGCAACACATTCTGCGCTACGACGGCGAGCCGGCGGCGACGTAGGTCGTCTTGACGGTCGTGAAGAACTCTCGGGCCTGGGCGCCCTGCTCGCGCGGTCCGTAGCTGCTGCCCCGACGGCCGCCGAACGGAACGTGGTAGTCCACACCGGCCGTCGGCAGGTTCACCATGACCATCCCGGCGGTGCTGCTCCGACGGAAGTGGCTCGCCGCCGCGAGCGACGTGGTGACGATCCCGGACGACAGGCCGAACTCGGTGTCGTTGGCGACCGCGACCGCCTCGTCGTAGTCGGCTACCTCGATCACTGAGGCGACGGGCCCGAATACCTCCTCGCGGTTGATCGTCATGGCGTTGGTGGTCCCGGTCACCAAAGCAGGAGCCAGGTAGAAGCCGTCCGCGTCGCGGTCGACCCGCTGACCGCCGATGACTAACCCCCCCTCTTCGCGGGCGATTGCGAGATAGCGCTCGTCCTGGGTCAGCTGTGTGGCATCGACGACCGGTCCCATGTGCGTCCCGGACCGGCGCGCGTCGTCGACCACCCACTCCTGCATCGCCTTGGTCAAGGCAGCGACGAAGGCGTCATGGATGCCTGCGGTCACCACGAGTCGAGAAGACGCCGTGCAGCGCTGGCCGGTGGACCCGAACGCCCCCTGGAGCGCGACGGCGACGGCGACCTCGAGGTCGGCGTCGTCGAGGACGACCAGCGGGTTCTTGCCGCCCATCTCCAGCTGGACCCTGGCCCGGTTGCCCTGTGCGTTGGCCAGGACCCGTTCGCCGGTGCTCACCGAACCGGTGAACGTGACGCCGGCGACGTCGCGATGACCGGTGAGGGTGTCGCCGATCTCCCGACCGCGTCCCATCACCAGGTTGAGGACGCCGTCGGGCAGCCCGGCCCGCTGCAGGATGTCCACGAGCTCCCACGCACTACCGGGCACCAGCTCGGCCGGCTTGAACACGACCGTGTTCCCGTAGGCGAGTGCCGGCGCGATCTTCCAGGCCGGGATCGCGATGGGGAAGTTCCACGGGGTGATGATCGAGACCACCCCCAGCGCCTCCCGGGTGACGAACACCTCGACACCGGGTCGAACCGAGTCGACCACCTCGCCGAGGATGCGCAGCGACTGGCCGGCCTGGAACTTCAGGATCTGGCCGGCCCGGGCCACCTCGCCGACGGCCTCGGGAAGGGTCTTGCCCTCCTCCCGCGCCAGCAGGTCGCCCAGCTCGTCCTTGCGACGTAGGACCTCGTCGCCGGCCCGGTCGAGGATGTCGAAGCGCTGCTGTCCGGTGGTGCGCGACCAGGCGGGGAAGGCCTCGCTCGCGGACGCGATGGCGGCCTCGGCCTGCGCTGCGTCGGCGACGGCGTACTCACCGACGACGTCGCTCACGTCTGACGGATTGCGGTTCGCCGACGCGTCCACCCCCTGGACCGCCGCCCCGCCGATCACGTTCGTGCGCATCATGGCCTGGTGCCTCCGTCGGTCAGGTCGTCGAGGACGTCAGCGGTGATCGCCGCGAACGTCTTCAGGTCTGCCTCGTCGATCACGAACGGCGGCGACACCTGCAGCGATCCGTCCACGAGTGGTCGAGACAGCACGCCTCGCGCCCGCAGCCCGGCCACCACCCGTTGGCTGAACGCGGGATCGGTCGCCCGACGTTGCGGGTCCAGGGCAATCGCAGCCAGCAGTCCGGTGCCCGAGCGCACCTGTTCGACCAGCGGGTGGTCGGCGAGTGGGGCCAGCGCCTGGCTCGCGACCGACTCGAGGGCGCGAACCCGCTCGACGAGGTGCTCGCGTTCGAGGATGGCGAGGTTGGCCAACCCGGCGGCTGCGGCAACGGCGTGACCGGAGTAGGTGTAGCCGTGACGCCACACCCCGACCGTGCCGTCGTAGAACGGCTCGGCGACGGTCGGTGACACGAGAACGGCACCCATCGGGACGTAGCCGCTGGTCAGTCCCTTGGCGGTCAGGACGAGATCGGGGTCCAGCCCGAACCTGGTCGAGGCAAACCACTCCCCCGTGCGGCCGAACCCGGTGATCACCTCGTCGCTGACCCACAGGACGCCCGCCGCGCGACAGACCGCCCGCGCCCGGGTCAGGTAGTCCGTTCCGGCGAACCAGACTCCGCCGGCACCGATCACGGGTTCGCAGAAGAACGCCGCGACTCGTTGCGCGCCGACCCGGTCGATGGTGGCCGCCAGGTCGTCGGCGTCGTCCCACGCGACGCGGACGACCGTGGACCCGAGGTCCCCGTACCCGTTGCGGTTGGCGTCGATGCCGGCCAACGAGGTTCCACCCCAGTGCATCCCGTGGTAGGCCCGCTCCCGCACGATGATCACGTCGCGCTCGGGGTGGCCGAGCGCCTGCCAGTAGCGACGGATCAGCTTCTTGGCCGTGTCGACGGAGTCGGAGCCCCCGGACGTGAAGAACACCTTGCTCCCAGCAACCGGAGCCATTGCGGCCACCCGGTCCGCGAGCTCGAGCGTCGCCGGCGTCGCGTAGTCACCGAAGGTCGAGAAGTGGGCCAGACGCCCGGCCTGCTCAGCCACGGCGTCCGCGATCTCCTGCCGGCCGTGACCGACGTTGGCGAACCACAGTCCGGCGGTGGTATCCAGGTACTGCCGGCCGGAGGTGTCGAAGACGTGGGCGCCGTGGCCACGGGCCAACACGAAGGCCCCGTCCCCCGCCACGGCCGACATGTCGGAGAACGGATGCCAGAGGGACTCGGTCACGGGGCACGAGAGTAGTCGGCGGGCCGGAGGGGTCAGACAGCGGCGAGACGCAGGCCCATGCCGGCAGCGGTCAAGACCATGACGACTGCGAAGGTCCGTTGCAGCTGCTCGACCGGGACTCGCCCCGCCAGTCGCGCCCCGACCAACGACCCGACGACGGCAGCGAGCGCCAGCGGCAGGGCGACCGCCGGATCGAGCGAGCTCGCCCCGCGCACCGCCAGCGCCGCAACCGAGTCGATCGCGATGACCAGCAGACCGGTGGCCGCAGCCACCGGCATCGGGAATCCGAGGAACAGGACCAGCGCCGGGACGATCACGAAGCCGCCGCCGACGCCGAAGAACCCGATCACCAGGCCGACGAGGACGGCGACGGCAGCCACCAGCCACGTCGGTCGATCGGCCGACGAGGTGCCCACTCGTCCACGCCACATCGCGACAGCGGCGACGACGAGCAGGAGGGTGAAGCCGGCCAGCAGGACCGACTCGGGAACATGTCCGGCCAGCCAGGCACCGGGGACCGCTCCCACGACCCCGAGCAGTCCGAACACGATCCCCGACCGCCAGCGCACCCGACCGGCGCGGGCGTGTCCGACGAGGCCCGAGATCGCCGCCAGAAAGACGACGACCAACGACACCGTGGTCGCCTCGTGCACGCCGAGCCCGAAGGCGAACACCAGCAGTGGGGCCGTGATGATCGCGCCGCCACCCCCGAGGGTCCCGAGCATCAGGCCGATGGCCAGCCCGGACACCACCAGGCCGACGAGCTGCACCGTGTCCATGGGCTACCGGCTCATCCGGTTCCACCCGACGTGGCCGCGGGGCCGAACGTGCGGACCGCCGCCCGTGAGGCCAGCCAGGTCCAGCCGGGGGTCCGCTCACCGGGCTGCTCCGCCACGACGTCGAGCCCGGCGGGTCGCGCGTTGTCCCAGTCGTCGTCCACGTGGACCGCGTCGCGGAAACCGTGCCCCTTCAGGAGCGACACGACAGCGGCGGCGCGGTAGCCGGATCCGCAGTAGACGTACAGCGTCCGATCGGTCGGAAGCTCGGCCAGCCGGTCCGGCACCTCGTAGAACGGCACGTGCACCGCGCCCGACACGTGTCCGGCCTCCCACTCCAGGACCTGCCGCGTGTCGATCACCAGGCACGACGAACCGTCGGCGAGTGCGGTCGCGAGCCCGACGAAGTCGATGCGTTCGGTGGCGTGCGGCGAGACGTCGTCGGGAAGCCAGTAGTCGGGCCCGCCGATGGCCTGCCCGGCGAGGTGGTCCAGACCGACCCGAACCAGCTCGCGCTGCGCGGCCGCCACCTGCTCGGTCGTCTCTCCCAGCAGGGTCAAGGGCGCACCGACCGGCAGCATCCACGGCAGGTACGCGACGAACGGACCGTCCAGGTCGAAAGAGAGCGCACCATCGACGTGTCCTTGCGCGAAGACCTCGCGCGAGCGGAGGTCGACCACCCATTCGCCTGCGGCGATCCGTCGGCGCAGCTCGTCGGGGTCGACGGGCTCGGGGAGGCGGAGGTCGACCTCGCGGGGACCGGCCGCGTTGGCCGGTCCCATGTGTGCGTAGTAGGCCGGGAACACGTCGAGACCAGCCAGCGTGTTGGCGACGAAGGTGTCCTCGTCCTCACGCAGTGCCGGGTTGGTCACCTGCTCGTCGGCGAGCGTCCCCGCCACACCGACCGCCTGGGTCGCGGCACAGAACGAGCCGAAGCCGTGCGTGGGGTACACGTGCGTCGTCGCCGGGAGGTCCTGGGCCAGCCGGCGCACGGAGCGCCACTGATCGTGGGCCAGGTCGACGGTCAGTTCAGCGGCCACCAGGTCGGGCCGACCCACGCTGCCGAACAACAGCGAGCCGCCGGTGAAGACCGCACCACCGGTCTCGGCGCGATGCACGGAGAAGGCCACGTGGTGCGGCGTGTGTCCTGGCGTGTGATGGACGTCGACCCGGAGCTCGCCGACGGTGAACTGGTCGCCGTCGTGCACGGCAGTGGCCGGGAAGGCTAGGTCGACTCCGCCGGGCACGATGTAGGTGGCGTCGTGGCGCCGGGCGAGCGCGAGCCCGCCGCTGACGTAGTCGTTGTGGACGTGGGTCTCGGCAACATGGGTGACGAGCAGTCCGTGTTCGGCGACGAGCTGCTCGATGCGGTCGAGGTCGCGTTGCGGGTCGACGACCATCGCGCGGACCCCGTCATGGACGACGTAGCTTCGGTCCCCGAGGCCGGGAGTCTCCAGGATCAGGACGTGGGGGGAGCTCGTGGCGATCACGGCGTTGCTCCCAGCGTGACCGGGTTGCCCACGGCCTGCCAGGCAACCATGCCGCCGGTGACGTTGAAGGCCCGGATCCCGTGGCGACCCAAGAAGCTGGCCACCTGCCAGCTCCGGTTGCCGCTGGCGCAGACCACATACACCGGGGCATCAGGAGTGAACTCGTCGATCCGCAGCGGGACCACGTGCATGGGGATGTGCTCGGCGCCGGGGATGTGCCCGCCGGCGTACTCGAACGGTTCCCTGACGTCGACGATCCGGTCACCGCGCGACAGTGCCTGCGCGACCACGTCGACCCCGACGCTCTCGACGTCGCTGCTCATGCGAGTGACAAGAACAGCTTCTCGAGCTGTTCGCGTGAGACTTCGGGGGTGGCCCCGGCCAGCTCGGCGGTCGAGCACTGCTGCAGGCCGCTCGCGACGATCTTGAACCCGACCCGGTCGAGCGCCTTGGCGGCCGCCGCGAGCTGGGTGACGACTTCGTCGCAGCTGCGCCCGTCGTCGACCATCGTGACCAGGCCACCGATCTGACCCTGGACGCGGCGCAGACGCTTCAGGATGTCGTCGCGCACGCCGTCTTCGAACTCCACAGGATCTCCCTTCGACCACCGCATTCTATACCCCGGGGGGTATTCATCCAAGTGGGGTCAGCGAGGATTCGAGACGAAGACGTGGGCGGCGGTGGCCAGGTCGAGCTCGGCATACTCCATGCCGCTCCCCACGAGCACCCCGCCGACGGACCGGCTCACGGTGACGACCTCGCCGGGGCGGACCCCCGCCCGGCGCAGGCGGGCCATGAGCTCGGTGTCGTCCTGGAGGGGCTCCCCGATCCGGCTCACCACGAGCCGACGGGTTCGAGAGGTCTCGCCGTCACCGACGGCCTCGTCGAGGGCGGTCTCCGAGGTGGTGGCGGCGGTCGCGGCGCCGCCCAGCTCGTCGAGCCCGGGGATGGGGTTGCCGAACGGGGAATGGGTGGGGTTGTCCAGCAGCTGCAGGATGCGCCGCTCCACGCCCTCGCTCATCACGTGCTCCCACCGGCAGGCCTCGGCGTGGACGTCCTCCCAGTCCAAGCCGATCACGTCGACCAGCAGGCACTCGGCCAGCCGGTGCTTGCGCATCACGCGGACGGCCAGGGCGCGTCCGTGGGGCGTGAGCTCGAGGTGCCGGTCACCCTGCACGGTCAGCAGCCCGTCGCGCTCCATGCGGGCCACCGTCTGACTGACGGTCGGGCCGCTCTGGCCCAGCTGGTCGGCGATCCTGGCCCGCAGCGGGACGACGCCCTCCTCCTCGAGCTGGAACACCGTGCGCAGGTACATCTCGGTGGTGTCGATGAGCTCGCTCACGACGCCCCGCTCCCGTGGACCAGACGGCCGCCCACGATCGTCTGGCGGATCCGGGCGGTGAGCAAGGCGTCGGCCGGCGTCTCGAACACGTCGGGGTCGACGATCACGAAGTCGGCCAGCATCCCCGGCTGCAGCCGACCCCGGTCGGCGTCGTCGAAGCACGACCATGCGGCGTCCGCCGTGGCATGCACGAGGGACTCGTCGAGCGGTCGCACCTGGTCGACCCCCGCACCGACCGGGAGCGACGGGTCGAGCGCCGAGCGACGCGTCGCCGCGATGTAGAGGTTGGGCAAGGGGGCGAACGGTGCTGTCGGCGCGTCGGTCCCGAAGGCCAGCCGGACGCCCGCGGAGACCATGTCGGCCCACCGGAACCCATGACTCCCCCGTGGCTCGCCCAACATGGCGATCCAGTTGTCGGCGATGGCCGGATCGGCGTGCACCGGTTGCATCGATGCCGTGACCCCGAGGTCGACGAACCGCGCAATGTCGGCTGGGTCCATGTACTCGATGTGCTCGATGCGGTGTCGCCGGCCACTGGTGCCGTTGACCTGACGGGCCTGCGCCAGCGCCGTCAGTGCGTTGCTCACGGCGACGTCGCCGATCGCGTGCAGAGCCACCTGGAGCCCGGCAGCATCAGCGGCGACCACGACGGGCACCAGGGTCGCCAGGCCCCAGATCGGGTCGGCGAGCTCGCCGGTGGTGTAGGGCTGACTCACGTGCGCCGTGCACCCGTCGATCGTCCCGTCGACGATGATCTTGATCCCGGCCACCCGGAACACGCCGCGGTCGTGCCTCGCCGCGAGCTCACTCGCGCGGTGGACCCTCGCCAGGTGGTCGGCGGTGGTCCCCTGTCGGTCGATCAGGTAGTGGCCCACCACCCGCAGGGTCAGCCAGCCGGCGTCGGCGGCGGCCGCCAGGACCTCGGTCTCGAGGTCGTCCAGGCCCATGTCGATGACGCCGGTCAGCCCCGCGGCGTGGGCCGCCTCCTGCATCGCCCGCAGGTGCCCGCGACGGTCGGCGTCGGACCGGGTCGCAGCCAGCGGTGCCCAAGCGTACTGACCGGCGGCCGTCTCGGACAGCAGTCCGGTCGCTGCCCCCGTGACTGGATCGCGCACGATCTGGCCACCCGATGGGTCCGGCGACTGCGCGTCGATCCCCACCCGTTGCAGACCGAGGGTGTTCAGCCAGGTGAAGTGGTAGTCGGCGGAGTCGAGCATCACCGGACGATCAGCCACAACCGCATCGAGCATCGCCGCGGTCGGCGCGCGGTCGGGAACCGCGTCGAACAACCACCCGCGACCCAGAACCCACTCGTCGTCGCCCCGGGCCGACGCATGAGCCGCCACCGCCGACTGGATGGCGTCGAGGTCGCCCGCCAGCTCGAGGTCGACCCGACCCAGGGCCTCTCCGGCCATGAACGTGTGGAAGTGCCCGTCGACGAAGCCGGGGACGACCAACGCGCCGGCCAGGTCGTGCGGCACGGCGTCGGGCACAGCCGCCAGGACGGCGGCGTCGTCGCCGACCACCGCGACTCGTTCGCCGCGCACCGCCATGGCCGTCGCCCATGGCTGAGCCGGGTCCGCCGTGAAGATCCGGCCACCGAGGTAGGCCCGGGCGGCAGCGGGGTCGGCGGACGAGTCGATCGGCTCGGGCGGATGCGTCATGGGGGTGATCCTGCCGCACCGATGCGGGCGAGCCCACGCACTCCTAGGCTCGGGCACCGTGGCACCTCGGCGAAGCGTCATGTGGTTCCGTCGCGATCTTCGCCTCGCTGACAACCCTGCGCTGAACGCGGCGGCGGCCGAGGCTGACGAGGTCGTGCCGCTGTTCGTGATCGATCCGGCGCTGTGGAACCGGGCCGGCGCCCCTCGTCGTCGTCACCTCGCCGAGTCGCTGCGGGCCCTCGACGCGAGTCTCGACGGTGCCCTGGTGGTTCGGCACGGCAACCCGGTCGAGGTGGTGTCCGAGGTGGCGCAGGCAGTCGACGCCGACCACGTGCACGCTGCGTTCGACTTCGGCCCGTACGGCAGCCGGCGAGACTCAGCGGTGGCCGCGCGGCTCAACGACTCCGAACGCGAGCTGGCACAGGTCGGCTCGCCCTACGCTGTCGCCCCGGGCCGGGTGACCAAGACCGACGGCAGCCGCTACCTGGTGTTCACCCCGTTCCACCGAGCATGGTTGGCGCACGGTTGGCGGGCGCCCGCGCAACTGCCCGGTCGGCTGTCGTTGGTGCGCCCCTTGACCGGTGATGCGCTGCCCGACGAGTCGGAGCGTTCCACGCCGGCGGTCGCGGCCGGGGAGTCGGCGGCGCTGGAACGTTGGCGGGCGTTCCTGTCGTCATCAGCCCGCACTCGTTACGGCGAGCAGCGCGACCGCCCGGACCGCGACGCCACGTCCCACCTGTCGATCGCGTTGAAGTTCGGTGAGCTGCATCCGCGGACGGTGCTCGCCGACCTCGACGACGGACCGGGCGACGCGGCGCTGCAGCGTCAACTGGCCTGGCGGGAGTTCTACGCCGACGTGTTGCACGGGAAGCCAGCGTCGGCGCGCGACTACCTGCGTCCCGAGCTGCGTGAGATGGAGCACGACGATCCGTCGCGCGAGGCGACTCGGCTCGCGGCCTGGCAGCAGGGACGCACCGGGTACCCCTTCGTCGACGCCGGGATGCGGCAGCTGCGGGTCGAGGGCTGGATGCACAACCGGGTTCGCATGGTCGTGGCGTCGTTCCTCGTCAAGGACCTGCACCTGGAGTGGATGCTCGGCGCCCGATGGTTCATGCAGCACCTCATCGACGGCGACCTGGCCAACAACAGTCACGGCTGGCAGTGGGTGGCGGGGACGGGGACCGACGCGGCGCCGTACTACCGGGTCTTCAACCCGGTGTCGCAAGGCCTGCGCTTCGACCCCGGGGGTGACTACGTACGCCGGTACGTGCCCGAGCTCGAACACCTGGTCGGAGCCTCCGTCCACGAGCCATGGAACCACCCCGACGGGCTGGTGCACGGCTATCCGACGCGCGTCGTCCAGCACGACGCGGAGCGCAAGGAAGCGCTGCGGCGCTACCACGAGGTCCGGGCCAGGCCCTGACCCGCGCGACTACGCTGATCCGGTGCGAGTGATCAGTGTGGTCAGCCTGAAGGGCGGCGTCGGGAAGACGACCGTCACCTTGGGTCTGGCGGGGGCAGCGATCAACCGCGGACTGAAGACGCTGCTGATCGACATGGACCCCCAGGCCAACGCCAGCACGGTCGTCGACCCGGCGAAGATCTCCTTCACGGTCAACGACGTGCTGGCCGACGCACGGGCCGGCATCCTGGGTGAGGCGGTCGTGACCAGCGGCTGGGGCCAGGGGCTGGACCTGGTCGCCAGCGAGCGGGCCCTCGAGCACCGCGCGATCCCGGAGGGACAGGGCGCGCTGCGACTGCGGATCACGATGCAGGGTCTGGCCGACCGGTACGACCTCGTGCTCATCGACACTCCACCGAACCTCGGCGAGCTGACCCGCAACGCGCTCGCGGCCAGCGACCAGGCGCTCGTCGTCACCGAGCCGGCCATGTTCGCCCTCCAAGGGGCCCAACAGGCCCTGGAGGCGATCGACGTGGTGCGCGGATACAACCTGCGCCTGCGCACCGCCGGCATCGTGGTCAACAAGGTGCGCTCACAGTCGGCCGAACACCGTTACCGCCTCGCCGAGCTGGCCCTCAGCTACGGGGATCTCGTGCTCCAGCCGGCGCTGCCGGACCGGGCCGTCGTCCAGCAGGCTGCGGGTGCGTGCCTGCCGTTGCAGGCGTGGCACAGCGCACCGGCCCGTGAGGTGAGTCAGATCTACGACGCCTACCTCGACCACCTGCTCAACGTCGACGTCAGCGACAATCCGTTGCGTAAGGACGCCTGACCCATCGTCGGGCGCGACCAGAGGAGCCTTCCGTGAGCCGAACGCCCGAGCCCCGACCGGCCTTGCAGAAGGCACCCGACGGCGGCGTGCACCCGGCGTCGGCTCCTCGGACCAGCGCACCCAAGCACCTGCACCCCGCTGCGCAAGCGCCGGCCGTCGCGCCCGGCCAGGGTTCGACCAGCGGTCGCGATGCCTTGGACGTGTCGGGGAAGCGCAGCGAGTTCAAGCCGGGGGACTTGCGGGCCCGTAAGGCGAGCAAGGACAAGAAGCACGCGGCCCCGATGGTGACCCTCAAGGTCGAGGTGCCCAAGGACCTGCGCAAGGACGCCAGGAAGAAGGCCTCTCGCGGGGGCTTCCAGCTCGACGCGGTGGTGGCGTCGCTGCTGCGTGCCTGGGTCGACGGCTGAGGCCGGTGTCCGACCGGGCGACTCCCGCCAGGAGCGTCGAGCACGCGGTGGCGGTCGTCCCCGACGACGCAGGGATCGACCAGCTTCGCCGCGCAGCGACACAGTGCACGGCGTGCGAGCTGCACGTCCCAGCGACACAGACGGTGTTCAGCAAGGGATCGGCCACGGCCCGCCTGGCACTGGTCGGCGAGCAACCCGGCGACGCGGAGGACGTCCGGGGCGTCCCGTTCGTCGGCCCCGCCGGACAGCTGCTGACGCGCGCGATCCTCGAGGCGGGAATCGAACCCGCCGACTGCTACGTGACCAACGCGGTGAAGCACTTCCGGTTCACCGTGCCCGGGCCGGGTCAGCGTCGCCTGCACCAGACGCCCGACCTCGAGCACATGACCACCTGCCGCCCCTGGCTCGTCGCCGAGCTGGCCGTGGTCGATCCGGTCGTGGTGGTGCTCCTCGGAGCCACCGCGGGCAAGAGCCTGCTCGGCCCGGACTTCCGCGTGACGCGACAACGAGGCCGTCTGATCCCCCGGGCGGGCCGGGGCGAGGAGCCGGCCCGGCAGAACCTCGGCTGGTTCGTGGCCACGTTGCACCCGTCCGCGGTGTTGCGCGCAGACGACCCTGTGGCCGCGCATGCCCAGCTCGTCGGTGACCTTCGCCTCGCCGCGTCGGTCCTTCAACCGACGTGACCCGGTCTCCGGCTCAGTCAGGCAAGCCGTGGGCCATCTCGTCGACGAGCAGCGCGACCACGGCGCGCAGGTTGCCGTCGGCGGCCTGCGCCGCAGCCCGTTGCCGCTCGTAGCTGCCGCCCACGTTCAGCACGTGCTCGACCCGCGCCAGCTCCTTCTCGCACTCGAGCTTGCGCGCGATCGGCATGAGGTCGTCGGCGAGGTCGAGGATCGCCTCCCGGGCCGGCCGGATGTTGGTGCCGTGGTCGTCGAGGATGATCTCGGCGTCGAGGCCGTAGCGAGCAGCCCGCCACTTGTTCTCCCGGACCACCCACGACTTCGGGGTGGGCAGGGTGTAGCCACGATCGAGCTGCCGGTCGAACGACTCGACCAGGCACTGGCTCATCGCAGCCACCACCCCGATCTCCTCCAGCGTCGGCAGGCCGTCGCAGATCCGCAGCTCCACCGTGCCGAAGTTCGGGTGCGGCCGGATGTCCCACCACACTTCGCGGATCGTCTCGATGGTCTTCGTCGAGATCAGGGTCTCGAGGTAGTCCTCGAAGTCGTCCCAGCCGGTCAACGAGTAGGGAAGACCGGCCGTGGGAAGCCCTTCGAAGACCTTGCTGCGCGCCGACGCGAGCCCGGTGTCGCTGCCGATCCAGTACGGCGACGATGCGGACAGCGCGAGGAAGTGCGGCACGTAGGCGGTCAGGGCGTTGTTGATCGGGATCGCCTTCTCGAACGACCGGACTCCGACGTGCACGTGCACGCCGAAGATCTGCAGCCGTCGGGCCAGCCACTGCATGTTCTCGACGAGCTGCTGGTAGCGCGGGTTGGGGCTGATCTGCTGGGTCATCCAGTCCGTGGTCGGGTGCGTGCCGGAGCACATGACGTCGATGCTGCGACGATCAGCGGCAGTACGAACCTCGTCGAGAGTCCCAGCCAGGTCGTTGCACGCCTCGTCGACGGTCTGGCAGATGCCCGTGATGATCTCGATGGTCGACTCGAGCAGCTCGTGCTTGGCCTTGGGGTGCTCGACCCCCGGCTCCGGCTCGAGCTCGGCGAGGATCTCCGAGGCCGCGGAGGTGAGCTCCCCGGTCTGTCGGTCGACGAGCTCCAGCTCCCACTCGACGCCCAGGCTGGAGCGTTCGGAGGGCTGGAACGGAACCTTCATGGGGCGAGCGTAGGGCCGTGGGGAGGCCGGCGGACAGGACTTCGGTCCCTGGATTCGGTTTGGCCGAACCCTCCCCAGGCCTCGTGTGCTCCGCTACGGTTCACGGCCATGAGTGATGAGATGCACGGCCACGTCCCCACCGTCTCCGAGGTCCGGGAG
>Ga0302299_10001007_pt1 | contig 16616 bp, 15 predicted proteins | sample III_Fen_N3_4_FD_198795 | JGI IMG/M metagenome (GOLD analysis project Ga0302299, IMG submission 198795) | Peat permafrost microbial communities from Stordalen Mire near Abisko, Sweden - III_Fen_N3_4 | ecosystem: Environmental > Terrestrial > Soil > Wetlands > Permafrost | place: Sweden: Abisko... | reverse complement strand
CTTCCCGGTGCTGCTGCTCGTGGGCCTCTTCTGGTTCCTCATGAGCCAGGCCCAGGGCGGTGGCTCACGGGTGATGCAGTTCGGCAAGTCCCGCGCCAAGCTCGCGACCAAGGACACCCCGAAGGTCAGCTTCGCCGACGTCGCGGGTGCCGACGAGGCCGTCGAGGAGCTGCAGGAGATCGTCGAGTTCCTCCGCGAGCCGGCCAAGTTCCTGGCCGTGGGCGCCAAGATCCCCAAGGGCGTGCTGCTCTACGGCCAGCCCGGCACCGGCAAGACCCTGCTCGCACGCGCGGTCGCCGGTGAGGCCGGGGTGCCGTTCTACTCGATCTCCGGCTCCGACTTCGTCGAGATGTTCGTCGGTGTCGGCGCCTCGCGTGTCCGCGACCTGTTCGAGCAGGCCAAGGCCAACGCCCCGGCCATCGTCTTCGTCGACGAGATCGACGCCGTCGGCCGGCACCGTGGTGCGGGCCTGGGTGGCGGCCACGACGAGCGCGAGCAGACCCTGAACCAGCTGCTCGTCGAGATGGACGGCTTCGACGTCAAGACCAACGTCATCCTCATCGCGGCCACCAACCGCCCGGACATCCTCGACCCCGCACTGCTGCGCCCCGGCCGCTTCGACCGGCAGATCGCCGTCGAGAACCCCGACATGATCGGCCGCCACCGCATCCTCGAGGTGCACGCCCAGGGCAAGCCGATGGCCTCGAACGTCGACCTGCTCGCCGTCGCGCGTCGCACGCCCGGCTTCACCGGCGCCGACCTGGCCAACGTGCTCAACGAGGCCGCACTGCTCACGGCGCGCACTGACAAGAAGCTCATCGACGACGAGGTGCTCGACGAGGCCATCGACCGGGTCATCGCCGGCCCGCAGAAGCGCACCCGCATCATGTCGGCCAAGGAGCGCAAGATCACGGCCTATCACGAGGGCGGCCACGCGCTCGTCGCTGCGGCGATGAACCACCTCGACCCGGTCACCAAGGTCACGATCCTCCCGCGCGGCCGGGCGCTGGGCTACACGATGGTGATGCCCACCGACGACAAGTACTCCACCACCCGTAACGAGATCCTCGACCAGCTCGCCTACGCCCTCGGCGGCCGCGTCGCGGAGGAGATCATCTTCCACGACCCCACAACCGGCGCCGCGAACGACATCGAGAAGGCCACCGGCATGGCCCGCAAGATGGTCACCGAGTTCGGGATGAGCGAGCGGGTCGGGGCGATCAAGCTCGGCTCGAGCGGGGGCGAGGTCTTCCTGGGCCGCGACATGGGGCACCAGCGCGACTACTCCGAGCAGGTCGCGGCCGTTGTCGACGAGGAGGTGCGCAAGATCATCGACGCCGCCCACGACGAGGCGTGGCACGCCGTCAACGACAACCGCGACATCCTCGACGGGCTCGTCCTGAAGCTGCTCGACAAGGAGACGCTCAACGCGGCCGAGCTCGCCGAGATGTTCAAGGACATCCACAAGCGCCCGGTGCGCCCGACCTGGCTCTCCAGCGAGCACCGCACCCTCTCCGACCTGCCCCCGGTGCTCACCCCGGCCGAGGAGCGCGCCGCCCTCAACGGCCGCAACGGCTCGGGCGCCCCGCTCGGGTCGGCCGTCAACCCCGGCGACCCCCGCACGCAGGCCGAGATCGACGCCGCTGCTCGTGCCGGCGCCGACATCCAGGACGAGGAGCACCCGCCGACCCAGGTGATCGAGGTGCCGGACGGTGGACGTGTCGATCCCTGAGCCGGAGGATGCCGACGACGCCACCATGCGTGGCCCCGTCGACCTCGCCCGCGCCGAGGCGGCCGTCCGGGAGTTCCTCTACGCCATCGGTGAGGACCCCGACCGCGAGGGCCTGCTCGAGACCCCCGGCCGGGTCGCCCGCGCGGCGCGCGAGCTCTACGCGGGGCTCAATCAGGATCCTGCCGACGTGCTCGCGAAGACGTTCTCGATCGACCACGAAGAGCTCATCATCGTGCGCGACATCCCGATGTACTCCACCTGCGAGCACCACCTGCTGCCCTTCCACGGCGTCGCGCACATCGGCTACATCCCGGCCTCCGACGGCAAGGTCACCGGGCTGAGCAAGCTCGGCCGGCTGGTCGAGGTCTTCGCGCGGCGGCCCCAGGTGCAGGAGCAGATCACCACCCAGGTGGCCGACGCGCTCGTCACGCACCTCGGGGCGCAGGGCGTCATCGTCGTCGTCGAGGCCGAGCACCTGTGCATGTCGATGCGGGGCGTGCAGAAGCCGGGCTCGCGCACCATCACCTCCGCCGTGCGCGGCCAGCTGCGCGACCCCGCCACCCGAGCCGAGGCGATGGCGCTGCTCCTCGGCGGCAAGCGGTGACCGGCCGGTGACGCTGCCGGAACCCCGGGCGGGCCGACCGCTCGTCATGGGTGTCGTCAACGTGACCCCCGACTCGTTCAGCGACGGTGGCGCTTGGTTCACTCCCGAGGCGGCCGTCGCGCACGGGCGTGAGCTCGTCGAGCAGGGCGCCGACCTGCTCGACGTCGGTGGCGAGTCGACCCGCCCGGGTGCGGAGCGGCCGAGCACGACCGAGGAGCTGCGCCGCGTCCTGCCGGTCGTCGAGGCGCTGAGCGCGTTGGCGCCGGTGTCGGTCGACACCATGCGTGCCGAGGTGGCGGCTGCGGCGCTGGATGCCGGCGCCTCGCTCGTCAACGACGTCAGCGGTGGTCTGGCCGACCCCGAGATGGCCGCCCTGGTCGCCGAGCGAGCGGTGCCTTACATCGCGATGCACTGGCGCGGGCACAGCCGCGACATGCAGGCCCGGGCCCAGTACGACGACGTCGTGGCCGACGTGGTGCGCGAGCTCGCCGAGCGCGTCGAGGTGCTCACGGCGGCGGGCGTGCGACCGGATGCCGTCTTGCTCGACCCCGGTCTGGGTTTCGCCAAGAACGCCGGGCACAACTGGGAGCTGCTGCGCCGGCTCGACGAGGTGGTGGCGCTGGGGCACCGGGTCGTCGTCGGCACGTCGCGCAAGACGTTCCTCGGGTCGGTGGGCCGCACTCCCGCGACAGCGCGACCGCCGCTCGAGCGCGACGTCGCCACCGCTGTCACCACCGTGCACGTTGCTGCTCAGGGGGTGTGGTGCGTGCGGGTGCACGACGTCGTCGCGACGGTCGATGCCCTCGACGTCACCGAGGCGCTGCGCGGGTCGGAGGACGAGCGATGAACGGCGCCGGGCCCGACCGCATCCGGCTCTCTGGCGTGCGCGGCCGCGGCTTCCACGGCGTCTTCGAGCACGAGCGCCGCGAGGGGCAGGAGTTCGTCATCGACGTCGAGCTGGCCCTCGACCTCGCGCCAGCGGGCGCCTCCGACGACCTCGCCGACACGGTCAACTACGGCGAGATCGGTGCGGCAGCGCTGGCCCGCATCGAGGGCGACCCCTACGACCTCATCGAGCGGCTGGCCGAGGTCATCGCCTCGGATGCGTTGCGGCACAACGAGGTCGACGAAGTCACCGTCACGGTGCACAAGCCACAGGCGCCGGTCGGCGTGCCGTTCGGCGACGTCACGGTGTCGGTGACCCGACGGCGGCAGCCGGTGCCCGTCGTGATCGCGATGGGGGCCAACCTGCCCTGGGGACACAGCAGCCCGCACGACACCGCGCGCTCAGCGGTCGAGTCGCTGGCCCACCACCCGACGGTGCGCGTCGTCGCGTCGTCGGCGCTGTACGACAGCGACCCGGTCGGGGGCCCCGAGCAGCCGACCTACGTCAACGCGGTCGTGGTCGCGCGCACGTCCCTCTCGCCGACGTCCCTGCTGCGTGAGCTGCATGCCGTCGAGGCGACCTTCGACCGGCGCCGCGACGTGCGGTGGGGTGCGCGCACCCTCGACCTCGACCTCGTGCAGTACGGCGCCCCGGCCGCGGACACCGACGTCACCTCCGACCGGCCCCGGCTCACCCTGCCGCACCCGCGGGCGCACGAGCGGGCGTTCGTGCTGGTGCCCTGGCTCGAGGTCGACCCCGACGCCGTGCTGCGTCACGACGGCCGCGTGGTGCGGGTGGCAGACCTCGTCGGCTCGCTCGACACGAGCGGGGTGCGACCGCACCGAACTGACCCACCGGCCGACGGAGGACACGAGACCTGATGCGGCGCAAAGAGATTCGCATTTCGACGCTTGTGCTCGTCGGCGCCGTCGTCGGCATCATCGGGTTCGGCATCTTCGAGCTGATCACCCGCAGCGGCACCCTGGTGCCACGCCCGTCGCTGCTGTCGGGGGTGCTGCTCGTCGTCATGGGCGGCCTCGTGCTGTGGCTCGCCCGACCGGTGCGCCGCTACCTGCAGGGCCGTGCAAAGACGCCGCTCGACCCGCTGCGAGCTGCGCGCACCGTCGTTCTCGCCCAGGCCGCCGCGCTCACCGGGTCGGCCGCCGCCGGGTGGTATGCCGGGCAGCTCGTCGTCGTGCTCACCGGCCTCTCGCTCGACGCGAACCAGGGCCGGGTGCTCCCGCTTGCTGCGCTGGTGGTGGCCGGGGTCGCTCTCGCGACGGCAGGGCTCGTGGCGCAGCGGTGGTGCCGGGTCGACCCGCGCGACGAGGACGGCGACCACCCGGCACCGGACGGCCGCGAGTAGCGAAGCCCCCGCCGGCCCGCCGCCCCGCCCCGCTCCGCCCCGCTCCGCCCCGCACCGCCCCGCACCGCCCCGCCCCGCCCCGCCCCGCACCGCCCCGCACCGCCCCGCGAAGTCAGGAGCACTCCGCCGAGTCAGGGCCGTATACGACCCTGACTCGGCGAGACCCTCCTGAGCCCGCGAAGTGCTCCTGACTCCGCATGCGGGCCGGGCCGGGTGGGCCCAGCCGGGACGGAGCTCGGACCAGATGGGGCGCGGGCCCGGCGACTACTTGTCGCCGCGCCAGATGGGGCGCGGCCCGGCGACTACTTGTCGACGTCGCCGACGACGAAGAACATCGAGCCGAGCACCGCCACCATGTCGGCCACGAGACAGCCGGGCAGCACCTGCGAGAGCACCTGCACGTTGTTGAACGACGCCGAGCGCAGCTTCAGCCGCCACGGGGTCTTCTCACCACGTGAGCTGAGGTAGTAGCCGTTGAAGCCGAGCGGGTTCTCGGTGGCGGTGTAGCGCTCGCCCTCGGGCACCTTGAGCACCTTGGGCAGCCGCTGGTTGACCGGACCGGCCGGCAGGGTCGCCAGCGTGTCAAGGCAGGCCTCGGCGAGGTCGAGGCTGACGTGCACCTGCTCCAGGAGCACCTCGAGCCGCGCCAGGCAGTCGCCGTCGGTGCGGGTGACCACGCGTCCGGGGCCGCCGGGTGCGAAGAGCGTGCCGTAGGCGAGGTACGGGTCGTCGCGCCGCAGGTCGACGTCGAGCCCGCTGGCCCGCCCGATCGGCCCGGTGACTCCGTAGGCCAGGCAGGTCTCGCGGGAGAGCACGCCGACGCCGCGGGTACGAGCCTCGACGATCTCGTTGCCGGAGATGAGCGACTCGAGCTCGGGCAGCCGTCGCCGCACGCCCTCGACGGCCGCCTCGACCCGGCCCAGCCAGCCGGCGGGGACGTCCTCCTTGAGGCCGCCGACCCGGTTGAACATGTAGTGCATCCGCCCGCCGGAGGCCTCCTCCATGACGGCCTGCAGCTCCTCGCGCTCGCGGAACGCATAGAACACCGGGGTGATGGCGCCGAGCTCCAAGGGGTAGGACCCGAGGAACATCAGGTGTGAGAGAACGCGGTTGAGCTCGGCGAGCAGGGTGCGCAGCCACACCGCCCGCTCGGACAGCTCCATCCCCAACATCGCCTCGACGCCGAGCACGACACCGAGCTCGTTGCTGAACGCGGACAGCCAGTCGTGCCGGTTGGCCAACACGGTGATCTGCCGGTAGTCGCGCACCTCGAAAAGCTTCTCAGCACCGCGGTGCATGTAGCCGATCACCGGCTCGGCGGAGATGATCCGCTCGCCGTCGAGCACCACCCGCAGCCGTAGCACCCCGTGGGTGGCCGGGTGCTGCGGGCCGATGTTGAGCACCATGTCGGCGGTGGCCAGGCCGCCGGCGCCCAGGCCGACGTCGAGCGCGCGCGTACCGGTCTCCGAGGTCACCCCGCCAGTCTGCCGCACACGGGCGGCGGGCCGGGTCAGCAGCCGGCGAACGTCTCGCCGCCGGTCGCCCAGCCGTCGCTGTCGAGGGTGACCAGCAGGAGCCGGTCGGCACCCGGGGCGGCGGCCAGCTCGGCGGCGCCGACCGAGCGGGTCTGCACGGGGTCGCCGGCGGTCACGCAGTGGTGCAGCAGGAAGGTGGTGCCCTCGCGCACCGGGATGTCGAAGGTCTTGGTGCTGTTCCGGTTGACGTACCGGTTCGACCCGACCTGCCACGTCGTGACCGGCAGGCCGCGCGTGGCGACCACGGAGTCGTCGACCTTGGGGTCGGTCCAGCGGTCGAGCACCAGCACGTCGATGTTCCCCTCGCGCTTGGCGCCGGTGACCTGCCCGAAGTCATGAGCGCGGCCCTTGACGTCGCTGGTCGGCGCCTTGACCCGGGCCGGCGCGGTGCTCGACGGCGCCGGCGAGTCGGGTGCAGCGGCGGCCGACGGGGTGCCCGTCACGGTGACGACGACCTCCTGCGGGGTGTCGGTTCCACACGCGGTCAGGCCCACGCCGGCCACGAGGGCGAGCGCGAGGGGGGCACACGGCATCCGGAGTCGCATCCACCCAACGGTGCCAGAGACGACCCCCCGCGGTCACATCCGCGAGACCCGACGCACCACCCAGGCGAAGCCGCCCAGGCCGTCCGGGCTGGTCAGCGCGCCGATCGCGGACGCGTCGGCCAGGGCCGCGAGGTAGCCGGCCGGGTCGGTGCGCGCCAGCTCGTGGGCCGGGGTGCGCGAGCGCATCCCCAGGGCGTGCAGCGCGTCGCGCTGCGTGGTCAGCTCGTCGCACTCGAGCGAGTCGACGGCCACGTGCGCGGTGAGGTCGCACGACCCGTCCGGCACCGGAGCAGCCAGCGCACCCGCCCGGTATGCCGTCAGCGTGCCCCGCGTCGGTCGCGTCGCCGCCGTGTGCCCGTAGTCGACGGCGAGCAGGATGCCGTCGCGCACCCGCGAGACGAGGTCGCGCCAGGCCATGTCGCGGGTCAGGCCGACCTCGACCCGCGCCCCGACGGTCAGGCCGTCGAGCGGCCAGTGGCGGGCGCACCAGGACAGCTCGTCGTCGGTGGGCGCGGCGCCGGTCGACTCCTCCCCGGTGCGCGGGTCGACGAGCACGACCGCCGGGCGTCCCGGCGCGACGACCTCGGCCACCGTGCACGGCACCACGTCGAGCCACTCGTGCGCAACGACCAGCACGTCGTCGAGGTCGGTCAGCTCGTCGGGCAGCGAGCCGCCTCCGGGGGAGCGCAGCCAGGCCACGCCATCCGGCAGGTCGACCGGCCGCGCCACCACGTCGACGCCGGTCAGGCGCAGGTCGGGGCGCTGCACCGACAGGGAGGTGAGCAGCTCGCCGCGGCCGCACCCGACGTCGACGATGGAGTGCACCCCCTCGCGGTCCGCGAGCCGCCCCAGTGCGTCGGCGAAGCGCGCGCCGAGGGGCCCGTGGGTCGAGGTGGTGAAGTGGCCGGCCGGTCCCTCGGGGCGGCGGTAGAACCCGTGGGGGCCGTAGAGCGCGTCGTGCCACGCGTCGCGCCAAGGGATCATCACCCGCTGCACGCTAGCGCCGTTGCCGGATGGCCGGCCCCGTCGTGCGGTTGGAGGTGACCTTCTGGCGGGAGAGACCAGCGGATCACCTCGAACCAGCTGCGCGTCCCGCGATGGCTGGGATACGCACCCGGGGGATGAGGAGTAGGTTGCTCGCTCGTGGACGGCATCGAGCACCCCGCCCGGTTGACCGTGGGGGTCGTCGGCGCCGGCCGGGTGGGCGCGGTGCTCGGCGCGGCCCTGGCGAAGGCCGGCCACCGGGTCACCGGCGCGTACGCGGTGTCCGATGCCAGCCGGGCCCGGGCCGCGGCGCTGTTGCCAGGAGTCCCGCTCGCCGACGTCGCGACGGTGGTCGCGGGTGCCGAGCTCGTGCTGCTCGCGGTGCCCGACGACGCGCTCGCACCGCTGGTGGCGGGGCTCTCCGCGACGGGGGCCTGGCAGGCCGGGCAGATGGCGGTGCACACCAGCGGCCGGCACGGCGTGGCGGTGCTCGAGCCTGCTCGCGCCTCGCACGTGCTGCCGCTCGCCCTGCATCCGGCGATGACCTTCACCGGCACCGCGATGGACCTCGACCGCCTGCCTGAGTGCGCGTTCGGGGTCACCACCGACGAGGCGCTGCGACCGGTGGCGGAGGCGCTCGTGCTCGAGATGGGCGGCGACCCGGTGTGGATCGCGGAGGACGACCGGCTGGCGTACCACACAGCCTTGGCTCACGGCGCGAACCACCTGGTCACGCTGACCAGCGAGGCCATGGAGCTGCTGTCGCGGGCCGGGGTGGAGGAGCCGCGCCGGGTGGTGGGCCCGCTGATGCGGGCGGCGCTCGACAACGCCCTCCGGCTGGGTGACGCCGCCCTCACCGGCCCGGTGGCCCGCGGCGACGTGGGTACGGTGGAGGACCACCTGCGCGAGCTGGACCGGCTCTCGCCCGAGATCCGGAGGACCTACGTGGCGCTCGCCCGTGCCACCGCCCTGCGCGCCCTCGACAGCGGCCGCCTGCGGCCGGCCGCCGCGGAGCCCCTCCTCGACATCCTCGCCGACCAGGAGCACTGAGTGACCACCGCCACCACCGTCCCCGTCGTCGCGCACACGCGCGAGCAGCTCAAGGCCGCCCGCGAGGCGCTCTCGAGCCGTGACGTCGCCGTCGTGATGACGATGGGGGCACTGCACGACGGGCACGCCGAGCTGATCCGCAGCGCCCGCCAGCGGCACGACCATGTCGTGGTGACGATCTTCCTCAACCCGCTGCAGTTCGGGCCGAAGGAGGACCTCTCGCGCTACCCCCGCACCTTCGACGCGGACCTCCAGATCTGCCTCACCGCGGGCGTCGACGTGATCTTCGCGCCGACCCCTGACGTCGTCTACCCCGACGGCGACCCGGGCGTGCGGGTCTCGGCCGGCCCGCTCGGTGAGGTGCTCGAGGGCGCCTCGCGGCCGGGCCACTTCGACGGCGTGCTCACCGTCGTCGGCAAGCTGCTGCACCTCACCGCGGCGCGCAGTGCCTACTTCGGCCAGAAGGACGCCCAGCAGCTGCTCCTCATCCGACGGATGGTGCGGGACATCGACTTCCCGGTCGACATCGTCTCGGTGCCGACGGTGCGGGAGGACGACGGGCTCGCCATGAGCAGCCGCAACATGTACCTCACGGCCTCCGACCGGGAGACCGCCCTCTGCCTCAGCCAGGCCCTGCGGGCCGGTGCCGACGCCGCAGCCTACGGCCCGTCGGCGATCCGCCGGGCGGCTCGCGAGGTGCTCGTCGAGGAGCCCCTGGCCCTGGTCGACTACCTGGTGCTGGTGCACCCGCAGACGCTCGCCGACGTGCCCGAGTGGTACCGCGGCGAGGCCCTGCTCGCCGTCGCTGCCCGGGTCGGCACCACCCGGCTGATCGACAACACCCCGCTGCTCGTCGGGCCCGGTGGCGGTGCGCTCGACGTCTTCTCCGACGTGCCGCACGCCCGGGCCGAGGTCTGAGCGCGGATGCCGACCGCCCCCGTTGCGCTCCCACGCCGGCTGAGCGCCCCCGCCCCCGGGTGGACGACCAGCGCCGACGTGGTCGTGGTCGGCTCGGGCATCGCCGGGCTCACCTGCGCGCTGCGGCTGCGCGAGCGGGTCGACCGGGTACTGCTGGTCACCAAGACGGTGCTGTCCGCCGGGTCGACGGAGTGGGCCCAGGGCGGCATCGCCGCAGCCCTCGACCCCGAGGACACCCCGCAGGAGCACCTCGACGACACGCTCGTCGCCGGCGTCGGGCTGTGCGACCCGGAGGCGGTGCGCATCCTGGTGACCGAGGGGCCCGACCGGGTGCGCGAGCTCGTGGCGCTGGGTGCCGAGTTCGACCGCGACGCCGGTGGTGAGATCAAGCTGACCCGCGAGGGGGGGCACCACCGCGACCGGATCGCTCACGCCGGCGGTGACGCCACCGGCGCCGAGATCTCCCGTGCCCTCATCGCCGCGCTGCACCGCGTCGTCGACGACCCCGGCATCGAGGTGGTCGAGCACGCCCTCGTCGTCGACCTGCTCACGGCCGACGACGGCGCCGTGTGCGGGGTGACCCTGCACGTCATCGGCGAGGGCCAGGTCGACGGCGTCGGCGCCGCCTACGGCCGGGCGGTGGTGCTCGCGACCGGCGGTCTGGGCCAGATCTACACCTCGACGACCAACCCGCCGGTGGCGACCGGTGACGGGATGGCGGCCGCGCTGCGGGCCGGTGCCCGGGTCACCGACCTCGAGTTCGTGCAGTTCCACCCGACGGTGCTCTTCCTCGGCGAGGGCTCGACCGGCCAGCAGCCGCTCATCTCCGAGGCGGTCCGCGGTGAGGGTGCGTTCCTCGTCGACGACGCCGGCGTGCGCATCATGGCGGGCCGCCACGAGCTCGCCGACCTCGCACCGCGCGACGTGGTGGCCCGGGCGATCCTCGACGTGATGCGCGACCAGCAGGTCGACCAGGTGTGGCTCGACGCCCGACACCTCGGGGGTACCTTCCTCGAGCAGCGCTTCCCCTCCATCGTCGCGCGCTGCCGTGAGCTGGGCTTCGACCCGGCCACCGACCTGCTGCCGGTGGCGCCGGCGCAGCACTACGCGTCTGGCGGGGTCGAGACCGACCTGCTCGGCCGCTCGTCGGTCGACGGGCTCTACGCCTGCGGGGAGTGCTCGTGCACCGGAGTCCACGGTGCCAACCGGCTGGCCTCGAACTCCCTGCTCGAGGGTCTGGTGTTCGCGCACCGCATCGCCGACGACGTCACGAGCCGGTTCGCCGCGGGCGAGCTTCCACTGCGCGAGCCCGCCTCGGACGCCGGGAACGCGGCGGTGCTCGATGCCTCGCACCGTCTCGACGTGCAGCGGGCGATGACCCGGGGCTCGGGCCCGGTGCGGTCGGGGCCGTCGACGGAGGGCGCGCTCGAGGCGCTCGCCGCCCTGGCCGCGCTGCCACCGAGCACCGCCGAGCCCGGCCCCGCCACCTGGGAGACCACCAACCTGCTGCACCTCGGCCAGGCGCTGGCCGAGGTGGCGCACCGTCGCGAGGAGACCCGCGGCGGGCACGTGCGCTCTGACTTTCCCGAGCGCGATGACGAGCACTGGCTGTTGCACCTCACGACGACCCGGCCGGCCGGCGGGGTGCTCGTCGTCACCGAGCGGCCGGTGAAGGCACTCGGATGACCGACTACGGATTCCCGACCGCTGACGCGGCACTGCTGGTCGAGCGGGCTCTCGACGAGGACCTCTCGACCGGCACCGACGTCACGACGATGGCGACGATCCCGGCATCCCAGCAGTCGGTGTCGCACCTCGTGGCACGCGCCGACGGGGTGGTCGCCGGGCTGCCCGTGGTGGCGCTCGTGCTGGATGCCGTGTCGGCCCGGCTCGGGTCGGGGTCGGTGGAGGTTGCGCTGCACGTCGACGACGGCGCCCGGGTGGTGCGCGGCGACCACCTCGCGACCCTCCGCGGCGCCACCCGCACGACGCTGGTCGCCGAGCGCACGGTGCTCAACGTGCTGTCGCGAACCTCTGGGGTGGCCACGCACACCCGGCGCTGGGCCGACGTGCTCGCGGGCTCAGGGGCGATGGTGCTCGACACCCGCAAGACGACGCCGGGGATGCGCGCGATCGAGAAGTACGCCGTGCGCTGCGGCGGGGGCACCAACAAGCGGATGGGCCTGTACGACGTCGCGATGATCAAGGACAACCACAAGCTCGCGGCGGGAGGGCTGACGGCGGCGTACGACGCGGTGCGCCGCACCTTCCCGGCAGTCGACATCCAGGTGGAGGTCACCACCACCGCAGAGGCGGCCGAGTCGGTGGCGGCTGGGGCGCGGTTCCTGTTGTGCGACAACATGTCTCCCGAGCTCCTGCGCACCACGGTGGATGCCGTGCGCGCCACCGGTGAGTCGGTCGAGATCGAGGCGACGGGCAACCTGAACCTCGCGGTCGCCGCGGCCTACGCGGCCACCGGGGTCGACTTCCTCTCGGTCGGCGGGCTCACGCACTCCTCGCCCATCCTCGACATCGCGCTCGACCTCGACCCCGAGGCCGGCTGACGGGGCCGGCGTGATCCTTCCCGAGGTGCGCGACCCGCGGCTGGTGACGATCCGGCGCGGTGGCACCCTCACCGACACCGACCACCGCCTGCTGGCGCTGTGGGCGGCGTCGTGCGCCGAGCACGTCCTGCCGCTCTTCGAGGCCGTTCGGCCCGACGACCCCCGGCCGCGCGAGGCGATCGCCGCTGCGCGAGCGTGGGTGCGCGGCGAGCTGCCGATGATGCGGGCCCGGGCGGCGGGCGGTCACGCGATGGGCGCGGCAAGGGACCTGAGCGGCGCCGCCCGGCATGCCGCCTACGCAGCCGGCCAGGCGGGCGCCGTCCCCCACGTCGCCGCGCACGACCTCGGGGCCGCGGCCTACGCGATCAAGGCCGTGCGCGCTGCTGCGCCGGCGGACGAGGCAGCCGCTGCGGGCCGGCGCGAGTGCCGGTGGCAGCGCGACCAGTTACCTGACGCCGTGCGCGAGCTGGTGCTCGATGACCAGCGGCAGCGCAACGAGATCTGCTGGTCGGTCTTCGACTGCTGACCGCCGGGGCGGTCCTGCCGAGTCGACCGGTCATGAAACGCCCACGAGGGTCCCCCATCCCGGGCATGTCTCGACCCCTCGATCCGCCCCAGTGGCCGGAGGCGTGGCAGCGGGTGCGGACGACCGCACCCGTACCTCAGCCGGCTGCGGCTGCGCTCGGGGTGGGGGTTGCGGCCGGGGCGGCGGGTGGGTCGACGACCACGAGGTTGCCCGAGTACATGCCCATGACGCAGGTGAAGTGCACCGTGCCGGCCTTCATGGCGGGGAGCTGAACGGTGTTGGCGCCCTGGGCGAGGTTCACCGAGACGCCCAGCGTGGGCACCCGCAGGGCGGCGCTGCAGTCGTACTGGGAGGTGCCCTCGATGAGCCAGGTCGTCGGCATCCCGGCGTAGAGGACGGTGTCGGCGGGCGCGTAGCCGTCCGACCCCTGCGTCATCCGCACGGTCTGCACGCCGTTGTCCACGGTGACGTTGGCGGATGCCGTGCGCGCGCCGGCGGCCGACGTCGCTGCGGCCGATGCCCCTCCGCCCGTCAGACCCAGCAGGTTGAGCCCGCTGGAGACGTTGAGCAGGGCGAACGCCAGGACGAGCACCCCGACGACGCGCAGCACGACCACCTGCCGGGGTCCGGTCGTCAGCTCGGGCACCGACCCGAGCGCGAGCAGGCCCGGGGTGGTGCCGACGGCGAAGGTGGCCATGATGGCGCCCGCTTGTACCGGGGACGCGGTCGAGAGGGCGTACACCTGCGCGGCCTGGGTGAAGCCGCAGGGCAGCAGGAAGGTCGCGGCACCGACGAGCGCGGTGCGCCAGTGGCTGTAGCCGGCATCCGCCGCGTCCTCGATGCCGAGCACCCGGCCGAGCCCGGCGGGGAGGCGTGGCGACCACGCGGCCACCCGCGGCGAGACGCCGGTGAGCCGGATGCCGAGCAGGAACATCACCACGGCGACCGCGAGCACGAGCATCCCGGTCACCCGGGTGGGCAGGCTCATCGTCGAGCCGAGGGCGCCGAGGAGGGCACCGAGCACCCCGAACCCCACGATCCGCCCGGCGTTGAAGGCGAGCTGCGGCCGCATCCGGGTGCTGAACGGGAGCGTCGTCCGGCCGCGGGCGGCGAGGCTGGCGGCGTGCGAGGCGGAGAACCCGAGCACCAGCCCCCCGACCATCGCCATGCAGGTGGAGATCCCGGCCGTGAGGCCCAGCACGAGCACGAGCAGCAGGCCACCGCGCGCCGGGTCGGACAGCCCGGACGTCAGGCCGGCCGGCCCCGCGGTGCCGACCAGCAGGCCGGCGGCGGCGACCGCCACGGCGGCTGCGAGCACGGTGCGCCAGACGGACAGGTCCGAGGTCAGCCACGGGGCGACGGCCGGTTCGTAGCCGGCATGGCGGATCGCGGCGTCGACCAGTGTGCGGTCGAGCGGTGCGCCCCCGGTGATGGTCGCGGTTCCGCGGGTGGCGGAGACGCTCACCGACGTCACTCCGGGGACCCGGCGGAGCGCCCTGCCCACGCGCTTCTCGCAGGTGGCGCACGTCATCCCGGTGATCGGAACGGTCAGGGCACCCGCGGCGTCGACCTCGGTGCTCGTGCTCACGGTCTGCCTCCGGTTGGCGTGCGACGTCGACCACCATCGTCCCATCGGCGCGTCCAGGGTGTCGCCGCTTTGGGACCGTCCTCACACCCCCGGGGGGTGTCCGAAGCGCCTCCAACGAAGGGCCACCGCGTAGTCGACCGTGAGCCCGTCGTGGGCGGCGAGCACCTCGTCGGCCGGCCCCGGGGGGAGCTCGATGTGCACGACGGCCTCGAGGTCGTCGCGGTGCTCGAAGGTCCACTCGATGGTGAGGTGCTCGGTGGTGAACCTCTGACGGTCCCAGAACCGTTGCACCGCAACCGGATCGTACGCAGGATAGGACCGCCGGAACCAGGCTCCGAAGGTCGAGCGCGTCACGTCGTTGTCGACGATGACAGCCAGCCCGCCCGGTCGCAGCACCCGGGCCACCTCGGCCAGCCCCGGCTCGCACCCGGCGCCGAAGAAGTAGGCCCACCGGGCGTGCGCGACGTCGACGCTGGCGTCGGCCAGGGACAGTGCCTCGGCGTCACCGGCGAGCACGGATGCCGCGTGCTCGCCGGCCGCCGCCAGCCGCTGCCGCGCGCGGTGCACGAGCGGCAGGTGCGGCTCGATGCCGACGACGCGAGCGCCCCGGGCGACGAGCCGGGGGAGGTGGAAGCCTGTGCCGCAACCGATGTCGACGACGTCGGCGCCGCGCAGGGGGTGCAGGGCGTCGATCGTGGTGTCGATGACGCCGGCCCGGTCGGAGGCGAGGTTCTCCAGCTCGTAGACGTCGGGGGAGTCCCAGATGTTCGGGCTGCGGATCACGACGAGCGGCGCGGCTTCGATGCCTTCGCAGGTTTGCTCGGCGCCTTCGAGGGCTTACTGGGTGCCTTTGCGGCTTTGCTCGGCGCCTTCGTGACAGCCTTCGTCGCGGCTGCTCTGGTCACGGCCTGGTCGGCAGTCGCCTTCTTCGTGGCGGCTCTGGCAGCGGCCTTGTCCGCCGTTGCCTTCTTGGTGGCGGCTCTGGCAGCGGCGCGGTCGGCCGACGCCTTGTTGGTGGCCGCCTTCTTCGCCGCCGCCTTGGCAGCTCGGGTCGCCTTGGCCGGCGCAACAGGGTGGGCCGGCTCGTTGGCGCCGACGGTCGGGGCCGGGGTGCGCTTGCGGGGGACCCGGGTGCGGCGGCCCCCGACGGTGCCGGCCTCCACAGTCGCAGGGTGCACGAGCAGCGGGATCAGCTGGCGGGCGCCGGCCGAGCGTGCCCGCTTCACGGTGTCGAGATGGGCCTCGCAGCGCAGCACCAGCTCGGCGTACCCCGCCTCACCCATCAGCGCGGTGAGCTCGGCGCGGTTGCTGCGGTAGACCGGCTCGGCGCCGACGTGCGCCTCGGTGTTCGAGGAGCAGTACCAGTCGAGGTCGTGGCCACCGGGCCCCCAGCCGCGCCGGTCGTACTCGGCGATGGTCACCTCGAGGTAGGACGTGTCGTCGGGGCGCTCGACGGTGCGGTACGACCGGCGGATCGGCAGCTGCCAGCACACGTCGGGCTTGGCCTCGTGCGGCGGTCGGCCGGTGAGCACCGCGTGCTGGTGCAGCGCGCAGCCCGCGCCGGCCGGGAATCCGGGCCGGTTGAGGAAGATGCAGGCGCCGTCGACCACCTTGGTCTTGCGGGCGCCGTCCTCCTTCTCGGTCCAGGCCTTGAGCCGCGCGGGGTCCTTGTCGCCCAGCCGCCCACGCCCCGGGTGCAGCTGCCACTCGTCCTCGCCGAGCTCGGCCACCACGGCCTGAACCCGCTGCACGTCGTCGTCATCCGTGAAGTGGGCACCCAGGGTGCAGCAGCCGTCGTCGGGGCGGTCGGCGTAGATGCCCTTGCACCCCGAGCCGAAGATGCACGTCCAGCTCGACGTGAGCCAGGTCAGGTCGAGCCGGAACCGCTGGCCGGGGTTGGCCGGGTCGGGCATCTCGGCCCAGGTCCGGGCGATGTCGAGGGGGGTCTCGGGCACGCGCCCCACCCTATGGGCCACTCCGGCCAGCCACTACGTTGGGCGCATGCGCCTCGGGGTGATCGACGTCGGATCGAACACGGTCCACCTGCTCGTCGTCGACGCGCACCCGGGTGCCCAGCCGCTGCCCGCCTCCAAGCACAAGATCGAGCTGCGCCTGTCCGAGCACGTCACCGACGACGGCCGGATCGACGACGCCGGCTGCGACCGGCTCGTGGGCTTCGTGCAGGAGTGCCTGGGGGTGGCCGAGGACTCGGGCGTCGAGAACCTCAGCGGCTTCGTGACCAGCGCCATCCGCGAGGCCCCGAACGGCGACGACCTGCTCGCCGCCGTCGTCGAGCGCACCGGCGTCTCGCTCGACGT
>Ga0302299_10001006_pt1 | contig 16621 bp, 12 predicted proteins | sample III_Fen_N3_4_FD_198795 | JGI IMG/M metagenome (GOLD analysis project Ga0302299, IMG submission 198795) | Peat permafrost microbial communities from Stordalen Mire near Abisko, Sweden - III_Fen_N3_4 | ecosystem: Environmental > Terrestrial > Soil > Wetlands > Permafrost | place: Sweden: Abisko... | reverse complement strand
TCGTGCGCGAGTCGTCCTCGGGCTCGACGGTCGTCCTGCGGCGTCGGCGTCGTGGGGTGCGTCGTCGCGGCGGCGGGGTCGACGCGGCACGTGCCTCGTAGACGTCGGCGAACGCGTCGCTGACCACGTCCTGGAGCAGCACGAGCTCGACGTCCGGGTCGGCCCGGTGCGCGACGAACATGCCGTCGACGAAGGCGAGGTAGAGCGCGGTGAGGTTGCGCATCAGCGCGGGCTGGCGCTCCGCGACGTCGAGGTCGAGGCTGCTCCACCACTCCTGGATGATCCGGCGCGTCTCGCCGCGCACAGCGACGAACCGGTCCTGCGCCGCGATCCCACCGGGGCGGCGCAGCATCGCCAGGGTGAGTCCGAGCCGCCAGTAGTCCAGCTCGCGCTCGACGGAGGTCAGCGAGTGGCCGAGCCGGGTGTGGATCCGTTCGCGCGACGTGCCCGAGTAGTTGGCCGCCTGCCAGGTGGGTCCCTCGGTGCGCCAGCGGCGGTAGCTGTGGTCGAGGGCGGCGGCGATCAGCTCGTCCTTGTTCGTGAACTGCCAGTAGACCGAGCTGGCGGGCAGCTCCGCGCGCTCGGTGACGAGGGCCACCGTGGTGCCGTCGTAGCCCCGCTCGACGGCGATGGCGATCGCGGCCTCGAGGATGCGCTGACGCGACTCGTTGCCCTGGCGATGCCGTCGCTCCGTCTTCGCGGGCATCGACCTGCTGGCTCCTCGCCGGACCCGCGTCGCCGCGCGCCCTCGATGGACCGGCCGGGCTCGTCGCCCGATCGGCTCTGGAGCAGTGATCGTCCCGTGGGCCGCGACGCGGGCCTAGCGCAGCGTTTCGGTCACCGGAACGCTGCGGTCGCTCACGCGTGCTGGCGGGCCCGACGCGGCGGCGGTGCGGCCGTCTCGTGCGAGGCCACGACCGCCTCGAGGACGTCGACGACGAGGTCGGCGGTCGTGTCGAAGTCCCACGCCCAGGAGTCGACCTGCTCGGCGAGGAACAGCCCGTCGGTGAGGGCGATGACCAGGCGGGCGAGCAGCGTGGGGAGCGTGCGGTCGCCGGAGGCGGGGGAGTCGACGAGCGTGCCGGCGAACCACTGCGCCAGCTGGCCCTCGACGTCGCGACGGATGCGCAGGAACAGGGCGCGGGCCGCGGTCTCCTCGTCCTGCCGTTCGAGGGCCACCATGTGCCCGACGCGGAGGAAGTCCGGCGTGTCGGCGAAGCTGCGGATCGTACGCCGCAGCACGGTGCGCAGCGCGGCGGCGCGGCCCTCGGCGGTCGCGGTCGGCTCCCACGACGGCTGGCGCGCGGCCCACTCGTCGAAGCTGTGCTGGACGACCCCGGCGAGGAGTGCGTCCTTGTCCTCGAAGAACCAGTAGACCGAGCTCACCGGGAGCCCGGAACGCTCGCAGACCCGCGAGATGGTCGTGCCGACGTAGCCGCGCTCGGCGGCGACCTCCGCCGCGCCGGCGAGGAGCCGCTCGCGGGAGTCGGCGGGCTCCGGGCGCGGCGTGCGCGTCACGGGTTCCGGCGTACGCCGACGGGCTCGCGACTTCGGCGCCTCGGCGCGCCTGGCGGCGATCGCGCCGGTCGCCGCGCCGAGCTCCGCGGTGAGCCGGTCGAAGTCCCAGTCGCGGTCGCTCTGCACCGCCATGAACAGGCCGTCGCCGGCGGCCATGACCACCTGGGTCAGCTGCACCGGGAGGTCGGGGTGACGGGCCACGGCCGCGGCGCCGATCGCGTCGGCGCACCACTCCACGGTCGCGTCGAGCGTGGCCTGGCGCACCTGCAGGAAACGGGTCCGGGACGCGATCTCGTCGGGTCCGCTGAGCAGCGAGAGCATCAGCCCGAGCCGCCAGAACTCGGGCTGCTCGTCGAGGCCGAGGCGCACGCGCTCGAAGCGGGCGGCGAACCGGGCGTGCACGTCGCCGACGTCGGTCGCCTCGAACGCGAGCTCGCCGGAGCGCCAGCGCGTGTAGCTGTGCTCGAGGACCTCGGCGAGCAGGGCGTCCTTGTTGGTGAAGTGCCAGTAGACCGAGCTGGCCGGGAGCCCGGTGGCCTCGCACACCAGGGCGATCGTGGTGCCGTCGTAGCCCCGCTCGGCGGCGATCTCGAGCGCGGCGTCGAGGATGCGCTCCCGGGACTCGGCGCCCTGCTTGTGGCGTCGCGTCGTCCTCGGTGGCATGCGGGTCCCCTCGTGCGGCCGGGTGCGCCCGGCGTCGGCACCGAGCGTAGACGACGCGCTACGGAGAGGCAGGGAGCGCGCCGGTCAGCGCGACAGCACGCGGGACAGTGCGAGGGCCGCCGTGCGGACGGCCGGCGCGAGCCGCCCGGGCTGGAGCTGGTCGGACGGCACGGTCACGGAGATGCCGGCCACGGGCACGCCGCGCACCAGGACGGGTGCGGCCACGCAGCTCACGCCGAGCGTGGCCTCCTCGTGGTCGTAGCCCACCCCGGCGACCCGGATGGCTGCCAGCTCGTTCTGCAGCACCACGGGGTCGGTGATCGACTTCGCCGTGAGCCGGCGCAGCGGGCGGGAGACGACCTCGTCGACGAGCGCGGCGGGGGAGAAGGCGAGCAGCGTCTTGCCCAGGCCGGTGCTCGACATCGGCAGGCGGCCGCCCACGCGCGACGGCACGTCGACGCCGGAGTGGCCTCGGATCTTCTCGACGTAGAGCACGTCGAGGCCGTCGCGCACCGCGAGGTGGATGGTCTCGTGGGTGGCCTCGTAGAGGTCCTCCATGAAGGGGAGCGCGGCCTCGCGCAGGCGCATCTTGATCGGCACGAGCTCGCCGAGCTCGAACACCGCACGGCCGAGAACGAGACCGTCGGGCGTGCGGTCGAGGAGGTCCTGCGCCACGAGCGAGTCGACGAGCCGATGGGTGGTCGACTTCGGCAGGTCGGTGCGGCGGGCGATCTCCGAGAGGGTCTGCGGCTGTCCCGTCGGGCGGAACGACTGCAGGATGTGGATGCCCCGCTCGAGCATCGTCACGCGCGATTCGTCCTGTCCTGCCTCACCCATGTCGGGTCCTCCGCTCCGTGGTCGATTCACGTCGACCGTTCCATGTCGTGGAACACAGTGTGGCGCGGCGGCCCGGTGGCGTCCATCCTGGGCGCGCGCCGCCCCGGCGCCCGCCGAAGGAGGCCGCCGATGCCTGTCGACACCGCCACGACCGAGGCCGCGGCCGACCGGCTCTGGGCCGCCGCCGTCAGCGGCACCCCGTGCCCGCCCGTCCGCGACCTGATCGGCAGCGACGACGTCGCCGCCGCCTACGCCGTCGCCTCCCGCAACGTCGCCCGGCGTCTTGACGCCGGTGCCGTGCGGGTCGGTCGCAAGATCGGCCTGACGTCCGAGGCGGTGCAGCGCCAGCTCGGCGTGGGCACGCCCGACTTCGGTGCTCTCCTCGACGACATGGTCGTCGCGCCCGACGGCGTGGTGGCTCCCGGCGTGCTGCTGCAGCCGAAGATCGAGGCCGAGGTGGCCTTTCTCCTCTCCGGGGACCTCGACGGCGCGCTCGAGGGCGTCGACGACGTGCGACCCGCCGTCGCGGGGGCGATGGCTGCGCTCGAGATCGTCGACAGCCGCGTCGCCGCCTGGGACATCACCTACGCCGACACCGTCGCCGACAATGCGTCCTGCGGGCTCTACGTCGTGAGCGACCGGGTCGTGCCGCTCGACGCGGTCGTGCCGGTCGACGTCGTCATGACGATGACGATCAACGGTGCGACCGCCTCCGAGGGGCTGGGGCGGGCCTGTCTCGGCGACCCGCTGCTCGCCCTGCTGTGGCTCGCGCGCACGCTGCGCGACCTCGGCGACCCGCTCCGCGCCGGCGAGGTCGTCCTCTCCGGCGCGCTCGGACCCATGGCCGTCGTCCACGCGGGCGACGTCGTCGAGGCGGAGATATCCGGCCTCGGACCCGTGCGTGTGACGTTCGCGAAGGAGGAGCTCGATGGCAAGTAGCCCCACGACCAGGAACAAGGTGGCCGTGATCGGGTCCGGCAACATCGGGACCGACCTCATGATCAAGGTGCTGCGTCTGTCGACCACGCTGGAGATGGGTGCGCTCGTCGGCATCGACCCCGAGTCCGACGGCCTCGCCCGCGCCACCCGGATGGGTGTCACAGCCGTGTCCACCGGGGTGGAGGGGCTGCTCGCGCTGCCCGACTTCGACGACATCGCCATCGTCTTCGACGCGACCTCCGCCGGTGCGCACCTGCACAACGACGCCGCCCTCGCGGGCACCCACGTGTCGGTCATCGACCTGACGCCCGCCGCGATCGGGCCCTACGTCGTGCCCGCGGTCAACCTCGACGCCCACCTCGGCACCCGCAACGTCAACATGGTGACCTGCGGCGGCCAGGCGACGATCCCGGTCGTCGCCGCCATCTCGCAGGTGACCCAGGTGCACTACGCCGAGATCGTCGCCTCCATCGCGTCGAAGTCGGCCGGACCTGGCACCCGCGCGAACATCGACGAGTTCACCGAGACCACGTCGCGCGCCATCGAGGTCGTCGGCGGCGCCACGCGCGGCAAGGCGATCATCGTGCTGAACCCGGCCGAGCCGCCGCTGCTCATGCGCGACACCGTCCTCGCGATCGTCGACGCGGTCGACCGCGCGGCGATCGAGGCCTCCGTCGAGGCGATGGTCGCGAAGGTCGCGGCGTACGTCCCGGGCTACCGGCTCAAGCAGAAGGTGCAGTTCCGGGCGATCGGCCCGGACGCCCCCGAGCGCACGCTCACCCCGGGCCTCCCGCCCGCCGAGCGCCTCGTCGTGTCGGTGTTCCTCGAGGTCGAGGGCGCCGCGCACTACCTGCCTGCCTACGCCGGCAACCTCGACATCATGACGTCGGCGGCCCTCCAGGTCGCCGAGCGCATGGTCGCCACCCACCACACCCACGCAGAAGCGCTGGCAGACACCGAGATGGCGGCCACGTCATGAGCACCCCCCTCTACCTCCAGGACGTCACGCTGCGGGACGGGATGCACCCGATCCGCCACCAGTACACGCTGGACCAGGTGCGCGCCATCGCCGGTGCTCTCGACGCGGCCGGAGTGGCGGCGATCGAGGTCGCTCACGGCGACGGCCTCGGCGGCAGCAGCCTCAACTACGGCCCCGGTCTGCACACCGACTGGGAGTGGATCGAGGCGGCCGCGGAGGTCGTCACGCGCGCCAGGCTCACGACCCTCCTGCTCCCCGGGATCGGCACGATCGAGGACCTCGAGCGGGCCCACGGGCTCGGCGTGCAGTCGGTCCGCGTCGCGACGCACTGCACCGAGGCCGACGTCGCCATCCAGCACATCGGCAAGGCGCGGGAGCTCGGGATGGACGTGTCCGGCTTCCTCATGATGTCGCACATGGCCGAGCCCGAGACGCTCGTGCAGCAGGCGCTCATCATGGAGAAGGCGGGCGCGCTCTGCGTCTACGTCACCGACTCCGGCGGCCGCCTGACCATGGACGCCTACCGCGCCCGGATCCGCGCCGTGCGCGACGCGTTGGCGCCGGAGACCCAGGTCGGCGTGCACGCCCACCACAACCTCGGGCTCGCGATCGCGAACTCGGTGGTCGCGGTCGAGGAGGGTGCCTACCGCGTCGACGCCTCGCTCGCCGGCCAGGGCGCCGGGGCGGGGAACACGCCGATCGAGGCGTTCGTCGCGGTCGCGGACCTGCTGGGCTGGGACCACGGCTGCGACCTGTTCGCCCTGATGGACGCTGCCGACGACCTGGTGCGCCCGCTGCAGGACCGCCCGGTGCGGGTGGACCGCGAGACGCTCACGGTCGGCTACGCCGGGGTCTACTCCAGCTTCCTGCGCCACGCCGAGACGGCGGCCGCCACCTACGGCCTCGACACGAGGGCGATCCTCGTGGAGGTCGGCCGCCGCAAGATGGTCGGCGGCCAGGAGGACATGATCGTCGACATCGCGCTGGACCTGGCGAGCGCCGCCGCCTCCGGATTGTGACGCATCAAGCACGACAAGGTTCTCCGTTCGGGTGGTGTCGCCCGCGACACCGGGATGAGACTCGGGTCCACCACCACCGTCGCTGGGATGAAAGGTCCGTCCATGCCTGCCAATGACTACGTCTACGACTTCTCTCAGGGGTCGAAGGACATGAAGGACCTGCTCGGCGGGAAGGGTGCGAACCTCGCCGAGATGACGCGTCTCGGCCTCCCCGTGCCGCCGGGGTTCACGATCACGACCGAGGCTTGCCGGACGTATCTGGCCAACGGCAAGGAGCCGGCGGACCTGCGGGTGCAGGTGACGAAGGCGTTGCGCCATCTCGAGGACGAGGTGGAGCGTCGTCTCGGTGACCGCCACGACCCGTTGCTGGTGAGCGTGCGCTCGGGTGCGAAGTTCTCGATGCCCGGGATGATGGAGACGGTCCTCAACATCGGTCTCAACGACGCGTCGGTGATCGGCCTGGCCGAGGCGTCGGGGTCGGACCGGTTCGCGTGGGACTCCTACCGTCGCCTGATCCAGATGTTCGGCAAGACGGTGCTGGACATCGACGGCGAGCACTTCGCCGAAGCGCTGGACAAGGCGAAGGCCGCGAAGGGCGTCACGAGCGACGTCGACCTCGACGTGACCGACCTGATGGCGCTGGTGCAGCGGTTCAAGGACATCGTGCGGGAGTCGTCGGGGCGTGACTTCCCGCAGCACCCGCGCGAGCAGCTGGACCTCGCGATCCGTGCGGTGTTCGACTCGTGGAACACCGACCGCGCGCGGATCTACCGGCGCCGTGAGCGGATCCCGCACGACCTGGGCACTGCGGTGAACATCTGCACGATGGTGTTCGGCAACCTCGGCGAGACCTCGGGCACCGGCGTCGCGTTCACCCGCGACCCCTCCACCGGCACGCCGGGGGCCTACGGCGACTACCTGGTCAACGCGCAGGGCGAGGACGTCGTCGCCGGCATCCGCAACACGCTGAGCCTCGACGACCTCGCGGGCATCGACCCGCCCGCGCACACCGAGCTGATGGGCGTCATGCGCCGGCTCGAGACGCACTACCGCGACCTGTGCGACATCGAGTTCACCATCGAGCGCGGCAAGCTCTGGATGCTGCAGACCCGCGTGGGCAAGCGCACCGCGGCCGCGGCGTTCCGCATCGCGACGCAGCTCGTCGACGAGCACCTGATCACCGAGGACGAGGCTCTCGAGCGCGTCACCGGCGCCCAGCTCGCGCAGCTGATGTTCCCGCAGTTCGACTCGACGACTCCGCGCACCCAGCTGACCAAGGCGATGGCCGCCTCCCCGGGCGCGGCGGTCGGCAAGGTCGTGTTCGACTCCGCGACCGCTGTGGCATGGGCGGACCGTGGCGAGGACGTCATCCTGGTGCGCCGCGAGACGAACCCCGACGACCTCGAGGGCATGATCGCGGCGGTCGGCATCCTGACCTCGCGCGGCGGGAAGACGAGCCATGCAGCCGTCGTGGCGCGCGGCATGGGCAAGACCTGCGTGTGCGGCGCGGAGGAGCTCGACGTCGACGTCGCGGCCAAGCTGGTGCGCGTCGACGACCAGACGATCCTCGAGGGCGACGTCATCTCGATCGACGGGTCCACCGGCGAGGTCTTCCTCGGCGCGATGCCGGTCATGCCGTCGCCGGTCGTGACCTACCTCGAGCACGGTGTCGAGCAGGCAGTGGCCGACGCCGACGAGGAGACCCAGCTGCTCGTGAAGTCGGTCGACCGCCTCCTCGCGCACGCCGACTCCGTCCGCCGGCTGCGCGTGCGGGCCAACGCCGACACGGCCGAGGACGCTGCGCGTGCGCGTCACCTCGGCGCCGAGGGCATCGGCCTGACCCGCACCGAGCACATGTTCCTCGGCGACCGTCGCGTGCTCATCGAGCGCGTGATCCTGTCCGACTCCGGCGACGAGCGCGAGGACGCCCTCGCCGCCCTGTTGCCCCTGCAGAAGCAGGACTTCACCGAGCTGCTCGAGCAGATGGACGGCCTGCCCGTCACCATCCGCCTGCTCGACCCGCCCCTGCACGAGTTCCTACCGAACTTCACCGAGCTCTCGGTCCGCGTCGCGGTCGCGCACGAGCAGGGCAACCCCGACGCCAAGGAGCTCGCGCTCCTCGCGGCGGTCGAGCGCCTGCACGAGTCGAACCCGATGCTCGGCCTGCGCGGAGTCCGTCTCGGACTCGTCGTCCCCGGCCTGTTCGCCCTGCAGGTCCGGGCGATCGCGGAGGCCGCGGTCACCCGGATCAAGGCCGGCGGCGACCCGCAGGTCGAGATCATGGTCCCGCTCGTCGGGTCCGTGATGGAGCTGCACCTCATCGCCGACGAGACCGACGGCATCGTCCACGAGATCTCCGAGCGCGAGGGGATCCACCTCCACATCCCGGTCGGCACGATGATCGAGCTGCCGCGCGCGGCGCTCACCGCGCGTCGCATCGCCGACGTCGCGGAGTTCTTCTCCTTCGGCACGAACGACCTGACCCAGACGACGTGGGGCTTCAGCCGCGACGACGTCGAGGCCGAGTTCTTCGCGTCCTACCTGGAGAAGGGCGTCTTCACCGTCTCCCCGTTCGAGTCCCTCGACGTCGACGGTGTCGGCCGTCTCGTGCAGATCGCCGCAGAGGAAGGACGCGCCACGCGTCCGGACCTCAAGCTCGGTGTCTGCGGCGAGCACGGCGGCGACCCCGACTCCGTGCACTTCTTCCACAACGTCGGCCTCGACTACGTCTCCTGCTCGCCGTTCCGTGTCCCCGTCGCCCGGCTCGAGGCCGGCCGCGCGGCGCTGGAGACGGGCGCGTCCGACACCCGCTGACCGCAGCACGCCGACACCCCACAGGGCCGGGACCACGTGGGGGTCCCGGCCCTGCTGCGTGCGGTCCGGCCGAGGGGGGTGCCGGACCTGGGGGACGACCGCTCCGGCGGGCGGAGCCGTCGTCAGTCGGTGCGGATCAGGCGGACCTGATCAGGCGGTGCTGCTCGGCGTGGCGGTGGAGCCCGACGAGCCCGACTGCGATCCGCCGGGGTTGTTCGTCCCCGGACCGTCGTTGTCGTCCGGGTCGGGGTCGACGCCGTTGCCGGGTCCACCGTGGCCACCACGGCCACCGGGGCCGCCCTGGCCGGGCTGCTGGGTGCCCGTGACCTTGAAGTCCGCCCCGACCTGCACGATGACCCGGTCACCGGCAGCGGTGATGATGTGGGCCTCGTAGACGCCGTCGGAGTCGGTCTCGACGCGCTGGACCGTCGCGTTGGGGTACGTCGCGAGGGCGGCGGCCGTGACCCTGTCGGCGGTGTCGCCGGCGAGCAGCTTCTCGTCCGAGCGCTGAGACGTCGACTGGTCACCGGTCGGTCGCTGCGGCGCGTTCTGCCCCGTGCCCCCGGTGGTGCCGTTGGTCACGGACGGCGACGGGGTCGTCGTCGCCGCGTTGGCGCTCACCGTGCCGGCCAGGATGACGCCGCCGGCGATGCCGGCCGCCACGAGAGCGGCACCGGTGCCCCACCGACGAGCCGAGCGCGTGGCGTGGGTCTCGCTGTCGATCATGTGATCTCCTTCATCTCGGGGGTTCCCGGGGGAACCTCGTGACCTCAAGATCGGTTCGGAAGATGTGAGCTCCGTGGCCGCCACGGGGTGCGCCACCTGTGCGGACGTTCTGAGAACCCGTCATCGTCAGGGAGACTGGTGCCGTGACCGCGACCGTGAGCACCGGCTCCGTCGCCGCCCCCGTGCGGCGACGGTCGCCCTTGCGCGTCGTGTTCCGGGCGGTCCTCGTCGTCGTCGCAGTCCTGGTCGTCGTGCTGCCCGTCGCGGCCGGGGCGACGGTCCTGTGGGCCGCCCGGCAGGACGACCGCGCACCCACCGACGTCGTCGTCGTCCTCGGCGCCGCGCAGTTCAACGGGCACCCGAGCCCGGTGCTCGAGGCCCGGCTCGCGCACGGCGCCGAGCTCTACGCCGCGGGTGTCGCGCCGCACGTCGTGACCGTCGGCGCCAACCAGCCGGGGGACCGCACGACCGAGGCCGCGGTCGGTGCCGCGTGGCTGACCGCGCAGGGCGTGCCGCGCGGCGACGTCACCGCCGTGCCAGTCGGCCACGACACGCTCTCGAGCCTCACGGCCGTCGCCACCCTCATGGCCGAGCGCGGCTGGACGAGCGCGACGATCGTGACCGACCCGGCGCACGAGGCGCGCAGCCTCGCGATGGCGCGCGCGCTGGGCATCGCGGCGCACGGCTCGCCGACCCAGCACGGCTCGGGCTCGAGCCTCACGGTGGAGTACGTCGCGCGCGAGACGGGCGGTCTCCTCTACTTCTGGATCGTCGAACGCCGCGGCATCGGCACGGTCGTCGGCGTCTGAGGGCTGCACCGGCGGTCGACCCTCGTGCTCGACGCCCGGCACCCGTCCGAGCGGGCGGCTAGGGTCGTCCCGATGGACCTCCACCCGGCGTACGACGACGACCGTCTCTCCGACGGATACGCCCACGACGACGAGGCGCGGTGGGTGGCAGAGGCGCCCAAGCGCGCCGGCCGCACCGCGTTCGCCCGTGACCGCGCCCGGGTGCTGCACTCCGCCGCGCTGCGGCGTCTGGCCGCCAAGACCCAGGTCATCGCGGCGGGGGAGAGCGACTTCCTGCGCACCCGGCTGACCCACTCGCTGGAGTGCGCGCAGGTCGGTCGCGAGCTCGGCGCGGCGCTCGGCTGCGACCCCGACCTCGTTGAGGTCGCGTGCCTGTCGCACGACCTCGGTCACCCGCCGTTCGGCCACAACGGCGAGGACGCGCTCGACGACGTCGCCTCTGCCGTCGGCGGCTTCGAGGGCAACGCCCAGTCGCTGCGCATCCTGACCCGGCTCGAGGCCAAGACGTTCAGCCCGTCCGACGGTCCGCGGCCCGACGGCCCGGTCGGCCTCAACCTCACGCGTGCCGCGCTCGACGCGGCGACGAAGTACCCGTGGCAGCGGCGCGACGGTGTCCGCAAGTTCGGCGTCTACGACGACGACCTCGACGTGTTCACCTGGCTGCGGACGGAGTCTCCCGGCACCCGGACCTGCTTCGAGGCACAGGTGATGGACTGGGCCGACGACGTCGCCTACTCCGTGCACGACGTCGAGGACGCCGTCGTGGCGGGTCACCTCGACATCCGCGCGCTCACCGGCGCAGGCGGTGCCGACGACCCCGAGGGCCTGCTCGACGTCGCCGCCGAGTATGCGCGCGACGCGGAGCGCGCGGAGCTCGGTGCGGCGATCGACCGGATCACGGCGCTGCCGTTCTGGCCCGCGGCGTACGCCGGTTCGCTCCGCGACCTCGCCGCGCTGAAGAACCTCACGTCGCAGCTGATCGGCCGCTTCTGCACGGCGGCGGAGACCGAGACGCGCGCCGCCTTCGGCGGCGGCCACCTGACCCGCTACGCCGCCGACCTCGTCGTGCCACGCGGGCAGCGGCTCGAGGTCGCGGTGCTCAAGGCCGTCGCGAACCGCTGGGTGATGCAGCGCGCCGGCGCCGAGCCGGTCTACGCCCGGCAGCGCGAGGTGATCCAGGAGCTCGTGTCGGCGCTGCGCCTGTCCGCGCCCGAGTCCCTCGACCCGGTCCTGCGCGCGACCTACCTCGCCGCCCCCGACGACGCCGCCCGCCTGCGCGTCGTCGTCGACCAGGTCGCCAGCCTCACCGACCGCAGCGTGATGGCGTGGCACTCCAAGCTCTGCCGCCGCTGATGTAGTCAGTGAAGGTGGCCTTCGTTGCTAAGAGAGCAACAAACCAGGCCTTCATCGCATGGGCTACAGCGGACGTGATGTCAGGAGATGGCCGCGCTCACGGCGTCGATCAGGGCCTCGAGGTCGGAATCGTCGGTGTAGACGTGCGGACTCACCCGCACGAGGCCGTCCACGCCCTGGGCGTCGAAGTCGCGCACGGCGTACTCCCGCGGCGAGTGGCTCACGTTGACGCCGCGCTCGACGATCCGGCGTACGACGTCGGCCGCGTCCCGTCCCTCCACGGAGAACGTCACGATGCCCGTGCGGGTCGTGCCGCGATCGCGTACGACGACTCCGGGGAGCTCGGCCAGTGCGACGCGGATCCGGTCCGCGAGCCAGGAGATCCGCCGCTGGGTGACGTCGAGCCCGAGGGCGACGGCGTAGTCGGCCGCGGCCCCCATCCCGAGCATCGCGGCGTAGGACTTCTCCCACGACTCGAAGCGCTTCGCGCCCGGCGTGATGTCGTAGGTGTCGACCGAGGTCCAGATCGCGGCCTCGAGGTCGATGAGCGCGGGCTCGAGGGTCTGGGCGCGGGCGGAGGACCACAGGAAGCCGCTGCCGCGCGGGCCGCGGAGGAACTTGCGCCCCGTCGCCGACAGGAAGTCGGCGCCGATCGCGGCCGCATCGAGGGGGACCTGGCCGACCGACTGGCACGCGTCGACGACGTACCACGCCTGGGGCGCGACCTCGCGGATCGCGGTCCCGATCTCCTCGGCCGGGTTGAGCAGCCCGTTCTGGCTCGGTGCATGCGTGACGGCGACGACCTTCACGCGGTCGTCGAGCATGGAGCGCAGCGCGTCGACGTCGAGGACGCCGGTCGCGTCGTCCGGCACGGCCTCGACGCTCGCGCCGACGCGGCGGGCCGACGCCATCACGGCGAGGACGTTGCTCGCGTACTCGGCCTGCGACACGAGGATGCGGTCACCGCGCTCGAGCGGTATCGACAGGAAGCCGCGCAGCCACGAGTCGGTGGCGCTCGTGGTGAGCGCGATCGCCTCAGGGCCGGAACCGACCAGCGCGCCGACCGAGGCGTAGACGGCGTCGATCCGCTGCTGCGCCTCCGCGTGCGCCTCGTAGCCGCCGATCTCCGCCTCGCGGCGCAGGTGGTCGACCATCGTGTCGACGACGACCTGCGGCGGCAGCGCCGAGCCGGCGTTGTTGAGGTGGTGCCGGACGAGGCAGCCAGGGGTGTCGCCGCGCAGCCGGGCGACGTCGTCGGCGCTCAGCCCGGACGGGTCGGTGGCGGGGGGCGCAGGGATCGAGGGGCTGGTCACGGGGAGATCCCACCACACCGCTCGAGCTCGTGATGGCCCCCCTTGTTGCGCTCTTAGCAACGAAGGCCACCTTCAGTGACTACGCCACCTCGGCCGCGGGGACGGGAGGGGCGGGCGGTTGGACGGGGTCCGTAGGATCAGCGGGTGGCTGGCCGGATCAGGGACGAGGACGTCGTCCTCGTGCGCGAGCGGGCCCGGATCGACGAGGTCGTCCGCGACTACGTCACGCTCAAGGCCGCCGGCGGCGGCAGCCTCAAGGGCCTGTGCCCCTTCCACGACGAGCGCAGCCCGTCGTTCAACGTCAGCCCCGCGAAAGGCGCCTGGTACTGCTTCGGGTGCGGCGAGGGCGGCGACGTCATCGGCTTCCTGCGCAAGGTCGACCACCTCTCCTTCAGCGAGGCCGTCGAGAAGCTCGCCGGACGATACGGCGTCACCCTGCGCTACACCGAGGGGTCGTCGGCTCCGGGCCGCCAGGTCGGCAACCGCAGCCGCCTCATCGAGGCGCACAAGGCCGCGGCCGCCTTCTACGTCGAGCGCCTCGCGAGCCCCGAGGCCGAGACCGGGCGCACGTTCCTCACCGACCGCGGGTTCGACGGGGCCGCCGCCGCCCACTTCGGCGTCGGCTACGCCCCCAAGGGCTGGGACGCCCTGCTGACGCACCTGCGCGGCCAGGGCTTCACCGACGACCAGCTCGTCGAGGGCGGTCTCGTCGCCCGCGGCGGGCAGCGCGGCGTCTACGACCGGTTCCGTGGCCGCCTCGTCTGGCCGATCCGCGACACGTCCGGCGACGTCGTCGGCTTCGGCGCCCGCAAGCTCTACGACGACGACGAGGGCCCGAAGTACCTCAACACCCCGGAGACGCCGCTCTACAAGAAGAGCCAGGTCCTCTACGGCATCGACCTCGCCCGCAGGGACATCGCGAAGAACAAGCAGGCCGTGATCGTCGAGGGCTACACCGACGTCATGGCCGCGCACCTGTCCGGCGTCACGACCGCGGTCGCCACCTGCGGCACGTCGTTCGGCAGCGACCACATCAGCGTGCTCCGCCGCCTGCTCATGGACGACGGCGTCTTCACCGGCGAGGTGGTCTTCACGTTCGACGGCGACGCCGCGGGCCAGAAGGCCGCGCAGCGGGCGTTCGGGGAGGACCAGCGGTTCACCGCGCAGACCTTCGTCGCGGTCGAGCCGAACGGCATGGACCCGTGCGAGCTGCGCATCGCGCAGGGCCCGGATGCCGTGCAGGCGCTGGTCAAGGCGAAGGTGCCGCTCTTCGAGTTCGCCATCCGCACCGAGCTCAAGGGCTTCGACCTCGACCACGCCGAGGGTCGCGTCGCCGGGCTGCGTGCCGCCGCCCCGGTCGTCGCGCGGATCCGCGACGAGGCGCTGCGCCCGGAGTACGTCCGCAAGGTGTCCGGCTGGCTCGGCATGCCCGACGACGAGGTACGCCGAGCCGTGCAGGCCGCCGGTCGCGCGCAGCCGGCTGCCGCCCGCCGACCGACCGACCCTGACGCCCCGACCGTCGCGCAGGAGGCCGGCGCCGTACCCCGCCTTCCCCGGCCCGACCCGCGCGACAAGGTCGCCTCCGTCGAGCGCGAGGCGCTCAAGGTGGTGCTCCAGGTGCCGCAGGTCGCGGGGTCGTGGGCCGACGCGCTCGAGACGCCGGCGTTCCGCTCGCCCGCCTACATCGCTGCGCACGAGGCCGTCGTCGCGGCCGGCGGGGCGGCGGCCGGGCTCACCGACCGCGCCTGGCTCGACGCCGTCCTTGCCGCCTGCCCCGACGACTCCGTCCGAGCTGTCGTGCACGAGCTCGCGGTGGACCCGCTGCCGACCGACGAGGCCGACGCGCGGTACGCCCAGTCCGTGATCGCCCGACTGCTCGAGATCGACGCGGCACGGCGTATCGCCGACCTCAAGGCGAGGCTGCAGCGCGTCGAGCCGGCGAGCGACCCCGACACCTACCAGGCCCTGTTCGCCGACGTGCTCGCCCTGGAGAGCTATCGCCGCGGCCTCCGCGAGCAGGTCGCGGGCGGCGGCTCGACGTGAGGCTCCGTACACCCGCCGAGGTGCGCGAGCGGGTCCCGGGCGAGCGGGTGCTCGCGTGGATGGCCGTGGGGGAGTCCTCGCTCGTCGCGACCGACACCGCGCTCGTGCTTCCCGAGGACGACGGCGTACGCCGCCCCGCCGGTGACCATCTCCGCGTGCCGTGGGACCGCGTCCTGCGCGCCTCGTGGGAGCCCGAGATCGTCGAGGTCACCGCGCAGCCCGAGACGGGCGGGCGGCCGCTCGTGCACCGGGTGCGGATCGTCGGCGAGCCTGGCGTGCTGCCCGAGGTCGTGCGCGAGCGGGTGACCTCGAGCATCGTCGTGCAGCACCACGCGGTGCTCGACGGCGAGCGCGGTGCGCGCTTCATCGCCCGCCGCGTCCCGGGCTCGACCGACCTGCGCTGGTCGGTCGTCTTCGACGCCGGCCTCGACCCGTCCGACCCCGCCCTGCGCGCCGCCGCCGACGAGATCCTCGCGAGGCTCCGAACCAGCCTCGGCATCTGACGCGTCGGCGCCAGATCGGTTTTCGACCTCTAAGGATGATCAGCGACCTTCAAGGGCGCTGATCATCCTTAGAGGTCACTCACAGCCCTGGGAGAGGGTAGCGGTCTCCGATTTCGGACCTCGCGTGACGAGTTGCTATCCTTCCTGCGCGCTCCCGCTCGTCGGGGCGTGATCGATCCCGCGTAGCTCAACGGCAGAGCTCCCGACTGTTAATCGGGCGGTTTCTGGTTCGAATCCAGACGCGGGAGCACAGCACGAGGCCGCACCAGATGGTGCGGCCTTCGTCGTGCGTGAGGGTCGTCGGACGGGCGGTTGCAGGGTCGTCCGGCGTGCGGTCGCAGGGCCTCGGGCGCGAGCTCACCCGACCCGGTGTCCGGTGACGTAGGTGATCGCCGCCTCCACGTCGACCGGTGTCCACGACGGGTCCGGTGGCGCGGTCTCGTTGGCGAGGCCGTCCTCGCTGAGGAACCGCTGCAGCGTCGAGGGGACGGCCGACGGCTCGCGGACGGCCGGGGTGCCGTTGATCAGCCAGCGCTCGTGGCCGTCGGGTCCCAGGACGATGACGACGTCCTGGTGGTCGATGTCGTACGTCAGGTCCGCTTGGGTCAGCCAGTCCTTCGGCGCGGGGCGCTCGGTGATCGTCCTGCGCTCGGTCGCCACTCCGAAGCTCTTCCACAGCGCGTCGATGTCCGCGGGGGCGCCGGTGACGAAGGACCAGCCGGGCTGTGCCCCGAACAGCTTCTGGTAGGCAGCCAGGTGCGTGACGTCGTCGCGCCCAGGGTCCACGGTGACCTCCAGGACGACGACGTCCTGCGACAGGCCGGTCGTCCGGACGGCGGCGGCGACCGCGGCGAGGTTCGCGCTGGTGAGCGGGCAGATCTCCTGGCAGAGCGTGAGGAAGTCCGCGAGGACGACCGTCTTCCCGGCGAGGGACGCGAGGGTGAAGGTCCGACCGGTCTCGTCGACCAGTCGCAGCGAGGCCGTGGCGGGTGGGACGGCCAGGTCGAAGACCGTGCCGCTCGAGGGCGTCGGGGCGGTGGTGGGGCCGACCGATACGCCCGAGCTGGAGCAGGCAGTGAGCAGGAGGGCGAGGGCGGCCGCCAGC
>Ga0302299_10001004_pt1 | contig 16627 bp, 13 predicted proteins | sample III_Fen_N3_4_FD_198795 | JGI IMG/M metagenome (GOLD analysis project Ga0302299, IMG submission 198795) | Peat permafrost microbial communities from Stordalen Mire near Abisko, Sweden - III_Fen_N3_4 | ecosystem: Environmental > Terrestrial > Soil > Wetlands > Permafrost | place: Sweden: Abisko... | reverse complement strand
GCTCCCAGGGCAGGCTGCTGTGTGGCATCGAGGGCCGCATCGTCGGTGACAACGGCTCCTCGCTCCCCCACGACGGCGTGTCCGTGGGCGAGCTGGAGGTAAAGGGGCCGTGGGTGACCGCGAGCTACTACAACTCCGATGACCCCGAGGTCGACCAGAAGTTCCATGACGGGTGGTTGCGGACCGGCGACGTCGGCACGCTCGACGAGCTGGGCTACATCACGCTGACCGACCGGGCCAAGGACGTGATCAAGTCCGGTGGCGAGTGGATCAGCTCGGTCGACCTCGAGAACGCCCTGATGAGCCACCCCGACGTCGTCGAGGCCGCCGTCGTCGGGATCCCCGACGAGAAGTGGCAGGAGCGCCCGCTCGCGACCGTCGTGCTGCGAGAGGGTGCCACGACGACGCCCGACGACCTGCGTGACTATCTCGGCGCGTCGTTCGCGAAGTGGCAGCTGCCCGACGCCTGGGCGTTCATCGACCAGGTCCCGCGTACCTCGGTGGGCAAGTTCGACAAGAAGGTGCTGCGCCGCGAGTTCGCGGACGGTACCTACCAGATCCGGCGTGCCGGCGACTGAGTCCTACTGCCGTCGCGAGGAGGGTGTCAGATGACGGCCTTGCGTTGGGCGGTGGCGAGGCGGGTGAGGGCGAACTCGGTGATCCGGACCAAGGCCCGCTTGGCCGAGGCCCGGTCACGGGCGTCGACGGTGATCAGGGGTACGTCGGCCGGCAGCGCCAGCGCCTCGGCGATCTCGTTGAGCGGGTACTTGGCGCCGCCCTCGAACTCGTTGACCGCCACGATGAACGGGACGCTCTTCGACTCGAAGTAGTCGAGGGGCGCGAAGGCGGCGTCGAGGCGGTTGGTGTCGACCAGGACGATCGCGCCGATCGCACCACGGACGAGGTCGTCCCACATGAACCAGAAGCGCTTCTGGCCCGGGGTCCCGAACAGGTAGAGCACGAGGTCCTCGGCCAGGGTGATCCGTCCGAAGTCCATCGCCACGGTCGTGGTCGACTTGCCCGGCGTACTGGCGAGGTCATCGACGCCCTCGGACTCGTTGGTGACGAGTGCCTCGGTGCGCAGCGGCACGATCTCGGAGACCGACCCCACCAGGGTGGTCTTGCCGACGCCGAAGCCGCCGGCGATGACGATCTTCGTCGAGGCGGTTCGGCTGCCGCTAGAGAGCACGGAGTCCACGGAGGGTCCTTTCGAGCAGATCGAAGCGTTCGTCGTCAGTTGACTTCTCGGTCAGGGTGGCTTGCACGTGCACGTAGCCCTGCTGGACCAGGTCGCCCAGCAGCACTCGCGTCACGCCGATCGGCGTCTTGACCAGCGCCGAGACCTCCGCCACCGAGCGAAGGTCGCACACGCCGATGATCCGGCCCTGGAGGTCTTCCCCCCAGGAGCGCCGGGTCGCCGACGTGTCGAGCCGCAGGGTCGCCTCCAGCGGGAGGTCGACGACCGAGCGGGTGCGACCCGCGGTCAGCGCATACGGTCGGACGATGCGCGCCGCCGGTGGGGCGAGAGGTCTGGTCGGCCCGGTCTCGGGCTCACCGTCTGCCATGGGAACCGTTACCCGCCATGAACTCGGGCCTGCGCCTGCACCATCTGACCGACGCGCTCGACGAGGAGGGCCATCTCGTAGCCGACCTGGCCGATGTCGGCAGTGGCCTGCGTCAGGACCGCCAGGTGGGAGCCGTCCCCCACGCTCATCAGGAGCATGAAGCCGTTCTGCATCTCGACGATGGTCTGCAGCACCGCGCCGCCCTCGAACAGGCGCGCGGCGCCCGTCGCCAGGCTGGCGAGCCCGGACGACACGGCGGCCACCTGCTCGGCACGCTCGGCGGGCAACCGCATGCTGGCTGCCATCAACAGGCCGTCGGCGGACACCAGTACGGCGTGTGCCGCACCCGGGACGCTGTCGACGAACCGGTTGACGACCCAGTCCAGCTCACGGGTCTCGGTCTCGACAGTGGTCATCTCTGCCTGGAGGCTCTCGGTCATGCTGGGCCAGTCTCCTCGTGCGCGTAGTCGTTGCTGACCGGTTGGGCAGCTGCTGCCGCCCGACCGCGGGACACGCCGGCGGCGTGGGCGGCGAGGCGGTTACGGATGGCGTCCGGATCGCGGGCGACCACCGTCGGTTCGTTGCTGACACCACCGGGGACCAGGCGGCCGCCGGGACGGCGTACGGGCAGTCCGGTGCGGGTGTGGCCCTCGGCGTCGGCATCGGCGTTCTCGGCCCGGTCCGCAGCGTTCCAGCCGCGGTCGACCTCGGTGTCGACCCAGGTGGACTCGGCGTCGTCGTTGAGCCAGTTGGAACGCAGCTGGCCGAAGATCGGCGTGTTCAGCTGACCGCCGTCGGGGACGAGGTCGCCCTCCAGCGCGGATGCGGCCGGGGTCGCCGACAGGGGCCGACGGATCGTGAGCCGGACCGGAGCCTCGGTGCGGGGCTCGACCCCCTGAGGGGCTGCCGCAGCGCCGGCCAGTGCCACCGGTGCGAGTGGTTCCTCGGGGAGGCCCGCCGGAGCCTGGGGCTCCTCGACGACGGCCGCCGGCGTGCCGAGCGGGTTGTCGCCCCACTGGGAACCGTCGTCGACCGCGGGCGCACTCGGCTCGCCGACCGGCAGGTCCTCGGCGACCGGGGCGACCGGCCAGGAGGTGTCGGCCTGCTCGTCGACCTGGGGCAGGTCGTCCGGGGCGTCGTCGCGGGCGACGGGCTCCTCGGCCGTCTCTTCGGCCGGCTCTTCGGCCGGCTCTTCGGCCGGCTCCTCGGCCAGTGACTCGACGACGGGGGCGTCCTGCTCGGCCGCGGGCGCGTCGGCGACGTCGACCTCGTCGCTCGTGCCGACCTCCTCGACCGGCCGGGCGTCCTCGACCGGCCAGGCGGCCCGGACCGGAGCCACCTCGGCGACCTCGTCGACTTCGAAGGACTCGGCCACGGGCGTCTCGCGGAGACCACCGAAGACCGGGGAGACCACGTTGGACGGGGTCTCCGGCTCCTCCATGGAGGCGGCGGGCTCGTCGACGGACGCCGGGGACTCGTCGTACTGGCTGGGCAGCGCCATCGGCTCGAAGGCCGCGCCGAGAGCCGCGCTCTCGTCGGCGGCGAACATGCTGACCGCCGCGGCGGGCGTGGCCACGGGCTCCGGGGCAGGCGGCGCCGCGCCGGGGCGCCGGCGGGGCAGCCCCGTGACGGCGGCGATGGCCTCCTCGATGCGCTCGAGGTAGGGGTCGTACTCCTCCTCGGGCTCCTCGACGACGACCTCGGTCTCCTCGACCGGCTCGGGCGCGTCCATGATCGAGACGTGCTCGACCGGGCCGTCCCCGACCAGGACGTCGGTCGGCAGGATGATCGAGGCGATGATGCCGCCGCCGTTGGCGTTGCGGCGGAGCTTGACCCGGAGGCCGTGCTCCTCCGCCAGGCGGCTGACCACGAAGAGGCCCATCCGCCGGGCGGTGTCGATCGTGACCTCGCCACCGCTCTTGAGCGACTCGTTGGCCCGGGCGAGGGCGTCGCCGGCCATGCCGAGGCCCGAGTCGATGATCTCGATCTCGACCCGGCCGTTGTCCTCAGATGCCTGGATCGTGACCGGGCTGCCCGGCGGCGAGTAGGACAGGGCGTTGTCGATCAGCTCGGCCATCAGGTGGACGACATCGGAGGCAGCGCGACCCACGATCATCCGGTCGGGCGTGGCGTCGATGCGGACCCGCTGGTAGTCCTGGACCTCCGACACGGCCGCGTGGATCACGTCGGAGACGCTGAGCTCCTCGAAGCTCGCCGTCCGGCCCGTCGTACCGCCGAGGATGACGAGGCTCTCGGCCGTCCGCCGCATCCGGGTGGCGAGGTGGTCGAGGCTGAACAGCTGCTCGAGCCGCTGCGGGTCCTCCTCGTCCTGCTCCAGCGACTCGATCAGCGCGAGCTGCTGGTTGACGAGCGTGGTGTTACGTCGAGACAGGGTCACGAACATGGCACCCACTTGGGACCGCAGCTGTGCCTCCCCCGTCGCCAGGGTGACTGCCTGCCGGTGCATGTCGTCGACGGCGCGGGCCAGCTGGCCGAGCTCCTCTTCGGTGTGCACGTCGATCGGCACGATCTCGTGCGGCTCCTCGCCCTTCCGGATCAGGTCGACCGTCTCGGGCAGCTTCACGTGGGCCACGTCGAGGGCACCGGCGCGCAGCCGGCGCAGCGGGTTGATCAGCGCGCGGGCGACGACCAGGGCGAGCAGCACGGAGGCGAGCAGCGCGAGCAGGATGATCGCGGTGTCAGTCAGGGCGCGGGACTTCGACGCCGAGGCGCTCGCCGCGAGCTGGTCGTTGATCTTGATGAGCAGGTTGTCGGTCGTCCGGTCGTAGAGGGAGAACATGGCCGGCGTCGCCGCGAGGTCGGCCACCTTGGCCGTCGTCGCCTCACCGAGGCGGGTGACGTTGTCGGAGATCAGCGCCGACGAGGCGCGGCTGCCGGCCCCGAGGGTCTTGAGGTTGTCGAGAGCCGAGCCCTCGACCCCGACCTCGGCCGCGAGCCACACCGAGTCGAGCAGCGACGACTGCTGGTTGCTGCTCTGGATCAGGAGCTGCTGCTTGACCAGGGAGAGCCGTGCGTTGAGAGCCTGGACCAGGCCCTGCACCCGCGGGTCGGGCGTGCCGTTGGTGTTCAGCGTCGACTCGATCAGGGCGTTCGTCTGGCGCGTCATCTCGCCGAGCTGGACCGGCGCGGTGGCAGTGATGCCGGTGCCCGTGCCGTTGCGCAGCGTGTCGCCGTTCTGGGTGATCTTGGTGACGAAGCCGAGCTGCGTGTCGTCGAGGTTCGCAGAGCGGGCCGCCTGCTTGAGGTTCGCCAGCGAGGCGGCGTACGCCGCGTTGGCGTCGGTGTTGGCGTCGCCACCCATCTTGTCGGAAAGCGACGACGGCAGCGCGAGCCGTTCGGTGGCAGCGAGGTAGGTCACGGCGGGGCCGAGGACGCTGGCCCGCTGCCTGTTCGTCGAGTAGTCGCTGGCGGAGGTCAGCTCGGAGGACACGCGCAGACCACCGAAGACGACGGCGAGGATCACGGGAAGTGCGAGCACGGCCACGACCTTGCGGCGCACGGACCATGCGGACACTCGGAAGGCTGAGAACGCGCCCGAGATGGCGTCACGGCTTTTGCTCAACGGAACTCCAGGGAACATCGTGTCGAACCCGCATCTTTGACCTGCGTCAGCGATGGTCGGGCCTTGGCCACCCGGCTCTGCCACCATAGGCATCCGATGCGGCGCCCGCCCTGGGTTTGGCAAAGAAGGGGGCCGATCGTGGGCACGGCATGGCCCGATCGGACTAGTCCCGCTGGACCCGGGCCCTCGGGTGCGCCGCGGCGAAGACCTCGCGCAGGTTGTCCACCGTGACGAGGGTGTAGATCTGGGTCGTGGTCACCGATGCGTGCCCGAGCAGCTCCTGGACCACCCGGACGTCCGCCCCGCCTTCCAACAGGTGGGTGGCGAACGAGTGGCGCAGCGTGTGCGGTGAGACGTCGCGGGTCACACCCGCCCGGTCGGCCGCCTTCACCAGCACGGCCCACGCGGACTGCCGCGAGAGGCGTCCACCGCGGGCGTTGAGAAACAGTGCCCCGGCCCGCTCCGACGAGCCGGCCGTGACCAGCTCGGGCCGACTCCGGGTCAGGTAGGCGTCGACGGCGGCGAGCGCGTAGGACCCCACCGGTACCAGCCGCTCCTTGCCGCCCTTGCCACGCAACAGCACGGTGCCGTCGACCCGGTCCAGGTCGTCGACGTCGAGGCCGACCGCCTCGGAGATGCGGGCGCCGGTGCCGTAGAGGACCTCCAGCAGGGCGCGGTCGCGGAGCGCGAGGGTGGTGCCCGCGGCCCCTGCCGCGTCGAGGATCGCCTCCACGTCGGCCAGCGGCAGCGCCTTCGGCAGGCGCCGCGCCGGCGACGGAGGCCGTACGGCGGACGCCGGGTCGGTCGTGGCCAGCCCGTCGGCCACACAGAACTTGTGGAAGCCGCGCACGGCAACGACCGTCCGCCCGGCCGAGGTGGCAGACAGGGGCTGGTGCTCGGCGTCCCCCTCCCGCAGCCCGACCAGGAACGCCGCCACCGTCGCCTCGGTCACCGCGTCGAGATCGGGTACCCCCGACTCGTCGAGGAACGCGGCGTACCGCCGTAGGTCGCGGCGGTACGACGAGAGCGTGTTCGCGGCGAGCCCACGCTCGACCGCCAGGTGGTCGAGGTAGGTCCGCAGCGCCGCGCGAGGCTCAGCCAAGCCCCGCCATCACCTCGTCGGGCGACACGGCGTCGATGCCCACGGCCTCGCCCACGGGCACGTTGGTCAGGGTGCCGTGGTGGGTGTTCAGGCCCAGGGCCAGGCTGTGGTCCGCCCGGCAGGCGTTCGCCCAGCCCTTGTCGGCCAGCGCGACGGCGTACGGCAGCGTGGCGTTGGTGAGGGCGTACGTCGACGTGTTGGGCACGGCTCCGGGCATGTTCGCGACGCAGTAGAAGATCGACTGGTGGACCTGGAACGTCGGGTCCGCGTGGGTGGTGGGGTGCGTGTCCTCGAAGCAGCCGCCCTGGTCGACCGCGATGTCGACCAGCACCGAGCCCGGCTTCATCTCCGAGACCAGCTCGTTGGTGACGAGCTTGGGTGCTTTCGCGCCCGGGATCAGCACGGCGCCGATGACCATGTCGGCCTCGCGCACCTGCTGCTGGATCGCCAGCTGCGAGGACGCCAGGCCGTGGACCCGGTTGTTGTAGCGCCAGAACGACATCCGCAGCTTGTCGAGGTCGGTGTCGAGCAGCGTCACGTCGGCGCCCATCCCGAGCGCGATGTTGGCGGCGTTCTGCCCGGAGACACCGGCCCCGATGATGACGACCTTCGCGTTGGCCACGCCACCGACACCGCCCATGAGCACGCCGCGACCACCCTGGGCCTTGAGCATGGAGTACGCGCCGACCTGGGGAGCGAGGCAGCCGGCCACCTCCGACATCGGGTAGAGCAGCGGCAGCCCACCACTGGGCAGCTGCACCGTCTCGTAGGCGATGCCGGTGACCTTGCGCGCCAGCAGCTCCTCGGTGAGGGGCTTGTCGGCGGCGAGGTGGAGATAGGTGAAGAGGGTCAGGCCCTCTCGCATCCGGTGGTACTCCTCGGCGATCGGCTCCTTGACCTTGAGCACCATGTCGGCGGCGCCCCAGACCTCGTCGGGGCCGTCGAGGATCTTGGCACCGGCACCGACGAACTCGGCGTCATCGATCTGGGAGCCCACACCGGCGCCCTTCTCGACGAACACCTCGTGGCCGTGCGCGGTGAGCTCATGGACGCCGATCGGCGTGATCGCGACGCGGTACTCGTGGTTCTTGACTTCCTTCGGGACGCCGACCTTCACGGGGCACACTCCTAGTTCTGTGGCCCACGCTCGTGTGAGCCGGTCCGACACTATCGACTTGTGACGCCGAGCACGTCTCGGGGCGGGGTCATCGCGGGTCGGCGACCCTCTCGACGCCGCGCATCGTGCGCAGCACGTTGCGGCATGTGAGCTTCGCGAGGTCGTCGGCCGACCAGTGCCGTTCGCTCAGCGCGGCGAGCAGGCGCGGGTACGACGAGACGTCCTCGAGGCCCTCGGGCAGCCGGTCGACCCCGTCGTAGTCTCCCCCGAGCCCGACGTGGTCGATGCCGGCGACGTCGCGGACGTGCTCCAGATGGGCCACGACGTCGGCCAGAGTGGACGGCGGGCTCGGCGACTCCGTCTGATGCTCCCGCTCGACCGCGTGGTAGGCCGCGAGGTCACGTAGGTCGACCCCGCGCTCGAGCGCACGACGGTCGGTCTCGCGCGCCCACTCGCGCACGGACTGGGTCACGAAGCGTGGCACGAAGGTCACCATGCATGTGCCACCGTTCGCGGACAGCCGCTCCAGCACGTCGTCCGGCACGTTGCGCGGGTGGTCGCACACGGCGTAGGCGGACGAGTGGGAGAAGACCACCGGGGCACGGGCGACGTCGAGGGCGTCACGCATCGTGTCGTGGCTGACGTGGGACAGGTCGACGATCATCCCGAGCCGGTTCATCTCGGCCACGACGCCCCGGCCCACGTCGTTCAACCCGCCCAGCACCGGCTCGTCCGTGGCCGAGTCTGCCCACGGGACGTTGTCGTTGTGGGTGAGGGTCAGGTAGCGGACACCCAGCCGGTGGTAGAGCCGCAGCACGGCCAGCGACCCGGCGATCTGGTGCCCGCCCTCGGCACCCATGAGGCAGGCGATCCGGCCGCTCGACCAGGCCGCCTCGACCTCATCCGCCGTGGTCGCCAGCGCGAGCTGGTCGGCGTACCTCTCGACCATCGCGTACGCCGCGTCGATCTGCTCGAGCGTCGAGGTGACGGCCCGCTCGCCCTCCTGGGTGGGCACGAACACCGACCAGAACTGGGCACCCACGCCGCCCTCACGCAGCCGCGGCAGGTCTGTATGGGTCCGGGACTGGCGCTGCCCGATGTCGTAGCAGTCGAGGTCGTAGCCGACCAGGTCGCGCAGCTCCCAGAGGAGGTCGTTGTGCCCGTCGATCACCGGGTGGCGGCGGAGGAGCTCGGCGAGGTCGTCGTCGGGTGCCATGCCTGCCATCATGCCGGTCCGCTACTGGTCACCTCGCGAGCAAGCTCGCAGCGTTGCTCACTGCGGTGCTCCGTCCCGGCGAGCCGGGCCGGAGCGTCCTCGCTCGGGCCTCACGAGCGGGAAGAGGATCGTGTCGCGGATGGACAGGCCGGTCAGGTTCATCACCAGGCGGTCGATCCCCAACCCCATCCCACCGGTCGGTGGCATGCCGTACTCCAGCGCGTGCAGGAAGTCCTCGTCGACCTGCATCGCCTCGGCGTCACCCGCCGCCGCGAGCAGCGACTGGGAGACCAGCCGCCGGCGCTGCTCGAGCGGGTCGATGAGCTCGCTGTACGCCGTCCCCTGCTCGGCAGCGAAGATCACCAGGTCCCACCTCTCGGCCAGCCGCGGGTCGTCCCGGTGCTCGCGGGTCAGCGGCGCGTTCTCTTTCGGGAAGTCGGTGTAGAAGACCGGCGTCGTCGTCGTGCTCTCGCACAGCTCGCCGTAGATCTCCTCGAGCACGAACCCCCACGTGGCGCTCGGGTCGAGGTCCAGCCCGATCCTCGACGCGTGCCGTTGCAGGTCCGCGACCGGGGTGTCGGCGGTGACCTCCTCCCCCAACTCCTCCGAGACGGCGCCGCAGATGGTCTTCACCGGCCAGTCGCCGGCGAGGTCGAGCTCGACGACCCGACCGTCGGCGTCCAGTCGGCGCGCAACCGGCGCGCCGTACACGGCCATGGCTGCCTCCTGGATGATCTCCTGCGTCAGGACGCGCATGGTGTCGTAGTCGCCGTAGGCCTCGTAGACCTCCAGCGAGGTGAACTCGGGGTTGTGCTTGAAGTCCGCGCCCTCGTTGCGGAACTGGCGCCCGATCTCGAAGACCTTCTCGATCCCGCCGACCAGCAGCCGCTTGAGGTGGAGCTCGGTGGCGATCCGGAGATACAGGTCGAGGTCGTAGGCGTTGATGTGGGTCTCGAACGGCCGGGCGTTCGCGCCGCCGTGGATCTGCTGGAGGATCGGCGTCTCCACCTCCATGAAACCGCGGGCATGCAGCGAGTCACGCACGCTCCGGACGACGGTGGAGCGGAGGCGGGCGACGTCGCGCGCCTCGGGTCGGACGATGAGGTCCACGTAGCGCTGCCGGACCCGAGCCTCGGGGTCGGTGAGCCCCTTGTGCTTGTCGGGCAGCGGGCGCACCGACTTGCTGGTGATCTGCAGCGACTCGGCGCTGATCGACAGCTCGCCGTGCTGGGTCGTCATGACCTCACCGGTGACGCCGAGGTGGTCACCGAGATCGAGGTCGTGACACCACAGGGCGTGGGCCTCGGCGCCGACGACGTCTGCGCTGACCATCACCTGGAGGTCGCCACTGCCGTCACGCAGCGTGGCGAACCCGAGACCGCCCATCTCGCGCTTCAGCAGCACCCGACCGGCCACCGACACCCGGGTCCCGGTCCACGTGTCCGGGGCGAGGGTCCCCGCCTCGTCCCGTACCTGGGCCAGCGTGTGGGTGCGCGGGTAGGACACCGGGTAGGGGTCGATGCCCCTGGCCCGGAGCCGCTCGACCTTCGCTCGGCGTACCCGGATCTGCTCCGGCAGCCGGTCCTCCCCGAGGGCCTCGGCCATCGGGTCGGCCGGGGCCGGGATCAGCGAGAGGACCGTGTCCGCGTACTCCCGCGTCGCGTGGGCCAGCATGCCTTCCTCGTCGGCACCCGACCGCCGGAGGAGCTTCGCCAGGGACGGCCGGGACAGGAACCCCTCGGCGTTGCCGGCCGCGGTGCCGACGCGGGGCAGGTCGGAGGCGTACTCGAAGCACAGGAAGCGTGGCTGCCAGGCCGGCTGGTACTTGGCATTGGAACGGTAGAGCGACTCCAGCTGCCAGTTCCGACTCGCCAGGAGCAACGCCTGTCGCCACAGCCGGGCCATCGGGCCCGCACCGAGGGCGGCGCCGCGCTCGAACGCCTCGCGGAACATCGCGAAGTTCAACGAGACCGGCCCGACGCCCAGGGTGGCCGACCGTTCCGCCAACGACGAGACCATCAGCTCCACGAGGCCGTTGTCGGCGGTGGGGTCGCGTCGCATGAGGTCGAGGGAGAGGCCGTTACGGCCCCACGGCACGAAGCTGAGGAAGCCCCGCAGAGCGCCGTCGCCGTCGCGGGCGGTGACCAGGACGCTGGCTCCGTCGAGGGGGTCCTCCACCCGGCCCAGGGCCATGGAGAACCCGCGCTCGTCTCCGCCGTCGCCGCGCCACTGCCCGGCGGCCGCGGCCAGCTCCGCGAACGCCGCGGCATCCACCGCGTGATGCCGCTGCACCAGCGTCGTGTAGCCACGCCGCTGAAGTCGGGCGACGGCGGTCCGGACGGCCTTCATGCCGGGTCCGTTCAGCGAGAACCCGCCCAGGTCGAGGATCGCCTCATCGCCGATCTCGAAGGCGTTCAGCCCGGCCCGGGCGTACGCCGCCGCACCGGACTGGCCGGCTCCCATGACCGCCATGCTGAGGCCGGAGGCCCGGGCGTGGGCCCGCCACCGGCCGATCGCGGCGTCCCAGGCCTCGGGGTCGCCGACCGGGTTGCCACTGGCGAGGCTGATCGAGCCGAAGGCCCGGTAGGACACCCCGGCGCGCGCCTGCGCCGGCTCGTCGTGGTCCCACACCATGGCCTTGTCCCGGCGGGTGGCGAAGTAGCCCAGGGAGTCCTGGTCGCCGTAGTCACGTAACAGGGTGCGGACCCTGGCCTCGTCGTCGACGGACAGCATCCGGGTGTCCGCGGGAGGTCGGAACAGCATCAGCGCGGAGAGCACGACGACGACCGCCCCGAGGAAGCCGATGACCCCGTGCACCCAGAACGGCGCCGAGACAGCAGTCGCGTTGTCGATGTGCCGGCCGACCTGGGACAGCATCTGGGCGAGGACGAAGCGCTCGGTCTGGGCGGCGCTGCCGGTGTGCCCGAAACGTCCCACGAGCAGGGCCCCGACCCCGAGGACGACCGCACCACCCAGGACGAACATCGTCAGCGCCTGGCGCAGACTGCCGGCCACCCGGTGCACCACGAACTGGTAGCGAACCCGCCATGCCAGCACCATCGCCGCGGCTGCGAGCGCGAGCCCGATGGCGGAGGGCCAGTCCCAGTCCTCGAGGAGGAAGAGGACCCGGGCCACCTCGGGTACCAGGAGCCACCACACGAACGTCAGCCACCAGGCGGCGGAGATCCGGCGGCGCAGGGCCGCTCCCATCACGGCCAGCAGCGCGGCGTAGGCCAGGCTGGGATAGACCGGGATGGTCATCGCCGACACGACGTCCTCCGGACGGGCGAAGTACGCCCGCCAGTCCGGCATGGAGCTGACCACGATGGTGAAGACCGCGAAGGAGTACATGACCGCCGCGAACCGGTCGGGCCACCGGTCGTCCAGCGCGCGGTTCGGCACGGCCCGAGATGCCGTTCCCTCCACCGTCACGCTCGCAGCATCCTCCGTCCGCGCCTGCTCGGCCACGCTCACACGGCTCTCCTGTCCGGTTCCTGATCGGTCACGACGTCCTCGATCTCGCCGTGCCGAGCCATGCCCACCGCCCCGCCGACGGCGAGAGCGAAGCCCAGGACCGCGGCCCAGGCCCATCCCTCACGAGGCCGGTCCCCCAGCAACGTGATCCCGACGAGTGCGGGGGCGATCGTCTCACCCACCACCAGCGGCGCCGTCGCCACGGTCACCGTGCTGCGCTGGAGGGCGGTCGAGTAGGCCAGCAGGGCGACGGTGCCGGCGACAGCCAGCGCGTACGTCGTCGGGCTCGTCGCCAGCAGCCGGAGCGACGTCCAGGGGTGGCTGATCGCCAGGCCGTCGGGCAGCATCCGGGCCGCTACGGAGGTCGCCCCGAAGGCCAGACCCGCCACGCCGCCGAGGGCGGCCGCGCTCGCCGCACCGGTCATCCGACCGAAGACAGGCGCCAGGGCGGCCAGCAGGACGCACGCGACCAGGACGCCCCACTGCACCCACCGGCCGGCCGTGACGCGGCTGTCCTCGGCGGCCGACAGGCCCACCAGCACCAGGCCGCTGATCACGACGGCGAGCCCGACCCAGTCCCTCCTGCTCAGTGGCATGTGCAGGAAGACCGCCCCGAGGACCGCGGTGATGGCCAGGAAGCTCGCCACCACCGCCTGCACCACGAACAGCGGCAGTGACTGCACCGCCACCAGCGTCAGCGCGAAGCCCAGTCCGTCCAGGGCCAGACCGACCAGGTAGAGCCAGGACCTCGCCAAGCGCAGCATGAGGCGCGGGTCGAGACCCTCCGTGGCGGCCGTACGGCGTGCGGCGACGGCCTGCAGCACGGAGCCGACGCCGTAGCACGCAGCGGTGGCGAAAGCGCAGACGAGACCGATCTCCACGTAGACCCCTGAGACAGACGGTACGCATGTCGCGCGAGGATCCACCAGGCTCGCTCGGCGAGCGCGGACGTGCCAGGGCCAGAGGTCCCCGGCGCAGCGCCGGTCAGAGCCGGCCGCGACGACGGAGGGCGTCGTACGCGAGCACGCAGACGGCGATCGGCGACTCGCCGATCCGTCCGTCGAGCACCGCCTCGACCAGGTCGTCGACCGGCACCCAGAGCCGCTCCATGTCGGCCTCCTCGTGCTCCAGGGCGAAGTCGCCCCGGCTGGCCGGCCGCAGGTCACGGGCGAGGAAGCAGACCTGCCGCTCGGTGGTGATGCCGGCCGAGGGGTTGAGGTCGAACAGCCGCCGCCAGTCCCCCGCCTCGAGCTCAGCCTCCTCGCGCAGCTCGCGCTTCGCGGTCTCGACCGGGTCCTCCCCGTGGGAGTCACGCAGGCCGGCCGGGAGCTCGATGAACCGGCCCTGGGCCGGGTGGCGGTACTGACGCAGGCAGCACACGCGCTCCTGGTCGTCGACAGCGAGGACGACCACCGCCCCGGGATGCTCGAAGACCCAGCGCTCGAACGGCTCGCCCGCGGCGTCACCGGGACGGCGTACGGAGTCGGCGCGCAGCGCCATCAGCCAGTCACCCCGGTAGAGGTCCCGCGAACCCTCGACGGGCCAGCTCTCCGGGGTGTCGGCGATCTGGTCTCGGGACTCGGGCACGCCCGAACGCTACAGGCGGCCCGACTTCACGACACGACTCAGGAACTGCTGGGTGCGCTCCTCGTGCGGGTCCTCGAAGATCTGCTCGGCCGAGCCCCGCTCGAGGATCTGACCTGCGTCCAGGAAGCACACCTGGCTGGCGACCTCCTTGGCGAAGCCCATCTCGTGGGTCGCCAACAGCATGGTGAGACCACCGTGGGCGAGCTCGCGGACGATCTCGAGCACGTCGCCGACCAACTCGGGGTCGAGTGCCGCGGTGATCTCGTCGAGCAACATGACGCGCGGCTGCATGGCCAGGGCCCGCACGATCGCCACGCGCTGCGCCTGACCACCGGACAGCATGTCAGGGTAGGAGTCCGCCTTGTCCGACATCCCGACCGACTCGAGCAGTGCCATCCCGCGGGTCCGCGCCTGGTCCTTGGAGATGCCTCCCACCTTCGTCGGGGCGAGCATCACGTTCTCGATCACCGACATGTGGGGGAAGAGATTGTAGCTCTGGAAGACGATGCCGACATCGCGACGCAGCGCGTTGAGGTCCACTCCGGCGCCAGTGACACAGTCGCCCTCGATCCGGATCTCGCCGCCCTGGATGTCCTCCAGCGCGTTGACACAGCGCAGCAGGGTCGACTTGCCCGAGCCCGAGGCACCGATCAGGCAGACCACTTCGTGCCGCTCCACATTGAGGGTGACGCCCCTGAGCACCTCGTGCTGGCCGTAGGCCTTGTGGACGTCGTCGATCTCGAGGAAAGCCATCAGCTGCCCGCCCTACGTCTGGCATCGCGATCGATCAGGTAGTCGACAAAGCGAGCCTGCGGGATCGTGATGATGATGAACAGGATCGCGGGCACGATCACCGGCGACATGGCGAACAGGAAAGACTGCCAGTAGGTCGAGACCTGGAACGCCTCGGAGATCCCGGCGATCGAGAGCAGCGCCGTGTCCTTCTGCAGGCCGATGAAGTCGTTGAGCAGCGGCGGGATGACTCGGCGTACGGCCTGCGGGACGAGGACCGTCCGCAACGTCTGGGGATAGCTCAGACCCAGCGACCGCGCGGCGGCACCCTGGCTCGGGTGGATCGACATCAGACCCGCACGGAACACCTCGGAGACGTACGCCGTGTAGGTCAGCGTCAGTGCCAGAAGGCCCAGCCAGGTGGGCGAGAACTTGCTGATGACGGGGATCTGCGCGGCGATCGTCCCGAAGACCACCAGGTAGATCACGATGATGGCGGGGATGGCGCGGAAGATGTCGCAGTAGAGCATCGCGAGGAACCGCAACGGCGCCCCAGCCCTCCCGGGGAGCAGCCTCATGATCGCCACGAGCAGCCCGAACATCAGGACCAGCACCTGAGCGACACAGGCCACCCAGATGTTGATCCAGAAACCCTTCAGGATCTCCTTCCACGACGCCTTGATGGCGTCGACGTCGAAGAACGTCTGCGCCACCGCGCCATCGTTGGCCAGGATGAAGAGGAGGATAAGGGCCACGATGATCGCGGCGGCGGAGTACCCCATCGCGATGAGCGCGTCCTCGCGCCCCCGGGCGGATGCTCGGCGGGCGGCGACCAGTTCATCCTGAGCCAGCAGCCCGGCACGGCGTCGGGCCCCCCCGAACGACAGGATGATGAACCGCCACGGGTAGAGGCTGGCCAACACGAGCACGGCCATCACTGCGGTGGAGACCGGTCCGCCCCCGTTGTAGTCGCGCAGCCACTGGCCCGCGAGCAGCATCAGCAGAGTGCCCGACACCGTCGCGACCACCCCGAGCACCGCCAGCCCTGTGACCGGGCGTGGCGGGCTCGGCGTCGGTGACGGCTGCAGCTCCTCGCTGACAAGGCTCATGAGCGACGCTGACGTCGAAGGGCGCTCATGCGGACGTCACTGGACCGTCCACACCGGAACCGCCGACGGGTCGCCGCCGAAGGCCGGGCCGAGCCAGGTCTTGGAGAGGTTGTCCAGCGTCCCGTCGTTCTTCATGGTGGTGATCCCCTTGTCGAACCCGGCCTTGTTCGCCGAGCCCTTGGGGTAGATGGCGCCGTACTTCTCGCCCGTCTCGTACTGACCGGGGACCTTGAGGGTGCCGTTCGACGCCTTCGCCTCTGCGAGAATGATCGCGGTGTCGAGGAAGGCCGCGTCGACCTGACCGGAGATCACGCCCTGGTAGAGGGTCTGGCTGTTCGGGAAGATTGTCGGGTCCACGCCCATCTCGTTCTTCAAGAAGTCCACCGACGTGGTCCCGGAGTACGCCGCGAGCTTCTTGTCCTTGATGTTGGACTCACTGACATCGGAGCCGGACTTCACCAGGACTCCGATGTTGGAGTCGAAGTAGGGCTCCGAGAAGTCCACGACCTTGGCTCGCTCCGGCGTGATCGTGATCTCGGCGAGGGCGAGGTCGTAGTCGCTGGTGTGGCCAGCCACCAGCTGGGCAAACGAGACGTTCTTGACCGTCACTGAGCTCAGCCCGGCCATGTTGGCCAGCTCGGCGGCCATGCAGTACTCGTAGCCGCTCTTGATCGACTCCGGGGTCGTGCCGTTCCACCAGCCCTGGGCCGGGAGCGTTGTCTCCACCGTCAGCGTGCCGGCCTTGACCGGGGTGATCGAGATGCTGTTCGGCTTGCTAGTGAGGTCACAATCCCCGATCTTCGTCGCACCGGCTCCGCCCGTGGCCGTCGAGGAGTTCGAGGAGCCACAGGCCGCCAGAGTGATGGCCAGGGCCGCTGCACTGATCAACCCGAGGGAACGCTTGAAACGCATGTGGGTGAGTTCCTTCCGCGTACGAGGAGGCCGAGTGGCCTGGGGGTCACAGTGGTCGGCCTGGAGGGTGGAGTCAAGGACCCCCGCCCAGGTTGGACGTCGGATCGTTACCCTCGCGCGCTCTGGTACGGGCGCTACGGTGTCGGGATGAACGATCTGGCCAGCCTGACTCGGGACGAAGCAGCCACCCGGTCCGACCTCCTCACGGTCGAGCGGTACGACGTGCACGT
>Ga0302299_10001003_pt1 | contig 16634 bp, 12 predicted proteins | sample III_Fen_N3_4_FD_198795 | JGI IMG/M metagenome (GOLD analysis project Ga0302299, IMG submission 198795) | Peat permafrost microbial communities from Stordalen Mire near Abisko, Sweden - III_Fen_N3_4 | ecosystem: Environmental > Terrestrial > Soil > Wetlands > Permafrost | place: Sweden: Abisko... | reverse complement strand
TGCCCGCGAATCTGCAGGGATTGTGGGCCGAGGAGACGCAGACGCCCTGGAACGGCGACTACCACCTCGACATCAACGTGCAGATGAACTACTGGCCGGCCGAGGTCGCGAACCTCGCCGATTGCCACGAGCCGCTCTTCGATCTCGTCGATTCGCTGCGCAAGCCGGGTGCCGCGACCGCAAAGGCCTACTACGACGCGCCGGGCTGGGTCGCGCACGTGATCACGAACGTCTGGGGCTTCACGGCTCCGGGCGAGGACGCGAGCTGGGGCTCGACGATGAGCGGCGGCGCGTGGCTCGCCGATCACTTGTGGGAACACTACGACTTCGGCCGCGACAAGAAATTCCTCGCGCGCGTCTATCCGGCCATGAAGGAATCGGCGCAGTTCTACCGCGCGATCCTGATCGAGGAGCGCAAGCACCACTGGCTCGTGACGGCGCCCTCGAACTCGCCGGAACACGGCTACGTGCTGCCCGACGGCCGCGTCGGCCACACCTGCATGGGCCCGACGATCGACCAGGAGCTCGTGCGCGAGCTCTTCGGCGACGTGATCGAGTCGAGCCGCATCCTCGGAGTCGATGCAGAGCTGCGCGCAGACCTCGAGGACGCGCGCGCGCGCCTCGCGCCGGTACAGGTCGGCGCCGCGGGCGACGTGCAGGAGTGGCTCGATGACTACGCCGACAGCGAGCCGCACCACCGCCACGTCTCGCACCTCTACGCGCTCTACCCGGGCGAGGAGATCGCCGACGACGCGCGCTTGCGCGCGGCCGCGAAGAAGACGCTCGAATTGCGCGGCGACGAGGGCACGGGCTGGTCGCTGGCCTGGAAGATCGCCTTCTGGGCGCGCCTCGGCGATGGCGAGCACGCCTTGAAGCTCTGGAAGACATTGATGCGGCCCGTCGTCGAGCACGGCATCGTGATGGGCCACGGCGGCACGTACCCGAACCTGTTCTGCGCGCATCCTCCGTTCCAGATCGACGGCAACTTCGGCGCCTGCGCGGGCATCGCGGAAATGCTGCTGCAGAGCCAGGGCGGCGTCGTGAGGCTGCTTCCTGCGCTGCCCAAGGAGTGGAGCACGGGCTCGGTCCGTGGACTGCGTGCGCGTGGCGGCTTCGAGGTCGATCTCGAGTGGAGCGGCGGGAAGCTCCGGCGCGCGAGGGTGAAAGCGAGTGTCGCCGGCCCGCTCGTGCTCGAGTTCCAGGGCGAGCGCATCGATCGGCAGCTGAAGAGCGGCGAAGCCTTCGAGCTCGTTCGCTAGCATCTGCGCGCGCTCCGCCGTCCCCCCCGGCGGAGTCCCCCCCCGCAACTCACGATCGAACAGGAGGCTTGGATGTCGGCCACGCAAGAGAGCACTCCCAGAGGCGCCCCCGCGCACGATTTCAGCCGCGAGGAGAAGCGCGTCATCTTCGCTTCCTCGCTCGGAACCGTCTTCGAGTGGTACGACTTCTACCTGTATGCGACGCTCGCTCCGTTCTTCGCGGCGCTGTTTTTCCCGAAGGGCAACGACACGGCGGCGCTGCTCTCCGCTTTCGCGACGTATGCCGCGGGCTTCCTCGTGCGGCCCTTCGGCGCGCTGGTCTTCGGGCGCGTCGGCGACATCGTCGGGCGCAAGTACACGTTCCTCGTCACGATCGTCGTGATGGGCTGCTCGACGTTCGCGGTCGGGCTCCTGCCGACCTTCGAGACGATCGGCTGGGCGGCGCCGGTGCTGCTGGTGTTGTTGCGCTGTCTGCAAGGCCTCGCGCTCGGCGGCGAGTACGGTGGTGCCGCGACCTACGTGGCGGAGCACGCTTCGGCGGGCAAGCGCGGCAAGGACACCTCGTGGATCCAGACCACCGCGACGGTCGGCCTCGCGCTCGCGCTGGGTGTGATCATCCTGTGTCGCGGAAACCTGGAGGCCAAGGACTTCGCCTCGTGGGGCTGGCGCATCCCCTTCCTCGCCTCGGCGCTGCTGCTCGGTGTCTCGGTCTACATCCGGCTCAAGCTGCAGGAATCGCCGATGTTCCAGCGCATGAAGTCGGAGGGCAAGGGCTCGAAGGCCCCGCTGACCGAGAGCTTCCTGCGCTATCCGAACAACAAGTACGTGCTGCTGGCGTTGTTCGGCGCGACCGCGGGCCAGGGCGTCGTCTGGTACACGGGCCAGTTCTACGCGCTGTTCTTCCTCTCGATCACGCTCAAGCTCGACTGGCTCACGACCTACCTGATGATCCTGGTGTCGCTGCTCGTCGCGACGCCGTTCTTCGTGTTCTTCGGCTGGCTCTCCGATCGCATCGGACGCTTGAAGATCATCCTTGCCGGATGCTTGATCGCGGCGGCGACCTACTTCCCGATCTTCCACGGGCTGACGCACTTCGTGAACCCGGCGCTGGAGAGGTTCCAGACGACGACCAAGGTCGCCGTCGCAGCCAGCGACGCCGGCTTCCACCTCTTCGTGGGCCCGTGGAGCAAGTTCAGCGATGGCGACCGCGCGCGCGACTTCCTCGCCAAGCAGGGGCTCTCGTTCGAATCGCGCCCGGCCGTGGAGGGCAAGAGCGTCGTGACCTACGTCGGCGACGTCGCGATCGAAGGCTGGGACGAGGCCAAGGTCGGCGCAGCGCTCAAGGCCGCGGGCTATCCGCAGGGGCCGGCGGACAAGTCGAAGATCAACTACATGATGGCCGAGCTGCTGCTGATCGTCATGGTGATCTACGTGACGATGGTCTACGGGCCGATCGCCGCGTTCCTGGTCGAGATGTTCCCGACCAAGATCCGCTACACCTCGATGTCGCTGCCCTACCACATCGGCAACGGCTGGTTCGGCGGGATGCTGCCTCTGACCGCGACTGCGATGGTCGCTGCCACCGGGGACATCTATTACGGGTTGTGGTACCCGGTCGTGGTGGCGCTGATGACGCTCGTCATCGGCACGCTCTTCCTGCGCGAGACGAAGGACCTCGACTTCCACCGCGCGGGCGAATAGCCGCTCAGACGCTGATCTGCAGGCTGAGCTCCTTGCCGGGCTCGAGCAGCAGTTCGTCCTTGAACGTGATGCGCAGGCGCTTGCCCGCGAGTTCGCTCGTCAGCGGGTATCCGGCCGCGATCTTGACGGCCGCGGCCTCCTTCTCGAGTTCGACGGCGAGCGTCTTCAGGCGCAGCTTGCCGCGGTAGACCACGATGCGCTGCGTCTGCTTCTTCTCCTCGCGCTTCTGCTCGATCGTGCCGAAGCCCTCCGCGGCGGTGAACGCGGCCTTGAACTCCTCGGGCCGGATGCGCGGCGCATAACCCAAGTGTCGCTTCGGCCCGTGGTACTCGAAGCCACACGCTCCGAGGAATACGCCGTAGCTCGCCATCGCGCGCGCGTAGTGGTCGCCGCACTCGACCTCGTTCCACGGGTTGCGGCGCGCGGCGTGGTAGCGGTCGTGGATCAGGCGCTCGACCGCGAGCCCCTCCTCGACGAGCCCTTCGTAGAGCATGTGCGCCGCGACCTGGTGCTCGAAGCCGCTCATGCACTCGTTGAAGTAGCTCGCAGCCCAGGCATCGCCCCCCTTCCCGGTCGCACGCTCCGCGCCGCCCTTCGGGAACGTGCACATCAACAGGCCGCCTTCGCCGCGCATCGCGTACCAGCGCCCGCCCTGGATCGCCTTCATCCCGTCGCGGTAGACGCCGACGTCGGGTGAGAGGTTGTAGCGGTAGAGCGAGCGCAGCGCCGAGAGGCACTCCTTCTCGGGCACGACGCGCGCGAGGCCGACCTGCCGCGCCCAGCTCTCGCCGAGCACCTGGTCGATGTGGCAGCCGGCGTTGGTGCTGTTCGATTCGGGGTGCGCGGGGTCGGTCTTGTGCACGAAGTATTCGCCGTCGTAGAGGCGCGCGACGAGGTTCGCGCTGCCCTTTTCGACGATCGCGTCGAGCTTCGCGGCAAACTCCTCCGCGCCGCCCGCCTCGCGCGCCATCGCCGCTCCCGCGCGCAACGCCGCGAGGTAGAGCGTGCTCGTCCAGGCGATCTCGCCGTACCAGGCCGCGTCGAGCGTGTTGAACTGCGCGCCCGTGAGGATCCCGTCGGCATCGGGATCGAGCTGCATCAGGCGCTCGATCGACTTCTGCACGCGCGGCCAAATGCGCTTCAGGAACGCCGCATCGGGCGACATCTGGTGCTCGCGGTACGCGCGCAGGATCGTGCCCGAGTGTCCGTCGACGGCGAACTCGCGGCTCGCTTCGCCGCGGTAGTCGATCGCCCCCGTGTCCTCGTGGAACGAGAGGCCGTAGTCGACGCGCTCGCGCTGATTGCGCTCCAGCTCGGGGAAGAGGCGCGCGGGAGATTGCGCGTAGTGCCATACGTGCGTGCAGGTTCCGGCGCAGCAGCCGACACCCTCCCAGCCGTAGAAGCGGCCGTCGTCGAAGCTGAGGCAGGTCGAGGTCGCGAGCGTGGAAGCCGTCGCCAGCGTGCGCTCGAGCAGCCACCAGGGAAGCGTTCCGCCGTACCAGCACTCGTGCCAGGCGAAAGTACCGCCGCGCAGCTGTGCGTAGTTCTTCTGCGCGTGCTGCACGACCGCCAGCGCATCGGCGAAGCGCTTGCCGTACTGACGGCGGCGCTCGTGGATGCCGGGGATGAAGCCGAGCGCGTCGCGCCACAGTCCGTCGAAGCGCCAGGCGAGCACGAAGCGCACGGTCGTCTCCTCGTGCGCGCGCAGCACGACGCGTGCTCCGAGCACGCCGACGAGCTTCTCCGCGAAGGGCGCGTCCTCGCGCGCGACCCGAATCACGTCCTTCGGTCCGTTGAGCGTCTCGAAGTCCTGCAGCGCGCTCCCGCTGGCGGTTCCGAATACGTCGCCCTCGCCCTCGAACAGCCCGAGCGCCAGCGTGCCGAAGTCCGCCTGGTCCTGCGCCACGTACGGCTCGCCCGGCGGCTCGTCGCAGAACGTGATCTCGTCCACGCCGATGTTGCCCCAGGCGCCACTGGCGTTGTCGACCACGACGAGCTTGGCCCGTTGGCCCTCGAACTCGCGCACGTCGAAGGAGTCGCGCCGCATGCGGTTCTCGTCGCGGCCGGTCGCCTCGCGCACGCTCTTGCCGCCGACGTGCAGTTGCAGGCAGGTCTCGCCCGGGTGCTTGCCGCCGCCGATGCGAAAGGCGATGCAGTGGCGTTCGAGCGTGAATTCCGGGCTCGTCAGCGTGCCGGTGTGCTTGTCCCCCGCCGCGACGTCCTCGCCGTGGCGCGTCTCGTGACTGTTGACGGTTCCTTCGCCATGCATGTCGAGGTCGCCCTGGTAGGCCGCGATGTCGCTCTTCTTGCGCGGCTTGTCGCCGAAGGCCGTGCCGGTCGCCTTCCAACCCGCATAATCCGGGCCTTCGAAGTCCGCGAAGGGAATCGGCGCGCGCTCCTGTGCCGGCTTTGCGACGGGCGCGCTCTTCGCGCTGCAGGAGAGATACGAGAGATCGTGCCCGCGCACGAGCTCGTTCGAGCGCAGCACTGCGCCCGTGCTGCCACTCGCATGGCAGACTGCGTTCTCGAGCCAGCCGCGCAGCTCGACCGTGAGCTTTGCCGCGGTCTTGTTGCGCAGGCGGAACTCGAAGATCGTGGCCGGCAGGTTCGAGCTCTCGACTTCGAGCGGCACGAAGGGCGAATACGCGGCGAGATCGACGTCGAGCGGCAGGCGTCCATCGCGGTACTCGACGAACGCGATCGGATACTGGCCGCGGAAGACGATCTCCGCGAACCCCGCGCGATCGAGCGTCGCCGTCTGCACGCCCGCGGGGGAAGTCGTGCTCACGGAGAATCCCTGTGCGAGCGGCGAAACGGGTTTCTGCGGAGTCGCGTAGTGCGGCCCCGAACCGCTGCTCGCCTCGGCCGCCGGCCGCTGGTTGAAGATGTCCCAGAGCCAGGGGACGCCGTCGCCGCCGAGGTACAGCTGTCCGGTCGTGATGCCGCCGATCGGCATGCCGATGAAGCCGAGTTCGCCCCTTGAAAGGCGGTACTCGCTCGGCGTGCCGCGCGCGCTCAACGATTCGAGCCAGGCCTGCGTGAACTTCTTGTCCTTGGGGACGAGCTCCTGGCCGATTTCTCCGAACTCGAAGGGCCCCGCGAGCAGCCCTGCGGCCGAGAGGCCGAGCAGGGAAACGAATTCGCGCCGCGTGGGTTGGCCGCAGCCTACGGGGCCGCAATTGCAGTCGTTGGCACCTGATTCGGACATCGCACTACCTGAACCTTTCCTGGTGGGCCCGAGCACGAAAAGCAGCTCTCACGCTCGCCCGCCTTCGTGCGTACGCGGGCCATCATGAACACCGACCACACGACCCGCACCAATCGTCTCCTCGCGAACCTCGGCGCACTGGGCTTCGTGGCCCTCGGCGCAGCCGGTATCACAGCCGCCTTCCACGCACAGCCCTCGGCCAGCGCCAGCGGCACGCCCCCGAGCCCGGTCGAGGCCGCGCGCGCCATGTCGATGGCCTTCCGCCAGGCCGCGAAGACCATCTCTCCCTCCGTCGTCGGCATCGTCGCCGAGCACCGCGGCAGCGCCGTGCGCGTGCCGGGCTTCGGCGGCATGCAACTCCCGCACGGACATCCCGACTACACCGGCCAGGGCAGTGGCGTGATCGTCGACACGAACGGCACGATCGTCACCAACTCGCACGTCGTGAAGGATGCCAGCGACTTCGAGATCACGCTCGGCGACGGACGCAAGTTCCCCGCCAAGCTGCTCGGGGTGGACAGCGACACCGACCTCGCGGCCTTGCACATCGACGCCAGCGGTTTGCAGGCGGCGCGCTTCGGTTCGAGTGACGAGCTCGAGCCGGGCGACTGGGTGCTCGCGGTCGGCAACCCCTTCGGCCTCGACCACACCGTCACCTCCGGCATCGTCAGCGCCAAGGGCCGCAGCGAGGTCGGCATCGCCGCCTACGAGGACTTCATCCAGACCGACGCGGCGATCAATCCGGGCAACAGCGGCGGGCCGCTCGTGAACCTCGATGGCGAGGTGATCGGCATCAACACCGCGATCCACTCGAGCTCGGGCGGCTCGGACGGCATCGGCTTCGCGATCCCGAGCTCGACCGTCAAGTCGATCCTCAAGGGCCTCGAGTCGAACGGCCACGTCGAGCGCGGCTGGTTGGGTGTCGCGCTGCGCACGTCCTCCGCGGAAGCGCCCGGTGCGGTCGTGGGCCAGGTCCTGCCGGACAGCCCGGCCGAGAAGGCGGGTCTCCTCGCCGGTGACATCGTGCGCAAGCTCGACGGCAAGCAGATCGCGAGCACGAAGGTGCTGCGCGAGCGCATCGCCCAGGTCGCTCCCGGCACGCGCGTCGAACTGCTCGTCGAGCGCGACGGCAAGGACCGCACCATCGCGGTCGAGCTCGCGCGCCGCGCCGAGGATGCGGAAGCGCAGCCCGCGCCCGAGAGCGAGGGCGGATTGCACTGAGCCGGGCTCCCGCGAGCCCCGCGCGTCAGGCGACCCCGGCCGCATGCCGGGGTCGCTCGTTTCCGGGAGCTCGCGTCAGCCTGCGCCCGGCTCGCGCTTGCGGCCGGAGAGCTCGTGCAGGAGATCGATCTGGATCTGCTGCAGCTCGACCATGCTGTCCCACTGGTTGTGCAGCAGGTGATCGAGCTTGTCGTGCAGGCTCGCGACCTCGAGCTCGGCCTTGAGGTTGACGCGGTAGTCCTGATCGGCCTGGCGCCGGTCGCGCGCCGCATGCCGGTTCTGCGACATCATGATCACGGGCGCCTGCAAGGCCGCGATGCAGGAGAGCAGCAGGTTGAGCAGGATGAACGGATAGGGATCGAAGGCCTTCTCGCGCAGGCCCCAGACGTTCAAGCCGATCCAGGCGAACATGACCAGCACGAAGCCGCCCACGAAGGCCCACGAGCCGCCGATGCGCGCCACGTCGTCGGCCAGGCGCTGCGTGGGCGTGATCGATTGCTCGAACTCCTGGTCGATGTTCGCGGCCAGCGTCTCGTGCGCCGCCGCCTTGCGCGCGATTTCGGCCTCGATGTGCGAGAGCTCGCCGCGCTCGTGCTCGAGCGTCGAGAGCAGGAATTCGACGCGCACACGGTCGAGGCAAGCGCGGCAGACCTGCGCGGCGGGGCTGGCGGTCTCCGGGTGCTGGCGCGCAACGTAGGCGGAGAGCCGCGGGCGCAGGTTGCCCATGCGGACGAGTCGCGCGCTCGAGGGCTGGGCGCACATGGCGCAGGCGTTCGGCCGGACGGGAGGCGTTGCGTGATCGTGGCTCATGGGTGGGATCCTTGCTTGTGCTGGCGGCCGCGAAGCGGGCCGAGCGTCGCCTGAGGATAGCCCTCGAGCAGGGTTGCCCACGCCGCGGGAGTTGTGGGGCGCGCGTGCCGCCGCCACAATCGACGCATGACCCACGCCGATCCCGTGCGCGCCGCCTTCGAGGAAGCGCAGGCAACGCTCTCCGCCTTCCTCTCCGACCCGGCCTGCCTCGCCGGCGTCGAGCAGTTCGTCGAGCGCGCGGCCTCGACGCTGAAGCGCGGCGGCCTGCTGATGGCCTGCGGCAACGGCGGCAGCATGTGCGACGCGATGCACTTCGCCGAGGAGTGGACCGGCCGTTTCCGCAAGAACCGCGCGGCGCTGCCGGCGATCGCCTTCAGCGATGCGAGCCAGCTCACCTGCATCGCCAACGACTTCGGCTTCGACGCGATCTTTTCGCGCTCGGTCGAGGCCTACGGGAAGAGCGGCGATCTGCTGGTCGCGATCTCCACTTCCGGGTCGAGCCCGAACATCCTGGCCGCGATCGAGGCGGCGAAGAAGAAGGGCATCACGACCATCGGCCTGCTCGGCAAGGGCGGCGGCAAGGCGCGCGGAATGGTCGACGTGCCGATCGTCGTGCCGCGCGCGGAGACCTCCGACCGCATCCAGGAAGTGCACATCAAGGTGCTGCACATCGTGATCGAGGCGGTCGAGCGGCGCATGTTTCCGGGCAACTACGCGCGCTGAAAGACGCGCGGCCCGTCTCGTGGACGAGCCGCGCGCGCCAGGACAACTCTCGTTCTCGGGCGGATGGCCCCTGCGAGACCGCGAGCATTCTCTAGATCGAGTCGAGCCCCCACAGGAAAGGCGTCAGAGGCAGCTCCACGCCGGGCACGCCCAGGCGCCCGCCGATGTCCTCGACCAGCGTGCGTTCGGCGCGCGGCGCGAAGAGCAGCTCGATCAACGCCTCGCGCGTGCAGTTCACCTGGCCCTTCGGCCCGCTGAAGCTCACGCCGCCCTCGGCGTCGGCACCCGTGCAGCTCACGCCGCCGCGCCGGTCGAGCAGCTCGGCCGCGAGCTTGCCCGCGTCGAGCGGACGCAGGATCTTGCCCATGCCGACCACGCCCTGCGCCATCTCCGCGCCAGCCTTGCACAGGCGCTCGGCGACATCGACGGCGGAAGGCGGGCAGATCAGGTAGAGGCCCTCCTCGTTGCCGCGTTCCTTGCGGCGCGCGAAGTGCTCGCGCAAGAGCGTCAGCAGCGCCTGCGCGTCACCGGCCCACTCGTGCACGACGTTCTGCAGATCGGCGCCGCGGCCCAGGCAGGTGTAGCCGGCGATGCGGCCCCAGCGCTCGATCACGAGCACTTCCATGTTCGGGCAGGCAAGCAGCGCGGCGGTCTCGGCCGGAGCGCGACCGACGCGCTCGGGATGACGCTCGTAGAGCTCGTGGATCTGACCGTCGTCCTCGGGCCTGCGCTCGCGCACGCCGAAGGGCTCGGGGAAGTCCTGCGCGGCGCCGGGCGGGATCACGAAGTCGATCTCCCAGCCGATCGGACGCCAGCCGCGCTTCGCGTAATAGTCGGCGTCGTCGGCCCACAGGATCGCGAGCAGCGCGCCGCGCCGCGCGAGCTCCTCTTCGGCCGCCGCGAGCACCGAGGCGCAGCGTCCCTGACGCTGCGACTGCGGGTCGGTCGCGACGGAGCCGATCAGACCGGCGCGGATCGTGCGTCCGCGCACGATCAGGTTGCGCTCGAGCAGCGCGCAGGTCGAGCGCGCTTCTCCGCCGTCCTCGTCCACGACGAAGGCCGCGGTCGTCGCGCCGCCGAAGACGAGCGGGTACTCGGGCGCGATCGGGCCGCCTGCGCGCAGGACACGCTCCATCAGCCCGCGCGCCGCGGGGCAGCTCTGACGCAAGGCCGGGCTCACGGCTTGCCTCCAGCCGCGGGACCGGACCCGGACTGGCCGGGTGCCTGGTTGCGCGAGAGCGCTTCGCGGTAGGCCTCGACCAGGCGATCGCTGAGCGAGAGGACGTCCTGCAGGGAGGCGTGCGCGCGATCGACGGCGCCGGTCAAGTCCTTGGGACTCTCGATGCTGCGCGACTGGACCTCGAGCTCGCGCGCATGGGTCTCGAGGCGTTCGAGCAGGGCGTGGAAGGCGGCTCCCGAAGCCGCTGCGTCCGTGCTCTTCGCCGCGCTCTTGCCGGCCGGGGCGGCCCGGTTCGCGCCGGTATTGCCTTGGATGTTCTCGACCATGGATCAGCCCAGATAGTTGAGGAGTGTGTTCTGCAGCAGTTTGGCGCCGGTCGCCTGCGCGACCTGCAGCGTCTGCTGTGCCTTGTTCATGTCGAGGACGACCGACGCGAGGTCGACGTCCTGGTTGTCGGAGACGAGCCCCTGCAGGTTGATCGAAAGCGTGTCGAGCTGGCTCTTGCCGGAGTCCATGCGTTGTGAGCGCGAGCCCAGAGTTCCGAGCGCGATCTGCAGGTTGTCGAAGTTGCGGTCGAATTCCCCGAGGCGCGAGGAGAGTCGCGCGTTCATCGTTGCACTGTCGAGCCCGCTCGTGTTCGAGAGGTCGTCGATCATCCCCTGGATCTCGTCGAAGGCGTTGACGGCGCCGCCGAAGGAATAGAGGTCCGTCGTGGCCTTGACGATGCCGCGCGCGTCGACGTGCAGCACGGTGCCGTTCGAGTCGGTGAGCTTCATGTCGCCGTTGCTGAGATCGAGGGCCGTGAAATTCGTCCCGTCGATCGAGGCCGAACCGCTGCCCGAGAGCGTGCTCGAGGAATCGGTGCCGTCGTAGTTCGTGAAGTCGAGGTGCACGACCGCGCCGTTCTCGTCGGTGACGCTCACGTCGGCGATGCCCGCGCTGCCGGCGGCCGGGATCGTGACCGCCGTGCCGCTGCCGAGCCGCACGGTTCCCGCCGCCGAGTCGATCGTCAGCGCGCGGTCGCCGATCAGGGTGTCGCTCGCGCCGCTGCCCGCGAGCGCGACGCCCGAGCCGGGTGTACCGCTCGTCGCGTCGTGGCGGATCGTGAGGTAGCCGTAGCCCGTGCCCGCGTCGGCCGAGGTCCCATTGGCGGCGCCGCTCGAGCCGACGAAGCTCACGCCGCTCGACTCGAGGCGGCCGAAAGCCTCGGTGCCGGGGATGTTGACCGCGAGATCCACGCCGGGGCCGACAGCCACCGCGCGCGAGGCCCCGTCGCCGTTGTAGAGAACGCGCGGCTGGCCGTTCACAGCCTGCTCGCTGAAGGGCATGTTCTTGGTTTCGGTGCCGCCGAAGATGTAGTGATCGCCGAGCTTCGTGTTCGCGACCTCGAGCAGGCGCGACTTGAGCAGGCGCAGGTTCTGAGCCAGAGCCTGGCGGTCGGCGCTGTTGAGCGTGCCGTTCAGGCCCTGCACGGCCAGTCCGCGCGCTTCGGTCATGATCGTGCTGGCCTCGTTGAGCGCGCTCATGCCTTGCTCGAGCAGCGGGCGCGCCGTATCGATCGCCTGGGAGTAGCGCGAAACGTCGCCGAGCTGGCGCTGCAGCGCGAGCACGGTGGCGGCGGCGACCGGGTTGTCGGACGGGCGCAGCAGCTTCTTGCCCGAGGAGACCTGCTCCTGGGCCGTGATCAGCTTGGCCAGGTTGAGGTTCAAGCCCGATCGGACGAGGTCGAAGTTCGCGTTCTGCGTGGGGCGGATATTCATGGCCTCAGATCATCCTCATCAGATCGTCGTTGGTGCTGTTGACGGCCGTGATGTAGCGCGACGCCGCGGTGTAGGTCTGCTGGAAGCGCAGCATGTTCACGAGCTCCTCGTCCATGTTGACGCCGGAGGTCTGGTCGCGCGTGCTCTGCAGGCTGTCGAGCAGCGTCTGCTCCACCTGGCTGGCGTTCTGCGTCGAGTCGATCTCGAACCCGAGGCCGCCCACGATGTTGCCGTAGTACTCGCCCGTGCTGACGCCGCCGAGCGCGGCGCTGGGCGCATCGCGCGTGTTCATCAACGCCCGCAGCGCGGTGTTGTCGCTCGTCGCGCCCGTGCCCGAGGCCGCGAGATTGCGCGGGTCGGTCAGGATCGACTGGTTGACGGAGATGTCGGCCGCGTCCGTGCCCGAGAAGAGCGAGTTCACGCCCAGCGCGACGAGTACGTGCGCGGTATCCGAATCGGCCAGCGCATCGATGCTCAGCCGGTCGTTGTTCGTGGCCGAGATCGAGCCCACGCCGAAGCTGATCGAGAGCCCGCTCGGAAGAGCCAGCGGCGTGCCCGGCTGGTAGCCGCTGCCCACGTCGAGGCTCGCCACGCGCAGGCCCGTTGCGTCGAGCACGTCCATCGTCAGGCCGGGCGTCGTGCCGATCTCGCCGTCCATGCTCGGGACGAGCGTGTAGCTCGTGTTGGTCGAACCGGTGTAGACGCCGCTCAGCGTCGCCCCGACCGCGTTGTCCTGGCCGGTGGCGGTCGTGCCGGCGCTCCAGCCGAATGCGCCCAGCGCCGTGCCGCCGTTGACGCTGAAGCTGGTCGCGCTGCCGGTCGTGAGCGACTGCAGGAACAAGTGGCCGTCCTGCGCGACCGCGCGCATGCCGCTCGTCGCGGTGGCGGGGTCCGAGTTGATCGCGGCGGCGACTTCGGAGGCCTTGGCCTTGGTGATGTCGCCGAACTGCGTCTGGTCGAGCGTGATGTTGAACGTGCCGGCCGGGCCGCCGAGCGTGAGCGTGTCGCCGTTCGCGAGGCTGAACGGCTCGCTGCCGGCGCTGCCGAGCGAGGCCGCTCCGCCGCCGAGAGTGCCTTCGGTGTCGGGGTGCGGGTTGATGCGCGAGCTGAAGTCGAAGCCGTAGCCGTTGTTGGCCGTGATCTGCAGGCGGCCGTTGCTGTCGAGGCCCGCGTTGAGGTGCGGGATCGCGTTGAGGCTCGTGAGCAGGTCGCGCACCGTCGTCGCCGCCGGATCGATGTCGATCCGCGTGCTCGTGAAGGTCGAGTTCGAGCGATCCGTCATGTTGACGTAGAGCGCGCCGTTCTGGACGTCGAAGGGCAGCCCCGCTTTCGAGAGCAGCTCGTCGCCGAGGTCGCCGTTGCTGTTCTGGTCCACCACGCTCATCGAGCCCGTGATCGACTGGAACGGCCCGCTCGAAGGCAAGCCGGTCGAGTGCGCGTGGTTCGAGGCGCCGATCAGGCTGTGCGCGAGCGCGTTCAAGCGCGAGAGCAGGTCCGGGACGAAGCTCTGGGAGAGGTGCATCAGGCCGCCGATGCTCCCGCCGGTCACGTCCACGGGCTTGGTGCTGCTGCCGGCCTTGATCGTCACGGTGCCGTCGAAGGCGACCTTGGCGTTGAGCATGTAGGCCTTGGTCTTGCCCACCAGCAGCGCGCCGTTCGTGAGCACCGTCACGTAGCCGTCCGGCCCTTCGCTGTTGCTGATGTTGACCAGCTGCGAGAGGCTCTTGAGCGCCTCGTCGCGCTGGTCGCGCAGGTCGTTCGCCGGCGCGCCGCCGCCTTCGAATGCGGCGATCTGCTGGTTGAGCTTCGAGATCTGCGTGGTGAGCGTGTTGACCTGGCTGATCTGCGCCGCGACCTGGCTGGCGTTGTCCTTGCGCGCGGAGCTGAGGCTGCTCGTGAGCTCGTTCAGGCGGCCGGTGAGGCTCTGGGCGGCCTGCACCGCGCCGGTGCGCTGCACCAGGTCGTCGGGGCTCGAGGAGAGGCTCGAGAGCGAGGTGTAGAAGCCCTGCATCAGGTTGTTGAGGCCGTTGTCGCCCGGCTCGGCGAAGAGCGATTCGACCTGGCTCATGCCGGTCAGGCGCTGGTTCAACTGGCTGATCGAGCCCTGCTGCTGCACGAGGCGGCGCTGCACGAGCGAGTCGACCGTGCGCAGAATCTGCTGCGCGCTGACGCCGTTCCCGATCGCCAGGCCGCGGATCGTGATCGCCGGATCGGCCGAGATCAGCACGTGCTGGCGCGAGTAGCCCGGCGTGCTGGCGTTCGAGATGTTGTGGCCGACGTTGTCCAGCGCGGTCTGCGCGGTCAAGAGGGCCTTGAGGCCGATGTTCAGTCCTACGTTCGGCATGCTCAGGCCTCCGCGTCGACGAGCGACGCACGCGGATTGCGGGAATCGGGTTGGCCGGCCGAGAGGAGCGCGTTGACGAGCTCCTCCACGAAGCGGCGGTGGGCCGCGGCGAGCGCCGCGAAGCGCCGGTTGCGGCGCAGGAGATCGTGGGTCGAGAGGCGCAGTTCGTCGCGCAGGCGCACGAGGCCCGGCTGCTCGCCGCAGCGCTCGAGGATGCTCGTGAGCGAGAGCGCCGCGGGGTCGGCCTTCCAGTGCGCGGCCAGGACGACGAACAGGCGCTTGCGCTTCTCGATGCGCTCGCTCTGCGCCGCGAGCTCGGGCTCGAGCGCCTGCGTCGCCGCGGCCAGGCCGTCGGGGTCGTTGGCGCACAGCGTTTGCTCCTGCCGCTCGATGATCGCGAGCATGCGGCGCTGACCGGCGAGTTCTTCCTGGGCATAGGCCTGGAGCGAGTTGAGCAGGCTCTGGACGGGAATCACGGTTGCACCTTGCCTTCCTTCTTCGCGAGCGACTGCTCGATCGAGTCGGCCAGATGCAGGTCGCCATGCTTGGAGAGCGCCTCGCCGAGGAACTGGTCGAACCAGCCGCCGTAGACCTCGCCGCTCGTGCCCTCGCCGAGGAATCCGCCGGACTGCGTGCTGCGCATCTCCTTCACGAGCAGCGTCGCGAAGAGACCCTCGAGCTTGTGCGCCGCGGCGCTCTGCTTCTCCGGGTCTCCATGCGAGGCCTGGACGATCCCGCTCGTGGGATCGGTCGAGGCGAGTGCGCGCGCGGCGAGCAGTGCGCTCGGGTCCTGGGGCTGGATACGCATCTCACATCCTCCGGATCTCGGCGGCGAGCATGCCGCCCTGGGCCATGGCCTGCAGGATGCTGATCAGGTCGCGCGGCGTCGCGCCGAGCACGTTGAGCACGTCCACGACCTGCTGCAGCGTGGCCGCCTGCGGGATCACGACCAGCGCCTTGTTCTCCTCGTGCGCCCGCAGATCCGTGCGCGGCGTGGTGGTCGTCGTGCCGTTCGAGAGCGGGCCGGGCTGGCTGGTCTGCGCCGACTCGGCAATCGTGACCGTCAGGCCGCCCTGCGCGATCGCGCCGGCGCGCAGGCGCACGTCGCCGCCCATCACGATCACGCCCGTGCGCTCGTTGACGATCACGCGCGCCACGGACTCCGACTCGACCTCGCGGTGCATGACCTTGTTCAGGAAGGCGACGTGCTCCGATTCCGGCAGGCCCTCGGGCACGCGCAGCTTGACTGTCTTGCCGTCCGGCAGCGCCTCGGCGCAGGTCGGGAAGAGCGCGTTGACCGACTGCACGATGCGCACGACGTTCGTGAGCGAGTCCTGGCCGCTGCGCATGTCGAGGTAGATCCAGCCGTGCTCGCTGGCGAGCGAGGTCGGGACCTCGCGCTCGACCTTGCCGCCCTCGGGCAGCGTGCCGACCGTGGTGTGGTTCTTCTTGGCGCTCGCGCCCTGGCCCTCGACGTTGAAGCCGCCGACGGTGACCGGGCCGGAAGCGGTGGCGTAGACCGTGCGTCCGGTGACGTCGGCGAGCTCGCTGAAGACCAGCGTGCCGCCCTGCAGGCTGCTGCAGTCGCCGATGGTCGAGACGGTCACGTCGACGCGCTGGCCGGGCTTGACGCCGGCGGGCAGGATCGCCTCGACCTGCACGATCGCGATGTTCTTCGTCGCCAGCGACTGCTGGTCGATCTTGATGTTGCGCGTCAAGAGCAGGTTCGCGAGCAGCTGCTTGGCCGCGTTGATCGAGTCGCCCGTGCCGGCGAGGCCCGTCACGAGGCCGATGCCGAAGACGACGTTGTCTTCCTGGCCGCGCACGCTGACGAGGCTCGCGACGGGCGTCGTCATGACGCCCGTGTGGCCGGTGCCGGAGACGGGCGAGATGCGCTCGCCGGTCGTGATCACGGAGCTCGACTCCTTGTGCGGCTGTTCGGGAGCCTGCACGCCGCCGCCGACCCAGACGCGCGCATCGGCCGGGGCGGGCGCGGGCGCGGGATCGGGCAGGGGCTGCGGGGTCTGCGGCGGGACCGGGTTCTGCAGCAGCACGGAGAGCAGGATGTTCAGCATGGCTTGCTCCGGGATCAGAAGGGCCAGACCCAGGCGATCGCGCTGTGGATCAGCGCGCCGATGCCCGTGCGGTTGGTGCTCTCGGTCAGCGGGCCGTTGCCGACGTAGCTGACCTTGGCGTTGGCCACGAGCTCGGAGGAAATGCTGTTGTCGGCCGAGATGTCGTAGCGGCGCATGATCCCGGAGAACTCGATCAGCTTGGTCTCCTTGTCGATGCGGATCTCGCGCCGGCCGTTGACCACCAGGTTGCCGTTGGGGAGCACGTCGATGACCACGGCGGTGACGCGCGCGGTGAAGGTGCCCTTTTTCTTGTAGTTGGCCGTGCCCTTGAGGCCGTCGTCCGAGCTCGCGTC
>Ga0302299_10001002_pt1 | contig 16636 bp, 14 predicted proteins | sample III_Fen_N3_4_FD_198795 | JGI IMG/M metagenome (GOLD analysis project Ga0302299, IMG submission 198795) | Peat permafrost microbial communities from Stordalen Mire near Abisko, Sweden - III_Fen_N3_4 | ecosystem: Environmental > Terrestrial > Soil > Wetlands > Permafrost | place: Sweden: Abisko... | reverse complement strand
CCGTGTCGGCGAGGAACGGCTGTGCCAGGAGCACGCGGGTGGTCGGTCCTACCGGCGGCAGCGACGAGACATTGCGCGGCGGGAAGAACCGCAGCGACTCGACGCCCGCTTCCTTGAGCAGCCGGCCCAGCTGATCCTCAACGATGTCCGGCAGCGTGCCCACGATGAGCAGCTCTTCATCCGCATGCTCGCCGGAGGCCGGCATTTCGGGCACAAGGGAGGCGAGGCAGGCGTCCTCACCCTGCGTGAACGTCGTCTCGATGCCGCTGCCGGAGAAATTCAGCACCCGAACTCCCGGCGCGAACGTCCGGGAGAGGCGCTGGGCTGCCCGGGCCAGGTCGAGCTTGATCACCTCGGAGGGGCAGGAACCAACAAGGAAAAGCGTGCGGATGTCGGGACGCCGCTCGAGCAGCGTGCGGACCACGCGATCGAGTTCCTCGTTGGCATCCGCGAGGCCGGCGAGATCCTTGTCCTCGATAATGGCGGTGGCGAAGCGGGGCTCGGCGAAGATCATGACGCCCGCCGCCGACTGGATCAGGTGGGCACAGGTGCGGGAGCCCACCACCAGAAAGAAGGCGTCGGGCATCTTCCGGTGCAGCCAGACGATCCCGGTGAGGCCGCAGAACACCTCGCGCTGGCCCCGTTCCCGGAGGACCGGCAGCTCGCCCGGAAGGGAGGCTGGCGGCGCCGAGCAGGGAGATGGAAGGACGGCCGTCATGCCGGTACCGCCGTCGGACGCTCGAGGCGGGCACGACGGAGCTTATAGATGAACTGCGCGGCGTTGATTGCGTAGCTCGCGTAGGCCGCGAGGGCCAGCAACATCAGGGCGTTGGGTGCCCATGTGCCGGCGGCAAGTGCTGCGAGATAGGCGGTGTGCAGCGCCAGCACGAGCATGCTGAACACGTCTTCCCAGAAGAACGACGGGGCAAAGAGGTAGCGGCCGAACACCGCCTTCTCCCATACCGAGCCGGTGATCATGATGGTGTACAGAGTCAGCGTCTTGATGACGACCGAGATCGCCGCCGCCCGGTACCCCTCACCAGTGCGCAGGTAGTTCAGTACCAGGCCCAGGCTCACCAGGAAGACAAGGAACTGGACCGGCGCCAGGATGCCCTGGACCATCGTCCACCTCGTGTGATCCCGGCGCCAGCGCTCCTGCGGCGAGTAAATAGGACGCGCGCCCCCCGAGTTGGAGGTCGTGGAAACCGGGATGGTCTGGTAGACGGGCTCGGCCAGTCCGGACATGGGGAGAATCCAGGAAAAAGGCACGTGCGCGGGGAACGGTCCCAACCTACGGCCCGGACCTGGAGGCGTCAAGCGCCCTTGACGTAAATAGTTTCTGACACCAAGTTGACGGTGTCTGATGTGGCTGCCGCTTGACACGCGCCCGTTTGATGCCCATTTCAGACGCTGCTCACGAAGGAGTTCGCCCCACACCGGATTTTCAGGAGGGCGTCCCGTGCCGGATCTCTTTTTCGGCGACAATTCCTCAATGACGGCCATGGTGGCGGCCAGCATTTCCCGCACTGCCAGGTCGCTGGCAAGGCGGGCGCCACCACCGCCGGCTGAACCGGCGCTGCCAGTGGATGTCTCGGAGGTGATTCCCGAGGATGTCCGGCGGTGGGCGTCGATGGCGGATCAGGAGGCGGAGCAGTGCGTGTGGCGGTTGCTGCAGCGGGGAATGACCGCAGAGGAGGTTTGCCTCGACGTGCTGACCTCGGCGGCCCGGCGGCTCGGGGCACTCTGGGTCGAGGACCGCTGCACCTTTGTCGATGTCACGCTCGCCGTCACCCGCTTCCAGAACATCACCCACCGCCTGGGGCCGCATTTCAGCAGCGTGGCCGAACCTGGCTGCCGGGGTAGGGCGTTGGTGGGGGCGGTTCCGGGCGAGCAGCACACCTTCGGCCTGAGTATGGTGGCGGAGTTCCTGAAGCGTGACGGCTGGGATGTTGTGCTGGCCGATGCGTCGCGCGACACCGCGGCGTTCGTTGCTCCGCTGGCTGATAGCTGGTTCGACGTGGTGGCGATTTCGGCGGCCAACGACCGGGCGGAAAAGGGACTGACCCGCCTCCTGTCGAGCATCCGGCGCCGGGGGCAGAATCACAAGGTGCGCGCTATCATCGGCGGACGGCTGGTGCAGGACCGGGATGGGCTGGTGCGGCGGGTCGGGGCCGATGGTTGGGCTGAAAATGCGAGGGCGGCGGTTGAGCTGGCCCGTTCGCTGGGGCAGGCAGAGCCACGCGAGCGAAGCCGTCGGGAGAAGGTGCGGCTACACGGCACTTCTTGACGGCATGTAAACATACTAATATGAGTAGGTTAGCTAAGCCGTTCACCGTTCGGGCTGACACCGTTAATGAGGTACCAAACGAGTCAATGTCGTCGATCCTCACCGCAGCTTCGGATATTGCCCTTGTGCTTGATCGTGCCGGAGTCATCCGGGACATCACGCTGGGGCAGTCCGATCAGCCGCTCGTAGAATCGAAGGCGTGGCTCGGTCAAGGCTGGATCGATACCGTCACCATCGAGTCGCGCGCCAAGATTACTGACATGCTCGCGGAAGCGGTTTCGCAGGGTGTTTCGCGCCGTCGCCAGGTGAACCACGTTTCGGCGAATGGTGCCGACATCCCGATCGTCTACACCGCGGTGCGGATGGACGAGGCGCCCGGCAAGGTGGTGGCGATCGGCCGCGACCTGCGAGCCGTCTCCGCCCTGCAGCAAAGCCTGGTGGAGGCACAGCAGTCGCTCGAACGGGACTACTGGCGCATGCGTCATATCGAGACGCGCTACCGCCTGCTGTTCCAGGTGTCGACGGAAGCGGTGCTCATGATCGACGCGGGCACCCAGAAGGTGATCGAGGCCAATCCGGCGGCGGCGCAACTGTTCGACCAGCCAGTCAAGCGGCTGGTTGGGCGGACGTTCCCGTTCGATATCGAATCGGCCAACGAACCGGCGGTGGCGGAGCAGCTCGCGACGGTGCGCTCGCATGGACGGGCGGATGACCTGGTCGTGCGGCTGCCCAACTCCGGCCGCAGCGTCACCTTGTCTCTGGCGCTCGTGCGGCAGGACACCTCCACGTTGTTCCTGGTGCGGTTGCTGCCTGTGGTCGATCAGTCAGGTCCTGATGCTGGTCCCGCGTCGGCAGGTGCCGCCTTCAAGCTGCTCGAGTCGCTGCCCGATGGTTTCGTCATTGGCGATGCCGACGGCCGCATTCTCATGGCCAATCGCGCCTTCCTCGACATGGTCGAGCTGCCCACGCTCGAGCAGGCGCGTGGCCGGCTGCTGAGTCAGTGGGTGGGACGCCCCGGTGCCGACCTTGGGCGCCTGCTCGCCACGCTGCGCGAGCACGGCGTGGTGCGCCTCTTCGGCACCGCCCTTCGTGGCGAACTGGGCTCCTCGAGCGAGGTCGAGATCTCCAGTGTCGCCCTGTCCGAAGCCGCCGACATGCAGGTGGGATTCCTGATTCGCGATGTCGGCCGCCGCCTCCTGCCGAGCCCGCGCGGTGCGCGCGACCTGAGCCAGGCGGTGGAACAGCTGACCTCGCTCGTGGGACGGGTGTCGCTCAAGAACCTGGTGCGCGATACGACCGACCTTGTTGAGCGGCACTTCATCGAGGCGGCGCTCGAGACCACCGATGACAACCGGACGTCGGCCGCCGAGGTGCTCGGGGTCAGCCGCCAGAGCCTGTACATGAAGCTGAAGCGCTACGGACTGGGTGCCGACGCGGATGCGTCGAGCCAGGACGGCGCGAACCACAAGGGCCGGAAGAGCACGCCGAAGAACTGAGCCCGCGGCCGTTCGGTCGCGGGCTATTGCGTATCCCATAGTGTAAAGCCTTCATGACAGTAGCTGACGTACTAACCGTCACACAGTCAAGGCACAGCATCAGGACTCCCGCGCCGCGTACGGTGCTGGAGCTTTTCAAGCCTGTCACCTGGTTCCCGCCGATGTGGGCGTTTGCCTGCGGCGTGGTCTCGTCGGGCGTGCCGTTGGCGTCGCACTGGCGCCTGCTGGCGCTCGGTGTGTTGCTCACCGGGCCGTTGGTGTGTGGCACCAGCCAGGCCGTCAACGACTGGTTCGACCGGCACGTGGACGCGATCAACGAGCCGGGCCGTCCGATTCCGTCGGGGCGGATGCCGGGCACGTGGGGACTGACGCTCGCGCTCGCGGGCACGCTCATTTCGATGATTGTCGGGCTTCAGCTCGGGCGCGCCGCAGCCGGTGCCACGGCGCTGGGGCTCGTCCTGGCGTGGATCTACAGCGCGCCGCCGCTTCGGCTCAAGAACAACGGCTGGTGGGGCAATGCCGCGGTCGGCTTCAGCTATGAGGGGCTGGCGTGGGTGACGGGAGCTGCCCTGATGCTGAACGGCGCCGTGCCGCGTCCCGCGATTCTTGCCGCCGCGGTGCTTTACAGCATCGGGGCACACGGAATCATGACGCTCAACGACTTCAAGTCGATCGAGGGCGACCGGCGCATGGGCATCGGCTCTCTTCCCGCGCGGCTCGGGCCGGAGCTGGCCGCCAAGGTGGCGTGCGTGGTGATGCTGCTGCCGCAGGTCGTCGTCGTCGCGATGCTGGCGCTGAATGCGCATCCGGTGGCCGCACTCCTTGTTGGCGGCGTGACGCTGGCGCAGGTGCCGCTGATGCGACGCCTGCTGCAGCGTCCACGCGAGTTGGCCCCGTGGTACAACCAGACCGGGATCTCGCTCTATGTGTCCGGCATGATGGTGACCGCCGTGGCGCTGGGGTCCGTTTCGTGAGCCAGCTCTCATGGGCCGGCGTGGCGCGACTTGGCCTGGTGCAGGCCTCGATCGGCGCTGTGGTCGTGCTCATGACGTCAACGCTCAATCGGGTCATGGTCGTCGAGCTCGGACTGGCTGCCGCGATTCCCGGTGCACTGGTGGCGCTGCACTTTGCCGTGCAGATGTTCTTCCGTCCGCGCCTCGGGTTCTGGTCGGACGCGGGGGGCCGCCGGACACCGGTGATCCGGATGGGCATGGCGCTGCTGGGCTTCGGCGGGGCCGACGCGGTGGCGGCAATCGCGCTGGTGCCGACGCATCGTACGCTGGGACTGGTGGCGGCCGCCGCCGCGTTCGTGATCATCGGCCTGGGCGTGAGTGCCGCTGGGACGCCGCTGCTGGCCCTGCTCGCCGACCGGGTAAGCGCCGAGCGTCGCGGGCGGGCGGCGGCGATCGTCTGGCTGATGATGATCGCCGGGTTCGTGGTCACCACGCTCGTGGTCGGTCGGCTCATCGATCCGTTCTCGTTCAGCCGCCTCATGTTGGTGGCCATCGGCGTGTCGCTGGTGGCGTTCACCGTGGCATGGGTGGCACTCGCCGGGCTCGAGGGCGCAGGACGGGCACCGATGCTGATGCCATCGTCGGATTCGTCGTCGTTCCGTTACGCCCTCTCGAATGCGTGGCGGGATCCCGCCACCCGCCGATTTGCCATCTTCGTGTTCGTGGCGATGCTGGCGTACAGTGCGCAGGACCTGGTGCTCGAGCCGTTCGCGGGCAGCGTGTTCCAGTTGACGCCTGGCGAGTCGACCCGGATCGCGAGCGTCCACCAGGGCGGGATGCTCGTCGGCATGCTCCTCACCGCGGTGCTCTCGGCGCGCTGGGGCAGCCTGCCGCGCTGGGCCGCCTTCGGGTGCGCGGCATCGGCGCTGGCCTTCGTGGCGCTCGCCGTCTCTCCGCTGGTCGGCACCGTCGGGGCGCTTCGCGGGAGCGTGCTGGCACTGGGCCTCGCCAACGGAACGTTCGCCATCGGTGCGATCGGCAGCATGATGGTGCGGGCACGCGGGGGCCAGGCCGGCCTGCGCATGGGTGTCTTCGGTGCGGCGCAGGCAATCGCGTACGCGATCGGGTCGTTCATCGGCGCGGCCGGCAGCGATATCGGTCGCACAATCTCCGGGTCCGACGCGCGTGGCTACATGGCGGTGTTCGCGGCGGAAGCGGTGCTGTTCCTCGTCGCGGCGGTGCTGGCCTGGGATTCCTCGACCCGGAAGCGCGAGTCGTTGGTCGACTCCCGCAACGGTGGTGATGCCCTCATGGCGTCGCTCGCATGACAGCGCTCATTCCGGTGCGCGGCCTGCCAACGCTCGATGCGACCCCGTTGCCGCAGCCGCGCCATCGTGATCTCTGCACCGACTGCGGCATCTCGCGCACCAGTGCGCCCGAGCGGTGTGGCCGCGCCTGCCAGTTCATCAACCCGCGCTACGCCGAGCTGGAGCTCCAGGCCCACGGCCGGGCGCGCGATGCGTCGCGCGGCGATGAGGCCCTCTTCGGCACCTACCTCGAGATGCGACGGGCGCGGCTGGCACGTCGGTCCGCGGGCGCGCAGTGGAGCGGCATCACCACCCGGATCGGCGAGCAGTTGCTCGCGACCGGGGCGGTGCAGGCGGTGCTCGCGACCGCGGCCGATCCCACCGACCGCTGGAAGCCGCGCCCGGTGCTCGTGCGGGACGCGGCCGGGATGGCGGAGTGCCGCGGCATGAAGATGGGATTCTCGCCGGTACTGGCCCTGCTCGACGAAGTGGCGCGCCTGGGGCTCACGCGCATTGCGGTGATCGGCATTCCCTGCCAGGTGCATGCGCTGCGTGCGCTCGAGAAGGAACTCGGGCTCGAGAAGCTGTACATCATCGGGACGCCGTGCAGCGACAACACCACCACCGAGAATTTCCATTCGTTCCTGCGCCGGCTCACCCCGGAGCCGGAGCACGTGACGTACTGCGAATTCCAGCCCGACTACAACGTGGAGCTCCGGTTTGACGACGGTCGCGTCACCCGGATCCCCTTCATCAAGCTGCCGATCGCCGACCTGCCGGCGGATTTCTTCCCGCTCACCTGCCGCGCCTGCTTCGACTACACCAACGCGCTGGCGGATGTGACGGTGGGCTACATGGCGGGGGCGGGCGACCAGTGGCTGATCGTGCGGAACGCGCGGGGCCGCGAGCTGGTGGCACTGCTGGAGGATGAGCTGGTCACGGCCGAGCTCGAGTCCGCCGGACAGCGTCGCGCCGCCGTGCGCGGTTTCCTGGGCAACCTGCAGCGCAGCGCCAATGGGCTGCCGCTCCGGCGCGCGCCTCGCTGGGCCCGTGGCATCATTGCCTGGGCGATGCCGACGTTCGGCCCGCGCGGGCTCGAGTTTGCGCGCAGCCGGGTGGAGATGAAGCAACTGGAAGGCATCGTGGCACTGCGAAAGCACCGCCCCCGGCGCATGCTCCGCATGGTGCCGGAGTTCGCCTGGGCCACCGCGGCCCGATACGGCCTGGTCGGGGGTGATGCATGAGCGAGGAACAGGTGGATGTCCTGGTGGTGGGCGGCGGCCCTGCGGGTTCGACGGCGGCATGGGACCTGGCCCGCAAGGGACACTCGGTGCTCCTGCTTGACCGCGACGGGCGGGTGAAGCCGTGCGGCGGGGCCGTGCCACCGCAGCTGATGACGGAATTCGACGTGCCGTCGGCGCTGCTGGTGAACCGGGTGGACTGCGCGCGGATGGTGTCACCGGTGGGGCGGGCGGTGGATATCCCGATCGAGAATGGCTACGTCGGCATGGTGGATCGGGAGGTATTCGACGAGTGGCTGCGGCAGCGTGCGGTGGCGGCGGGCGCCGAGCGTCGTACCGGCATCTTCACCGGGCTCGCGACCAACGCCGATGGTTCCGCGACCGTGACGTATCGCGACGGCAATTCGCGCTCCGATCGGACGGTGCAGGTGCGCGCCCGCATGGTGGTGGGCGCGGACGGCGCGCTGTCGGCGGTGGCGCGCACCACCATCCCCTGTTCCAGGGATGCGCGGTTCGTGTTCGCGTACCACGAGATCGTCGAGTCACCCACCTCCTGGAACACCGAGGAGGCGAGTCGCTGTGATGTCTACTACGATGGCGGTCTCTCGCCCGATTTCTACTCCTGGGTCTTTCCGCACGGCGCCACGACGAGCATCGGCACCGGCAGCATGATCAAGGGATTCGACATGCGCGGTGCGGTGACGCGGCTGCGCGAGCGCACCGGCCTGACGGGTGTGAGCACGATGCGCCGCGAGGGTGCGCCGATTCCGCTGGTGCCGCTCAAGCGCTGGGACAACGGGCGCAACGTGGTGCTGGCCGGCGATGCGTCCGGCGTCGTGGCCCCGGCCTCGGGCGAGGGGATCTACTACGCCATGGCGGGTGGCCGCGCCGCCGCCAGTGCCATCGACGCGGCGTTCGAGCAGAAGGATGCGCGCCAGCTCGCCAATGCGCGTCGTGCCTTCATGCGCCAGCACGGCCAGGTGTTCAGGGTACTCAGCATCATGCAACGCTACTGGTACAGCACTGACGGGCGCCGGGAGCGGTTCGTGGCCATCTGCCGCGACCGCGACGTGCAGCGCCTCACCTTCGAGGGGTACATGCACAAGCGCCTCGTGCGCGCGGAGCCACTGGTTCATCTCCGCATCTTCTTCAAGAACATCGGGCACCTGAGCGGGCTGGTGCCGGTCTGATGGGCGCCGCGACGCTTCCGTCCCGGGCGATGGTGCAGGACGCCTCCCTCAAGGCGTTCGCCGCGGCCCACCTGCCGGCCGTCGAGCAGGGACTCGCCGACGCCTGCGCGGGCCTCGCGGGGGCATCGCCCCGCATGCAGCACGCGGTACTCGACGCCGTCGATCCCAATGGCGGCGAGGCGCACCGCTGGCGCCCCCTGCTGGTACTGGCGGCGGCCGATGCCTGCGGCACGGCGCCGCACCACGCGCTCCACGCCGCGGTGGCGATCGAACTGACGCACACCGCGTCGCTCGTCCTCGACGACCTGCCCTGCATGGATGACGCGCCGCTGCGGCGTGGCCGGCCGGCGACGCACTGCCAGGTGGGAACCGCGCCAGCCATCCTCATCGCCGTGGGCCTGCTGGGGCGCGCGGTCGAGTTGCTCGGCCGTTCGCCGGGCAATGTGGCCCAGCTCTCGACTGAGTGGGGCGCAGCGGTTGGCCTGCCCGGCATGGCCGGCGGCCAGGCGATGGACCTGCGCGACCGCGCAGGCGAGGCACTCAGCGGCGATGCGCGGCGGCTCTACCGCCGGAAGACCACTGCACTCGCCGCATTCGCGGCGCGCGCAGGCGGCCTCGTGGCCGGCGCGCCCACCAGCCTGCTGGATGCACTCGGTCGCTTCGGTCACCACCTCGGCTGGGCCTACCAGCTGCGCGATGACGTCGCCGACATCGAGGAGGATGGCCGCCTGGTCGCGGTGGAGCAGACGGCGGCACGACGCGCCCGCCTGGTGGTGCGTGCGGAGCGCGCCCTCGGTACGGGTGGATGGAGCCGGCCCGCCAGCGCCGAGGCGCTCGCGGCTGCGGCATGGCGCATTGCTGGCGTGACGGCGGTAGGGCAGCGTGCGCAGTGATGCACCCGGACTCATGGTGGTTCCCGGTGCTCCTGGCACTGGGCTGGGGCATCGTGCTGGGCGTGCTGGGCGGGTGGCTGACCACGCTGGACGCCTGGTATCGGCAGCTGCGCTTCCCGTCGTGGAAGCCGCCCGACTGGGCGTTCGGGCCAGTCTGGACGACGATCTTTCTCTGTGCCGGCACCGCGTTCGTGCTGGCGTGGAAGGGCGCGGGCCAATCGGGAACGTCGCGCGGCACGCTCGTCCTCGTCTTCATCGTGAACGGCGTGTTCAACACGCTCTGGAGCTGGCTCTTCTTCCGGCGGCACCGGCCGGATCACGCGTATGTGGAGTCGTACGTCCTCTGGCTCTCGATCCTGGCCATGCTCATCGTCACCGGATCGATGTCCCCCTGGGGCTACCTGCTGATCGCGCCGTATCTCGTGTGGGTCACCATCGCAACGGCGCTCACGCGGGCCGTGGTGCGACTGAACGGTCCCTTCTCCGGGTGATTGCGTGCTGATATCCGTCGCACTCGACTTCCGGCAGGCCCCGGTCACGGTTCGGGAACGGTACTTCCTTTCCGACGCCAGGGTGGCCGCGCTCTATGGTGCGCCGCCCTCACCGCTCGTAAGGGAACTGGCGCTGCTCTCTACCTGTAACCGGCTCGAGCTCTATGCCTGGTCGGAGGCCCAGTCTCCGGCGGCGTTGGAAATGGCCTGGTGCGAGCTGGTGGATCGCTGGGCGGGGCAGGACGGCGACGAGCGTGATGGCCTTGCTGCCCTGGTGGTGCGTCGCCATGGCGACGAAGTCGCGTCCCACCTGCTGCGCGTGGCGTCAGGACTCGAGTCGCAGGTGCTGGGTGACTCGCAGATTCTCGGGCAGGTGCGGCAGGCATACCGGGATGCGTCGCGCGCGGGCATGGTGGGCACGGCGCTGCATCGCCTCTTCGGCGCGGCGTTGCACGCGGCCAAGCGGGTGAAGCATGAAACGGGTCTGGTGGGCGGGCGCCACTCGGTGGGCGCCGAGGCCGCGTCCCTGGCGGCACGGCGGCACGGACCGCTGGCAAAGCGCCGCTGCATCGTGGTCGGGTGCGGCAAGACGGGCGAACGGGCGGCGCGGCAACTGGTCAAGTTCGGCGTTGCCGATCTCGTGCTCATCAACCGCAGCCTGCCGCGTGCCGAGGTGCTCGCACGCGACCTGTGGGGCCGGGCGGCGACGTTCGATCGGCTGCATCGTGAACTGGCCCGGGCCGACATTGCGATCATTGCCACGAGTGCCGAGCAGCCGCCGGTGCGGGCCGCGTCGCTGCGATTCTGCCGTGACGATGCCGGCACCACCGGGCATCCGCTCATGCTGATCGACCTCTCGCTGCCCCGGAACGTGGAACCCGAGGTGGGCGGCTTGCCGGGCATCACGCTGCTCGACCTCGACGCGCTGCACCTGCCCATGGCGCAGGCGGAGGCGTTGCGGCAGGCGGCGGTGCCGCTCGCCGAGGCGATCGTGCAGGAGGAACTCGCGACCTACGCCGCATGGGTCCGTGCCGAAGTGGCGCGCGAGGCGCTCCGTCCGCTCCACCAGGCGCTGACGGCGGTATGCCGTCGCGAGTTGGGCTACGTGGGTGCCAAGAGCGGGGCCGACCTCGACCGGGCAGCGGAGCGGATCGTGGCCAAGCTGATGGCGCGACCGATGACGGTGCTGCGCGGCGCCACCGAGCGGGGCGAGTCGCTGGAGGCAGCGGCTCTCACGCTGCGTCACCTCTTCGGGGCGCACGGGCTGGCGATTCCCGCCGAAGCGGAATGAGCGTGCTGCGCATCGGTACGCGAGGGAGCGCCCTGGCGCTCTGGCAGACAAACCGGGTGTGCGAAGCACTCGCGCGACGGGGACGCGCCACGGAGATCATCGAGATCAGCACCACCGGCGATATCCACGCCGAGGCATCAATCGGGCAACTGGCCGATCCCGCGCTGTTTACCCGCCAGCTCGACGAGGCGATGCTGGCCTCGCGCATCGACCTCGCGGTGCATTCGCTGAAGGACCTGCCGACGCAATTGCCCGAGGGCATCCTGATCGCGGCGGTGAGTGCGCGCGAAGATGCGCGTGATGCACTCGTCACCCGCGGTGGAAAGTTCGCCGACATTCCAGAGGGCGGAACGATCGCCACCAGCAGCCTGCGCCGTCGCGCGCAGCTGCTCCGGGCGCGACCCGACCTGGTCATCACCGAGATCCGCGGCAACGTGGGTACCCGCCTGTCGAAGCTCGAGCAGAATGCCGGCTGGAGCGCCACGGTGCTGGCGGCGGCCGGGCTGATCCGGCTCGGGCTGGAGGAGCGCATCTCGGAGCGGCTCTCATACGACCTCATGCTTCCGGCGCCGGGACAGGCGGCGATGGCGGTGACGGCGCGGTTCGATGACATCAGCTCCATCGACGCGGTCCGGCGCGCGGTGCACGAGGAACGGAGCGCGCTCTGCGTGCAGGTCGAGCGGGCGATGCTGCATGAGCTCGAAGGAGGCTGCGAGGTGCCGGTGGCAGCGCTGGCGGTCTTCGAGGATGCGAAGGGATGGTCGATGCGGTGTCGCGCGCGGGTCGCATCCCTCGATGGGCGGCAGGTGGCGGAGGCCGACACGATCCGGCTGGTGCGAACCGGCGAGGATGCCGACACGTTCGGCCACGAGCTGGCCATGGAGCTGAGGGACAAGGGCGCGGGACGAATTCTCGACGAGCTCGGGCTCGCGGCGGGGCGGGGGCGTCCATGAGCAGCAGCCGGACGCGGGTGATCTTCACCGGTGCCGCGGGGGCGCTGACTGGACTCGGCGCGGCCGTGGAAGCCGAGGGCGCACAATTCACCGAGTGGCCGCTGCTCACTTTCGCCCGCGCCGGCGACCCGACGCTGCTCGAAGACGCGTTCGGCCGGCTCGACCGGTACGCGGCGGTGTGCATCACGTCGCCCCGCGCAGCCGAGGCCGTGGCGCGCGTCGTGGCGCAGCATGACATCGACCTGACGTTTGCGCCGGTCGTGTGGACCAGCCCTGCCTGCGAAGCCCTGCTTCGCCCGCTCTTTCCGCGCATCGAGGTGCCGCCGCGCGATCGTGGTGCCGGCAGCCTGGGCGTCGCGCTCGCGGACACGATGCTGGCGCATGACGCGCAATCACCGGTGCTGTTCCCCTGTGGCGACCTGCATCGGGAGGAACTGGTGACTCGCCTTCGCGCCGCCGGTCGCGTCGTCGAGGTGGTAGAGGCATATCGCACCATCCTGGCCGGGTCGAGCCACGCCGAGGCGGTGATGGCCGCTGCCGACGTCGTGGTGGTGACGAGCCCGGGCGTGGCGCGGCTGCTCGCAGCAGTGGAGCGCCGCGAACGTCCCGCCCTCGTGGCGATCGGGCCCACCACCGCGGACGAAGCGCATCACCATGGCTGGCGTCCTGACGCCGTGGCGGCAACGCCTGCAGTCCCGGCGGTGGCCGCGGCCATTCACTCCCTGCTGCCGAGCTATTCATGATCGCGGTCGAAAAGAACGAGCTGCTCCTGCGCGCATGCGCCGGCGAATCACTGGAGCGTCCGCCGGTATGGATGATGCGACAGGCGGGCCGCTACCTCCCGGAGTACCGCGCCGTGCGCGCGCGCAGCGATTTCCTCACCATGGTGCGCACGCCGGAACTCGCCGTGGAAGTGACACTTCAACCGGTGGACCTGGTGGGCGTTGATGCGGCGATCATCTTCAGCGACATCCTGGTCATCCCGGAAGCCATGGGTATGCCGCTCACGGTAGACGAGGGAGTGGGCCCGCGCTTCGGGAGCACCATCCGTTCGACCGCCGAGCTGGCGCAGTTACGTGATCCAATGGCCGATGGCGCGCTCGAGTACGTCACTGACGCGATCAGGCTGGCCCGTCGCGAGCTGGATGGGCGGGTTCCCCTGATCGGGTTTGCCGGCGCGCCGTGGACGCTGGCTTCCTACATGATCGAGGGACAGGGCACCAAGAGCTTCAGCGTGGCGAAGCGGGTGCTGGTGCAGGCGCCGGCCCTCGCGCACCAGTTGCTTGGCCGCCTCGCCGAGGCAGTGGGCCGGTTCCTCGTTGCCCAGGTCGAGGCCGGCGCCCAGGTGGTGCAGCTCTTCGATTCGTGGGCGGGTGCGCTCGGGCCCGAGGACTATCGCACCTTCGCGCTGCCGTATCTGGCGAAGGCGGTGGCGATTGCACGGACCGCCGGTGCGCCGGTGATCGTCTTCTCTCCTGGCGCAGGCTGGGCGTTGCCTGAGATCCTCGAGGCCACGCAGGCGGACGTTGTTGGGGTGGACTGGCACGTGGCGCCCGCTACGGCGCGCCGACAGCTCGGGCCCCAGCAGGCGCTCCAGGGCAACTTCGATCCCTGCTGGCTCTATGGCACGCCGGCGGAGATCCGCCAGCGGGCGCACGCGATGCTCGATGGCTTCGGGACGGGACCGCTCATCGCCAACCTCGGCCATGGCATCCTGCCCGACACGCCGGTGGCCAGTGCCCGCGCGTTCATCGATGCGGTGAAAGAATGGCGCAGCCGGTGACTGGGGTGCTCTCTGAGACCACGATGCGGGAACAGGCCACGGCCTGGGCGGCATCGGTGCACGACGCTGCCACGGCGTTCTTTACCGACGCCGATGAGGGCGGGGTTTTCGTCGAGGAGACCTGGGAACGACCCGGTGGCGGTGGCGGCGTGTCCCGCCGCCTCGATGAAGGAAGCACGTTTGAGCGCGCGGGAGTAAATCGATCAGCGGTGGAGGGGGCGCTCGACCGGGAGCTCGCCGTGCGCCTGGCACTGCCCCCCGAAGCAGCCGAGGGCTGTCGATTCTTCGGTACGGGCGTGAGCCTGGTGGTGCACCCGCGGAGCCCGCGCATCCCGACCGTGCACCTCAACGTGCGCTACTTCGAGCTCACCAACGCCGCCGGTGACATCATTGACGCATGGTTCGGTGGCGGAACCGACCTGACGCCCACGTACCCGACGCCAGACGATGCCCGGCATTTTCACAGGGTACTGGCCGAAACCTGTGCCCGCCACGATGCGGGGTACTACCCGAAGTTCAAGGGGTGGTGCGATCGGTATTTCCGGAACACCCACCGGAACAACGAGGCGCGTGGCGTGGGCGGGATCTTCTTTGACCACCTGCGCGTCACTGAACACGGCTTCGAGCCGCTGATGGCATTCGCCGGCGCGGTGGGCCGGGTGCTGCCCGAGGCCTATGGTCCCATAGTGGACCGCTGGCGCGGAGCTCCCTACGGCGAGCCTGAGCGGCGGCTTCAGCTGTTCCGGCGCGGCCGTTATGTTGAATTCAACCTTTTGCACGACCGGGGCACTACATTCGGGCTCCAGAGTGGAGCCCGGACCGAGAGCGTCCTGATGAGCCTCCCCCCACTGGCACGGTGGGACACCGATGCCGCGATGGAGTCCGATCCCCTGGCCCAGGCGCTCCGCGCCATGCTCGTCCCTCAAGATTGGCTTGCCCCGACCTGAACCTGCGTCATGTGTCTTGACATGACGGTGTCAACGCGGCATTACATACGAGCCTATGTCCGGTAACCACCCAAGCCCTGCCTTTGGCACGGCTGACCTTACCAACTGCGATCGGGAACTCATCCAGCTCCCCGGCTCTGTTCAGCCGCACGGGGTACTGCTGATTCTGCATCCCGAGCACCTGCGCGTCCTCCAGGCCTCCTCGAACGCCGAGGCGATCCTGGGGACGTGGGGAGCCTCGCCGCTGGGCAAGACCATCGATTCCCTCGACCCTGAGCTCGGGCTGTTGATCCGCCGCCTGCGGCACAGTGACGAGCTCGCGGGGATCGTGCCGGCCGTGGCCCGGGTCGAGACTGAGCATGGGGTCCGGACGCTGGAGGCGATGTTACACCGGCTTCCTCGTGAGGGTATCGCCGTGGAGCTCGAGCCGGTGGCACCCGACCCGGCAGGGCGCTCGGCGGCTGAGGTGGCGCGGCAGGTGTCTCAGCTGCTGACCGACGGGATCGCGGCCATCAGCGTGGCCCCGTCCCACACGGCGCTATACGGCGAGGTGGTGCGCGTCATGCGCGCCATCTGCGGCTACGATCGGGTGATGGTGTATAAGTTCGATCCCGAGGGGCATGGCGAGATCGTCGGCGAGGCCCGCCTCGACGACCTGGAGCCCTACCTCGGCCTGCACTATCCCGCGAGCGACATTCCCCATCAGGCACGCGAGCTCTACCTGCGCAACCGGGTGCGGGTGCTGGTCGACGTCTCGTACCAGCCGGCACAGCTCTTCCCCAGGCTTTCCCCGATTACCGGCTCGGAAGTGGACATGTCGATGTCCTCGCTCCGCAGCATGTCGCCACTGCACCTGCAGTATCTGTCGAACATGGGTGTGCGCGCCACGCTGGTGACGTCGCTCGCCATCGGCGACCGGCTCTGGGGCCTGATCGCCTGTCATCACTATGCGCCTCGCTGGCTGCCGTACGAGGTGCGCGCCGCCGCTGGGATCCTCTCCGAGATGGTGGCGGCACGCCTTGCCGCACTCGACAGCGTGGCCGCGACTGAGACCGAACACATCGTCCGCACCCTGGAAGACCAGGTGGTGGACTCGCTCGCCACCACCGGTGACTGGCGCAATGCGCTGTTCGCCTCGCCCCACCTGCTGCTGCAGACGGTGCGCGCGACCGGTGCCGCGCTGGTCCACGACGGGGCGCTGATCACCGCCGGTGAAGTACCGTCGTCGGACGGTATCCGCGCCGTCGTGCGCTGGCTGGAGGAGCAGCATCCGGGTGAGCCGGTGGTGCGGAGCGACGCGATGAGCCGCTCGGAGCCTGCGCTGCGTCAGCTGGCGGGGCCGGCGGCCGGGGTCATGGCGATTGCGCTGTCGGCCCGGTCGCGCGACTACCTGCTCTGGTTCCGCCCAGAGCAGCACCAGACGATCCGGTGGGCCGGCGACCCGCGGAAGCCGGTCGATCCCAATGACCCGAAGCAGCTCTCGCCGAGGCGCTCCTTTGCGGTGTGGACCGAGGTGACGCGCGGCTCGTGCCGACCTTGGACCGAGGCCGAGGAGGCCACTGCGCGGGCGATCCGCTCGTCGCTGGTGGACATGGTACAGCAGGTACAGGCGGTGCGCGTGCTGATTGCGCAGGAGCAGTTCTCGCGCATGATGCAGGTGGTGCAGCTTGCGTCCGAGCCCACCCTCATCATGAGTCGCGCGGGCCAGGTGGTGCTGGTGAACGAGGCCTTCCGGGCGCTGCTGGGCCCGATGCCCACCGACCTGACGTCGGCCGAGGACCTGTCGCGACTGCTGGGCGATGAC
>Ga0302299_10001001_pt1 | contig 16637 bp, 13 predicted proteins | sample III_Fen_N3_4_FD_198795 | JGI IMG/M metagenome (GOLD analysis project Ga0302299, IMG submission 198795) | Peat permafrost microbial communities from Stordalen Mire near Abisko, Sweden - III_Fen_N3_4 | ecosystem: Environmental > Terrestrial > Soil > Wetlands > Permafrost | place: Sweden: Abisko... | reverse complement strand
ACGGTGTCGGCCACCACGCCGGTGCCCGAGGGCGAGGTGCAGCTGCGCATGGAGCTGGCCCCCACCGGTCCGCCCGACTTCCTGGCAGGCAAGGGCTCCCCGGCCGAGGTGCGCCTGTTCGCCGACGGCGAGGTCATCGGCTTCGGCGAGCTGCCCTACACCGTGCCCAACGTCTTCGCGACGGTGGGCATGAGCTGCGGCTACGCCGCGTTCGACTCCGTCGATCCCTCGGCCTACCTCGCCCCGTTCGCCTTCACCGGCGAGGTCCACAAGGTCGTGCTCGACGTCACCGGTGAGCTCACCGTCCACCCGGGCGCCGAGATCACCCGCCTCATGACCCAGCAGTAACCGCCCGCCCCTCCCAACCTCGCGTTTTGGGGGTTCAGGTGATGGTGATCGTTCCGGTCGCAGTCGCGGCGACGGGGTTGATGACGATGGGCCCGGAGGGGGTCGAGATGGTGAGGGTGAAGGTGCGGGTGGAGCCTGCAGCTGCGGCGCCGTTGACGTTGACCCAGATCTGCTTGGTCGTCGCCCCCGCACCGATCAGCAACGTGCCCGTCGTCGTCGTGTAGTCGACCCCCGCGACACCGGTGCCGTTCGCCGTGCTGTAGGTCACCGAGGTCAACTGGTCCGAGGCGTTGACGAACGTGAGGTTGAACTTCATCGTCTTGTTCGTGGACCCGTGGGTCACGCTCAGCGACTGGTTCGCGATCGACGCGACCACCGACGGGTTGTCATCGATGATGTTGCCGAACCCCAGGCCCGGACCGATCCCACCCAACGTCGCGTGCGACACGTTGCTCACCAGCAACAGGAACACCTTCTGCGTCGAGGCCACCGCGGTGGCCGGGACCTGCACCGACACCACCTTCGATGTCTCCCCCGGAGCGAACGTCACGGTGCCCGACGCCGCCGAGTAGTCCGCGGGTGCGTGGGAGAACCAGTCCGCGGTGGTCCAGTCCGCCGACACCGTCAACCCGGATGCCTTCGGCGTGCCGAACTGGTTCGCCAACCCCACGGGGATGTCCACCTGCACCGTGCCCGACACCGCCGAGCGGTGCACCGTCCCCGCCGTCGGGATCAACAACGGCGCCGCACTCGTGTCGTGCACCGTCCCCAACGCCGCGTTCGTTCCGAGGATCGCGCCCGGCGACAACCCCGACAGGTTCAACGAGAACCACTGATCCGGTTCCTGCAGACCATCCGACTTCGTCGTCACCGTGACCGTCTTCGAGGTCTGGCCCGGGCTGAACGTCAGGACCGTCGAGGGCTTCGCCGTGTAGCGACCCGGCGCGACCGCCGTCCCGTCCGCTGTCGCGTACGACACCGACAGCGACGACGCGTTCGCCACCGACAACGACACCGTGAACGTGCACCCCGACCCCTCGTTCGCGGTGCACCCCGACACATCCATCACCGGCAGAGCCGGCGCCGGACCCACCACGGCGAGCACCGTGGCGCCGTCGGTCGAGATCTGCGACAGCGAGTGTCCCGCGAGCACGCTGCTCATGTCGACCGACACGGGGACTGGGGAAGAGTCCACCAACCCGTTGCCCAGCGCATTTCCCCAGCAGTAGGCGCGCCCGACCGTGTCGAGGACGCACGCGTCGCCCCGCTCGTCGATCGACGTGAGGGTCTTGCCCGCCAACACGCCGCTGGTGTCGACCGCGACGGGCACGTCGCTGCCCGTCGAGCCGTTCCCATTCTCCCCGGGACCCCAGCAGTAGGCCTTCCCAGCCGTGTCGAGCACACACGTGCCCCACCTGCCGGAGATCGCGTTCAGGGTCTTGCCCGCCAGCACGCCGGACGTGTCCACCGCGACCGGCACCAGGCTCCCGCCGCCCGGACCGTTGCCGAGCTCGTTGGTCCCGGTCTCGAACGCCCCCCAGCAGTAGGCGTGACCGACGGTGTCGAGGGCACAGGTATGGTTGGTTCCGGTGCTGATCTTGGTGAGCGTCTTCCCGCTCAGCACTCCCGACATGTCGACCGGCGTCGGCGTCGGATTCGCAAAGTGCTGCAGACCGTTGCCCATCTGACCCGACAGGCCATCCCCCCAGCAGTAGGCGACGCCAGCCGCCACGCCGCACGCGGTGACCATGTCCATGGCGATCGTCGAGAAGGAGCCGCCGGGGATGCCGCCCATGGCGACGGCCACAGGCGTCTGGCTGCCCGCCGTTCCGTCGCCCAGCAGACCCACCCCGTCCGACGAGCCCCAGCAGTACGCCTGCCCCAGGTTGTCGAGCGCGCAGCTGGTGTCGTACCCCGTGACGATCTGGGTCAGGCTCCGCCCTGCGGGGATGGCGCCGGCGACGACCGGCGCGGGGGCCGCCGAGTCCTCCTCACCCGCCCCGCCGTTGCCGAGCGCGCCATTGACGTCGAGCCCCCAGCAGTACGCCGCGCCGGTGTCGTCGAGCGCGCACGCGTGATGCTGGTTGACGCTCACCTGGGTCACCACCTTGCCGGAGAGCGCACCCAAGGGCGCAGCCACCGGGCTCACGGCCGCGGTGTCGCCGGTACCCCCGAGGAGGGTGTCGAGACCCCAGCCGACCAGCTGGCCCGACGTCGCGCCCGTGGCGGCGGCGGGTCGGGCCGCGGAGACCAGCGCGGCGGACACGGCCACGAGGCCGAGCACGGCCACGATGGCGGCCAGGCGGCCGCCTGAACGGCGTGACCGTCGGTCGTCCTTCGTGCTGGACACGGCTGCGAACCCCTGCATGGCGCTTCCCTCCCCGCCGGTCCAGGGACAGGATCGGCATTCTGGGCGGGATCCTGCACGCGAGCGGTAGAACACCGGTAAAAGCCCAGCTCGCAGGCCCCGCACAGGGGCTCCGACTACTGCGTTCTGGGTGCGTTTGGCGGGGCCCTGGCCCCGCCAAACGCACCCAAAACACGGGAAGGCGGGTCGGGGGCCGGTCGGGTCAGGTGAAGACGACGGGGAGCTTGCGGGGGCCGCGCACCTGGCCACCGGCCCAGGTCACCTCGGCGCCCTCCTCCACGTGGAACTCGGGGATGCGGGCCAGCCAGGCCTCGAGCGCGACGCGCAGCTCCATCCGGGCCAGGTTGGAACCGGCGCAGCGGTGGATGCCCACGCCGAACGCCAGGTGGCGGTTCACCTCGCGGTCGAGGAGCACCTCGTCGGGGCGGTCGAACGCGGCCGGGTCCCGGTTGGCGGCGGGGAAGCTCATCAGCACCCGGTCGCCCGCCTTCATCGGGCAGCCCTCGACCTCGACGTCGTCGGCGACGATGCGGGCCATGGTGACCGGTGAGTAGGCCCGCAGCAGCTCCTCGACGGCCGTGAGCATCAGGCCGGGCTCGGCCACGAGGCGCCGCCGGTCGTCGTCGTGCGTGGCCAGGTGCCACAGCGCGGAGCCGATGCCCGACCACGTGGTGTCGACCCCGGCGATGAGCGTGAGCGCCGCCATGCCCAGCACGTGGATGTCGGGGATCGGCGCCCCCTCGACCTCGGTGTGGAGCAGCGCGCTGATGAGGTCGTCGCCCGGCTCGCCCCGACGCTCCTCCATCTGCTCCATGAGGTACACGGCGATGGCGTCGCGCCCTGCGTTGCGGCGCTCCTCGTCGTGCGCGAACTCGAGGACGTCGCGTACCCAGCCCGTGAAGGTGTCGGCCATGTCGCCGGGGACGCCGAGCGTGAGCGCGATCACCCGGGCGGGGATCTGCTGCGCGTACTCCCCGGCGGCGTCGGCCCGACCGCGGTCGATGAAGCCGTCGATCAGGCTGTTGCACAGGTCGCGGGTGATGGGCTCGTACTCGGCGACGCGCTTGTGCGAGAACCACGGCAGCAGCAGCCGTCGCGTCCAGGTGTGCACCGGTGGGTCGCAGTCGATCGGTGGCACCGGCACGGCGAAGCCCCCGGGCCCGAGGTCGTCCTCCGGCGGGGGCACCACGCTCACGTTGCGGGAGCTGAAGTGCTCGACGTCGTGCGCGATCGCGGCCACGTCCGCGTAGCGCGTCGGCAGCCACGAGCCGCCCCAGCGCTCGGTGTGCGCGATCGGGCACGTCGCCCGCAGCTCGTCCCAGATCGGGAAGGGCTGCTCGACGTAGCCGGCGTCGAAGACGTCGTAGTCGGTGGACCAGTCGGACACGGGTGGGTTTGGCATGGCACGTCCCCTCGACAGCCTCCGCCCTTCCTACTCCTCCCGGCCCCGCCCTGCTCGCAGAACCGCCCTCCTAGGCGACGGCGGCGTCCCAGACCTCGTGCCAGTGGCGGATGAGCGCTTCACCGGTGCCCGCCACCAACGTCGGCGAGCCCCCGTCGTAGCCCTTCTGGCACAGCTCGGCGCCCGGGAAGTCCTCGGCCAGGACCACGTCGACCGAGGCCTGGAAGGTGAACTTCGACATCTCGATCTGCGCCGCGTCGATGGGCTTGTGGGTGGCCTCGATGAACTGGACGACGGACTCGTTGGGCCGCTCCCCCGGCGAGATGCGGATCATCGAGCCGCCCTGCTCGTGCTCGATCAGCACCGTCGACGGGAACACCGTGTGCACGATGACGAGCGGGATGCGTTCGGGCCAGTCGTCGTCGGGGAGGTCGGCGAGCTGCTCGAAGCCGATGATCGGCAGGCAGAAGCGGCTGTGGCGGCCGTAGGTGTCGATCGAGCCGTTGTTGAAGACCACCCCGGCGATGGTGTCGCGGTGCAGTGCGGGCACGTGGTAGCCCTCGACGTTGACGTCGACGATGAGCTTCCAGTTGGCCCGCGGCCGGATGTCGACCGGGTCGACGCCCTCGATGGTGCGGTAGCGGTCGTAGTGGAAGCCGCCGAGCGGCTCCTCGAGCTCGTCGAGGTAGCCCTCGACCTCGACGTCGGGCTCGAGGCCCACCACGATGAGGCCGGCCGAGATCGTGACCGGGAGCGGACGCAGGCCGAGGCCCGCCACGTCGCAGCCGGCGAACTGGTCGCGCGACGGGATGCCCACCAGCTGGCCGCCGTTGTCGTAGCTCCAGCCGTGGTACCCGCACGTGAAGCGGCGCGCCGAGCCACAGCCCACCCCGACGGGCATGCCCCGGTGGCTGCACGCGTTCAGGAACGCCCGCAGCTCGCCGTCGGGGTCGCGGGTGACGAGCACGGGCACGCCGGCCACGTCGCGGGCTACGAAATCGCCGGGAGCGGCCACCTCGCCGGCCCAGCCCATCACCTGGGGGGTGCGTCGGAACAGCAGCTGCCGCTCCTTCGCGAAGCGCTCCGGGTCGGTGAAGCACGACCCGTCGGCGACCATCGGCGCGTCGGCCAGGTCGAGCGTGCCGGCCGCCAGGTGGTCGAGCAGGCGGTGTCCGACCTTCAGCACCTCTTCGCGTCGCACGGTGGAACCCCCTTCGCGTCGCCGGCGGCCCCAGGCGACGCAGGTGCGTCGGCCCACGCCGGCTGACCGACGTCAAGGTACTGCGCGGCGCGGGTCGATCGCCGCTCGCGTCCGGGCGGGTGCCTAGCATCCGGCCACCACCCCTTCGGACCGGAGCCCGTGCCCATGCTCAGCCAAGCCATCGGCGGCCTGCTGCCCCTCGCGATCGGCGTGGCCCTCAGCCCCATCCCGATCATCGCCGTCATCCTCATGCTCGGCACCCCCAAGGCGCGCTCCAACGGTCCGGCGTTCGCCGTCGGCTGGGTTGTGGGGCTCGTCATCGTGAACGTGATCGTGCTGGTCGTGGCCGGGGGCTCCTCGACGGCGGGCAGCACCTCCTCGACCACGCAGGACTGGTTCAGGATCGTCTTCGGCGTGCTCTTCCTGGCGCTCGCGGGCAGGCAGTGGCGCGGGCGCCCGAAGCCCGGCGAGGAGCCGACGATGCCGGGGTGGATGACCACCATCGACTCGTTCACCGCCGGCAAGTCGTTCGGGTTCGGCATCCTCCTGTCGGGCGTGAACCCCAAGAACCTGGCCCTCACCCTGGCGGCCGCCTCGTCGATCGCGCAGGCCGGCCTCAGCGGGTCGCAGACGGCCATCGCGGTGCTGGTGTTCGTGGTGATCGGCTCGCTCACGGTGGCCGGCCCGGTCGTCTACTACCTCGTGGCCACGGCGACCGCCGCCAAGCCGCTGACCTCGATCAAGCAGTTCATGTCCGACCACAACGCCGTGATCATGATGGTGCTGCTGCTGGTGCTCGGCGCCAAGCTGATCGGCGACGGCATGGCCGGGTTGGGCTGACCCGGCGGGGGGCTACGCCCCGGGGCCCCGCTCGATGAACGCGGCGACCTCGGCGGCCGGCTCCCCCGGCAGGAACGACCACATGGCCCACGTGGCCCCGCGCCGCTCCATGTCGGCGATGTCGACGCCGGGGAACTCCAGCACGGCCACGTCGAAGTCGTCGAGCGAGCCCCGTTCGGCGACGACCACGTCGAGCACGCGTGACAGCCCGTCGCCGTCGATCTCGATGGGGAAGACGCCGTCGTAGCGGGCCGCGCGGCGCACCGGGCGCGTGGCTGCGCCACGGGTCGCGAACCACATGGGGACCCGCGGCTGTTGCACCGGACGTGGCAGGAAGCGCGCCGCCTCGACCGTGAAGTACCTGCCGTGGTGCGACACCTCCTCGCCGGTCATCAGCGCGTCGAGGAGACCGGCACCTTCGTCGAGCAGGTCGCCACGCGCCCGCTCGTCGGTGAGCTCGCCGAACTTCGACAGCTCGCCGCCGCTGTCGACGCCGAGTCCCAGGCCCAGGGTGAGGCGGCCGCTCGACAGGAGGTCGAGGGAGACCACCTCGCGGGCCACCTTCTGCACCCGCCGCCGCACGAGAGGCGTGACCATGGGGCCGAGGCGCAGGGTGCTCGTGGCGGCGGCGACCGCGGCGAGCGTGACCCACACGTCGGCGATCTCGTCGACCTCGTCGGGCGGCCGCAGGACGTGGTCCCACAGGAAGAAGCCGTCCCAGCCGCTCTGCTCGGCGGCAGCAGCGAGGTCGCGCACCACGCGCGGGTCGGCCAGCTCCGCGAACGGTGGCAGGTACAGCGCGTGCTTCACGCGCCGGACCCCCTGCCGACGGGCGCGACCCACGGTCCGCGTGCCCGGGCAGGCACGCGGACCGCGCAGGGTGCGATGGTGCTCAGGCTCCGGCTTCCTTGGCGTCGGCCTCGAGCGCCTTGGTGTCGGCCTTCATCTCCTTCTCCTCGATCTTGTCGGCCTTCTTCATGGCCGCCTGGATCTTGGCGCCGGTGTCGGCGACACCGACCACCACCAGACCGGCCTGCCCCTTGTCGAGGTGCTCGCCGAGGTCCTTCAGGTCGCTGCGGCTCATGCCTGCGGCCGCGTGGCCCGCGGCTGCCCCGAGGAGCGCTCCCCCACCCGTGGTGGCCGCGAGCAGACCGCCACCGATCGCCGCAGCCGGGAACAGCACGATGACGAGGCCCGTCGCCAGGCCCACGCCGCCACCGAGCACGCCACCGACGCGGGTGGGCGTCTCGTGCTTCTTGGTGATCTTGACCTTGCCCTTGGCGTTGCGCGCGATCACCGCGGCGTCATAGGCGTCGATGACGCCCAGCTCGGTGGCCAGCTCCTTGACGGCGGCGTAGTCGGCCTCGGCGTCGTCGACCGAGCCGTAGACCCCGACGTAGGCCATGAACGTGTCGATGGGCATTGCTGTCTCTTTTCGCAGGTGGATCGTGACCGGGGCCGACCGTAGTCGGCTCGAACGCGTCCGACTAGGAGGCGCTGCCGGTCGCGCCAGGCGCGGCCGCGGCGCCCGTGATCCCCACCGTGAACACCGAGGTGTCGAGGCCGGCGGGGAGGTCGATCGTGATCCCCTGCGGTTGCGAGACGAAGGTGAGCGGGGCTCCCGCCGCGTCGAAGACCACGGTCGTGGGCGTCGCGGTGAACGGGAGCGTGAGCGTGGTGGCGGCAGGCGCGCCGTCGGGCAGCCAGCAGTGCGCCCAGACCGTGTCGCGCCAGGCCGTGTAGCGAACCTCGTGACCCTCGGCCGACCGGTCCTCGGCGCGGATCCAGGGTCGCGTGCCGACGAGCCCCCGGTCGTTCGCCGCGGCGCGCTCGGCCATCCACCCCAGCCGGGTCAGCTGCTCGTCGGGGATCCGGGCGTCGACACCCCGGGGCCCGACGTTGAGGAGCAGGTTGCCGCCCTTCGACGCGATGTCGACGATCGAGCGGAGCAGCTCGTCGCGGGTCAGGTAGTCGGCCTCGGTGGAGGTGCGGTTGTAGCCGAAGCCCTTGTCCATGCCCCGCACGCACTCCCACGGCGTGCGCTCGATGTGGGAGAAGGAGGCGAACTCGGGCGTTCGGTACTGGAAGAACCGGGGCTTCGGCGGCACCAGCTCGCCCCCGCGCATCGCCCGGGCGGCGGCCAGGTCGACCACCCGGCGGACGGGCTTGGTCCGGATCACCCCCATGCCCTTCACGGGTGTCAGCCAGCGGTCGTTGACGACCCCGTCGGGCACCTGCTCGAAGTAGTGCCCGAAGAGGTCCATGAGCCGGCGCTGCGGGGTGGGCCAGCTGATGTCGTTCCAGAGCACGGACGGCCGGTAGCGGTCGATGAGCTCGCGCACCTGTGCCTCGGCGTAGTCGAGGTAGGCGCCGGTGGGCATCGCGGCGAGCAGGTCGGCGAAGGTGCCGATGGGCGTCTGGTCGAAGGTCCAGTCGAGGCCGCCGGAGTAGTAGAGGCCGAAGCGCATCCCGCGCCGACGCACCGCGTCGGCGAGCTCCCCGACGACGTCGCGCGGCGTGTGCCAGCCGGGCCGCGTGGGGTGCGGGACCTCGGTGGGCCAGAGGCAGTAGCCGTCGTGGTGCTTGGACACGAGCACCACGTAGCGGGCGCCCGCGGCGGCGAAGCGGTCGGCCCAGTCGTCGGGGTCCCACTGCTCGAGACCGGCGAGGAACGGCTCGACGAACGCCTCGTACGGCCGCCCGTCCTCGTGCTCGCGTTGGAACGCGCTGGCAGGGCTCTCGGGGAACCGGATCGAGTTCTGGTACCACTCGGCGTACGGGCTGAAGGCGAACGGGTGACGCTCGCCGTTGGCCTGGAGCCGGGTGATGTCGTAGTCGGTCGGCGCGTACGCCGGCACCGCGAAGAGACCCCAGTGGATGAAGATGCCGAGCTTGGCGTCGGCCCACCAGGCGGGGACGCGGCTCCGCAGGGCCTTGAGGTCGATGCTCACCGGCTCCAGCCGCCCTCTGCCATCACTTCGCCTCCTCGGCGTTCGCTCGCTGACCGCAGTCGCCTGACCCTAGGCACCGGGTGCAGCCGGCTGCACCCGCGTGCCGCCGCCCCGCTTCAGCGCGCGGCGCCCGCTGAGCACGAACAGCCCACCGATCACGAGGTACAGCGGGTGGAAGAAGCTGATCGTCCGGATGAACGCCAGCTCCACGAGGATCCAGCCCACGAGGAGCACGCCCGACCCGAGAGCCAACTCGTCGGTTCGCGCCGAGCCCCGCCACGCCGACGCCGCGAGCGCGGTGAACGGGACGGCCACGACGACGGCGAGCGCCAGCCCTCCGAGAACCGGGCTGTGGAACGGGAGCCGCGCGGTCGAGCGGTCGTCCAGCATCAGACCGCCCGTGGTGAGGCCGAGCGCGCCTCCCCAGGCGGACACGGCGACGAGCGCCGCGGCCGCGGCCAGGCCGCGGCGACGGCGGGAGGCGGAGAGGGGCGCGTCCTTGAGGTCACCCATTGCGGACGGCGATCGGAGGAGCCACGACGCGAGTGTTCGCCGCCCGCGACCTCGGCTTGTAGGGGCGAAGGTCCCCGACGGGGTCAGGTGTAGGCGACCACCGAGGGGAGGGCGCGGGTGGTCAGCTCGGCCGCCCGGGAGGTGATCGAGTCGGCGTGGTGGCCGTGGGTGAGGATGAGGAAGTCCTCGGCCCGGACCCCGTCGAGCACGATGCCGGCGACCTCGGCGGGGTCGAGGCCGGTGGGCACCAGGTCGATGAGCATCTCGGTGACGAAGCGCTGGTCGTCGGTGAGCGGCCGCCCCGTCTCCTCGGGGCGGTGCAGCGCCCGGGTGGCGATGTTGGTCGACACGATGCCCGGGCAGAGCACCGAGGCACGCAGCTTCGAGCCGGAGAGGATCAGGTCTCCCGCCAGCGTCTCGGTGGCGGCGAAGGCCGCGAACTTGGAGATGTTGTACGGGCCGGAGAGCGGCGAGCCGAAGATGCCCGACACCGAGGCGGTGTTGACGATGTGGCCTTCGGTGTCCTGGGCGATCATGCGGGGCACGAAGGCGCGGATGCCGTGGAGGATCCCCCACAGGTTGACGCCGAGGATGTGCTCGAGGTCCTCGACGTGGCGGTCCCAGAGGTAGCCGCCCAGGAACACCCCGGCGTTGTTGCACAGCAGGTCGACCTGGCCCCACTTCTCGAACACGTCGTCGGCGAAGGCGTCGACGTCGAACGCGCGGCTCACGTCGCCCTGGCGCGCCAACCGAGGGGCGTCGGGTGACGCGGCAGCCATGAGCCCCGCGGTCTCCTGCAGCGCGGCCTCGTCGATGTCGAGCATGGCGACGCGCATGCCCTCGGCCGCCCACCGGAGGGCGAGGCCCCGGCCGATGCCGCTGCCCGCACCCGTCACCACGGCCACCTTGCCCATGAGCTCCTGCATCAGCTGTTCTCCGATCGGTTGCCCACGGTCGTGGGGGATGGTGCGAGGTGGTCGGCGAGGAACGCCGCCACACCCGTGAGGCTCTCGGCCGCCTCCGGAACGAGGTCGGGCGGGAACGCCTGGAACACGTGGATCAGGTCCGGCCAGGTCCGCAGGGTGACGTCGACACCGGCGGCACGTGCCCGCTCGGCGAGGGCCACGGCTTCGTCGAGCAGCGACTCGTTCTCGCCGACTTCGATGAGCAGCGGGGGGAGCCCCTGCAGGTCGCCGTGGAGCGGCGAGGCGAGCGGGGTGGTCGGATCGGCCCCCGCCAGGTACGCGTCGGCGAGGACCTGCAGCGACTCCCGCGAGATCATCGGGTCGACCGCGGCGAGCCGGTCGTAGGAGTCCGAGGTCTGGGTGAGGTCGACCCAGGGCGAGAAGCCCACCGCGGCGGCAGGCAGCGGGTCGCCCGCGGCCCGGAGCGCGAGCAGGGTGGCGAACACCAGGCCGCCGCCGGCCGAGTCGCCGGCCAGCGCCAGGCCCTCGGGACCGATGCCCTGCGCCAGGAGCTCGCGGTAGGCCGCGGTCGCGTCGTCGACGGCGCCGGGGAACGGGTGCTCGGGTGCGAGGCGGTAGTCGAGGAGGCACACCGCGGTGCCGGACGCGACCGCCAGCCGGGCGCCGAGGTCACGGTGGCTGGCGATGCTCCCGATGCAGTACCCGCCCCCGTGGAAGTAGAGGACCGCGCGGTCGCGACCGACCCCGATGGGGGCGACCCACTCGGCAGGCCGGCCGGCGAGCGTGACGGCTTCGATCTCCACCCCGTCAGGCGGTGCGGCCGACGCCAGGCTCTCGTCCATGGCGACGCGCCGCTGGTCGATGGTGCCGTTGGTCAGGAGGGAGTCGGCGAGGAAGGACGAGATCAGCTCGATGCCGGCGTGGGTCATGGGGTGGTACCTCGTGCGGTGCTGGGGCTCCGGCGACGCTGGGCCGGGGCGGGATCGGGGGTGCGGAGGATGGCGTTGGCCGCCTGGACGAGGCGCGCCGCGAGCTCGTCGGGCGTGCCCAGTTGGCCCGCGGCGCCGCTGCAGGCGAGCGACTCGCGGTCGGCCACGGCGTGCACGACCATCGACGTCACGATGAAGAACTGTGCGATCGCCTGGGCGCGGTCGATGCCGAGCACGTCCTGGATCCGCAGGGCGACCTCGCGGGTGGCGACCGTGGCCTCCTCGCTGGCGGTGTACGGGCGGCTGTCGTCGGCCGCGGCGGAGAACGGGTTGAAGCGCGGGTCCTCGTGCAGCTTGGCCACGAGACGCACCCACGAGCTGCGGCCGTCTCCCTGCATGCACTCGGTGAACGGCAGCACGAGCGCCTCGACCAGGCCGTCGAGGTCGTTGCCGCGGCCGGCCCCGTCGAGCGCCGCGAGCATGGCGGCACGACGCCGGTCGAGCTCCACGAAGCGGCGCTCGAACAGCGCCTGCACCAGCTCGTCGCGGCCGCCGAAGTGGTAGTGCACCGCAGCGTTGTTGCGCTGCCCGGCCGCCTCGGCGACCTCGCGGAGCGACACGCCGTGCAGGCCCCGGTCGGCGAAGAGCTGCTCGGCGGCGTCGAGGATGGCCGCCTGGGTGGCGACCGGTGACGGTCCGGGGCGCCTCCGCGGCGCCGGCTCGTCACCGCTCATCGGGGGAACGTACCCCGGCGAGCATCCTAAAGCAACTGTTGTAGGATCCTGCCCGATCGCCGGCCGCAGGCGACCGACCTGGGGGGCACCGATGTCCGACCGCAGCCGCTTCGCGGGGGAACCGATCACCGACGACGACGCCGCCATCGCCGCAGCGCTCGAGGACGTGAGCGTGCCCACGCTGCTCCTCTCGATGGTCCACCTGACGGGCGACCCGTCGATCCTCCGGGGTGCGCTGCGACCCACGGGCATCTACCTCAACGAGGTGCAGGGGTTCATGAGCCCCGAGGACCAGGCGGCCGCACGGGCCGCGGCGCTCGACGTCATCCGGGCGTACCGCGACGGGGGCTGCGTGCTCCCTCCCCCGCCCACGCCCGAGGTCGTGCACGAGATGATGAACTTCCTCGTGGCACAGGAGGTCCCCGACGAGTACGTGCCGCTGATGCTCGAGGAGCTCGAGCTGGACGGGGCCGACGCCCGGCGGGTGCCGGCCCTCGACGCGGTCCCCGCCGAGGCGAAGGCGGCCTTCAGCGTGGTGATCGTCGGGGCCGGGATGTCGGGGGTGCTCGCCGGCATCCGCCTGGGCCAGGCCGGCATCCCGTACACGATCGTCGAGAAGAACCCGGGGGTCGGCGGCACCTGGTACGAGAACCGCTTCCCGGGCAGCCGGGTCGACGTCGGCAACCACTTCTACTGCTACTCGTTCGCACCCGACGACGGCTGGACCGAGTTCTTCGCCCAGCAACCCGAGCTGCAGCGCTACTTCGAGCGCTGCGTGGAGGAGTACGGCGTCGCCGACCACATCCGCTTCGGCACCGAGGTGGTGGGCGCCCGCTGGGACGACGAGGCGGCGCGCTGGTCGGTGGAGATCCGCCCGGTCGCGGGCGACGCGGCCGGTGCGGCCACCGAGACCCTCGAGGCCAACGCGCTCATCAGCGCCGTGGGCCAGCTCAACCGGCCCAAGCTCCCCGACATCCCCGGGCTGGACTCGTTCGAGGGGCTGGCGATGCACTCGGCGCAGTGGGTCGACGGCACCGACCTGCACGGCAAGCGCGTCGCGGTCATCGGCACCGGTGCGAGCGCCTTCCAGATCGTCCCCACCATCGCATCCGAGGTCGAGCAGCTCACGGTGTTCCAACGCTCCGCGCCCTGGATGTTCCCCAACCCGCACTACCACGACCGCGTCGGCCCGGGCGTCACCTGGGCGTTGCGGCACCTCCCGTTCTACGGCCGGTGGTACCGGTTCCTGCTGTTCTGGCCCGCGTGCGACGGCGGGCTCCCTGCCATGCGCGTCGACCCCGACTGGCCCCACCAGGACCGCGCGGTCAGCGAGGTCAACGACCTCGCGCGCGAGTTCTTCACCAGTTGGATGGCCGAGCAGATCGGCGACGACACCGAGCTGCTCGCCAAGGTCGTGCCCGACTACGTCTGCCTCGGCAAGCGCACGCTGCAGGACAACGGCAGCTGGCTCACCGCCCTCACGCGCGACAACGTCGAGCTGGTCACCGACCCGATCGAGGCCATCACCCCCACCGGGGTCCGGTGCGTCAGCGGCACCGAGCACCCCGTCGACGTGATCGTCTACGCGACCGGCTTCCACGCCAACCGGTACCTGTGGCCGATGGAGATCACCGGACGCGACGGGGCGGTGCTCGCCGAGCAGTGGGGAGACCGACCCACCGCGCACCTGGGCATCACCGTGCCCAACTTCCCCAACCTCTTCTGCCTGTACGGGCCCGGCACGAACCTGGCGCACGGCGGCAGCCTCATCTTCCACTCCGAGTGCCAGGTGCGGTACGTGATGGGGTGCCTCGCCGAGCTGGTGGGGCGCACCGACGCGTCCATGGAGTGCCGTCGCGAGGTCCACGACGAGTACAACGAGCGGCTCCAGGCCGAGCTCGACACCATGGTGTGGTCGCATCCGTCGATCCGCTCGAGCTGGTACCGCAACCCCGAGGGACGCATCTACATCCTCTCCCCATGGCGCCTCGTCGACTACTGGGACTGGACCCGCGAGCCCGACCTCGACGACTTCGTCATCACCGAGCGGTGACCCGCCGCGGGGAGGGACGTTCGGCTCTACCTCGCGGCCCCGCTCGTCCCTAGCGTCGCGGGGGTCACCACCCACCCACACCAGGGGGTCACGATGCGCGCCGACGTCGTCCGGGGACCGGGCCACGACGAAGGCGGTGACCACACCCGGCACCGCCGCCCCGCCGGGCCGAGACGGCTGATCCGGCTCGTCGCCGTGGTTGCGCTGGTCACCACCGTCGCGGGCTGCGACTGGGCGATGTACGGCTACGGGCCGTCGCACACCCGGGTCAACTCGACCGAGACCGCCATCAACCCGACGAACGCACGTACCCTCGCGGCGCGCTGGCGGGGCCCGACGGGAGGGCCCGTCCAGACCAGCCCCGCGGTCGCAGGCGGCATCGTCTACGTCGGGTCCGACGACGGCAAGCTCGACGCCTACGACGCCACCGGCACCACCGGCTGCACCGGCACCCCCAAGACCTGCCAACCCCTCTGGACCGCCACCACCGGCGGACCCGTCCAATCCAGCCCCGCGGTCGCAGGCGGCACCGTCTACGTCGGGTCCAACGACGGCAAGCTCTACGCCTACGACGCCACCGGCACCACCGGCTGCACCGGCACCCCCAAGACCTGCCAACCCCTCTGGACCGCCACCACCGGCGGACCCGTCGGCGCCCTCGACGCCACACCAGCGGTCGCGAACGGCGTGGTCCTCGTCGACCTCGGTGACCGGCAGCTCCATGCGTACGACGCGGCAGGCACCACCGGCTGCATCGGCACCCCCAGGACCTGTCGCCCCCTGTGGAGCTCGGGCGAGACCGGCTTCGGGCCCGCGATCATCGCGAACGGCGTCGTGTACGCGGGGTCGGCCGACCACGCGCTGCACGCCTTCGGCCTGTCGCCGCCCACGCCCGAGCTGATCGACGCCGCCGGCGACATCGTCGGCGACTGCTCGACGCCACCGTGCGGCTACAGCCTCACCTCCGACAAGATCCTCGCGACGGGCCCGCAGGCCGTCCTCGCGCTCGGCGACATCTCGAACCTCAGCGGGGCCGCGACCGACTACAGCGGTCCCTTCGACAGCACCTGGGGCCGCTTCAAGCCGATCATCCACCCGGTTCCCGGCAACCACGACTACGGCGCCGCGGACGCGAAGAACTACTACGCGTACTTCGGCGCCGCGTCACAACCCGACCTCGGCTACTACAGCTTCGACCTCGGTGCCTGGCACGTCCTCGCCATCAACAGCAACTGCACCGACCTGGCGGGCGGCTGCGGCGTCGACTCCACCGAGGAGCAGTGGGTGCGAGCCGACCTCGCGGCCGACACCGCGCCGTGCACCCTCGCCTTCTGGCACCATCCCCGCTACTCGAGCGGCCATGACGGCGACAACACGTTCATGGCGCCCATCTGGGCCGACCTGTACGCGTTCGGTGCCGACGTCGTCCTGAGCGGCCACTCGCACGACTACGAACGGTTCGGGCCACAGGACAACGCCAGCCAGTCCGATCCGGCGCACGGCATCGTCCAGTTCGTGGTGGGGACGGGCGGAAGCTTCTTCACGGGGTTCGGCACGCCCCACGCCAACAGCCTGGTGCGCAACAACACCACCTTCGGGGTGCTCCGCATGACCCTGGGGACCAGCGGCTACGCCTTCCAGTTCGATCCGGTCGGAGGGGGGACGTTCACCGACAGCGGCCAGGCGACCTGCCACCACGCGACACCTTGACCGTGTCCGGCCCCGTCGCCGGGCACACTGGGGGCATGGAGCGGCTGGAGGTGGGAGCGGACGGGGTCGACGCCGAGGTCGTGGCGTCGTTCCGCGAACGGGGCTGGGCCCTCACCCGCTCGCTCGATGCCGACGGCGTGGCGCGGCTCCGCGCCTGGGTCGACGAGGTGGCCGCGTGGCCCGACGACGGTGGCGACTGGATGCACCACCGGGAGCTGACCGACGCCGGCCCGGCCCTGTGCCGCAGTGAGAACCTCGTCCCCCACCACGCCGGCCTCCGCGCCCTGCTCACCCAAGGCGCCATGCCCGCGGTCGCGGGCGCCCTGCTGGGCGAGCCGGCCGTGCTCTACAAGGAGAAGGTGAACTACAAGCTCCCCGGCGGCGCCGGGTACGCACCCCACCAGGACGCGCCCGCCTACCCGTTCATCGACCAGCACGTGTCCTGCATGGTCGCCGTCGACGATGCCACGCTCGAGAACGGCTGCCTCGAGGTGGTCACCGGCGCGCACCACGAGGTCCTGCCCACCGACGACACGGGCTGCATCCGCGCCGATGTGGTGGCGGCCATGGAGTGGCACGTCGTGGAGGTGCCGGCGGGAGCGACGCTGTGGTTCCACTCGCGCACCCCGCACCGGAGCGGCCCCAACCGCTCCCCCGTCCCC
>Ga0302299_10001000_pt1 | contig 16647 bp, 11 predicted proteins | sample III_Fen_N3_4_FD_198795 | JGI IMG/M metagenome (GOLD analysis project Ga0302299, IMG submission 198795) | Peat permafrost microbial communities from Stordalen Mire near Abisko, Sweden - III_Fen_N3_4 | ecosystem: Environmental > Terrestrial > Soil > Wetlands > Permafrost | place: Sweden: Abisko... | reverse complement strand
CACGTTGTGGGCGTGGGCAAAGTCGAAGCGCACGCCCTGGGCGGCCAGCCCGTCCATGCGCGGCGTACGGGCGCCGCGACGGCCATAGGCCCCGAGCGCGTCGGCGCGCAGCGTGTCCACCGTGACGAGCAGCACGTCAAGGCCCGGCGAGCGCCGGACCGGCTCGCGGTCGGTCCGCAGCAGCCGCGCCCCGAGGGCCGCGGCGCAGACCGCCGCGAGCACGCCCAGGACGACGCGCGGGCGGGACACGGCTAGCGCACCTGCTCCAGGGCCTTGCGGGCGAGGTCGCCCTGGGGCGTGCCCGGGGCCAGCGCGACGACCTTCTCGAAGTCCGCGCGGCACTCGGCCGTCTCGCCCAGCTGCAGGTGGGCGAGCGCGCGGCGGTAGTAGCCATCGACCGATTTCGCGTCGAGCTCGATCGAGCGGGTCAACCAGGGGATGGCCTCCCGTGTTGCGTTCGCGTTCAGGAGGTTGATGCCGAAGTTGTAGGCGATGTCGGGGTTGGCGACCCCGGCCGGCGCCAGGCCGGCGAGCAGCTCGCGCCCGCGCTCCGGCCGGCCCGCCTCGAAGGCTGCCAGGACCGCCGCCGCGCGGACGGGGACGTTGCCCGGCTCGGCGTCGAGGGCAAGCTGGAGATGCTCGAGGGCCCGCGCGGGTTCCTTCTCCCGCACGAGCGAGAAGCCGATCTGCTGATGGATCCTCGCTGCGAGGTCCGGTCGCAGCGCGAGCAACGTCTCGTACTCGAGGCGGGCCTCCGCGTAGCGTCCCGCGCGGTAGGCGCTCTCCGCCTTGTCGAGCGCCACGAGGACGGCCGGGGCAGGCCCCTGGGTCGGCTCGAGGCGGGTCTCCAGGGCCGGCCGCCGGCTCAGCTCCGAAACCGTGACGGTGAGCCGGCGAGTCGTGAAGCCCTCCGCCGTGAGCTCGACGGTCCAGTCGCCGCCCGTCAGTCCCAGGATGGCCCAGCGCCCACGGGCGTCCGTGCTCAGCTCCGTGCCCCCGCGCCCGGCAAGCTGCAGCTTCACCGCCACAGAGGCGAGCGGCTGGCCCTTCGCGTCCGTTACCTTGCCCTCCAGGCGTCCCGTCCCCGCCCGCCAGTCCTGGGCGGAGACAGCCACGGGCCACGCGGCGAGCGCGACGAGAGCGACAGCGCGGGCGAGCTTCATGGGTCCATCCTCCGTTGTCCTCACTGGGACGCGACCGACGCGGCCGCGCCACGGGCGCGCCGCTCCCACGCGGCGGCGCCGGCCGCGTCTCCGACGAACGCGAGCGCCCGGGCGGCGAGCGCGGCCGAGCGCGCGCCGGGGGCGGCGCGGTTCATGTCCTCCAGGATGCGACGGCTGTCCGACAGCGGGCGCCCCGTGAGCGCGCTGACGATCGCGAGGCTCGCGTAGGCGCGGGCGTGGCCGGGAAAGGCCGCGAGCTCCGCGCGCAGGGCGGCCTCGGCCTCGTGGTGGCGCCCGAGGCGCGCGAGCACGTCGCCGCGCACGAACTCGAGCCAGGGCACCGGCCCGAGGTCGGGGCCACTGCGCACGGCCGCGAGCCGTTCGAGCGCCTGTTCCTGCTGACCGCGGCGGGCCAGCACCTCGGCCGCGACGACCGCCGCGCGCGCGCGCGCGCCCGGGTCGCTCGCCACCAGGCCCGCTTCTCGCTCGGCCTCGTCGAGCCGGCCCTCGGCGAGCGCCACGCTCGCGAGCACCTCGTGGGCCGCGTCTGGTTCGAGCGCCAGGGCCTTCATAGCCGACGCGCGAGCCGCCGCGAAGGCCCCCATCTCGAGGTGGACGCGCGCGATCGTGAGGGACAGCAGCGGTGCGAGCTCCGGCGACCGCTCGAGTGCCCTCTGGTAGGCCGCCACCGACTCGCGGTAGCGGCCGAGCCGTCCGAGCGCCGCCGCGCGCTCGGTGAGCACGTCCACGAAGCCTGGGTTCCCAGCGAGCACCCGGTCGAACGCGCGCACGGCCTCCTGGTCCCGGCGCTCCTCCACGAGCGCGAAAGCCGCGCGGGCGAGCGCGTAGGCCGCGATGTGGTCGCGCGGGTTCGGGAGGACGGACGCGGGCTCGTTCGCGGCCGTGCCGCCGCCGAGGTAGCCGAGGCTCGCGAGACGCTCGCGTTCTTCGCGCGTTGCCGGCGTGGGCGCCACGAAGGCCGCCGCACCCCGCGCGAGCGCGACGCGCATGGCCGCCGCCGCCTGCGTCTCTTGTGCGAGAACGTCGTCTTTCTCCCGGGGGTCGTGCGCGACGTCGTACAGCTCGGGCCGCGGTCCGTCGATCAGGTGATAGCGGGCGTCCACGAGCGAGCGCAGCTCGCTCCAGCCGAGGTGGATCCGCGGGTAGTACGTCTCGCTGTAGACGCCGGCTTCGGCGGCGCCCACCGGCGCCAGCAGGTCGCGGCCGCGGACCTCGGCAGGCAGCTCGACGCCGAGGCGGCGCGCGAGGGTCGGCAGCACGTCGCGCAACCCGGCCGGGGCGGCCTCGCGGGTGGCGGCGCGCTCGCCGCCGGGCAGCCTAAGCAGCACGGGTACGTGCAACGTCTCGCGGTAGAGGAGGATCCCGTGCTCGGCCTCGCCGTGGTCGCCGAGCCCCTCACCGTGGTCCGAGAGCAACACGACGATCGACCTGTCGTAGACGCCGAGCTCGCGCAGACCCGCGACGAGCGCGCCCACGGCCGCGTCGGCCGCCGCCACCTCGCCGTCGTAGCTCGCGCCGTAGCGGGTCCGGTAGGGCTCGGGCGGCGCGTAGGGCGAGTGCGGCTCGAACAGGTGCACGAAGAGCAGGAACGGGCGCTCGCGCACGCCGCGCAGCCAGTCGAGCGCGCGCCGCACCGTCTCCGGGCCTGGGCGCTGGACCTCGCCCACCGCCTTGGAGCCGGCGGCCGTGGAGACGTCGTCGTAGAATTCGAAGCCCGCGTCGAGCCCGGTCGTCCGGCGCAGGACGTAGGCGGAGACGGCCGCGCCCGTCGCATAGCCGTGCGCCTTCAGCAGGCTCGCGAGCGTGGCGTGTCTCGCGTCCAGCCGGTAGCCGATGTTGTTGCGGACGCCGTGCTCCGGGGGCAGCAGGCCGGTGAGCAGCGAGGTGTGCGACGGCAGCGTGAGCGGGCAGTGCGTGTAGGCGTTCTCGAACAGGATCGACTCGGCCGCCAGCGCGTCGATGTTCGGCGTGGCGACCGCCTGGTAGCCGTAGGCGGGCAGGTGGTCGGCGCGCAGGGTGTCGATCGAGACGATGACGACGGGCGCATGCGCCGCGGCGACCGGGCGTGAGGGCGGCGCGCCCCCGCAGGCCGCCAGCAGGGCGACGGGCAGGAGCGCCGGGGCACGTCGACGACGAGCTGAGCTGTGCGCCATGGCACCGGGAAGACGCGGCCCCCGGAGGTTCCGGGGGCCACGCCTGGTTGACGGGTTAGCGGGCTAGAAGGTCAGCCTCATCCCGATGCGGACCAGCAGCGGGTTCATGATCTGGTCGATCCGGTTGAAGGCGCCGGAGTCGGCCGTGTCGACCTGGCGCAGGACGGTCGAGGCGTTGAACACGTTGAAGACGTCAGCCGAGAGATTCAGCCGGGCTCGGCTGCCGAGGTTGCCGTTCCAGGCCAGCCGCGCGTCGGCGTTCCAGATGTCGGGGAGCCGCACCTGGCCGATGTCGACGGCGAGCACCGAGTCGGTGAACTGGTTGTCGACCGACAGGCTGATCGGGCGGATGTAGCCCTGGCGCGCGTACAGGTTGGCCGCGACCTCGAAGCCCTTGCCGATCTGGTAGAGCGCGTTGGCGGAGAGCTGCCACTTGGACGGCATCCAGTAGAGCGTGCCCGAGCCGGTACTGAAGTAGCCGACCTGGCCGCCGCTCTTCTTGGCGTCCGACAGGGCCGTGCTGAGCCCGTAGTAGCCGTAGCCGTCGTAGAGGACGGGCAGCGGGTTCTGGATGCCGCCGGTGCCGTCGAACGACTCCGTCCAGTTGTTGTAGCCGAAGCCGACCCGGCCCATCCAACGGTGCGACAGGCGCTTGACCGCCGTCAGCTCGACGCCGCTGTAGTTGCGGCGATAGTCGGGCCGGTTGGAGAGGACTTGGCCGAAGCTGGCCGCGTCAGCCGCCGCTGCGTTGGTCGGGCCCAGGTCGAGGCAGGGGACCGTGTAGCCGTTCCCGCTCGCCGAGCCGCAGGGAACCCAGTCCGTCCCGTTGACGCCGACGTAGGACAGATAGGGGACGCTGGTCGTGCGGCGGTACGTGTAGGTGGCGCCCACCGCGAGGTTCGGGGCCAGCTCGTGCTCGACGCCCACCAGGAACTCGGCGTCGCGCGGCGCCTTGTAGTTGGGGTCGATCTGGTTGACGGTGGAGAGCTGGGCGTTCACCGGGGCCCCGAGCGGACCGCCGGCGATGTCGACCTCATCGCGGCCGTTGATGATGCCGTCGCCGTTGCGGTCGATCCAGCGGTAGTCGATGCGTGCGACGCCGCCGAGCGGGTTGACCACGGTGACGTCCGGCATCGCGAGCTGCTGCGTGAAGATCGAGAAATTGCCCCGCAGCAGCGTCTTGCGCGCGTCGTCGAGCGCGTAGGTGACGCCCACGCGCGGCGAGACGTCGCTCCAGGAGACCTTCGTGCCCGAGCCGTCGTAGACGAGGTCGGGCAGGATCTCGGGGAACAGCGGGTTGGCCTTCGCCGTGGAGGCCGCGTTCTCGGACTTCTGCAGGTCCCAGCGCACGCCGCCCTGCACCGTCAGGCGCCCCGTGCTGTAGGTGTCCTGGAGATACAGGGAGTTGTAGCTGCCCTTGTAGCTCGAGACCAGCTCGCGCTGGATGCGGGCGATCGTGCCGCGCGCGGTCTCGGTGCGCGCCTCGATCCCGTTGCCCGGGAGCAGGCTCGAGCTGACCACCGAGGCCCGACGGTACGCGAAGCCGAACTTGAGCTCGTGCTTGCCGCGGAAGTAGCTCGCGTCCAGGTTCAGCGTGCTCTGCGGGCGGATCGACTGGTACTGCTTGGACGACCCGTAGGCCTGCGAGGTGACGATGTTGAGGCCCTCGTCCAGGCCGAGGCCGCCGACGGGGACGAGGCCGAACCCGGTGTTGTAGTGGGAGGCCTTGACGTTCAGCATGAAGCTGGGGCTGAAGACGTGGTTGTCCTCGATCTTCAGGAAGCCGTGCGGCCAGTTCGCGTCCTCGAAGACGTTGCCCTGGTCGCGCGTATGGGACTGGGTCTCCGTGCCGAGGCCCCGGGCGTTGGGCCTGCCCAGCTTGATCTTGTCGCCCAGGAACCAGTAGGCCGAGAACATGTTGCTCGGCGACACCTGGAAGTTGAGCTTCGCGTTGTAGTCCTTGAGATCGGTCTTGTCGCGGTTCTGGTTGAAGCGCACGACGCGCAGGTCCTGCTTGCCGTAGGAGCCCCAGAACCACAGGCGGTCCTTGAGGATCGGGCCGCCGATGTCGACACCGTACTCGGAGATCTGGTCCGCGCGGTCGGCCTGGTCGTTGCCCTTCAGGCGCGGGTCGCCCACGAGCTCGGAGGGCAGGTTCGAGGCCTGCAGGCTGTGGTTCGCGAAGTAGCCGCTGGCGCCGCCGTGGAAGGCGTTGGTGCCGCGCTTGGTCACCAGGTTGATGCCAACGCCGCCAGTCGCGACGCGCACGTCGGCGCCGCCGGTCGTGATCGCCACCTCGTCGAAGGCGTCGAAGTCGAAGTAGTTGGGGCTCGAGCCCACGGCCCCGGGGTCCGTGATCACGACGCCGTCGAGCACCCACATCGCGTCGGTCTGCGACGAGCCCTTGCCCACGAAGCCGGACTGCTGGCCGCTCTCGGTGCCGGACTGGTTGACGCGGTCGATCTGCACACCCGGGACGGCGCGCATGAAGGCCCACGGGTCGCGCGAGTTCGGGAGCATCTGCAGCTCCTCGCGGCTGACGGTCGTGCCGGTGCCCATCTTCTTGCTGTCGATCACGGGCGTCTCGGCATCGACGGTGACGGTCTCGGCGACGCCGGCCACCTTGGCGGTGAAGCTGACGTCGACGTTGACCCCGGCGGAGACGACCAGCGAGCGCTGCATCGTGGCGAATCCAGCCATCGCGACGCCGAGCGTGTAGGTGCCGGGGTCGAGGTTCAGGAAGCGGAACTCCCCGTTGCTCCCGGCCGTGGTCGTGCGGGCGCCGATGTTCGCGCCGGTGAGGGTGATCGTGCTGCCGGGCAGGACGCCAGCGTGCTCGTCGGCCACCTTCCCGTAGATGTTACCCGTCGAGATCTGTGCCGACGCGGCGGGCACGAGGGCCGCCACGAGCGCGAGCGCGAGCCCGAGGACGGCCAGGAACCTGGTCAATCGCATGAGTGTCTTCCCCCTTGTTCGAGCGTGTGGACGCTGCCCACGGGGCGCCTCTCGACGCGCGCCCACACGGGCACCCTTGCTCGGCGTTGGCGAAAGACCGGTGCATCCGGCTTTCGCGCCGAATGGCGCCTCGCGGCGCCGGGACCCGCTCGGGCACGAGACGGCGCGCGAGCGGGCAGCATCCCGGCCGGTGGCGCTCGAGGCGGCGCGGCGGGGACGGTTCTCGGACGATGGGTACGACTCGCGGCGCCCCGGTGTCGCCCGCAGGCGCAGGGACCGCGTTTCGATCTGGGGGAGAGGGTGCGGCCGTTCGCCGCCGGACGCAATGGGGCGGGGGCTGAGGCGGATCTGAGGATCGGATGAGCGCGGGCACGACCACCGGCTCAACGAGTTGAGCCACGCCGGCGAGGTTTCCGGCCGGGTCCGGACGTATCATTCCGTCGGGGAGGCACGGGTGACGCGACGACTCGGTCTGGTTCTCGGCCTCGGCGCTCTGGTGGCGGCGGCCGGGGCGAGTTGCGACAAGGGCACGACGGTCACCGCCCCGACGCTGAGCGCCCGCTGCTCGGCCAGCCCGTCGTCCGGTGCGGCGCCGCTCAGCGTCGCGTTCGGCCTCGATGTGGCCGGGGCGCAGGGCAGCTTCTCGGTCGCGGTCGCCTACGGCGACGGCACCCAGGGCAGCGACCCCGCGCGCGCACACGTCTATGCGGCGCCCGGTACCTACTCCGCCTCCTTCAACGTGACGACGGCGTCGCAGTCAGCTCGTTGCTCGGTGCCGGTCTCGGTCGGCGGGACGCCTGCCGCGTCACCCTCGCCGGCGAACCAGGCGCCGGTCCCTGTCTACAAGACGGTCCCGGCCGCGAGCGGCGCCACGCTCACGGGCAAGGCTCCGTTTACGATCGAGTTCAACCTGTGCCCGAGCTCGGATCCGGACGCCGACCGGCTCTACTTCAAGATGGACCTCGACGGAGACGGGGTGTTCGAATACCACGGGGCGACCGGGGCAGACTGCCGGCACGAGGCGATCTACGCGGCGGGCACCTACGCGCCGAGGATCTGCGTGACGGACGTGGACTGCTCGACCTGGCCCGCCTGCGAGGGCCTGCCCCAGCTGCACCCGTTCCTCTGCCGGACGTACACGGTGGTGGCGAACCCGTAGGGCGGCAGCAGGGTCCTTGGCCGACAGCTCCGCGCGCGCCTCGTCCCGCTTCGAGCGCCATCCCCGCCTGACGCTGCTCGTGCTGGCCCTGGTGGCGGTGGTCCTGGCCGACTTCGGTTTCACGTTCGTCCTCGCGCGTTTCCGGCCGGACTTCTATCGCGAGCGCTCGGCGTTTCGTGTGCGCTCGGCCATCTACCACCACGGCTTCCAGCCCGGGGTGAGCGTCGACGACGAGCGCTGGGGACCGCTGGTCGCGTCCTACCGGATCGACTCGCTCGGCTTTCGCGACGCGGCCGTGCGCCAGGTGCCGCTGCGCTCCGACGGCTGGCGCGTCGTGCTGATCGGGGACTCGTTCACCGAGGGCATCGGCGTCGCCTACGAGGACACGTTCGCCGGTCGCGCCGCCGCGGCGCTGGCGCCGGACGGCGTCGAGGTGCTGAACGCGGGCGCCGCGTCCTTCTCGCCGATCATCTACCTGCGCCGCGTGCGCAACCTCATCGAGGACGAGGGTCTGCGCTTCGACCACCTGGTGGTGTTCGTCGACATCGGCGACATCCAGGACGAGGTGACCTACGGTTTCGACGCAGGGGGCAACGTCGTGTCGCGCGAGGCGCGGCGCTTGCGCGAGGAGCGCGCGAACCGGGTTCACGGGCGGCCGTTCTTCCTGCGCTCGCTCGCGCTGCGGCGTTTCCTGGACCGCCACACGCTGCTGCTCGCCCGGCTCTACGACACCGCGGACCGGCTGCTGACGCGGGGGCCGCGGCGGGCGGCGCTGTGGACCGTCGACGCGCGGGCCTTCGAGGAGTACGGGAGCGAGGGCCTAGACAACGCGCGCGCACACATGGACGCGCTCGCGGACCTGCTCGCGAGCCGGGGCATCGGCCTGACGGTCGCGGTGTACCCGTGGCCGGACCACGTGCTGCTGGGCGACCGCGACTCGAGGCAGGCCAGCTTCTGGCGGGCATGGGCGGCCGGGAGGCACGCCGGATTCCTCGACTACTTCCCGCTCTTCGTGGGCGTGGGCGACGCTGCCGAGACGGTGCGGCGGGAGTTCATCGCGGGCGACATCCACTGGAACGCCGCGGGGCACCGGGTGATCGCGGGGCCGCTCGTCGAGCACCTGCGCGCGCTGGCGGCGGCGCGGACGCGGAAGTCGGCCGCGCCGTGAGGCCGGACTCGCGCGAGGCGGGCCTGGTCGTCGCGCTGGTGCTCGCGCTCGCGGGCCAGCTCGCCTGGGGAATCGCCTCGGACGGCCTCACGAACGACGAGTTGCTCTACGTGTCCGCCGGCTACCGTCAGCTCGCCCTGGGCGACTTCCGGCTGAGTCCGACGCACCCCCCGCTCGCTCCGTCACTCGCGGCGCTCGGCCTGCTCGCCCTGCAGCCGCGCGTGCCGGCGTTCGAGCGCGGCCAGGGCATCCTCGAGTGGTGCAGGCAGTTCGTGCACGTGCAGAACGACGCCGGACCGCTCGTGGCGCGGGCGCGCGTGCCGGTGGCCGTCCTGACCTTGCTGCTGGCGCTCCTGCTCTGGGGCTGGGCGCGCGCGCTCGCGGGTCCGGGGGCCGGTCTCGCGGCGCTGTTCCTGGCCGCCTTCCATCCTTCGCTCGTCGCCCACGGTCACCTCGCGACGACGGACGCACCGGCCGCGGCCTTCACGCTCCTGGCCGCGTGGGCGTTCTGGTGGTGGCTGCGCGCTCCCGGCGCGGGGCGCGCACTGCTGGCGGCTGCGGCCCTCGGCGTCGCAGCTGCGACGCGGGTCACGGCGTGGATCGTGCTGCCAGCGGCGCTCGTGGTCCTGCTGGCGGCGGCACGCGAGCGCGGCCGCCCGCCGGGCCTCGGCCGCGCGAGCCTCGGACTGCTGCTGGCCTTGGGGATCGCGGTGCCGGCCGTGCTCTGGGGCGCCTACGGCCTGCACGACACGCCCTGGCCCGGGGAGCTGATGCGCCCGCCACGCGTGGGCGGAGGTGCGGCCGCCCTGCTCGACGCGCTGGACGCCGCGCACCTGGTGCCCGCCGCGTACACCGCCGGCCTGCGCTTCCAGCTCGAGCACGGCCGGGAGGGCCACGTCGGCTACCTGCTCGGCGAGCGCCGGCGCACCGGCTGGTGGAGCTACGCGCTCGTGGCCCTCGCCGTGAAGAACACGCCCGGCTTCCTGCTCGCACTGGCCGGGGCCGCCTGGGCGCTCGCGCGGCACCCGCCCGGCGATCCGGCCCTGCGCGCGGCTTGCGGGCTCTCGGCCACGATCGCCCTGCTCGTGTTCACCGGAGTCAGCCTCGGCCGCATCCAGATCGGTGAGCGCTACCTCCTGCAGGCCTACCCGTTCCTGATCCTGCTCGCGGCGCTCGCGTTGCCTGCGATCGGGAGCGGGCGCTGGGCGAGGGCGGCGCTGCTGCTCGTCGGCCTGTGCCACGCCGCCCCGACGCTCGCCGCGGCGCCGGCGGGCACGCTCGCGTACTTCAACGCGCTCGCGGGAGGCCACGACGGCGGCGACCGCGTGCTGCTCGACTCGAACCTCGACTGGGGACAGGACCTGCCGCGGCTCGCCGCGTGGATGCGCCGGGAGCACGTCGGCCGCGTCCAACTCGGCTACCAGGGCTCCGACGATCCGGCTCGCTTCGGCATCGAACGGGACGACCTGCCCGGCGAGCACCTTTACCCCGCCCGACCGCCCGCGGTCCCGTTCGCCGGCGTGGTGGTGGTCAGCCCCAACCTGCTGCACGGGCTCGTGCCCCGGCTCGGCGATCCGTACGCATCGCTGCGGCAGCGCCGGCCCGACGCGCGGGCCGGTGTCTTCTTCGTGTACCGCCTCGGTCCGGGCTGAGCAGAAAGAGGCGGCGTCTCGCGGTGGTCGTCCTATAATCGGATCAGGTGGGGCCGCGTGCCGCGGCCTCCGGAGATGGCCTCTATGCCCCGTTTCTATTTTGCCGTGCGAACCCTGCTCGGACTCGTCATCGTCGTCGCGGCAGCCGCGATCCTCAGCGTGTGTGGCGGCGGCAACGGCGCAAACACCGGTAGCGGCCCCACGATCCCGGTGACACCGACGGTGGCGCCGACCCTGGCCCCGACGGCCGCGCCGCCGCTCTCAGCCTCGTGCACCCGGCTGCCGGCGGGCAACCCGGATGCGCCGTGCCGCACGGAGACGGCGACGTTCCAGGCTGAGGTGGACGACGCGATCCGCACCCTGCAGGTGGAGCAGGCGCCGATCTTCAACGACAACTCGGTCCTCAGCGTCGGCCAGTACTACGTGGGCCTGATCAAGATCCTCGACCGCAAGGGGCTGTGCGCGTATTACGACGGCGAGGAGCTGGCGGTGACGAACACGCACGACTACAGCGACCAGTACCACGTGCTCACGTCGAGCCGGCTCGTGCGTTTCGGCCCCGGAAGCTACCGCGTGACCTGCTACCCGGCAGTGCTTCCGGTCGGCCAGGGCGCCCTGCCGCCGCCGCCGGCCGGCTGCTCGCTGCCGTCGAGCCGCGAGGTCGCGTGCTCGCGCGACGGCAACGGCGTGTTCCTCGACGACGTGCTGGCCGCGATCGCGCAGGTCCAGAAGGACAAGCCCGAGCTGTTCGACTTCACGCAGACGAACCCCGGCACGGACTGGCCGAAGCTGAAGGACCTCGACGGCTACCTCGCCGCGGTCGTGCAGGTGCTGTCGAAGCAGGGCTACTGCGCGCAGGTGGACGAGGAACTGCAGGTGAAGCGGGGCTCAAACACGTTCAGCGAGCAGTACAAGATCGACTACTCGCACCTGTACATCCGGACGGGCTCGGGGATCTACCGCTCGAGCTGCTACCCCGCAGCGTTCTGATCCGGATCGGCCACCGGCAGCGGAGCTGTTCAGTCGTGCTGGACGTTCTGGCGCTCCGAACTCATCGTCTTCCTGGAGGTGACCGCTGTCGCCGTGTTCGGCTACATTGAGGGCTGGCGAGGGTGCGTAAACGCGGTCGCCGAGCTTGTGCCACTGCCGGCTCTGGTCGGCGGGCAGAAGCAAGAGCGACGGAGGGCGCCGATGCCTGATGAGCGCCGTGCGAGCCGGAGGCCGTCGAGGTTCGTGGCGATCGCCTTGCTGTGCGGCGGCGGTGTGACGCTGGCCCGTTGCGGGGGCAGTGCCACGCCGCCCACCACACCGACGCCGGTGCCGACCGTCCAGCCGACTGCGGCGCCGACGCCGACGCCGACTCCGGGGCTGCCGCTCGGAATGACGTGCAGTCCGACGCCTCCGCCGCTGCTGCGGATGCAGCTCAAGATCCACGCAAACGAGGACGGCCGCGTCGTGCTCGACTCGAAGCCGCTGGTATCCAATGTCGACCACTACTGCGACCGCGTGGGCTTCGGCGACTGGAAGTTCTGCGACACGCGTATCGAGGGCGACCCGCAGCGCGTGGCTTGCGACTACATGGCGGCCGGAAAGTCGGCGGAGACGGGGCGCTGGGGGCCGACCTGGTACTACGACGGCCAGTTGTGCAGCACTACCACGCAGTGCGCCAACCACCCGACCGAGCAGTTCATGGCGATCGCGAAGAACAGCGGCACGTTCATGGCCTGCGCCGCCGACACGGTGCCCGTGTCCCCGGACGGCACGCGTTGTGGCACGATCGATATCAACTAGGGAGAAGCTATCGTGATCCACCGTCGCGTCGTCGCCTTCCCCGTCCTGCTCGGTGCGGCCCTGTTCGGCCTCGCGCGCTGCGGCAGCGACAGCAACCCCTCGCCCGTGAGTCCGACGCCCGTGCCGTCGACACCGGCGCCCACGCCCACGCCCGTGCAGCCGCTCGCCTGCAACCCCGCGCCGCCGCCGCTCTACGGTTTCCGCCTCTCGATCCGCGACGCGTCCGGCTACCGGAAGACCCTTGCCGCCAAGCCGCTGGTGACGAACGCCGACGACTACTGCGGCAAGGTCGGCTTCGACCCGAACCAGAGCTTCTGCGCCACGCGTCCGGACAGCGATCCCCTGCTCGCCGCATGCGACGCCGCCGCCGTCGGGCGGGCGAAGGACACCGGACGCCCGGGCCCCACCTGGTTCTATGAAGGCGGGCCGTGCACCACGAACACGGCGGAGCAGGGCTGCGAGAACCACCCGAGCGACCAGTTCCTGGTCATCGCGAAGGGATCGGGGGAGTTCGCCGCCTGTGCGGCAGACGCGATCACCGTGGACCCGGACGGCTCCCGCTGCGGCGTGATCCAGGTGCCGCCGCTGCCCTGAGCGATCATCGCCGGCACGCCCACCGCGCCGGATCCAGGACAATCGCCGACGCGCTCAGGCGGTTAGATGCTGCTTGGACAACGTTTTACGCGCGAGGTCATCGGGCCGGCCTCCCCGACGGGGTTTGAGGCGGCGCCGGCGCGTTGCAGACCGTCCGAATCCGGTACACTGTCGATGGGCCTCGTGACGTCGGCGGCTGTGGGCGGTAGTCTTGCCCGCCGACACCATGGGGGACTCGGTTAGGGTTGGGCTCGCGCGCTGACGACCCTGCGCCCTGAGGGATGTGGCAATGACACGAAATGACCGGTTCTCGCGTGTGGGGGCCGTGAGCCTCGCGACGCTGATCGCGCTGTCCTGCGGCGGCGGAAGCTCACCTTCCTCGTCGACGCCGCCTTCGACGCCCCCCGTGCAGGCCAGCCCGACACCGCCCGCTTCGATCGGCGCGAGCTGCCCGCTCGGCAAGGGAAGCGTGGTGACGGAGTGCTCGCGCGGCAGGAGCTCGACCCTGCTGAACGACGTCAGCGCGGCCATCGACCTGCTCTCGCAGCAGAACCCGAAGGTCCTGGACCCCAAGGACGAGGCGAGCCCCGGGTCGGGACAGTACCGGATCCTCGACCAGAAGGCGATGGTCGCCGGTGTCGTCAACAACCTGCGGGCGGCGGGTCTGTGCGCGCAGGCGGACTACGACTATCCCCTCGAACGGATCAACGTCAAGAACTCCAACGACGTCTCCGAGGACTTCGATCTGGTGCTCTCGAGCGGCTACGTCCGGCGCGGCCTGGGGTCCTATCGCCAGAGCTGCAACCCGGCGGCGTTCCCGATCGATGCGGACGCGGCCTGGCCGCCTTCGGGCAGCGGCTGTGGAAAGCCCTACCCCCCGCCGGTCACCCGCTTCAACTCGAAGATCCACCTGTGGGGCACGCAGTACGTGACGCTCGACTCGACCGCGATCGTGGGACCGAACCTGGCCTTCTGCGCCGCGATTGGCTACACCGACGGCCGGGACCAGTGCACGGTCCGCGTCAACGGCGACCCGGAGCGGGGCCCGTGCGAGGAGTGGGCGGTCGGCAAGGCGAAGGACACGGGCCGCTACGGCCCCACCTGGACCTTCAACGGCGAGTACTGCAAGGGCATAGCGGTGAACGGTTGCGAGAACCACCCCGACGACCAGTACGCTCTGCTGGCCTCGAAGGGCGGCCTGTACGTCATGTGCGCCCAGAACGGCGCCTGCGGTCAGGTGGCCGTCGATCGCTGAGGACGCCGGCGGCGGGCGGGGCCTTTCGCAAGACGCGCGTCTCGAAGGTCCTGCGCCCGTCCGCTCAGTCGAGACGCTCGGACGGCCGGCTCAAGGCAGCAGGCCCCGCTCGAGCAGGCTCGCGGCCACCGCGCTACCGATCCTCCGCGAGAAGGCCGCGGTGAAGTGGACCTGGTCCACGTAGAGAGGCTCGCGCACCCCGTCCTGCAGGTCGGCGGCCCAGACGAAGTCGGCGCCGGCGGGCTCGCGCTGCAGTCGCTCGGCCATGCGCGCGTATCCGAAGCGCGAGTAGTTGTTCTTGTCGAAGTCCAGGTCGGCGAAGAGGTGGTAGCGCAGGTCGTAGCGGTACGTCGGCGCCGGCAACCACACGAACAGCGGCTTCACGCCCCACGCGCCGGCCGCGGCCGCGATCAGGCGCCGGTTGGTCCAGTAGCGATCGAGGCGGGCGTCGAGAACCGGCGCGTCGTCGAAGGCCGCCGCCAGCTCGGCCTCACTGCGGCGCGGAGTCTTCTTCGCCTTGGCGCGCGCGATGAGGCGAGACACCGGCAGTTCCTCGAGGAGCGTCCCGAAGGCACCGGCGAGCGGCGTGTTGACGTGCCTGCGTAGCGTCGTCGAGAGAAACGGCGCGCCGAAGGCGAACTCGTTGAGCCCGTCCTGGAACACGGCCACCCGGGGGACGGCCCCCTGTGCGAGCAGCTCCTCGAAGAGGATGCGTTCCGGCGAGGAGTAGTAGGCGCCTCGGCCGAAGTTGTAGCAGGCGGTCTTGCCGGCGCCCAGACGCTCGTCGAGGGCGGCCTGGATCGCCGAAACGATGGTCTCGTCGTCCGCCACGCCGTAGCCGAAGGTGGTGGAACCGCCGAAGACGAACACGTTCGCCCGCGCCGGATCGAGAGGCCAGGGTGCCCCTCCCCGAGACAACCGGAACCCGGCCCGGTGGACGTTGACGTAGCGCCCCTCGTAGCGCCGCTCGCGCGAGTCGGTGAACGGTTCCCACACGGCGGGCCGCGTCCACGTCTCGCGCAGGAGCTCGCGCACCTCGTCCCGGGTGCGCCCCGGATAGACCTGGCCGAAGGGCCGGTCGCCGTAGGTGGACGTGATCGGATCCTCGGGGAGGAGCTTCAGCGCACCCCAGGCGAGGAGGTTCAGGGCCACGAATCCCAGCAGTCCGTGGAACAGGGCGAGCACGGTGGTTGCGTAGCGGCCTGGTGACGCCAAGGTGCTGCGATTCTAAGCCGACCCGAGGTGAGAAGGCCGGAATCGCGGCCGTGCTAGCGCCCTGACCTCTTCAGGACTCTCGTGGCCTGCGCTCGCACGCTTTCGTCCTCGTCGCTGCGTGCCGTCTCCAGCGCGCGCTGGACCGACGCGGAAGGCTTCTGAAGGTGCCCCAGGCCCCTCACGGCGTGCAGGCGCACCCGGCTGTCCGTGTCGCCGAGGGCCGCCACGAAGGCGGCCTCGGCGATCGCGCCGTCTGCGGCTGGTCCAAGTTGGGCAAGCCCCACGACGGCGGCGAGCCTCACGTTCTCGGCCTCGTCGCGGACGGCCCTCGCCAGTGGCAGCGCGGACTGGCCGGCCCCGATCGCCCCCAGCGCGGAGGCGGCCCGCCAACGCACGTTGCTCGACGGGTCGGCGAGCAGAGCCTCGAGGTCCGGCCGGGCTTCGACCGCACGCGGCCCAATGGCGCCGAGGGCATCGGCGGCCCGCCAGCGTACGTCCGGGTCCGCGAGCGCGGCGCGCAGCAGGGGCACGGCAGGCGCGGCCGCGGGCCCGATGCGACCGAGAGCCCAGATGGCACGCCAGCGCACGTCCGGTCGGGCGTCAGACGCGGCCGCGACGAGCACGGGTACCGCCGAGCGGGCGGCGGGACCCACGCGCCCCAGTGCCTCGGCGGCGAGACCGCGGCCGACACCCTTGGCGTCCTGGACGAGGCTGGCGAGCTGCCCCACGGAAGCCCCGTCCCTGCCGATCTTCGCCAGGGCATCGGCGGCCCGCCAGCGCACGCGTTCGTCTGGGTCGTTGAGCCGCTCGACCAGCGGCGCCGCGGCGGCGGTCGCGGCCTCGCCCACCCCGCCGAGTCCGAAGGCGGCGCCCGCGCGCACGAACGGATCGCCGTCGCGCAGAAGGCGGATCAGCGCCGGCACGGCGGGAGCCGCCGCGGGCCCCACGTTTCCCAGGGCCCAGGCCGCGGCTGCGCGCACGACGTGGCTCGGGTCACCCAGTGCGGCCGCGAGCACGGGCACGGCCGGGGCCGCCGACTCGCCGAGCGTGGCGAGCGAGCGCGCCGCCTCCGCGCGGCGCTCTGCGGCTGGAGCCGCCAGTGCCGCCATCAGGGGTTTCGGGTCGTCACCGACTCCCGGCCGGCCTGCCGCCGCCAGCTGGGATGACGCGGCTGGCGCCGGGCCACTGTCTTCGCGACCCCGGTCGGCGAGAAGGCCGGAGTCCAGCACCTGCTGGGCCACGACGCGGGCGCCAGCCGGGTTGAAGTGGTCGTAGTCGTGGAAGGCCTGCTCGCCCAGCGGCGCGATCGCCGGCAGCAGATCGAGGAACGCGATGCCCTCGCGCCGGCAGAAGTCGCCAATCACCCGCTGCGCGAGCGGTGGCGGCGCCCCGGAGGCCACCTGGAAGCGAAACGGAAAGACCAGCACGCCGAAACGCGCGCCGTCGGCGCGCACCTCGTCCCGGAGCGTCCGCAGATCGGCGAACATCCGCTCGTAGCCGGAGCGAACCTTCGGGGCGTCC
>Ga0302299_10000999_pt1 | contig 16665 bp, 12 predicted proteins | sample III_Fen_N3_4_FD_198795 | JGI IMG/M metagenome (GOLD analysis project Ga0302299, IMG submission 198795) | Peat permafrost microbial communities from Stordalen Mire near Abisko, Sweden - III_Fen_N3_4 | ecosystem: Environmental > Terrestrial > Soil > Wetlands > Permafrost | place: Sweden: Abisko... | reverse complement strand
ACCGCGCGCTGGCCTGGGAGGGCGCCGCGGACGTCGCGATGGCGCGCAGGCACTGGGACCGGGCGGAGCACTACGCCCGGCGGGGGCTGGCCATCGACCCGCAGGACGGCGACCTGGCCATGATCCTCGGCACCGCGCTGGACCGGCAGGGCCGCGCCGCCGAGGCCGGCAACGCCTACGCCGCCGCCGCCCGGGCGAACCCGCACGACCACCGCGCCCGGCGCGCGATCGGCCGGCTCGGGCTGCCGATGGCCGGGGCCGCCCTGGTCCTGGCGAAGATCGGCGCCATCGCGGGCATCCGCGGCGCCGCGCTGTGGGCCGGCGCCCCGATCGCCGGGCTCGCGCTGGTGCTCGCCCTGCTCATCGCCGGCGCGTACGCCGGCGTGGAGCTGATGGCCTGGCGGGCACGCCGCACCCTGACCCCGCAGCTGCAGACCGTCGCCTGGCGCGAACGCAAGGTGGCCGCCCGGGGCTGGCTCGCGGCCTCCGCCGTCGTCGCGGTGATCCTCGCCCTGCGGGCGATCGCCGTCGACGACCGGGTCACGGCCGCGGTGCTGGCGCTCGCCGTCCCGCTGCTGCTGGGGGCGCGCCACCGGCTGCCACGGCCGATGGGCGGGCCGACGGGGCGCCTCGCCCTGGCGGCTCAGAGCATCCGGCGGCGCTTGAGGTAGGCGAGCAGCTCGTCGTAGTCGCCGTGGTCGTTGCCGAACTCCGCGACGTTGCGGGCGGCGCCGAACCACGCCCCGGTCGACGGCCGGACCTCCTTGAGCGCCCGCCCGAGCTCCCGCATCGTGATCGGCTGCAGCTCCCCGGTGCGCGACGACGCCTCCAGCGCGTGCTCGGTCGCCGTCTCGACGAGGTGCGCCAGGTCGGCGCCGGAGAAGTCGTCGGTCTGCCGCACCAGCTTCCCGACGTCCACCCCGGCGACCGGACGCCGCGCGAGCTGCGAGCGCAGGATGGCGTCCCGTGCGGGCGCGTCCGGCGGCAGCACCAGGAGCATCCGGTCGAGCCGGCCCGGACGGCGCAGGGCCGGGTCGATGTCCCACGGCGCGTTCGTCGCGGCGAGCACGAACACGCCCTCGTTCACCGAGCCGATCCCGTCGAGCTCGGTGAGCAGCTGGTTCACCGACCCGCGCTGCGCGCCACCGCGCAGGTGCGACCGCTTCAGGCCCAGCGCGTCGAGCTCGTCGAGGAAGAGCACGCACGGCGCCGACCGTCGCGCCGCCTCGAACAGGCTGTGGATGTTGCGCTCGCTGTTGCCGATGTACATGTCGAGGACGTCGGCCAGGCTGACGCTGGCGAACCGCGCCCCCAGCTCGCCGGCCAGGGCCCGGGCGATGAACGTCTTGCCGCATCCGGGCGGCCCGTAGAGCAGCAGGCCGCCGCGCAGGCTCTTGCCGTACGCCTCGCGTAGCGCCGGATTGCGCATCGGGGTGAGGAACGCGATGTCGAGCCGCCGCTTGACGTCGTCCATGCCGCCGACGTCGGACAGCCGCACCGACGGGTTCTCCACGTCGTAGGCGGACAGCGGGTCGTCGTCCGGCGCTCCGGCGCCGTCGGTGAAGGCCGGCTCGGCGAAGGGATGGTCGACCGGGCCGAGGTCCTGCTCGGCGGCCGACCAGTCGAACCGTTCCGGCCCGGGGACGATCGGCGGCTGCTGGGACTGCGGCACCGGCGTCGGGCCGGCCGACTCGACCGGCGGCCGGGCAGCAGGCGCCTGGGCAGCGGGTGGCGGCTCGACCGGCGGCCGGGCGGGGGCCCCGGCGAGCGCCGCCGACACGCGTTGGAGCATCGCGACGGCGCTGGCGTCGCCCGGCGCCGCGGTGAGCACCTGGCTCACGTGGGGCAGCGCCTCGGCGGGGCGCCCCGCGTCGACGAGCATGCCGGCCACGTGCAGGCGCAGCGGGAGGTCGTCCGGCCGGGCCTGCAGCGCGGCCAGCAGGCTGAGGATCACGTCGTCCAGCACGGCGCCATCCTCCCACCGCCGCCGCTCGCGACCGCATGGGGCCACTGTGTGATCGCGGTGAAGTCCATGATCACGGCAGAGTCCTTGATCACGGTGAGGGATGGGGGTCGGCGTGGAGGCGGCCGCGGTGCATGCCGGCCATCCGCTGCTCGGTGCGGGCCGCCGCGGCCAGGAGCGCGGCCCGGCGTCTGCCCCAGGCCTCGCGCAGCACGGGCGGGTCGTCCGCGTGCCAGTCCGCCATGGCGTCGAGCCGGTCGCGCAGGCTCATCCGGCGCCCGTCGGGGCCGGCGGCCAGGTCGGCGTAGACGAGCGCGTCGGTGAGCGGGCCCTCCTCCCGGGGGAAGGCCAGCAGGTCCACCTCCAGGCCGAGCGCGCCGGCGGTCACCCGCGCCTCGCCGTGATGCGCCACGAGGGCCACCACCCGGTCCGGCCACCCGGACGCGGCCAGCATGACCGCGCCGTCCAGCGGATGGAACCCGGTCCGGCGGGCGGACGGATGCAGGCCGACGTCGTGCAGCCAGGCCGCGCACACGAGGACGTCCCGGTCCTGCGGGCCCACCACGGGCGCGATCTGCTCGGCCTGGCGCGCCGTCGCCCGGGCGTGCAGCCACGGATCGCTGCCGGCAGTGAAGATCTCGGCCGCCAGACACCGGGCGGCCATGACGTCGAAGCGCACGAAGGCCTCCGGAACCCCACGAGACGGGACTCGTCGTCGAGCTCCCCGGACGGTGCCGACGCTACCCAACTGTTGCGCCCACGTAAACGCGCGGGGCACCGCCGGCCCACGCCGGCGGTGCCCGCGGGTCTACGCCGCGGCCCGCGGCGGGGTCGCCGGGCGGGTCTTCCCGCCCTCCAGGGCGACCTCGCGCGAGCCGTACCGGCCGACCGCCGCCGGGTCCAGCCGGCCGAGCAGCACCGCCGGCGGCGGGCAGACGCCCGGCACCGACGGGTGCGTCGTCCCGGCGCGCGGCCGGGCGAAGGCCAGCACGACGTTGCGCGTCAGACCCCGCAGGGCGGCGGACGTCGCCTCAGGCACCTGCTGGTCGGCGCACGGCCCCTCCAGCCCGCACGACCAGTCCGTGCTGCCGGCGGCGAACACCCCCGCCCCGGACGGCGCCACGTAGTACCCGGCGGACGCCGTCACCGGCCCGCGCGCCCCCCGCAGCACCCCGACCGCGACGACGGTCAGGTCCTTCGGGTTGGCGCCGGCGGCGACGTAGCCGTCCGCCTCGTTTCCGACCGCGAGCGGCAACGTGCTGCCCGGCTGGTCGACCGTCCCGGCGTGCAGGCCGGTGCCGGCGAGCAGCCAGTCCGGCGCCCCGAGCAGCTGGTAGCCGCCGTGCACGCCGATGGCCGCGTGGCTGTTGCCGAGCATCGCTGCGGCGTCGCGCCGTTCGGGCCACTGGCTCCACAGCAGCGTGAGGTCGGCCGGGCGGGACGGCGGGGTCGGGTCACCGGCGGTCTCCCGGTACACGATCTCGCGGTCCGGCTGGACGGCACCGGGCGCGGACTCCAGCCGGGTGTGCCACCACAGGTTGTTGGCACCGAGGAAGGCCAGGTTGACGCCGCTGCCGCGGGCGACGGCCAGCGCGTCGTACGCGCGCCGCGTCCAGTACTCGCTGTGCCCGCCGAGCACGATCTCGGCGTGCTTCAGCAGCTGCGAGGGCTGCTGGTCGACGTCCACGTCCGTCGTGTACGCGACGTCGACGCCGGAGTGCGCGGCGATCTGCTCCAGCTGCCGGACGACGGGCAGCTCCATGAAGGTCAGCTGGCTGTACCCGGAGCCCACCAGCGGCCGCCGGAACGAGGCCACCCGCGACCGCGCCACGAACTGGGCCGCCGCCGTCCGACCCTGCCCGCGGTAGAGGCTGTACCCGGCGAAGTCGTCGTAGGCGTTCCAGGTGAGCGTGCTGGCGACGAACAGGACCGGCGCCGGGTCGACGTCGTCGCGGACGACGAGCGGGATCGCCGGGCCGCCGACGCCACCCGCGGCGTGCGCCACGAGCAAGTAGAACCCCGGCGGCCAGGCGGTCGTGATCGGGACCTGCACGGACGTCGGCCAGCTCGCCTCGCGCAGCTGGGTGCGGGGCTGGAGCGGTGGCGGCGCGCGGTGCCCCACCGCGACGTCCCCCGACCGCCACACCAGCCGCGCGTCCGCGTCGCGATAGGCCCCGATCCGGTACGCCTCCAGCTGGACCGTGCTGTCCGGCCCGGACAGCGCCACGGACACCGTGTCACCGCAGCCGGCCGACCGGCGGTCGGCGTACCCGACGATCTGGCCCGGCATGCCGTCCTTCGGGACGGTGAAGCCCGCCGTCCCCGGCTGGTCGTCCTCGGCCCGCACCCAGCCGTCGGGCCGCGCCACCGGGGTGCACGTCGATGTCGCGCGCGGCACGTCCGGCGGCAGCAGCGCGGACTCCGGCGCCCAGGCCGGCGACGGCCGGGCCGTCGGCGAACCGGTGCGCGCGCCCGCCGTGCCCGCCTTCGGCGTCGGCGTCGTCGTGCCCGTCGTGCCCGGCGCCTGCGAGCAGCCCGCCAGCACCAGCCCGGCCAGCACGAGGCCTGCGGCCAGCCGTGACCCCGGTCCTGCCGGCCGTCCTCGTCGGGCCCACGGCCCGCTTCCCACCCCGGTCATCCCCGTCCCCCTCCAGCGACGGCGGCGGCACGACCCGGCCCCCGGACCCTCCCGGTGGTCGGAACGCGCGACCGCGTGCTCCGAAGACGCTCAACCCGCCCCCGAGGATGCACCGGGCGAAAGGAAACTTTTCCGGCGGCCCCACCCGGGCGCTGACCAAGACCTCGACCCCAAGGCCTCGGCCGGGGGCGGTCAGCGCCCGGCGGCCGGCGTGGTGGTACGCGGGTGGCGGACGGTCCCGGCCGTGCGCGGGGTGGGCCTCGGCGCCGTCGTCACGGTCCGCGGCGTGGTCACGGGGGCGACCTTGTGCGGCGACGCCTTCGGGGTCGGCGTTGGGGTCGGGGCGGGCGTCGTCGTGGGGCTGCTGCGGCGGGCGGTGGCCCGCGTCGTGACGTGCGCCGCCGGCCGGCTGCGGGGCGGCGAGGCGGTCGGGACGGTCGCGTCCGTCGGCACGGTCACCCCGCGGACGGCGGGGACGTCGCCCGCGACGCTGCCCGTCGCGGCCGGGACGGGCAGCGTCGACGAGGAGGCGCCGTCCGTGGCGGTGGACGACGACCCGCCGCCGTCCGCCGCCGCGTCACCGGGCGCAGCCAGTGCCTCGGCCAGCTGGGCGGACAGCCCGGGCGGCGGGACGTAGGCCGGCGGGGTCGGGCCGGGAGCCAGCAGGAGCGCGGCGGTCGCGGCCGCGGCGACCGCGAGCGTGGCGACGGCGCCCGCCGTCCGGGTGCGGATGCGCACGTGCACGACTACCTCGCCCCCCGGCCGCTGACGACGGCGAGCAGGGTCCGGGCCAGGATCCGGGCGTCGAGCGCCATCGACCAGTTCTCCACGTAGCTCAGGTCCAGCCGGACCGACTCCGGCCAGTCGAGATCGGAACGCCCGCTGACCTGCCACAACCCGGTCAGCCCGGGCTTGACCCGCAGCCGGCGCAGCGCCTCGGTCTCGTAGCACTCGACCTCCGCGGGCAGCGGCGGCCGCGGCCCTACCAGCGACATCTGCCCGCGCACCACGTTGATCAGCTGGGGCAGCTCGTCCAGCGACGAGCGCCGCAGCAGCCGGCCCACCGTGGTGACCCGGGGATCGCGCCGCATCTTGAACAGGGTGCGGCCGTGGCCGCCGGCGAGGTGGTCGTTGAGCCGCTCCAGCACCGGGCGCCACCGCTCGGCGTCGACGCGCATGCTGCGGAACTTGTACATCGTGAACCGCTCCCCGTACCGGCCCACCCGCTCCTGCCGGAACAGCGCCGGCCCCGGGTCGGCCAGCTTCACCCCGGCCGCCACCAGCAGCATCAGGGGTGACAGCAGGGCCAGCAGGACGGCCGCCCCGGCCCGGTCCACGATCTCCTTGGCGACCCGCGGGGCGCCGGTGAAGGCGGGCTCGTCGATCGCCAGTAGCGGCAGGTCCGCGGCGAGGTGCACCCGTAGCCGGGACGGCGCGACGTCGCTCAGCCCGGTGGCCACGAGCAGCCCGAGGCCGGTCCCCTCCAGGCTCCAGGCGAGCCGGCGCAGCGCGTCGGCGGGCAGCGCGGCGGAGTCGGCGACGAGCACCAGATCCGCCCGGGCGGACCGGGCCACGGCGGTCACCCGCCGGCGGACGACGTCCGCCGTCCCGACGCCGTAGCCGTCGACGCCGTACGGCCCGGCCGGACCCCCGAGGCGCTCCCACGAGCAGCGCCCGACGACCCGCAGCGAACAGGTGCGGCGCTGCGCCAGCCGCTCCCCCACCGCGGCGGTCGCGGCGGCCGAGCCGACCACGAGCACCCGGCGGCCCACCTCCCCGACAAGCAGCCGGACGGCGGCCACCGCCACCGGCCGCAGCAGCGCCGCCGCGGCCAGCGCGACCGGCAGGGCCAGCGCCGCCCCGCGGACGGCGGTCGGCCGCGCCAGGGCGAGGAGGACCAGCACCGGCGCGGCGAAGCGGACCGCGCCGGTCACCAGCGCCGCCGTCCGCGGCACGCCGCCGGCCCGGTAGCGGGCCGGGTAACCGCCCGCCGTCCCGATCGCGAGCCACCACACCGGGACGGCGAGTACCAGCTCCAGCCACGCGGCCGCCCCCGGGCCCAGCGCCTGCCGGTGCGGATCCCGGGCCAGCAGGCTCGCCACGACGCCGGCGGACAGGCCGGCGGCGTCCGCCGCGAGGAGCGCCCCGAGCAGCGCCCGGTGCCGCTGCCGGGCAGGCCGCTGCCGGGCGGGGCGTCGCCGGCCGCCCCAGCCACCGCGGCCGGCACCGCCGCCGCCGCGGCCGTCGTCGGCGGCGTCGTCGTCCAGCTCGACCCGCAGCTCCGCGTCGTCGACGGCTCCCTGCAGGTCGTGGTCGCCGTGCCGCGTCGGCTGCCGGTCCCACCCGGCCGACCGGCCGGGGCCACCGAGGTCCAGGCCGGCGAACGGTGGACCGCCGGGCTCCGGGCGGGGGGCCGACCAGCCGCCCGCGGGGGCGCCGCCGGCCTGCGCCGGGACGCGCGGGACCCCCCGCGCCGTCCGCGCCTGGTCCAGCGCGCGGTCCGTGACGTCCACGATCGCGGGCTGCTCGGCCGCGTCGCCGAACAGCACGTCGTCCACTGCGCTCACCGGTGCGTCTCCCTCGGGGTGCTGCCGACTGTCGGGCGGCCCCCCGGCCGGTGGTGCTCAATCCAGCGGTGCGGTGCCGTGCGGTGCGGTGCGGTGCGGCCCTACCCGGCGGACGCCCCGCACGACCCGGCGTCGGCCGTCACGCTCGGGCTGCGCACCAGGTTCTGGCGCGGCAGCAGCGGCGGCAGGCTGCTCGGCGGCTCGGCCAGTTTCAGCACGAGCGTGTGGGTCGCCCCGGGTCGCGTCTCCAGGTCCAGCCAGTACGAGGGGCGGCCGCCGACGTCGGCCCGGGACAGGAATCCCGCGGCCGCGTCGGCGTCGATGGTCTGCGGCAGCTCGCCGTCGGCCGAGGACGGCAGCAGGGTCGCGCCGTCCAGGGTGGCCCCGAGCAGCGTCGCGCCGCGGGTCACCAGGACCTCCAGCTCGCTGCGGTTCTGCCCGACGACCGTCTCGTACGGGGGCCGGTCCGACCGCACGGTCATGTACACCGGCAGCCCGCTGCGCGGCGCCTCGTTGCGCACGGTCACCGAGACGTCGACCGTGCGCCGGGCCGGCGTGCAGCTCGTGACCGCGTAGCGCAGCGAGGAGTCCAGCCAGTTGTCGAGCTTGTTGCCGGCCGCGTTGACGAGGACCGCCTGCGCGAAGGGCCGGTCACCGCTGTCCACGGCCCCGGAGATCCCGGCTGCGACCAGCCGGGCCTGCTCCTCGGGGACCCGGCTGTGCACCAGCACGTGCCCCGCGTCCGCGACCGCCCGCAGGCTCGGTAGCAGCGCCGTGGGCGACACCCCGCCGCCCAGCAGGCGGTTCACCGTGGCGGAGCCGACGCCGAGCATGAGGCTCTTGCGCTGCGTGGGCTGGGCGACGAACTGCGGGAGCGTGTACTGGTCCCGCAGGACGAGCGGCTCGATCCGGGCGGCGTCGACGGTCCCGACGACGGGAGCGGTCACCGGCCCGGTGGCCGCGAGGACGGCGGACAGCGCGCGCGGGTCCAGCGCCACCGCGCCGTCCAGCTTCTGGCCGGTGGCCTTGAACCACATCGCCTCCCACGCCCGTCCGACGTCCGGGAAGTTGGGGCTGACGTTCGCCTCCAGCCAGGCGCTGGTGCCGCCGACGGCGGCGTAGCGCTTGGCGAACGCCGCGTCGACGTCGGTGATCTCACCGCTGAACGGCGGCAGCTGGGTGTTGGCGCCCATGCGCTCGATCCGCACCGCGCCCTTGTCGGCCAGCACGATCGCGAACGCGTCGAGCAGCCCGCCGGTGCCCCGGGCCTCGGCCGGGTTCTGGAACGCGACGAAGTACCGGCGCGGGGAGTCCAGCCCGAGCATCGACGGCAGCAGCTGCGCGGCGGACGCCGCGTCCCGGCTGGTGGCCGTGAGCTCCACGAGCTGGGCCAGCAGCTGCGACTGCGCGGTCGCCACCGGCCCGAACCAGGAGGGGTCGAGCTGCGCGACGCCGTCCCGCTGCTCGCGCAGGGACGCCGCGGCGCGGGTCAGCGCGGGCGTGGCCGCCGCGAGGCCGGCGACGTCGAGCCGCCCGCTCCCGGACAGCAGCTTCGCCGGATGCAGGGTGTCGGCGGCGCTCACCAGCGCGGGCAGGCTCTGCCCGGCGAGCACGTGCACCGCCCGGGTGAGGCCGGACGTCGTCGCGAACGGCGACCCGACGAGCGGCAGCGAGCCGGCGAACGACCAGAGCAGGTCGTGCGTGTCGTCGTCCGCGTTCGCGGCGTGCTGCCGCAACTGCTCCAGCCGGCGCGCGGCGGTGCCGTCACCGGACAGCACCGCCGCCTGCACGGCCGGCAGCGATGCCCGTGCGGTCAGCAGTTCGGCACGGGCCTGCTGGCCGGTCCAAGCCAGCCAGCCCGCGGCGGCCAGCACGCCGAGCGCGGCACCGGCGCCGCCCCACAGCAGGGGGCGGCGCCGGCCCGGGCCGGGACGGGTGGAACCCGTCCTGGAGAATCTCACCGGAACGACACCTCAGTGGCCGCGCACGTGGTCGTCGTGGTCGCGGTACGTGACCTTGACGACGTGCTCGCCGGACTGGCCTGAGGCCAGACCGTCGCTCGGGACGCTGAAGATCCGGTAGGACGTCGTGCGCTCGGCGGTGACGTTGTCGAACCGGACGGCGCCGGCGGTGTCCGTCATGGCGGGCTGACCCACGCGGATCCAGTAGCTGTGGTGACGGCCTCCGTCGACGAACTTGTAGAGGACCGCCTGCTGGTTCTCGTACCCGCAGCCGTTGACCTTCACCGTGCCGGTGAGGCTGAAGGCGACGTTCTTCTTCACCTTGCTGGCCCCGTCGATGCTGACGTCGGGCCAGCCGTGCGGCGGGTACGCGCAGCCCGGGTGGTGGTGACCGTTGTGGTCGTCACCGTGCCCGTTCCCGTACCCGTCCCCGTCCCCGTCCCCGTTCCTGTGCTTGACGACCACGCGTGCCGGGGCGGCGGGGACCCGGACGACGATCTTCACAGGGTGCTGGGCGACGGGCTGGGCGACGGGCTTGGCGACGGCCTTCACGGCGGGCGTGTGCTGGCCATGGGCTGCGAATGCGGCCGGTGCTCCGGCGGCCGCGACGGCGAGCATGCCGACCCCCGCGGCAGCACCCCACCAGTGCATACGTCTCATAGGACATCCCTCGAATGGTCATGGCCGCGCCGGAAGGGGGCACGGGAATCGGACTGCCGACCACACCGGCACGGCCCCCCGCAGCCAAGATCCAAGATGTGGTCAGACTGATCCTGCCACACTCAGCGTGACGGCTCGGCTATTAACAGTTAAGGCAGGTGTGAGCCAGATCACAGCCATTATCAGAATGCCCGGACGCCGCAGAACAATCCTCCGAACGGTCCGGGCGCACCCTGGCCGGACGGTGGGTGCCGGATGCGAGCGGCGTCCCGGAATCGCCGCGATCGCCCCGCCCCCGGCCGCCGCCCGCCAACAACAGTCCGCCGGACGCCGTCCGGCTCCGGCGTGTCGGCGGACACGCGGCCCGGCGAGCCGGTCGGCACCTGCGACCCACGCGTCACTGTCGTCGCACGTCACCGGGGTGGGCGGCCCCGGCGAGGGCGACCGCGCACCGATGCACGCGCGCGGCGTGGCGCGGTCGGTGGCGCGGGGCCTCCCGGCGCGACACACTTCCCGCATGGCGACCGACCCACGGACCACCGAGGTGACCAGCCCGCCCATCGACGTCGCGGACACCCCCGCCCTCGGGGCGGCGCAGCCGTCGGCCCCCGAGGCCGCCCCGCAGGACGCGCTGGAGGCGACGCGCGAGAACGCCGCGCCGGCCGGGAGCACTCCCGGTCCGATCCCGCTCGACACGGTGGAGCTCTCCCGCGTGGCCGCCGGTGCGCACTGGAACCCGCACAGCGTGCTGGGGGCGCACCCGGGCGAGGGCGGGGTCACGGTCCGGACGCTGCGGCCCTTCGCGACGTCCGTCTCGGCGGTGCTCCCCGGCGACGTCCACGTGCCGCTCGTCCACGAGTGGGACGGGATCTGGACGGCGCTCCTGCCCGTCGACCAGGTCGTCGACTACCGACTCGCCGTCACCTACGAGGGCGCGGGCGAGGTCGTCGTCGACGAGCCCTACCGCTACCTGCCCACCCTCGGCGAGGTGGACCTCCACCTCATCGGCGAGGGCCGGCACGAGACGCTGTGGACGGTGCTGGGCGCGCGCGTGCGGCACTTCGACGGCGTCAGCTTCGGGCGGGTGACCGGCACCAGCTTCGCCGTCTGGGCGCCGAACGCGCAGGCCGTGCGCGTCGTCGGCGACTTCAACCACTGGGTGGGCCGCGAGCACTCGATGCGCAGCCTGGGCTCGTCCGGGGTGTGGGAGCTGTTCGTCCCCGGCATCGGCACGGGCACCTGCTACAAGTTCGAGATCCTCGGGCGGGACGGGCGCTGGCGGCAGAAGGCCGACCCGATGGCCTTCGGGACCGAGGTGCCGCCGTCCACGGCCAGCGTCGTGACGGAGAGCACCTACCGCTGGGAGGACGGCGACTGGCTGACCGCGCGGGCGGCCGCCGACGTCCACAACGGGCCGATGAGCATCTACGAGGTGCACCTCGGGTCGTGGCGCCAGGGTCTGAGTTACCGCGAGCTGGCCGACCAGCTGGTGAGCTACGTCAAGGACCTCGGGTTCACGCACGTCGAGTTCCTGCCCGTCGCCGAGCACCCCTTCGGCCCCTCCTGGGGCTACCAGGTGACGTCGTACTACGCGCCGACGTCGCGGTTCGGGGCGCCGGACGACTTCCGCCACCTGGTGGACGCGCTGCACCAGGCGGGGATCGGCGTGATCCTGGACTGGGTGCCCGCGCACTTCCCCAAGGACGAGTGGGCCCTGGCCCGGTTCGACGGCGAGCCGCTGTACGAGTACGCCGACCCCCGCCGGGGTGAGCACCCGGAGTGGGGCACGCTCGTGTTCGACTTCGGCCGGACCGAGGTGCGCAACTTCCTCGTGGCCAACGCGCTGTACTGGCTGGAGGAGTACCACATCGACGGCCTGCGGGTCGACGCGGTCGCCTCGATGCTCTACCTGGACTACTCCCGCAAGGACGGCGAGTGGCTGCCCAACATCTACGGCGGTCGCGAGCACCTGGAGGCGGTGTCCTTCCTGCAGGAGACCAACGCGACCGCGTACAAGCGGGTGCCGGGCATCATCACCATCGCCGAGGAGTCGACGGCGTGGCCGGGAGTCACCCGGCCCACCCACCTGGGCGGCCTCGGGTTCGGCCTGAAGTGGAACATGGGGTGGATGCACGACTCGCTTCTCTACATGAGCAAGGAGCCGGTGCACCGGCAGTACCACCACCACCAGCTCACGTTCTCGATGATGTACGCGTACAGCGAGAACTTCGTGCTGCCCATCAGCCACGACGAGGTGGTGCACGGCAAGGGGTCGCTGCTGCGCAAGATGCCGGGCGACCGGTGGCAGCAGCTGGCCCAGGTCCGCGCCTACCTGGCGTTCATGTGGGCGCACCCGGGCAAGCAACTCCTCTTCATGGGCTCGGAGCTGGGCCAGGAGGCGGAGTGGGCGGAGTCCCGCAGCCTCGACTGGTGGCTGGAGGACACCCCCTGGCACGCCGGGCTGCAGCAGCTCGTCCGGGACCTCAACCGCGTCTACAAGCAGACCTCGCAGCTGTGGGCCGTCGACTTCGACGCCGCCGGCTTCGAGTGGATCGACGCCAACGACTCGGCGCACAACACGTTCTCGTTCATCCGCTACGACCGCGAGCGGCGCCCGCTGGTGTGCATCGCCAACTTCTCCGGCGCCCCCGACGAGGGCTACCGGGTGGGGCTGCCGTTCGCCGGCCGCTGGGTGGAGGTGCTCAACACGGACGCCGAGCTGTACGGCGGGTCCGGGGTGGGCAACCTCGGCGCCGTCCAGGCCGAGGACGTGTCCTGGCACGGCCGGCCGGCGTCCGCCGTCCTGCGGGTGCCGCCGCTGGGTGCCGTCTGGTTCGTGCCGGAGACCATGCCGGCACCGGCCGAGCCCGTCGTCCGCGACCGGCGCACCATCGACCGGCCGCCGAGCGGCACCATCGTCATCCCGCCGCAGGACCTGGCGCGCGCCGTCGCCCAGGAGGCCGAGCTCGCCACCGAGCGGCGCGTCGCCGAGGAGCACGCCCACCCCGAACCGTGATCCTCCGGGCCCGGTCGACCCCGCACCACGGGTTCGACCGGGTCCGCCGGGCTACGCAGTGGTGGCGGCGGTTTCCACCGCGTCGTACAGGTCGTCCACCCCGAGCACGCCGTACCGCGTCGGGACGACGCCTTCCGGCCCGAAGACCTGCCAGGTGGCGTGCCCGTCGCGCAGCTGGGCCACCTCCAGCCAGCGACGCTGCGGGTCGACGAGGACGTACAGCCCCAGGCTCGGGAGCCGGGAGTAGGCCGCGGTCCTCTCCCGCCGATCGACCGATACGGTGGACGGCGAGAGCACCTCCACCACGAGACTGGCGTCCGTCTCTTACAGCCGGTCCACCGCCGGACCGCACACCACGAGCACGTCGGGGTCGTCGGTACGCACGAGCCGATTCCCGAGGAACGGCCGGCACCCCGCCGTCCGGGCGCCGGGTGCCAGCGCTTCGTACACCAGGCCGGTCGCCAGATCGTGCCGTTCGGTACCGCCGGCCATCGCGTAGACGCGGCCGCCCACCAGCTCGTGACGACGCAGGGCCGTGGACTCGGCGCGCAGGAAGTCGTCGAAGGTCACGGTGGGCAGCTCGTCCGCCGCCCTCGTCATGACCTCAGCGTAGGGCCGCGGCCTCGGCGGAGGGGACGTCGAGGCCGGTCTCGAAGGAGCCGCTGACGTCGACGGTACCCGGCCGGACCAGCGCACCGTCCGTCACCAGCACGCCTGGCGCCGACCGGACGTCGCGCAGCACGGTACGGCCGCCGGTCATGCGGGCCTCGGTGAGCAGCACCCGACCGGCGTTGAGCCGGGCGTCGGAGAGGGTCAGCAGGCCGGCGGAGACGGTGATCCGGCTCAGGTCGAGCGTGCCGCCGTCCAGCCGCAGCTCGGTCAGCGCGAACGTGCCACCGTCCACGACGGCGCCCGCGGCGAACAGCGCGCCGGTGTGCACCACGGCACCCGCCAGCGAGACCACCCCGGCGGAGAACCGGGCACCGCGGAAGGACAGCTCACCCTGCCCGCTCTGCCAGTGCCGCAGCGAGACCCGCGCGCCGTCGAACCGCGCGCCGTCGAACGAGAGCCGGCCCTCGATCGCCCAGACGCCCTCGAGCCGGACCCGGCCGCCGGTGAACCAGCAGCCGGACAGGTCCGCACCGGCGAGGACGGCGCCGGCCAGGTCCAGGTCGTGGCCGCACCACGACGTCGGCGCGTCCGGGTCGTGGAGCCGCTCCGCCAGCAGGCCGAGTCCGACCCGTCGCAGCTCCGGCTCGCCGGCGGGCACCCGGCCGCCCGGGCGCTCCGCCGTCCACGGCGAGCGCAGGTAGGCGCAGACGGCGGCGATCGCCTCGGCCCGCGCCACCGGATGGGCGTCGGCCAGCGCGACGAGCTCGCGCAGCGCCGCCTCGCGGGCGTGGTCGTCGGGGCCCGCCAGGCGCTGCAGGAGCAGCGGCAGCGACTCCACGGCCGGGACGTCGACCGTCGCGCCGGGGCCGGGCAGGCCCGGGGCCCCGTCCTCGTCGCTGTGGCGGGGGCGCTGTCGGGGCAAGGTCATCGCGATGTCCTCCGGGGGCGGGAGCCGGCGTCCGCAGGTGTTGTCGGCACCCCGGCGGCGCGGCTTGACCCGGCACCTCGGTCAGTGGTCCGGTTCGAGACCGTCTGACGGTCGCGCATCGCACCGATCACCCGTGGCCCGGCCCTGGCCCGACGTCCGCAGGCTCACTGGTCGGTGAGCAGGTCCAGGGCGGCGCCCTGCCAGCGCACGAGGCGCGCCCGGTCCAGGTACCCGGTCGGCGCCACCGGCTGCGGCGCCTGCGGATGGCACACCGCGCGCCGGGCGAAGGAGAGCACCAGGGCGGCCGGGGCGGCGTCCCCGCCGGCAGGGTCGGCGGGATCGGCGGGCTGCAGCGCGAGCGCCGCGACGACCGGTTCGCCGAACCCCCACAGCCCCAGCAGGTAGGCGCCGGCCCGGGTGACCGAGCACCCGAAGTGCGCGACCTCGAGCTCGCTGTCCGCGGCCAGATCGGGTACCTGCCCCGACGCGGCGTCCGCGGACCGGGCCGACCGGGCCGACCGGATCGCCGCCCACGCCGCCGGGTTCGCCCGGGCCAGCGTCGGCAGCCCGAGGTCGAAGAGCATCCCGGCGAAGAACGCGTCTGCGACGGCCTGCCGGCTCCACCCCTCCTCGCGGGCGAGGCACCGGGCCAGCCGGCCGACCTGCATGCCCCGCTGGGCGAGCTCGTGGGTGTCCAGGCTCGGCGGCGGCGGTCCCCCGGCCCCGAACACCGCCCCGGCGACCGCGAGCGCCTGGATGGTCGCCAGCCCGAGCAGGCTCGCCGCGCGGGCGATCGTCGTCACCTCGGCGGGCAGGCCGAAGAAGGCGGTGTTGACCAGGCGCAGCACCTCCGCGCTCGTCGCCAGGTCCTGCTCGATGACGGCGACGACATCGGCCAGCGTGCCCCGGGGGTCGGCCGAGGCGGCGAGCATCTCGGCATGGATCCGGGGCGGCTTGGGCAGCGACTCCACGCCGCCGAGAAGGTCGGCCAGTCGGTCGTCGTCGATGAGGTCCCGGACGGCGAGCACGCGCTCCAGCGTCCCGACGAGGACGTCGACCTCGCACGGCTTGGCGAGGTACTGGTGCGCGGGCCCGACGGCCGCGATGACCGCCCCCCGGTCGCCGTCCTCGGAGAGGATCACGCGGGCCGCCCGCGGGTAGCGACGGCCCACCTCGGCGAGCAGCTGCGCGCCGTCCATCCCGGGCATCCGCAGGTCGGAGACGACGGCGTCGAACGTCCGCTCGGCCATGCGGTCCAGCGCCTGCGCGCCGCCGGCGGCGAACTCCAGCTGCCACCCGGTCGACGGCAGGCGCAGCGTGCGGCGCAGTCCCGCGAGGAGGTCCGTGTCGTCGTCGACGAACAGCACCCGGCGGACGGCGGTCACGACGACGCCGCTCCCGCGCTCCCGCCACTCGCGCCGACGTTCCCGGGGCCGCCCGCGCCGGCGCGGACCGGCTCCCCGTGGAGCACGCCCCGGAAGGTCGCCGCGATCCCGGTGGCCAGCTGGCGTTCCAGGTCCGCGACCTGGCTGACGTCCGCGGCGATGCCGATCACGCCGGTGAACTCGTCGCCGTCCAGATGCGGCAGGAGGCTCACCAGGAAGGTCCGGGAGTCGCCGTCCTGGCCCTCGACCGTGACCGCGCGCGCCGCCATCGGCTGCCGCGAGGCCAGGACCGCGGCCTCCAGCTCGGCGACCGCCGGCCCGAGGTCGTGGGCCCCGGCGGGCAGCTCGAGCTGGTCGTCCCGGCGGCCCACCACCTCGGCGGGCGAGGTCAGGCCGCGGAAGGCCAGGTAGGCCTCGTTGGCACCGACGTGGCGCAGGTCCAGGTTCTTCCACCAGACCAGGTGCGGGATCGAGGCCAGGACGGCGGAGAGCAGGCGCTTCTCGTGCCGCAGCGCGATCCCCAGCGACTCGGCCCGCCCCAGCGTCTGCCGGGCCCGCTCCTCGGCGTAGCGGCGGGCGGTGACGTCGCGCTCGATGCCCACCAGCCCGAGGAGCTCGCCGCCCTCGAAGGCGGCCCGCACGTCCAGCGCGACCCAGTAGGACCCGCCGACCTTGGTCCGGGTGACGAACTCGGCGGTGGTGTCGCGGCCAGCGGCCAGGTCGGCACGGAGGCGGGCGAACTCCGGCGTCCGCAGGAAGGGGCCGCGCACCAGCTCGAGCCGCTCCCGGCCGACGACCTCGGCGGCCGACCAACCCGTCATCCGCTCGAAGGCGCCGTTGACCCATTCGATCCGGCCGTCGGCCCCGTAGAGGACGACGGCGTCGGTGGCGTGCCGCGCCACCATCGCGAGCCGCTCGGGGCCCGGCACGGCGGT
>Ga0302299_10000997_pt1 | contig 16674 bp, 15 predicted proteins | sample III_Fen_N3_4_FD_198795 | JGI IMG/M metagenome (GOLD analysis project Ga0302299, IMG submission 198795) | Peat permafrost microbial communities from Stordalen Mire near Abisko, Sweden - III_Fen_N3_4 | ecosystem: Environmental > Terrestrial > Soil > Wetlands > Permafrost | place: Sweden: Abisko... | reverse complement strand
CGCCGCAGCCTGGGCCGCAGCCACGAAGACGGCCCGCGCGGCCGGGATCGTGGTGTGCCTGAACGACGGCAAACGCAGCCGCGCCCAGCAACAGGCGACCTTCGACAACTACGTCAGGCAGTTCGGTGCTGCGATGGCCCGGCAGTATGTCCTGCCCCCGGCGAAGTCCGCCCACGTCCTGGGATTCGCGGTCGACGTCCAGCCGTACGCCGCCTACACCTGGCTCGAGCGGACCGGGGGCGCCCTGGGGTTCTGCCGGCGGTACGACAACGAGGCCTGGCACTTCGAGTTCGACGAGGCGTACCGGTCGAGCGGGTGCCCGGCGCGGCTGCCGCGGCCCGGCGGGTGAACCCCGAGCTCACCACCGCCCGGGGCTCACCAGCGGTGCGGGCGTCACTGGCCGATCGTGACGCCTTTGCCGACCACGGTGATACCGCCGGGGCTCACGGAGTACAGGTCGTTGTCCAACTCGACGTCGACGCCGACCTTGGCACCATCGGGAACAACCACGTTCTTGTCGAGGATGGTGTGCCGCACGACGGCCTGCTGTCCGATCCGCACGCCGGGCAGGATCACCGAACCCTCGACCAGGCTTCCGTTACCGATGCGCACGTCGTCGGAGACCACCGACTTCGTCACGGTCGCCCCCGAGACGATCGTCCCGGCGCCGATCATCGAGTCGCGGGCGGTGCCGTCCTCCACGAACTTGGCCGGCGGCAGGGTGGCCGGGAAGCTCAGGATCGGCCAGTCCCGGTTGTAGAGGTTGAAGATCGGTTCGATCGACACCAAGTCCATGTGGGCGTCGTGATACGCATCGAGCGTCCCGACGTCCCGCCAGTAGCCGCGGTCACGCTCGGTCGCGCCCGGGATCTGGTTGCGCGCGAAGTCGTAGACGTGCGCCGACCCGCGGCCCACGAACATCGGGATGATGTTGCCGCCCATGTCGTGCACCGACGCTTCGTCGGCGGCGTCGGCCTTCAGCGCCTCGATGAGCGACGAGGTGGTGAACACGTAGTTGCCCATCGACGCGTAGGCGACGTTCGGGTCGTCCGGCACCGAGGGTGGGTCCGCGGGCTTCTCCAGGAACCCCGCGATCTTGACGCCGTCGGCGGCGGTCTTGATCACGCCGAAGGCCGTGGCCTCCAGCCGGGGCACCCGGATGCCGGCGACGGTCGCCTCCGCACCGGTGGCGATGTGGTCGTCCACCATCTGCGACGGGTCCATCCGGTACACGTGGTCGGCACCGAAGACGACCAGGTAGTCGGGCTTCTCGTCGTACACCAGGTTCAGCGACTGCAGGATGGCGTCGGCGCTGCCGGTATACCAGCGCGGGCCGAGGCGCTGCTGCGCGGGCACCGGGGTGATGTAGTTCCCGATCATCTGGCTCATCCGCCAGGTGGTGGTGATGTGCCGGTCCAACGAGTGCGACTTGTACTGGGTCAGCACGCAGATCTTGAGGTAGCCGGCGTTCACCAGGTTGGACAGGACGAAATCGACCAGCCGGAAGTTGCCACCGAACGGCACGGCGGGTTTCGCGCGGTCGGCCGTCAACGGCCACAACCGCTTCCCTTCGCCGCCGGCCAACACGATTCCGAGAACCTTGGGCTTGGGCACCATGTCGCTGACCCTAGCGGCGTTGCCCGGCTTTCGCGCCCCGGGAAACCGATGCGTTCAGGCAGCGCGACGCAGGGCGGGTCGATAGATTGCCGACGTGCATACCGCGATCCTGACCCGCGAGTACCCACCGGATGTCTACGGCGGAGCGGGGGTTCACGTCGAATATCTGGTCCGCGAACTTCGCCAGCTCATCGACGTCGACGTCCACTGCTTCGGCGACGACCGACCGGGCGCCACCGGCCACACCCCCGCGGCCGAGCTGGTCGGCGCCAACCCGGCGCTGACCACGCTGTCGGTCGACCTGTCGATGGTGGCCGCCACCGGCACCGTCGAGCTGCTGCACTCACACACCTGGTACGCGAACATGGCCGGGCACCTGGCGAAGCTGCTGTACGACGTGCCGCACGTGATCACCGCCCACTCCCTGGAGCCGCACCGGCCGTGGAAGGCCGAGCAGCTGGGCGGTGGCTATCGATTGTCGTCCTGGGCGGAGAAGACCGCGTACGAGGCCGCGGACGCGATCGTCTCGGTCTCGGCCGGGATGAAGGACGGGATCATGGAGAGCTATCCCGCCCTGGATCCGGAGCGGGTGCACGTCATCCGCAACGGCATCGACACCGAGATCTACCAACCGACGGACGATCGCTCGTTGCTCACCGAAAAGGGTGTCGACCTGGACGCGCCGATCGCCTCGTTCGTCGGTCGGATCACCCGGCAGAAGGGCGTCGGTCATCTGGTCGCGGCCACCCACCATTTCGATCCGGGCGTGCAGCTGGTGCTGTGCGCCGGCGCCCCGGACACCCCCGAGATCGCGGCCGAGACCGCGGCGGCGATCGCCGAACTCCAGGCGAAGCGATCAGGGGTGTTCTGGTTCGACGGCATGCTGACCCTGGCCGAGGTGAAGCAGGTGCTGTCGGCGTCGACGGTGTTCGTCTGCCCGTCGGTCTACGAACCGCTGGGCATTGTCAACCTCGAGGCGATGGCATGCGGAGCGGCCGTGGTGGCCAGCGACGTCGGCGGCATCCCGGAGGTCGTCAACGACGCCGAGACCGGGACCCTGGTGCACTACGACAGCCTGGACGGACCCGGCTTCGAACGTGCCATCGCCGCGGCCGTCAACGACCTGGTCGGCAGCCCCGAACGGGCCCGGTCGTTCGGCGGGGCCGGTCGAGCACGGGCGGAGTCGCAGTTCTCCTGGACGGCGATCGCCGAGCAGACCGTTCGGCTCTACCGATCGGTGCTCGGCTGATCTGCGTTCCGACCCTGTCTCTCCCGTTGATCACCGCCACCGTCTCCCGTTGATCATGGTGCGCTGCCCGCTGATATCGGCGTGTTGCCGGCGAGTCGCGGGCAGCAGCCCATGATCAACGGGAGACAGGCACAAAGCCGCCCGGGTTACCCTGCCGGTGCACGGCTCGGGTGCCCGGGCGGAAGAGGTCAGCTGACCACAGCCTTCAGCGCGTCACCCAACGCGGAGGCCTCGTCGGCGGAGATCTCGACGACGAGGCGCCCACCGCCCTCCAACGGAACACGCATGACGATCCCGCGGCCCTCCTTGGTCACTTCGAGAGGACCATCCCCGGTTCGGGGTTTCATGGCCGCCATGTGCGACTCCCTCCAGCACTCACTGTTCTTCCTATCCGGACGGTGGTTTCCCGGCCGGGTTATCTCCGCATTCGAGGCGGACGGTCCATTCTCCCCCATGACCAGGGGTGTTCCGAAACCAGGCTCGCCGCCGGACGCAGCGGCGGCCGGGACCTGACCGAGAGATCATGACGTCCACCGCCTACTCGAGCAGGAGCCCTACCGTGACGAACCCCCGTGGCGCGCCCGGTCGCAGGTCGACCGACGATGCGCCGGTGCTCACTGCCACCGCGAACGGCGTGCGAACCATCACGCTGAATCGCCCAGCGGCATTCAACTCCTTCGACCTGGCGATGAAGGGTGCACTGCTGGAGGCCCTCGCGGGCGCCGCGGACGATCCGGCCGTCCGCGCGGTGGTGATCACCGGCCGCGGCCGGGCGTTCTGCGCCGGCCAGGACCTCAAGGAGCACCTCGCGCTGGTGGCGGCGGGTGATCCGCGGGTCGGCACGACCGTGTCGGAGTTCTACAACGTCCTCGTCGCGGCGATCACCGGCATGGGCAAGCCGGTGATCGCGGCGGTCAACGGTGCCGCCGCGGGCGCCGGGGCCGGGATGGCGTTCGCGTGCGATCTGCGGATCGCCGGCCGCGGCGCATCGTTCTCGATGGCCTTCGCCGCGGTGGCGCTGTCGGCCGATACGGGGGCGTCGTTCACCCTACCGAGGCTGATCGGGCAGGGCCGCGCGTCGAAGATGATGCTGCTGGGCGAGAAGGTCGGCGCTGACGAGGCGCTCGCCATCGGCATGGTCGACCGAGTGGTGCCGGACGACGACCTCACCGACCACGTCGATGAGCTGGCCGCCAGGCTCGCGCAGGGTCCCACCCGGGCCTTCGGGTGGATCAAGGCGTCAATGCAGCACGCCGCGGCGTCCGACCTCGCCTCCACCCTGGCCTTCGAGAACCGGGCGCAGGTCGACTGTTTCGCCTCCCCCGACCACCACGAGGCGATCCGCGCCTTCGTCCGGAAGCGTTCGCCCAGGTTCACCGGGCAATGACCCGCGGCCCCGGGGTCAGGAGGCTGGACAGAACGTCGCGCCGGTTGAGGTAGTCCGCCTCGTCGATCTCGCCCCGCGCGAAACGTTCGTCGAGCAGGTGGACCGGCGACTGGACCGGACCGAGCGCTGCAGGCGCGGGGATCGCGCGAGCCGCGCGGACCATCGCCACCACACCGGCCACCAGCACTGCCCAGAGGGACACCAGCACCATGCCGATCACCAACTGCCCGCCGCTCCGCCCGGCTCGACGCGCGTCACCGATCGGGCTCGCGGGCATGGACCGGGCCGGCATGTACACCGTGGAATGCGGACCGATCACCAATCCCTTGGTGCCAACCATCATCACGGCGCACCCTCCTGTCCCCTTGATTCAACTCGCGGTCGGACCGGCGGGATCAGCGTCATTGGTCGTGCAACGCCGGGACGAACGTCCCGTCGAACAGTCTCCCGGGTTCGATCCAGGAGGATGTGCGGATGGGCAAGGTCGATGTTCACCGGAGCACGCTGCGGGAGCTGGACGACTGGATGGCGTACCTCACCGCGAACAGCGGTCTCCCGGGTCCGCGCGGGAACCTCGAACTCGTCGCCGCGTGCGGCGAGGAAGCGGACGTGTCCAGGGCGGAGCGACTCGTGGCCAGCGGTGACGAGTTCGCCACCGTGTGCGGCGCCGTCGCGCTCGGCCGGCACTTCGGCGCCGGCGACGAGCTTCATGTCGACGTGCTGCATCGACTCGCAGCAGACGAACGCTGGCGGGTGCGTGAGGGCGTCGCGATGGCCCTGCAACGGGCGTCGGACGATGACCCGGATCGGGGTTTCGCGCTGGCCGAGCGATGGGCCGCCGACCCGGACCCGCTCGTGCGTCGCGCGGCGGTTGCCGCCGTCTGCGAGCCGAGACTGTTGCGTGATCCGGGGTTCGCGCGGCGAGCGATCGTGATCCTCGACGGCATCACCGTCGCCCTCTCCGGCGCGCCGCGGGATGATCGGCGCGCTCCGTCGACGCGAACGCTGCGCCAGGCCCTGGGTTACGGATGGAGTGTCGTCATCGCCGCCCTGCCGGCCGAGGGCCTGCCGGTGTTCCACCGATTCGAGGACGACCCCGATCCCGATGTCGCCTGGATCGTCCGCGAGAACCACAAGAAGGCTCGGCTCAAGCGAGTGCTCGCGAACAGCCCAACCGGGTGATGGTGCCGCAGACTCCGCCCACCCTGACCGGGGTCGGCAGCGCAACGGGAGGGACTGAGATGACGCATCGCCATCCGGACGCCGCCGACTGGTCGACGCGAGTCGATGCATGCCGGCCCGGTTGGCATGCCCGCCGCACACGGCGACCGCGAGTTCGGCGACCGCGTGTTCGGCGACCGCGGAATAGCCCGCGGCGAGGATTCGAGGGTGCGCCACCGCGCGATCTCGTGCCCTGGTCATCCGCCGCCACGCCTGCGGTGACGTAGCCTGAAGAGGTGGGACCGATGGGTGAACTGGGCGCGCTGTTCAACCCAGGCATGCGTCATGAGCTCGAGGAACGCCGATCCAAGGCGATGCGCCGTGAGGAAGAGGGCAACGCCCGCGACGGCGACCTGCGGATCGATCTGGAATCGGGTGTCGCGGTGATCAACGCGCCCGGCAGCGCCGATTCCGGAAGACCCCAGCGCGAAGCCACACCGGCCCCGGCCGAGCGAGCGGGATCCGAGACACCGGCGGATGCCACCGCTGATCACGAATCGGCAGCGTCCACGGAGCAGTCGGCGACCGCCGTTCGGTCCGACCAGCTCCCGGCTCTCCGGCCTCGGGGCAAGCGCGGCATGGCCGCATCCGCCCGCTGAACCAACCGCTCGGCATGGCCGTATGCCCACCGAACCAGGTCACACGCCGAGCCACGCCAACCCCCGCTCGCCCTGCTCCCCGAATTCCTTCCTCACTTGGCCGCCTCCGAGCCCGGTGGGGTCGCGCGTTCCGGTGCTCGCCAGCAGCTGCTCAGGTGATCATCGACCATGCCGGTGGCCTGCATGAGCGCGTAGGCGGTCGTCGGCCCGAAGAACCGAAAACCCTGCCGCTTGAGCGCCTTTGCCATGGTCGTCGACTCGGCGGTGAGCGCTGGTATGTCGCCGATCGCGATCGGCCGTGGCCGCGGTTCGGTCGGCGCGAACGACCACAACAGCTCGTCCAGCCCGTCGTCGAGATCGGCGGCGAGCCGCGCGTTGCTGATCGCGGCGGCGATCTTCGCTCGGTTGCGGACGATCGAGGCGTCGCCCAGGAGCCGTTCGACGTCGCGGTCACCGAAGGCAGCGACCCGCTCGATCTCGAACCCATGAAACGCCTCCCGGAACGCCGGCCGCTTCCGCAGAATGGTCAGCCAGCTCAGGCCGGACTGAAACGCCTCCAGGCACAAACGCTCGAACAGCGCGTCGTCGCCATGCAGCGGGCGTCCCCATTCGTCGTCGTGGTAGGTGACGTACTCGGGCGCGCCCAAGCCCCACGCACACCGCGGCCGATCATCGACGGTGGCGAGCGTGGGCAGGTCGCGCTCGGCGGCCGGGCCCGTCATGCCGGCCGAACCTCCGGAACTGCGGCGAGCGGGAGGACCCCACGGGCGATCTGGGTGGCCATCCGGCGCAACGAAGCCTGCAGCCCGATCCTGGCGATCGGACTGATCAGCGGCCAGCCCAGTCGACCGACGAACCCGAACGGCAACTCGAGCTCCTCGGCCCAGGTCACCCGGCAACCGGTCGCGGTGGCCTCGATCTCGAAGATCCCGACACCTCGGACGAACTCACCCTCATGCTGGGTGACCCAGCGCCAGGGTGGGTCGTACACGGTGACCACCATGGTGTCCAAGAACCCGATGCTGCCGATCCCGGTAAAGGCCGCCAGTCTCGATCCGACCTGCGGTACCGAGACCGCCCCCTCGATCGGGTAGAGCCGGGTGGCGATGATCCACCGCTCCTGGGAGGGCAGATCGACCATCGACGCGAACGCCGTGTCTGGCCCGACCGATAGGTCGACGGATGCCTGGACGCGAACGCTCACATGTCACCTCTGCTGTCGTGGGTCTGGGACGGGGGGGCCACCGCCGCAGGCGCGTCTGTCGGCGGTGCCGGCCCCCCGGAAAGTTGCGATTCTGTGGCGCCGTCCGCGACCCCGGATCCACCGGCACCGCTGCCCACGGAACTCAGGTGCGATGCCGGTCCGGCTCCGACGTCGGCGAAGACGGGCACGTCGGCGGGCGGCTGGGGATCACCCGCGCCGCCCAGAGCGGAGATTTCGGCGCGCAGCCGGTCGATCTCGGTCGCCAGCCGGTCCATCGCCCAGTCCACGTCGCTCATCCGGTACCCGCGCAGCGCCATCGCGAACTTGACCGATCCGATATCGGTGCTGGTGATCCCCTGTTCAGGCAGCTCGGTCGGTGAGGTTCGCGGCGACAACGGCGCGAGCTGTTCGCCGCGCCCAAAGACGAAGACGACGATGCCGAACACCACCAGGCCGATCGCTGACGCGATGACAAGGTACTGCAGGACGGTGGTCACCGGACGATCGTGCCACGGCCGGCCGACAGGCCGTCGCAGCCGCTCGGACCAGGAGGCCGCCGGCGCGGCCGCTCAGACCAGTCCACGCCGGGCGGCGACCGGCGCTCGGGTCCCGCGGATCGCGGCGGCCATGTCGACCACGCGACGGGTCGGGCGCACCTGATGGGCGCGGAACACCGCAGCACCCTGCCAAGCAGCAATGGCGGTCGCCGCCAAGGTGCCCTCGAGGCGCTGGTCGACCGGCAGGTCGAGCGTCTCGCCGACGAAGTCCTTGTTGGACAGGGCCATCAGCACCGGCCAACCGGTCGCGACCAGCTCCGCGGTGCGGTGCAGGATCTCCAGCCCGTGCCAGGTGTTCTTCCCGAAGTCGTGGGTGGGGTCGATCAGGATGCCCCGGCGCGGAACCCCGGCAGCCACCATCCGCTCGGCCGCGCGGGTGGTCTCCTCGATCACCGCCGCGACGACATCCTGGTACACAACCCGGAAGGGGTTGGTTCGCGGAGCCGCTTGTCCGGTGTGCGAGCAGACCATTCCGGCACCGAACCGGGCCGCGACGTCGGCCAGTTCCGGATCGGCACCGGCCCAGGTGTCGTTGATCAGATCCGCACCGGCCTCGCACGCCGCCACCGCGACCTCCGCGCGCCAGGTGTCCACGCTGATCACCAGCTCCGGGTACAGCGCGCGGACCCGCTCGATGAACGAAACGACCCGCCGGATCTCCTCCGCGACGCCGACCTCGTCGCCCACCCCGGCCTTGACCCCGCCGATGTCGACGAGATCGGCCCCCTGCGCGACCGCTCGATGAACGGCTTCGATCGCGGCGCCGTCGGCGAACGTCAGCCCGCCGTCGAAGAAGCTGTCGGGAGTGCGGTTGACGATCGCCATCACCGCCGCCCGGTCCGTCGGGAGCGGGCGACCGCGCAGGACGACGCCGATGTTCGGGTGGGGAGCAACAGTCAACGAGTCAGTCATCCAGGACCAGAGTACAAACCCGATTGCTGCGACCCGGCGGCTGGGGGCAAGGAACATCAACGCCCGGTCAGGTGATGATGGTGGCGTGTTGACCCACCGGGACCTGACGTCGATCGCCGGTCGGCTCACCGCGGTGGACGGGATCGTCGGCCGGGTTCCAGGCCACGGTGCAAACAGCGATGGGTGATATCTCGTGGACGCGGATCGCTCGGGAGCGCCACTGTCGGACCTGCGATCATGAACGACCCGAGCGATCCCGGGCCGCCGCCACCGCTTCGGTCGCGACCACATCCGTCGCGGTCAGGTCGGTCGCGGCCATGATCATGTCCGCGATCCCGTCGTGATCCAACAGGTCGGCCGGCGCGACCGTGTCCGCGGTGGCGACGTAGTAGAACGCGGCACGCACCCGAGCCAGCGGCACGTCGCGCAGTTCGCTCAGGGCCAGTCGATAGCAGGCCAACTGCACACCTGCCGCCGACCGCTGCGACGGCGGCGGCGGACGCCCGGTCTTCCAGTCGACCACGGTCAGGCCACCGTCCGGATCGGCAAAGACCGCGTCGATCCGTCCGCGGACGCCGATCCCCCCGATGCGGGTGGCGAACGGCACCTCGATTTCCTCGGGCACCCGCAGCGCCCACGGCGAGGTCAGGAACGCCGACCGCAGGTCGTCCAGCTCCGGGTCCGGAACACTCGCTCGATCGCCGGCTCCGGGAAGCTCATCGACCGCGAGCAGGGCCTCACCGCCGAAAAAGCCCTCGAGCCACCGGTGAAATGCGGTCCCGCGGCGGGCGTCCGCGGCGGGTTCGACGGGTACCGGCCGGCGAAGCCTACGGGCCAGCCCCTCCGGGTCCCGAGCCAACTCGACCAGCGCCGAGACCGGCAGCGTGCCCGGCAGGTCGACCGGCAGCCGCTCATCACCGGACGCCCTCGCGCGTTCGGCCAGCAGGGTCGTCACATCCTCGGACCATCCGAATGGATCGAAGCCGTCCGTCGCGCCGTCGGGGACGGGTGCGTGGCCCGTCGATGGCGTACGGGTCCGCAGCGCCTTCAGCACCCGGTCCGCACCCACACGAACCGCCTCGCGACGCTCACCCAGGGGATCGACCGGCCAAGGCGCCGTCCGCGGGGTCGCCGTCAACGGGTTGCCGGAGTCGGCCGGGGTGTCCGCCCACTCGTCAGGCGGCCCGAAAGCGCTGAGCATGCCGTGGATCTCGCGGAGGAACTCGCTCGGCCCAGCCGGTGACGCGGTGGTCGCTCCCCAGTGGTGACCGGACAGCAGCAGGACCCGTTCGGCTCGCGTCACCGCGACGTACAGCAGTCGCCGCTCCTCGGTCAACCGATGCTCGCGGAACTCGTCGGCGTGCCGGGCCAGCGCGTCCGCCAGCTCCTTCTGGTTGGCGTCGGCCGGTAACGATAGTGACGGCAGGTCGTCCCGATCACCCCGGAGCACCGGGGGAAGCTGTGCGGCGTCCCCGAGCCAGGTGCTGCCGCGGCCATTCGGGAACACCCCTTCGGTCAGATGCGGGACGGCCACGATCTCCCACTCGAGGCCCTTGGCGGCATGGATGGTCAGCACCTGGACCCGGCCCGACGAAGCGGGCACCTCACCGGGGCTCAGACCGTCCTCCCGTTCGGCCGCGGCGTCCAGGTAGTCGAGCAACTCCGACGGGCCGGCCCCGGTCGCCGACACGTCCGCGACGACGGCCGCGAACGCGTCGAGGTGGGCGCGGCCAGGTGAGACGAGCTGGACCTCGATGTCCAACCCGAGCGTGCGCTCCAGGTCGGCGACCAGGTCGGGCAGCGGTTGACTCAGCCGGCCGCGCATCCGGTCCAACTCGCTGGCCAGTCGGGTCAGGCGCCGGTGACCTTCTGAGGAATACTCGCCGGCCGGCCCTAGGTCGCCGATCGCGTCGACCAGCGATGCGGTGTCGATGTCCTCTCCGGACAACGTCTGCGACAGGGCGTCGCGGACGGCAACCGGGCCCACGCCCGAAGGTCCGGGTGGGCGACGGCCGGCCGCGGCCAACGAGCGGGAACGTCGGGCCAGCGCCTCCAGGTCGGCGATCCCCAACTGCCAACGGGCCCCGGTCAGCAAGCGGATCGCCGCCGGCCCGGCCATCGGATCGACCAGCACCCGGAGCGTGGCCACCAGATCGGAGATCTCCGGTTCGTCGAGCAACCCGCCGAGGCCAACCACCTCGACGGGCAATCCCTGGTCGCGCAACGCCGCGGCAACCGCAGGCATGTCGCGGCGCCGGCGCACCAGCACCGCCGTCGTCGGGGGCTCCGACCCGTCGGAGGTGTCCATCGCGGTCCTCCACCGCCGGGCGATCGACCCCGCCACCCAGGAATCCTCGTCGGCGACCGTGGGGAAGAGCCCGTACCCGATGTCCCCCGCCGGCGCGCCGGTCCGGGGGCGCAATTCGCCGACCGGCACCGTGACGCCTGCCCCGCTGCCCACCCCCGGCGTCCTGATCGGAGCCGACACGTGGTTGGCCGTGGCCAGCACCGACTCGGCGTTGCGAAAGCTGGTCAGCAGGGACAGCGTCACCGCGGGATTGCCCGAGGCCTGCGGAAAGTCGGTGGTGAACCTGGGCAGATTGGATGCCGCGGCGCCGCGCCATGAATAGATCGACTGAACCGGATCGCCGACGGCGGTCACGGGGTGGGCAACGCCGGACCGTCGGCGCGCCGGCAAGGTGGACTCTGCCGCGCCCGCAGCGTTCAAGGATCCGCCGAAGATCGTGCGCAGGATCACCCGCTGGGCGTGTCCGGTGTCCTGATACTCGTCCAGCAGGACCACCCGGTACCGTTCGCGCAACGTACCGCCGATGCGCGGATGGGTCAGCACCAGTTGGGCCGCCACCTGCATCTGGTCGGCGAAGTCAATCGCGCCGCGTTCGCGTTTGGCGTTGGCGAACGCCTGCACCAACGGCACGATCCATTGCCGGTCCTGCAGGCTCTTGACGTGCTTGGCGAGGGCGCTGTGCAGGTCGCCACGTTGCCGTGGCACCGGGGCCGCCGAGCGAAGGGTCACCAGCAATGCGTCCAGAACCGTTGACAGGGCGTCGGCTCCGGTCAGATGGTCGGCGAGTGCGCCGGAGATGGCCAGCAGCCGTTCGGTGACCTGATCCGGCCCGAGATCGGTCTGCAGGTCACCGTCCCAGCGGGTGACCACCCGACGCGCGAGTTGCCAGGCCGCGGTCGGCGTGAGCAGGATCGACGTCGGCTCCACTCCGACCAGCGGACCGAAGTCGGAGATGAGCCGGCCACCGAAGGAGTGATAGGTCGAGACCTCCGGATCACCGTCCGCGCAGTTGTCCTCACGGGGGCCGAGCAGCCCGGAAACCCCCACCAGACGCAGGCGCCGACGGATTCGCTGGGAGAGCTGGGCGGCGGCCTTGCGAGTGAAGGTCAACCCGAGGACCTGTTCGGGTCTGACCCACCCGTTCGCCACCAGGTACACCACCCGCGCCGCCATGGTCTCGGTCTTGCCGGACCCCGCTCCGGCCACGACCAGTGCCGGCGCCAGCGGCGCCTGGATCACCGCGACCTGCTCGGGTGTGGGCGCGGGCAGTCCCAGCGCGGCGGCCAGGTCGGTCGCCGAGATCACCGGGTCACCTGACGGCCCTCGGGCCGCAGCGGGCAGCTCGATCGGACGGGACAGCGGTCACAGCGACCGTTCTCCCGGGCCAGATTGACCGAAGCGGCCAGCTGCTCCGCCGCCTCGCGCACCACTGTGCGCCACCGCTGGCCGGCGACCGGTTCCAGCGGCGGCTGGGTCAGGATCGTCGGTCGGCCGGTCCGGAGGTGGATCAGCTCGGCGCCGCCGGGTCGCGCACCGTGCACCGCAGGCTCCCCCGGGATCCGCCCGGGATCGTCATCGTCGGCGGTGGACAAGGCACCCAACTCGATGGCCAGCTGATAGGCAGCGAGCTGCGGGTTCTCAACGACCTGGGCGCGGGTCGGCTTGGTGGCACCGGTCTTGAAATCCACCACCACGACCGAGCCGTCCGGTCGGCGATCGAGCCGATCGACGCGTCCCTGGAGCACCACCGGCCGTTGCCGCGCGGGCGAATCGGTGGAACGCCCTTCCTGACCTCCGTCCGGCCGATCACCGGCGTCACCAGGGTCGGCAACGTCGGGACCGGTGACATCGGGCGGCACGGCCGCGCGCAGCACCAATTCCGAACCGACCATGGTCCGTGCCGGGTAGTTGTCGGACTCCCAGGCCAGGGCCGCGTCCAGCATGGTGGTCAGGACCCTTCGGCTGCGGGCCAGCAGCCATCGCGGCTGGATCTGGCGACTCAGGAACCCGTGCATCTCGGCCACCAGATCGGCCCTGGACACCCCCCGGGCCAGCCCGTCGGCCAAGGCATGCACGACAATCCCCTCGATCTGGGCCTGGCCGGCGCTCCCTCGCCCGCCGCGACGCTCGAGCACGCCCCGCAACGCACAGGTGGTCAGTGACTCGACCGCCGACGGCGAGATGGTCACCGCGGCGCCGGCCGGCAGCGCGGGAGCAGAAGTCGACCGGTCGGACAGGGCGTACCAGTCATCGGGATGAGCCCCGCTGACGCCTGCCGCGGCCAGTCGGGCGAGCTGAGCAGCGGCCAGTTCGCCGGTGCGGTCGGGCACCGCCGAATCGGTGACCGCCCGTCGCAGGTCGGCGATCAGGTCGGTCAGGTGCAAACCGCGGCGATCGGTTCCATCCACACCGGCGGGCCACCCGGTCGGCAGTTCGTCGGCGCCGGACAGCTCGTACAAGAATCTGGAAGCCAGCGTGTCCTGATCCTCGACGGCGGTCGCGATGAGGCGGTGCCGAGCCCTCGTCACGGCGACGTAGAACAGCCGTCGCTCGTCGTCGATCACCTCCGTTCGGGTCGCCAGGGTGGCGGGCAGGCCGAGGGCCGAATCGAGAACGGCATCCACCCCGAGCAGACTCTGGCGGGCTCGCAACACGGGCCAGCGGCCTTCGGTGACGCCGGCCACGCACACCAGGTCCCATTCCAGGCCCTTGGCCGCGTGGGCGGAGAGCACGGCCACCGCATCGGCCGACCGGGCTGGTCGGGTCATTGGATCTCCGGGTATCCGCCGGCCCTCGACCAGGTCGACGAACGCCCGAACACCGGCCATCGGCAGCCGGTCGGCGAGTTCGGCGGCCATACCGAACACCGCGACCACGGCATCGAGGGTGACGTCGGCGCGTTGCCCCGACCGTCCGCCGCGCAGCGAGGACGCCACCAAGCCGTCCTCGAGCGCGGACAACCGCCAGATCTGCCACAGGGCGTTTTCGGCCGTCGGATCGCCGGCGGCCCGTCGCGCGGCCTGGACCATCGCGGTCATTCGCCGCACCGGGCCGGCCATGTCTGCGGTGATGCCGGCCGGCAACGGCGCGCCCGCGAACACGGCCGCCAGCAGATCGGCGGTCGGCCCCTCTCCGGGCCGCGCGGTCCGCAGCGCGCGACGCAGCCGACGCACCGTCGCGACGTCCATCGTGCCGGCAGCTGAACTCAACAGGTCCAGCGCCACCTGGCCGGTCAGCGACCCGGGGTCAAGGCCGCAGCGCAGCACGGTCAACATCATCGCCACGACCGGCTCGTCGACCAGCGGGTCGTCCTGCCCCGAGACCGCGATCGGGACGCCGGCGTGGGCAAACGCTCGACGCAGGGCGGGCAGCGCCACCACCGGAGATCGAGTCAGCACCGCCATCTGTGACCATGGCAGGCCGTCGGTCAAATGGGCTCGGCGCAGCTGGTCGGCGATGAACGCCGCTTCCCGCGCCACCGTCGGCAGGGTGCGCACCAGCACCTCACCGTCAGCGGGCAGCTGCAGCGGCGCGGGCCCCGGTTCGGCTCGTTGGTCGGTCGCCACCGAGGTGATGGCCCGATGGGGGGAGCGGCCGGGTAGTCGAGCGGCAATTCGCCGGGCAGCCGCCAGCACAGCCGGTGAAAGCCGGCGGGATTGCGTCAGCGACACGGTGTCGTCGACCTCGATGTCGCGCAGTGCGCCCGCGTCGGCGCCCCGAAAGGCATAGATCGACTGGTCCGGGTCGCCGAAGACCACCAGCTCGTCGGCGCCGGAGGCGAGCCGCTGGACGAGGCGGGCCTGCGCCGGGTCGACGTCCTGGTATTCGTCGACGAAGATGCGGCGCACCCGGGACTGTTCGGCGGCCAGGATGGTGTCGTCGGCCAGCAGCGCCAGGGCCGCCAGAGTCAGCTCGGCCTGATCCAGCGCTGCCCCGAAACCGCTGCTGCCCTGACGTAGATCTGCCACATCCTGGTACTCGACCGCGAACCGGGCGGCCGCCTGCCACTCGGGCCGTTTCCTCCGTCGGCCCATCTCCGCCAGCCGCGCGGGGCTGATGCCCCGTTCGGCCGTCCGCAGCAGCAGTTCTCGGAGCTCGGCCGCGAAGGCCGGTGAGCCGAGGGCCGCGTGCAACTCGCCCGGCCACGCCCCACGCCGGGCTTCGCGCTGGCCGGCCAGCAGTTCACGCACCATCTGGTCGGACTCCCCCGCGGCGAGCAGCCGCGGCGCCGGCTCTCCCGCGCGGACGGCCTGCGCGCGCAACAGGGAATACGCGTACGCGTGCAGGGTGCGAACGAGAGGTTCGCGGGTGGTGATGGCCAGCCGGCGGGTGATCCGATCGGTCAGCTCGGACGCCGCGCGGCGCGAAAAGGTCAGCACCAGGATGTGTTCCGGCGCAACGCCGCGATCGGTGACCCGCCGCGCGACCGCCTCGACCAGGGTCGCGGTCTTCCCGGTACCGGGGCCGGCGAGCACCTTCAGACGGCGCCCGCGGTGATCAATGACCTGCCGTTGTTCGTCGGTGGGGTTGATGGTGATTCCGGGCTGCGCGATGCGGCGCAGCCGCAAATGGGTCGACACCCCCGCAGTTCCAGCCATGTCGTCGATCCCATCACGAGCCACCGACAGCGCCCGGGAGGCGCCGCCGCAGCGTCGGCACACTCTGCCTCCAGCCGCGGATCGCGGGCCAAACCCACCGAAGCGACGGCGGACCGGCTGCCGGGGTTTACTCGCAGTCGTGGACATGGAATTGGCGCAGCGAATGCTCGACGCGGTCGAGCAGATCCCGGCCGGGCGGGTCGACACCTATGGTGACATCGCTGCCCGGGCGGGCTCACGTTCACCTCGGCTGGCCGGCTTTGTGCTGTCCCACCTGTCGGACGAACGGACGCCCTGGCATCGGGTGGTCCGGGCGGACGGCACGCCGGCACCACATCTGGCGGACGAGCAGATCGCCCGGCTGCGGACCGAGGGAGTCATGGTCACCGACGGACGAGTCGACCTGCGGAGGTACCGGTTCGGGGGCGACTAGCGGTGCCTCTCGGCATCGATTGACTGCTCGCGGGTGACCCGGCTTCTTGGCAATCGGCAAGAGAAAGTGACTAAGATCTGTCAGCTATCCGCACGGTGACGTCCCCGAGCACAGTGTGACCCTTGATGCGGATCACCGGATCGCCCGGTTGCGCATGCGAAGAGGCCACGGGCACGTCGTTGGGCAGGTGACTGTTGCCCGGCCGGCCGGCCAGCTCGACGCGCGTGCCTTCGGCAACGTAGACGTCGACGTCACGAAGGATCGCGTAGGCGTTGACGGCGATCTCGTCGGGCGCGCTTCGCGTTTGAGCAAGATCCACCGTCACGTCGCCCAGGAGCGCGAGCGCAATCAGCTCGTCTTCGACGTCCCAGCGACGTGCGCGCCTGCCTTTGTGGGGGGGCGACCGGAATACGTTCGAAAGGGGCCATGGGCGTCTCTGGTCCCGTAGATGCGCTGGCGCGGTCATGTGTTCGGTCAGCGGTCGGTGGGTAGCAGTTCGAGTGCTTGGCTTGGTCCTGGGCTGTGGGTCGGGTGTAGACGCGGACGGTGTCGAGTCTGGAGTGGCCGAGCAGCTCAGCGACGATGACGA
>Ga0302299_10000996_pt1 | contig 16698 bp, 15 predicted proteins | sample III_Fen_N3_4_FD_198795 | JGI IMG/M metagenome (GOLD analysis project Ga0302299, IMG submission 198795) | Peat permafrost microbial communities from Stordalen Mire near Abisko, Sweden - III_Fen_N3_4 | ecosystem: Environmental > Terrestrial > Soil > Wetlands > Permafrost | place: Sweden: Abisko... | reverse complement strand
GTGGGCCAGGAGCAGCTTGCCGATCGAGGTTGTGACCGCGGGCAGTGTGGAACCGACCTGGATGTTGGCGGTGACGAGGTCGGAGTTGCGCAGGCGCACGAGGTAGAGCACGCGGTCGCCGGTGAGGACGGCGAGGTTCACGGTCTCTCCCGTGGCCTCGCCGAGGCGCTGCAGCTTCGGGGTCGCGAGGCCCACGAGGTCGAGGCTGCGCAGCGCGGCGGTGCCGAGGGTGAGGGTCTTGACGCCCGGGCGGTAGTCGCCGTTGGGGAGGTGGTCGAGATAGCCCTCGGCCGTGAGCGTCATGACGACGCGGTAGACCGTCGGCATCGGCAGGCCCGCTGCGGCGGCGAGGTCCGTGACCCGCCAGGACGGCCGCTGCTCGTCGAAGAGGCTGAGGATGCGCAGCCCCTTGGCCAGTGCCTCGACGCGGTACTCCGGCTTCTCGGCGACCTCGGGCTCGGTGCTCGCTGCCGTCGCCTTCTTCTTCGCCTGCGGGGGCATCCGGACCTCTCCTGCGCGTTCGTGCGGCTCGACGTCGTGGTGGCGTCAGCCTAGGGGCGCGCGGCGCGACCCCTGGACAGGCTCGCTCGCACTCGACTACCTTAGCGGAAAGCGACTTTCATGATGCGAGAATGCGGGGAGAACATGGCCGACTGGCTGGGGCTCGCGGGACGACCCGTGCTCGTGGTCGGAGCCGGTGGTCTCGGCGGTGCCAGTGCCGTCGCGCTCGCCGCCCAGGGCGCCCGCGTCGTCGCGGTCGACCGCGACGAGGAGAAGCTCGAGGCGATCAGCCGCACCGCCAAGGATGCCGGGGGAGAGATCACCCCGCTCACCTTCGACGTCGCGTCGCCGGAGTCGAGCCGCGCCGCGGTCGAGAAGGCGGTCGGCGTCATCGGCACCCCTGAGGTGTTCCTCCACGCGGTCGGCCGCAACGACCGGCGCCCGGTGCTCGAGCTCGGAGACGACGACTGGCAGTCGATCCTCACCCTCAACCTCTCGACCGCGTGGTGGCTCGGCCAGGAGGTCGGCCGCCGCATGGTGGCCGCGGGCTACGGCCGGATGGTCTTCGTCTCGTCGGTCTCCGCGCTGCTGGCTCACGCCAACCACGCGCCCTACGCCGCCACCAAGGGCGGCATCAACCAGATGATGCGCGTCATGGCTCGCGAGTGGGCGGCCTCCGGTGTGACCGTCAATGCTGTCGCGCCCGGCTACATCGAGACCGAGCTGACCCGTGCCTACCTCGACACCGACGGGCACCGCGAGGAGCTCGAGTCGATGGTCCCGGCCGGCCGCCTCGGCCGTCCGCAGGAGGTGGCCGACACGGTCACGTTCCTCGTGTCCGACCGCGCCGCGTTCATCACCGGTCAGGTGCTCTACATCGACGGCGGGCGCACACTCGTCTGATCGCCCCGCCCGCCCGTCGTACGTCTTCTCCCGTCTACCCGAAGGATCCGTCGTGGCACTCGAGCCCCTCCCCATCCCCCGTCGCTTCGTGGGTCGCTCGGTGGTCGTCACCGGAGCCGGCACCGGCTTCGGCGCCGAGCTCGCCGTGCGCGCCGCGCAGGAGGGCGCGCGCGTCGTCGGCATCCACTACCGCTCGTCGGCTGCTGGCGCGGAGAAGACCGCGGAGCGGGTGCGCGCCGAGGGCGCCGAGGCCGTCCTTCTGCAGGCCGACATCGTGGAGTGGGCGCAGGTCGCGCGGATGGCGGAGGAGGCGTTCGAGAAGCTCGGCGGCGTCGACGTGCTGGTCAACAACGTCGGCGACGTGGCGCGCGACCAGATGTCCTGGCGCGACATCACCGAGGAGTCGATCGACCACGTCCTCGCCGTGGACATCAAGGGCACGATGGCCTGCATCCACGAGTTCGGGCAGCGCATGCTCGAGCAGGGCCACGGCAACATCGTCAACATCGGCTCGACGGTCATCGTGCGCGGCAGCGCGCGTGCCCCGCAGTACGCCGCGGCGAAGTACGGCCTGCTCGGCGTCAACAAGTCCTATGCCCACGCCTTCGCACCGACCGTGCGCGTCAACATCTTCGCGCCCGGCTTCATCGAGACCGAGGCGACGCTCTCCCGCGAGGACTGGAAGTCCGGTCGCGGCGAGCAGCTGAAGAACCTGACGCCGATGGGTCGCATCCCGGGCCCCGCCGACTACGCCGGTGCGGCGCTCTTCCTCGCCACCGACGACGCGAACCACATCACGGGCGGCTACTTGGTCGCCGACGGCGGCTACAACATGGTCGGCGCGTGAGTCGCCGGCGGCGGCGAGGCGCACGATGAAGGCGTACGTCCTCCCTGGCTTCGGCGAGGCGCCGGAGCTCCGCGACATCGAGGCGCCGGAGGTCGGACCGGGCGAGATCCGGATCGCGGTGCACGGCACGTCGGTCAACCCGGTCGACCACCTCGTGCGGATGGGCTTCTTCCGCGCGGCGCAGGAGTATCGCTTCCCCGCGGTCTTCGGCCGCGACGTGTCGGGCGTCGTCGACGCCGTAGGCACGGGCGTGACCCGCTACTCGGTCGGTGACCCGGTCTTCGGCTTCGTCAAGCGCGTGCACATCGGCGACGGCACGTTCGCTGAGCAGGTCGTCGTGCCCGAGGACATGTTCGTCTCGACCGCACCTGCCACCGTCCCGCTGGCATTGGCCGGCACCCTCGGCCTGTCGGGCATCACGGCGCTCGAGTGCGTCGAGGGCGTGCCGAGCAGTCCGGGCGACGTCGTCGTCGTCAACGGTGCGACCGGGGGACTGGGCACGTTCTCGGTCCAGATCGCCAAGGCCCGCGGTGCCGTCGTGGTCGCCACCGCGCGGTCAGCCGCGGGCGCTGCCCTCGTGCGCTCGCTCGGTGCGGACCACGTCGTCGACCCTCGCGAGGGCGACCTCGTCGACCTGGTTCGCGGCGTCGTGCCCGGTGGGGCCGACGGCTTCGTCGACCTCGTCAAGCACTCCGACCCGCTCGTCATGGGTGACGCCGAGGACGGGAAGTACGAGGAGTTCGCCCGACTGTGCCGCGGGGTGCTGCGCGAAGGCGGTGGCGCGACGTCGGTCACCAACGGCGGCGACGAGGCCCTCCTCGTCGGAGTGCCGTTCGTCAACGTGCACTCGACCCCGTCTCCTGAGTCGCTCGCGCGGCTCGCCGCCCTCGTCGACGACGGGCTCGTACGTCCGATCGTCGCCGCCACGTTCGCGTTCGACGACATCGGTGCCGCGTTCGAGCGCCTCCTCGCCGGTGGCGCCCTGGGCAAGATCGCCGTCACGATCAAGGAGTGAGCCGTGCCCACGAACCCGCGTGACCTGTCATTGGCCGAAGCCCGCCGGCTCGTCCAGAGGGCGGTCGACAAGGCCGAGCAGCTCGGCCTGCGCGGCGGCATCGCCGTCGTCGGAGCGAGCGGCGCGCTGGTCACCGCGTCACGGCTCGACGCGGGCGGCCCCGGCGGCATGGCGCGCGCCGCGTCGAAGGCGTGGATCTCCGCGACGCAGCAGATCCCGAGCACCGAGCACCTGCACCGGATGACGACCCTCCCGGCGCCGATCTCCTCCGGCTTCGTCGGCATCTCGCCGCAGGCGATGTTCCCCGGCGCCGGTGGCATCCCGGTGCTCGACGAGGGCGGGGTCGTGATCGGCGGCATCGCCGCGTCGGGTGCGACGGTGAGCCCCTTCCTCCCTGCCGGTGTCGCCCCCGAGGTCGTGAGCGCCGAGGGGGAGCCGGCCAACCCCGAGGACCTGCTCGTCGCCTACGCCCTCGACGTGCCCTACGTCGGACAGCACGGCGACGACCGCGCGCGGTGGGAGGCGAGATTCGGTGACCTCGCCGTCGCGCCCGAGGACAGCCTCGGCATGAAGCCGGCGCCGGTCGCGTCGCGGCAGCACGAGCTCGGCTGGGCCCGTGAGGTCTGCGACCGCGTCATCTCGGCAGCGGGCGGTCGCGGCGTCCGCGTGTCCGTCGCCGTGGTGGACCGCGGGGGAGACCCGATCCAGCAGGACCGGATGGACGACGCCGTCGCGGCCTCGGTCGACGTCGCGCTCGCGACCGCTGCCACCGCAGCACGTTTCGGCTGCGCGAGCGACGAGCTCGATGCGCTCTACGGCCCCGCGGTGAAGTCGCTCGGTCGGCTGAACCCTGTGCCCTTCCTCGGCGCTCCCGGCGGCGTGCCACTTGCCGTGGACGGTCGCGTCGTCGGCGGTCTCGGTGTCGGCGGTGTGGACCCGAGGGTGTGCGCCGAGATCGCACGCGAGGTCGCTGCGTCGTGACCGAGGTCGTGCGCGTCGCAGTCCTGGGATGCGGCGCCATCGGCAGCCTCTACGCCGCGCACCTGGCGCGGGTCCCCGGCGTCGAGGTGTGGGCCGTGGACCCCAACGCGGCGCACATGTCCGCCATCGCGCGCGACGGGCTGCGCGTCACAGGCCTCGCCGACTTCGTCGCTCCCGTGTACGCCGTCACCGACGCCGCGGACCTGCCGCCGTGCCACTTCGGGATCGTCGCCACGAAGGCGACGCACACGCGCGAGGCCGTGGCCGCCGCCCGGCACGCGCTGCTCGACGCGACCGTCGCCAGCGTGCAGAACGGCGTCGGCAACGAGGAGGTCGTGGCCGAGCTCCTGCCGCGAGTCGCGCGGGGGAGCATCGTGCCCGCAGGGCACGTCACTGAGCCCGGGGTGGTGAACCTCGATGGCAGCGGCGACACGTGGCTCGGTCCGTTCGAGCCGAGCCCTGCCCGGATCGACGAGGTGCGACGACTCGCCGAGCTCCTCACCGCCGGCGGGCTGCCGTCACACGCCCTCGAGGACGCGCGCGGCCCGCAGTGGACGAAGGTCGTCTTCAACTCCGCGACCAGCCCGCTGTCGGCGCTGACCGGGCTCACGGTCGGCCAGGTCTGCACCGACCCGGCGCTGCGCGAGCAGGTCGAGCGGCTCATCGACGAGGCGCTCGAGGTGTGCGACGTATCGGGCATCACGCTGCTGAGCGACCCCCGGCACTCCGTGGACGAGGCCATCGAGAAGGCCTTCTGGCACAAGCCGTCGATGCTGCAAGACGTTCTGGCGCACCGGGTCACGGAGGTCGATGTGCTCAACGGCGGCATCGCCGCGGAGGGTCGTCGGGTCGGTGTCGCGACGCCAGGACACGACGCGATGGTGGCGCTGGTGCGCGGCCTCGAGTCCTCCTGGTCGTGACCCCGACAGGTCGCCGGTGACGGTCCGGTCGAGGTCGGATCACGAATGGAAATCCTTGCCGGAAACCGTGGACTTAGCCGTCGTGAGGTCGTAACCTTCACGAAAGAAAACGACTTTCACGATGTGAAAGTGCCAGGTACCAGCCGCCCTCCTCGAGGAGAACGTCCGTGAGCTCATCCCGTTCGCGCAGCACCCGCGCCCTCTCCGTCCTCGCCCTCGGCGCGGTCCCGCTGCTGCTCGCCGCATGCGGATCGTCGTCCTCCTCGTCCGCTGCGCCGTCGTCGAGCGACTCGGGCAGCAGCAGCGCGCCGGCGTCGACCCTGCCGAAGACGCTCGTCTTCTCGCCGCTCTCGCTCGCCCCGCCGGCCCTCAAGGGCCTGTCGGTAGGCGTGACCGGGTACGGCAAGTCCAAGGGCTGGGAGACGATCATCCAGGACCCGAACTTCGACCCGACGAAGCAGACGACCGACCTCAACGCGGTTCTCGACTCGGGTCGCGCGGGCGCTGCCTGGGTCATCGCGGTCGCCCCGAAGTCGATGGGCGAGACGCTGAAGTCGGCCCAGAGCAAGGGCATCCCGATCCTGGTGAACGGCAAGCCCGAGGAGTACGGCTTCACCGGACCGCAGCCCGGCATCACCTTCGACTACATCGACTACGCCGCCGGTGGCCAGGCCCTCGGTGACCAGCTCGGCAAGTGCCTCGTCGCCAAGACCGGCGGCAAGGGGCAGGTCCTCTTCGCGGTCTCGTCGCCCGGGCAGGCCGGCAAGGACGAGTTCGAGAAGGCCGCCACCGATGCGCTCAAGGCCGCTGCGCCCGACGCCACCATCGTCCAGACTGTGGTCGTCAGCGACCGGGCCAAGGGCCAGATCGCGATCGGCAACGCACTGCAGGGCCACCCGGACCTCAACGCCGTGATGTCGTCGACCGACGAGGGTGCCCTCGGTGCGCTCGGCGCCTTCGACGCCGCCGGCAAGGACCTCCCGTGCGTCACCGACTTCGGCGGCAACGACGAGGTCCTGGCTCTCGTGAAGAAGGGCACCATCTGGGCCTCGGTGGCTCTCCAGTTCGGCGCCGACATGACCCAGTCGTTCGACACGCTGGAGAAGATGCAGGCAGATCCGACGGCCGTCGGTCAGGTCCTCACCGTTCCGCAGAAGATCATCACCGCCTCGAGCTGAGAGATGAGCATGACGGTTCCGCACGAGACGAACGAGGCGGTGGCCCCTGCGCAGGCAGGGGCCACCGCCCCCGTCCCGCCCGCCCGCCCCGAGGGTGACCCCACGGGGATCCGCGCCCTGATCTTCATCCGGGACCGCGGGATCTTCGTCCTCTGGGGCCTGCTGATCCTCGGCTTCGCGCTCTGGGCCAATCCCTTCTTCGCGAGCGTCACCAACGCGGTACTCGTGGCCAACGCGGCCTCGCTCACGGCGATCTTCGCCGCGGGCGTCGCGGTCGGGATCATCTGCGGCGCGCTCGACCTGTCGATCCCCGGCGTCGCCGCGCTGGCCGCGTGCACCTGCGGGTGGCTGCTCGAGAACGGTCAGCCCGTCTGGGTCGGGCTCGTCGCGGGCATGGCCGTCGGCGTCGTCGTCGGGCTGGCCAACGGCGTCATCTCGCTCCGAGGCTTCAACCCGATCATCGTCACGATCGGCACGCTGTCGATCACGACGGCCGCCGCCTCGATCCTCGTCGGCGGCTACACGGTCCCCGGACTCACCCAGCTCAAGTTCATGGGGACGCAGCGCTACCTCGGCGTCCCGGCGCCGGTCTACATCGCCGCCGCCGTGTTCATCGTCGGCACCGTGTTCCTCACCCGCACGCGTGACGGTCTGCGGCTGATGGCCGTCGGCGGCAACGCCGAGGCGGTGCGCCGTTCCGGCATCCACTCCGACCGCTACAAGGTCCTCGGCTTCGTGATCAGTGCCAGCTGTGCCGCGCTGGGCGGCCTCGTGACCACAGCCGTCGTGACCGAAGCGAGCCCGGCCGCGTCGCCCGGCATCATCTTCACCGCGCTGACCGCCGTCGCCCTCGCGGGCGTCTCGCTGGCCGGAGGGCGCGGCAGCCTGCCGCGCGTCCTCGTCGGTGCGCTGATCCTCGCGACGATCGACAACGGGCTCACCATCAAGGGCATCGACCCCTACTGGGGCACCGGCCTCACCGGCTTCCTCCTCCTCGCGTCGCTCGGGCTCGAGAAGTGGATCTCGACGACCGTCTCCAACCGCCTGGTCGCGACTGCGCAGGCGTCCGTCCACACCGGGACGAGGTGATCGCGATGACCGAGGTCGCCCCCGCACTCGAGCTCACCGGCATCGACATGCACTACGGCTTCGTCCGAGCGCTCGACTCGATCGACTTCACGGTCGGCCAGGGCGAGGTCGTCGGCCTCCTCGGCGACAACGGCGCCGGCAAGTCGACCCTGCTCAAGGTCATGTCCGGCGCCCACCGCCCCACCGGGGGACAGATCCGGGTGCACGGCGAGGAGAAGCACTTCCAGTCGCCGAGCGCCGCGACGCACGCGGGGATCCAGATGGTCTACCAGGACCTGGCGCTGGTCGACGCGCAGGACATCGCGACGAACCTCAACATCGGTCGCGAGATCCTGCGCAAGGGGCCGCTCGGCTGGCTCGGCTTCGTCGACCACAAGGCGCAGCGCAAGCGCTCGGAAGTGGAGCTCGAGAAGCTCGGGGTCCGCACCGCGGCGATGACGCGCCCAGTCGAGATGCTCTCCGGCGGTCAGCGCCAAGTCGTCGCGCTCGCCCGCAGCGCCACGCGCATCACCGGTGAGCGCAACGGGATCCTGCTGCTCGACGAGCCCACTGCTGCGCTCGGCTACGAGCAGACCCAGCAGGTCCAGGCCCTCATCCGGCGGATGGCCGACCAGGGCATCGCGATCGTCCTCGTCACGCACAACTTCCCGTTGGCCACCGCCGTCTGCGACCGCATCTCGGTGCTCAACCGTGGCAAGAAGGTCGCCGACGTCCCCACGGCAGCGACCAACTACGACGAGATCGTCGGGTGGGTCACCGGGGCGCGTGCCTCGATGTTCGCCTGATCGACGTGCCTGCCCTCGCCCCTCGGTCAGTCCGCGCCGAGCTCGTCGGCGGGGATCCCTTCGGGCGCGGCGACAAGCCCGCGCTGTCGTGGTGGCTACCTGAGGGAGCGGCTGCGCAGACGGCGTACCGGATCGCGACGTCGGACGGCTTCGACACCGGTCGCGTGGAGTCGGCGACGCAGTCCCACGTCGAGGTGCCGGTGTTCGACGTGTCGCACCGCCGCGTCGCGGCGCGCGTGCAGGTGTGGACCGACCTCGGCGAGAGCGCGTGGAGCGAGCCCGTCGTGCTCGACAGCGGGCTGCTCGACGAATCCGGCTGGTCGGCCGTGTGGATCGGTGTCGACGAGCCGGAGCGCGCGCCGAAGGGGTCGCGACCGGCCTACTGGCTGCGCAGCGTGGTGGACGTGCCTGCGGCGCTGCACGCCCGCGCGCACGTGACCGCACTGGGGATCTACGAGTTCTACCTCAATGGCACGCGCCTCGGCGACATCGAGCTCGCGCCGGGCTTCACGCAGTACCGCGACCGGGTCCAGGTGCAGACCTACGACGTGTCGGCCCTGCTGCACCCGGGGCGCAACGTGCTTGCGCTGCTGCTCGCCGACGGCTGGTTCCGCGGCCAGGTCGGCATGCCGCGCGCCGCCGACCAGTTCGGCACCGAGGTCGCCGTGCGACTGCAGCTCGAGGCCACCGTGGAGGGCCGGCTGTCGGTCCTCAGCGGGTCCGGCACGTCATGGCTCACGGCGCCGTCGCATGTGGTGGCGGCCGATCTCATCGGCGGCCAGCGCGACGACCTCCGCCTCGCCGACGCGAGGATGCACTCCACGGACTTCGACGACAGCGGGTGGCTCACCGCGGTCGAGCGCGACGTGCCCGTTGCGATCGTGCGCCCGGTCGCGCCACCCGTGCGCCGGGTCGAGACGCTGCGCCCGGTGTCGGTCACCGCGCTCGGCGACGCGTGGATCGTGGACCTGGGACAGAACATCAACGGCTGGGTCCGGCTCTCCGACCTCGGTCCCGAGGGCACGCGGATCGTGCTGCGCCACGGAGAGCACCTCGACGCGTCCGGCGACCTCACCACTGCGCACCTCGACGTCAACCTCCCGATCATCCCGGAGCCGCTGCCGCTCGGGCAGGTCGACGAGGTCGTGTCCCGCGGGATCGCCGGCGACGACTTCGAGCCGCGCTTCACCACGCACGGCTTCCGCTACGTGCGGGTCGAGGGACATCCCGGGCCTCTCGGTGCCGACGACGTGACCGGTGTCGTCGTGCACTCGGATCTGCGCCGCACCGGCTGGTTCGCGTGCAGCGACGAGCGCGTCAACCTGCTGCACGAGGCCGTGGTCTGGTCGCTGCGCGGCAACATGTGCTCGATCCCCACCGACTGCCCGCAGCGCGAGCGCGCGGGATGGACCGGCGACTGGCAGGTGTTCGCGTCGACAGCCGCGTTCCTCTACGACGTCCTCGGCTTCACCCGGTCCTGGCTGCGCGACGTCGCACTCGACCAGCGCGCCGACGGCTGCGTGGCCAACGTGTCGCCCACCCCGGCGTCGGAGGGGTTCGACGGTCCGCTGGGCTTCCTCAACGGCTCGGCCGGCTGGGGCGACGTGGTGGTGAGTGCGCCGTGGGACCTGCACCAGGCCTACGCCGACACCGCACTGCTGCGGGAGACCTGGTCGATGGCCCGGGCCTGGGTCGACTACGCCGCCGCTGCCGCAGCGGGCGGTCGGCACCCGTCGCGCGAGGCCGAACGTCCCGTTCCGGCACCCCACGAGAAGTACCTGTGGGACAGAGGGTTCCACTGGGGCGAGTGGCTCGAGCCCGACTCCGAGATCGCGGACTTCAGGGCTTTCGTCGGCGCCGACAAGTCGGAGGTCGCGACGGCCTACCTGCACCGTTCGGCCGCGACGCTGGTGCGCGTCGGCGGGCTGCTCGGCGTCGAGCCCGAGGTCGTCGAGCGCTACCGCGAGATCGCGGGCGGCGCGCGTGAGGCATGGCAGGCGGAGTTCGTAGGTGCCGACGGCTCGCTGCGCGTGCAGACGCAGGCGTCGCACGTGCGGGCGCTCGCGTTCGGGCTCGTGCCCGACGACCTGCGCCCCGCCGTCGCCGCGCGTCTCGTGGAGCTCGTGGCCGAGGCAGGTGGCCACCTCACGACGGGGTTCCTGTCGACCGGGCTGCTGCTGCCGACGCTCGCGGACGAGGGGCACGTGGATGCGGCGTACGACCTGCTGATGCAGGACACCGAGCCGTCGTGGCTCACGATGATCGACCGCGGCGCCACCACGGTGTGGGAGCACTGGAACGGGGTCGACGCCGACGGCGTCGCCCACGACTCTCTCAACCACTACAGCAAGGGCGCGGTGATCTCGTTCCTGCACCGGTGCGTCGCCGGACTGCGCGCGACGTCTCCGGGCTACCGCACGTTCCGGGTCGCACCCACTCCGGGCGGTTGCCTGACCTGGGCGAGGGCGTCGCACGAGAGCCCGTACGGCGTCATCGACGCGGCGTGGCGGCTCGAGGGCGCGACCTTCGTCCTCGACGTCACCGTGCCCGGCGGCACGACCGCCGACGTCGTCCTCCCCGACGGCACGACGAGGGCGGCCGGACCAGGCGATCACACCTGGACCAGCACCGTCTGACGGCGCCGGCTCAGAGCGCGGTCTGCGCTCCTGCAGCGAGGCGGGTGACCACGCCGTCGGGGCTGAAGGCGGCGAGCATCCCGGCGTACTTCTCCGGCTCGCTGGTGCCGCCCTCGTGGATGGGTACGGCGACGCGCGGTGCGACGGCGTGGACGTAGTCGACGGCCTCGGAGAGCTTCAGCCACGGGCCGTCGATCGCGACGGCGAGCACGTCGATGTCGCGGTCGGGCACGAAGAACGAGTCGCCGGGGTGCATCAGGGCACCGTCGTCGACGACGTAGGCCGAGTTCGTGCAACCGGGAACCGGGCCGTAGACGGCGGCGTGCATCCCGCCGACGACGTCGATCGTGGAGCCGCCGAAGCTCAGCCGGTCGCCAGGTCGGGCGACGACGTGGTCGGTCGGCAGACCGGCGACGGCGGAGACGGAGTCGGGGTCCACGACGAGCCGCGCGCGGGGGTTCGCGGCCAGTAGCGCGGCCAGTCGCGGGGCGTCGACATGGTCGGGGTGCTGGTGCGTCACGAGGACGGCGTCGAGGTCGCGGACGTCCTCGAAGCCGGAGTAGGTCCCAGGGTCGATCAGCAGCCGGGCGCCGTCGGTCTCGACCAGCAGGCAGGCGTGTCCGAGATGGGTCAGCTTCATCGAGACTCCTCGTGCGTCGGGTCTTCCGTCACGACCGTATCGGGTCCATACTCTCACTCTGAGAACATGACTTCCATAGAATGAATGTTGCTTGTTCCAACCTGGGAGGTGAGATGCACCCGCTCCATCACGTCGGCTACTGGGTCGACGACCTCGACGAGGCGGTCGACCGGGCGGTCCGCACCCTTGGCGTCGGACCGTTCCTCGTCCACCGCAACATCCGGTTCCAGTCCTTCACCCTGGCCGACGGTACCGAGATCACCGAGCCGGCCTGGTTCGACCACACAGCGGCGTTCGCCTCCTGGGGCTCGATCGTCCTCGAGCTCGGCGTGGTGCACACCGCCGACCCGTGGATCGTCGAGGCGTACCGCATCAGCACCGGCGCCGTCGGCCACGTCAGCTGGGTCGTCGACGACCTCGAGGCGGAGAGCGCCCGGCTCGAGTCGCTCGGCTGCGCCCTCATCCACACCGCGTCGCTGGGCGCGGTCAACGTCGCCTGGCACGACGGCGGCGAGATGTTCCCCCACCCGATCGAGGTCCATCGTGCCGGGCCGCCGATCCTCGGCATGCACGGCCGGCTGACCGCGCTCGCTCAGGATTGGGACGGGTCCGACCCGCTCCGCCCGATGGCGCCCTGATCCACGACCTGCTCCAGACCCCCGACGCGACCTCGACAGGAGACGCACCGATGGCGTTGCGACTGCTCGGACTCAATGCCGGATCGATCAACGGCAACACCGAGATCGTGCTCAAGGAGGCGCTGCGCGCCGCCGAGGCCGCGGGCACCGAGGTCGAGCTCGTGCGCCTCGAGGAGCTGCACCTGCCCAGCGGCCCCGACCCGTCGGAACCCGACGACGCCTGGTGGTTCTGGGAGAAGCTCATGGAGGCCGACGGCTTGATCGTGAGCGCACCGATCTTCAGCCGCTACGTCCCCGCACGGCTCAAGCTGCTCATGGACCGTCTCCTCGGCCCGAATGCGGACCGCGCGATAGTCGAGAAGCTCATCGCGATGAGAGAGTCCGGCACCGAGCCGACCGTGCCCTTCCGGCTCGACGAGCGGGTGCTCAAGCCGCGCGTCGCGGGCTTCATCGCGGTGGGCGGCGCGCTGACGCCGCAGTGGAAGACCCTCGCGCTGCCCACGATGCACGTCTTCACGTTCTCCATGCAGACCGCGGTCGTCGACCAGTTCGTGGTCTCGGGCGCGGGAACCTCGAAGTCCGTCGTGCTCGACGACGCGGCGCTCGCCCGGTCCGCGCAGCTCGGCCACAACGTCGCCTCGCAGCTCGGCCGCAGCTTCGACGACGCCGAGTACGTCGGTGACGAGGGTCTCTGTCCGCTGTGCCACCTCGACGTGATCGAGCTGCGCGGCCGCGCCGTCTCGTGCGCGACGTGCGGCGCCGAGGGCCGTCTCGCCGACGACTTCTCCGTCGAGTGGACGAACCTCGACGTCTCGGTCATCTCTATGGCCGAGAAGCGCGACCACTACGACGAGATCCTCGCGACCGCGCAGAAGCAGAACGCCGTCCGCGACGAGATCAACGCCAAGGCTTCGGCGTACGACGACTACGACCCCTCCGTCCGACCCGCGTGACCACCCCCACGACAGGAGCGCGACCCATGACCACGACCCGACCGCTGCACGTGCTCATCGCCGGCGGCGGCCTTGCCGGCCTCGCGACCGCGCAGGGACTGCTCAAGTCCGGCCACACGGTCGAAGTGTTCGAGCGGGACGCCGACCTCAACCGCAAGCAGGGCTACTACCTGCACATCAACAACCTCGGGGGAGAGGCGCTGCGCCGCTGCCTGCCGGAGGACCTCTTCGAACTCTACCTCGACAGCTCGCGCGAGTCCTACGACCGCATCGAGTCGATCGTGCTGAGCAGCCAGCTCGATGAGCTCAGTTCGCGGCCGAGCATGTTCCAGCCCCCCGCCGGCCCGCGTCGACACACCGGTGTGCACCGCCGCACGCTGCGCCAGGTCCTGAGCGCCCGGCTCGGCGACGACCTGCACATCGGTGCACCGGTCGTGTCGTTCGAGCAGGACGCCGACGGCGTCACGGTCACCCTGGCCGACGGCGGCACCGCGCGCGGCGACGTGCTCGTCGGTGCCGATGGGATCCGCTCGGCCGTGCGCACGCAGCTCATGCCCGACGTCCCGGTGATCCCCACGGGGATCAAGGGGATCGGGGTCTACGGCCGCACGCCGATCACGCCCGAGCTCGACGAGCTGATGCCCGAGATCCTCGACCAGGGCGTGCTCATGGCGATCGACCAGAACGGGTCGCGGCTGCTCATCGCCACGTTCCGTCCGCGCCGTGCCGCGAGCGAGGCGGCGGCCGAGCTGGCGCCAGGCGTCGAGGTCGACGATGTCCCGCCGTACGTCATGATCAGCTGCAGCGTCGAGCGCGGCACGGTCGTGCCGCCCGCGGCGGAGTGGACGGCCGACACGGCGCTGGAGATGAAGGCGTCGATGCTCCGTGCCCTCGAGGGCTGGCACCCGGCCGCTCGCGCGCTTGTCGAGGGGATCGACCCCGAGTCGATGTTCGCGATCCCGTTCGGGTTCCTCGAGCCCGCGGAGGACTGGGAGTCCTCGCGTGTGACCGTCGTCGGCGACGCGGCGCACGGCATGCTGCCGACGCTGGGCATGGGGGCCAACCTGTCGCTCAACGACGCGGCGATGCTCGTCGAGCAGCTCGACCGCGTCGGGCGGGGCGAGGCGGAGATCGCCGACGCGATCGGCGTCTACGAGGCCGCGATGCGCGAGGCGGCGTACCCGATCCTGCGTGCGACGCTTGACCACGACAAGAACTTCGGCGGCGGTGCGCTGGCCGACGCCGAGAAGAAGGCGGGCGGCCAGTCGTGACAGGCCGGCTCAGTGGCAAGGTCGCGCTCGTCACCGGCACCGGCGGCGGCATCGGTCGCGCGACGGCGGACACGTTCGCCCGCGAGGGCGCGCACGTGATCGGTTGCGACCTGAACCCCGTGCCGTCGCAGGAGACCGTCGACCTCGTGCGCGCGGCCGGCGGCCGCATGGACGCGATCGCGCCGGTGGATCTGTCGACCGAGGACGGCACGAAGCGCTGGGTCGACGAGGCTGTGGCGCTCGGCGGCGGTATCGACATCCTCGTGAACAACGCCTCGGCCATCCGGTTCGGTGCGATCGACGAGCTGTCCTACGAGGACTGGTCGTTCACGATCCGCAACGAGCTCGACATCGTGTTCCTCGTGACGAAGGCGGCGTGGCCGCACCTCGTCGCGCGCGGCGGCGGCTCGATCGTCAACATCGGTTCGATCTCCGGCTCGCGCGGCGCCTGGTTCATGCCGCAGAACGCCCACGGTGCCGCGAAGGGCGGGGTCCTCGCGCTGACGAGTCAGCTCGTGATCGAAGGTGGCCCGCACGCGATCCGCGTCAACGCCGTGAGCCCGGCGATGACCGAGACGCCGCACACCAGCCCGATGCTCAACGACCCCGACGGCCCGTCGGCGCAGATCCTGTCCCGCGTGCCGCTGCGCAAGTGGGGCCAGGCGCAGGACGTGGCCAACGCGATCCTCTTCCTCGCGAGCGACGAGGCGTCGCACGTGACCGGAGCGAACATCCCAGTGGACGGCGGAGCGGCGGTAGTCGGATGAGCGGCGACATCAAGGGGCAGCTGTACCTGCGCGGCGACGAGGGCTACGAGGAGGCACGGGTCGGGCGGATCTTCAACGCCCGCAAGCCCGATCGATACCCCGCGGCGATCCTTGAGGTTGCCGACGTCGACGACGTGGTGGCCGGCGTGCGGCTCGCCGCGGCCAACGGCTGGCAGGTGAGCGTCCGCTCCGGCGGCCACTCCTGGGCGGCCTGGAGCCTGCATGACGACGCACTTCTGCTCGACCTCAAGGCGCTCAACGACGTCAGCTACGACGACGCCACCGGCATCGTCTCCGCCGGGCCCGCGACCCGAGGCGCGACCGAGCTCGCGCCCTACCTCACCGAGCGCGCTCGGGCCATCCCCGGCGGGCACTGCGCGACTGTGGGCATCGGCGGGTACCTGCTGCAGGGCGGCCAGGGCTGGAACGGACGCGCGAAGGGGTGGGCTGCCGAGCACGTCGTGGCGGTCGACGTCGTCACCGCGTCGGGTGATCTGCTGCGCTGCGACGCCGAGCAGAACGCCGACCTGCACTGGGCCGCGCGCGGTGCCGGCCCCGGGTTCCCCGCGGTGGTCGTCCGCTTCCACATCCAGACCTATGCCAAGCCGCCGGTCATGTGGCACGACACCTGGTCGTTCTCGCTCGACGACGGCGAGGAGGTCGTGCACTGGCTGCACGAGATCCTGCCGACGCTGGACCGCACCGTGGAGCCCGTGCTCGCGGCCACCCGGCTGCCCGACATCCCGCTCTACGACGGGGTCGAGCACCCCGGCGGCACGGTCCTGTTGCTGCACACGACCTGCCTCGGGGAGTCCGCGGAGGAGGTCCGCGGGCTGCTCTCGGTGCTCGACTCGTGCCCGGTGAAGGGCCGAGAGCTGGGCCGCGTGACCGCGCCGACGTCGTTCGCCGAGGAGAACGACGCCCAGATCGGGCAGAACCCCGACGGCCACCGCTATGCCGTGGACTGCGCGTGGAGCAACGCCGACGCCGACACCCTGGCGCCGCTGCTGCTCGACATCTGGCGCTCGCTCGACACCACGCACTCGTTCTCGATCTGGTACGGCTGGCACCCGGTGCGCCCGCTGCCCGACATGGCGTTCTCGGTCGAGGGCAACGTCTACGTCGCGACCTACCTCATCTACACCGACCAGGCCGACGACGAGAGGTACCGCACCCGCGTGCACGAGCAGACCGCCGCGATCGCGGCCAGCGGCGGTGTCGGCGTCTACCTCGGCGACACGGACTTCACCCGACGACCGGACCGCTTCCTCAGCGACGACAACTTCCGTCGGCTGCAGGAGGTCCGCGCGGCACGCGACCCCGAGGGGCGCATCGCGTCCTACCTCGTCTTGGCGCCGGACCGGCTGAACGTGCATGCCTGACCTGCCCGCATCCCCGTCACGCCGGCTCGACCACGTCGGTCTCAACGTCGCCGACCTCGATGCCGCCGAGCGCTGGTACGCCGAGGCCTTCGGCTACGTCCGCGAGATCGCGCTTCGGATCGACGCGGTCGACCTCGACATCGTCATGCTCGTCCATCCCGAGCGCGGCGACCGGCTCGAGCTGCTGCACCG
>Ga0302299_10000995_pt1 | contig 16699 bp, 10 predicted proteins | sample III_Fen_N3_4_FD_198795 | JGI IMG/M metagenome (GOLD analysis project Ga0302299, IMG submission 198795) | Peat permafrost microbial communities from Stordalen Mire near Abisko, Sweden - III_Fen_N3_4 | ecosystem: Environmental > Terrestrial > Soil > Wetlands > Permafrost | place: Sweden: Abisko... | reverse complement strand
CGGGGATGTGGACGTCGGCCTCGATCGCGTACGAGCGCCCGATGATGCGGGGGATCATCGTGGTCTGGATGTTCTGCACGTCGCCGGCGAAGCCGAACCTGGTACGGGTCGGCATCGGCGGGAGGATGCCGAAGAACACCGCGAACCCACCGAGCAACGGGAGCACGCGGTTGCGCTCGGCCTCCGCCCAGAACAGCTCGACCAGCTCGGCCACCTTGGCCGGGTTCTCCGCGGCCACGTCATGGGCCTGGGAGAAGTCGTCCGGCAGGTAGTAGAGCTCCCAGGCGTCAGCGTTCGGGTCCCAGCCGCTGCCGGGCCCGAACCGGGCGAGTGTCTCCGGGGAGAAGTCCCAGGGCAGCTTGTCGAGCTTGGTGCAGGCCCACCAGCCGTCCTTGTAGATCGCCCGGCTGCCGTACATCTCGAAGTACTGCACCGTGTGCTGCTCGTCGGCCTCGGGAGCGTCGAAGGTGTACGCGAAGCTCGTGCCGTCCATCGGCTCCTGCTCGATGCCGTCGACGACCGTGGGCTGCGGGAGCCCGACGACCTCGAGGATCGTCGGGACGACGTCGATGCAGTGGGTGAACTGGGTGCGCAGGTCCCCGCCGGCCGCGATCTTCTTCGGCCACGAGATGACCATGGGATCCCGTGTGCCGCCGAGGTGGCTGGCCATCTGCTTGCCCCACTGGAACGGCGCGTTGTTCGCGTGGGCCCACGCGGCGGCGAAGTGGGGTGCTGTGTGGAAGCCTCCGAGCTCGTCGATGCCGCCGTACTTGTCGATGAGGGCGAACTGCTCCTCCGCGTCGAGGACGAGGCCGTTGAAGAACGTGGTCTCGTTGAACGACCCGGTGAGCGTCCCCTCCATCGAGGCGCCGTTGTCGCCCCAGATGTAGAGCACGAGCGTGTTGTCGAGCTCGCCCATCTCCTCGACCGCGTCGAGCAGACGCCCGACGTTCCAGTCGGCGTTCTCCGAGAACCCGGCGAACACCTCCATCTGGCGGGCGTACAGCGTGCGCTCCCGGTCGGTCAGGCTGTCCCACGCGGGGTACGCGTCGGGGCGCGGCGTGAGCTCGGTGTCGGCCGGCACGACGCCGAGGCGCTTCTGCCGCTCGAGCGTGCGTTCGCGGTAGGCGTCCCAGCCCTCGTCGAACTGGCCCTTGTACTTGTCGGCCCACTCCTTCGCCACGTGGTGCGGAGCGTGCGTCGCGCCCGTGGAGTAGTAGACGAACCACGGCTTCTCGGCATCCTGCGCGCGTACGGCGTGGAGCCACTCGACCGTCTTGTCGGTGATGTCGTCGGGGAAGTAGTAGAGCTTGCCGTCCTCACCCTCGGGCACGCCGAGGGTGGAGTTGTCCTGGGTGATGATCGGGTCGTACTGGCCGGCGGCTCCGGTGAGGAAGCCCCACCAGTGGTCGAAGCCCCAGCCGGTGGGCCAGTGGTCGAAGGGTCCGGCTGCCCCCATGTCGCGTCCCGGCGTCAGGTGCCACTTGCCGAATCCTGCGGTGGTGTAGCCGTTCTCCCGCAGGATCCGGGGCAGTGCGGTGCAGGCGCGCGGGCGGACACCGGTGTAGCCGGGGAACGGCCCCGGGAACTCGGCGATGCCTCCCATGCCGACCCGGTGGTGGTTGCGGCCGGTCAGCAGCGCGGCGCGCGTCGGCGAGCAGACCGCGGTCACGTGGAAGCGGTTGTAGGTGATGCCCTGCTGCTGGACGCGCGTGAGGTTCGGCGTACGGATGCCGCCACCGAAGGTGTCGGGTCCGCCGAACCCGGCGTCGTCGATCAGGACGATGAGCACGTTCGGGGCGTCCTCAGGTGCCTTGACGCCGGCGACGATGCTCCAGTCGCTCACCGACGCGTCGATCGTGCGGCTGCCCACTCCGCCGAACGCCTTGTCCGGCACGGGCAGCACCGAGCGGTCCGGGGCGAACTTGCCCATCGCCTCGGCGAGGGCGTCCTTGAGCTCGCCGATGCCACCCTCGTCGCTCTCGACGACGGACTTGAGCGGCGCACCGGGAAGTGCCTGCGACACGGGGATCCGCTCGTCGGCCGGGAACACGCCGATCACCACGGCCGTGCCGTCCTTCAGCGCGTCGCCGACCTGCTCCTGGATCTTGCCGGTGAGCTTGTGCCCGGTGAACCTGCCCACCACAGCGCCCGCCGCTGCGCCGACGGCGACGGCTCCGAGCATCGGCGGGGCAAAGAGGCCGACCAGCACTCCGACGCCGCCGCCCCATCCCGCTCCACGGCGTCCCAGGTGGTTGCCGGTGTCCATGAGACGAGGGCTGCCGTCGGAGTTCTTGCCGACGAGGATCATGCCGGTGCTGTGCAGCTCCTTCGCGGCCACGCGGTCGGCCAGCGCGCGGAACTCACGCTCCGCCAGGTCGACGTCCGCGTACCCCGCGACGATCAGCATCTCGGTCTCGCTCATGCCGTGTCCCTCCTACGACGGTCGGATCCGCCTGCGTGCGTGCATCTCGCCCTTGCCGGTCGGGGAGGCGGACCTGCGAGCCGTCCCCATCCTTCAGCGGCGTGGGTCGCGGGTGATCATCCGGATCGGGTGACGTGCGCCCGTCACGATCCTGGCCGCCCGGCGGGGGTTCTCGCTCCCGATTGCACAGGATCGTCCGTGGTTCCTCAGGCACTCGCGTCGCGGCGCGCCACCCATGCCATGACCTCGTCGGCGAAGCCGCCCGAGCGCAGCCGGGCGGTCATGAAGCGCATCGGCTGGTCCACGTGCCTGAAGTAGGTGAGGTAGCTCGGGCACAGGTAGTGCAGCCCGGGTTCGCCGTCGGGAGTCACGGTGAAGCGGTCCTTCGGGCAGCCGCCGTTGCAGGCGAACCGGACGTCGCAGGAGCGGCAGAACGCCGGCAAGGTGTCGCGCTTCGCGTCGCCGAAGGCCTTCTGCTTCGGGGAGCCCACCAGGTCGACGAGAGGGAGCAGCGTGATGTTGCCGAGCAGGTGCGCCGGCTCCACGAAGTGGTCGCACGAGTACAGGTCGCCGTTGTGCTCGAGAGCCAGGGCTGTGCCGCAGGTCTCGGAGTGGACGCACAGAGATCCGGACACTCCGACGAAGCTGGCGAGCGTCGAGTCGAACATCTGCACGTAGACGCGTCCCACGTCGTTGCGGACCCACTCGTCGAAGACCTCGACCAGGAACCGCCCGTAGCCGTCGGGCGTCACCGAGCGGTCGGTCACCGCGTGGCCGGTCGGGATGCCGCCGGGTGACGGCCGCTCCACGATCGGGATCAGCTGCACGAACTCGGCACCGAGGTCGTCGCGCAGGAACCGGTAGACCTCGAGGCCGTGGGACTCGTTCGCCCGGTGCACCGTGGTGAGCGCGTTCCAGCGGACGCCGTGGGCCTTGAGGGTCTCGAGCCCGCGCATCACCCGGTCGAACGTGGGCTTGCCGCCCTTGTCGACCCGGTAGGCGTCGTGGCGCTCGCGAGGACCGTCGATCGAGACGCCGACCAGGAAGTCCTTCTCGGCGAGGAAGGCGGCCCACTCGTCGTCGAGGAGGGTGGCGTTGGTCTGGATCGTGTGCTCGACCACCTGGTCCGGCCGGCGCAGCCGCTCGACGAGGTCGGTGACCCGGCGGAAGAACTGAACGCCCATCAGCGTCGGCTCGCCACCCTGCCAGGACACCGTCACCTCGGGGTCGCGGTGCGCCTCGAGCAGCGCTCGGAGGTAGGTCTCGAGGAGCTCGTCGCTCATCCGGAACGTGCTGCCGGGGTACAGCTCCTCCTTCGACAGGAAGAAGCAGTAGGAGCAGTCGAGGTTGCAGATCGCGCCGGTGGGCTTGCCCAGCACGTGGAACGACGAGGGCGTGCGAGTGCGGGCGTCGGCATCCATGCGGGCAGTCTGCACTGGTTGCCGTTCCTGCGGTGGCCGTCCGGACGCCTGCGCGGCTCAGTGCCGGTGCCGGCCCACGACCTCCGCGGCGCTGGGGGTCGGCGGTGTCGCCACCCGGGCTGCGAGGTCGGCGCTGAAGTCGCGGAACGCCGACAGCTGCGGCAGCGGGTTCGAGCCGTCGGGCGTCTCGGCCGAGGACACGTGCACGAACGAGACGCCGTCGGCCAGCCGGAGGACCTGGTACTCGACGTCGTCGCGATCTTCAGCGCGCAGCTGGTCGAAGACGGCCGCGATGAGCCGGAGATGCTCCTCGAGAGCCTCCGGTCTGACGGCGTAGGTGACGACCACGTTGCTGATCACGGTGACCTCCTACGCCGACTGCTCGGCGCGCGACTTCAGGCATCGGGCGAACTCGTCGAACGAGGGCTGCAGGTCCGGGATCGACCGGGTGACCATCCCCGCGAGCGGACCGGCGTAGACCTCGGTCATCTCGAAGGCGGTGCCCTCGGCGTCGGCGGTCAGGGTGCAGGTGCGTGTGCCGGTGAACAGTCCGAGCGGCATGCCGCCGCGCCAGACCATGCGGCTCGGCGCCACGAGCTCGGCGACCTTCACGGCGAAGGCCCGGCCCGGGTTCGCGGTGACCGCCACGGTGACCTTCTGGCCGAGGGCCACCGTGCCCTCGGTCGAGGTCACGGTCGTGTTCCACGTCGTCCAGGCGGGCAGATCGGTGAGGATGCCCCAGACACGATCCGGTGGCGCCGCGATGGTGGTGCGGGTCGAGAACTGCACGGGACCTCCCAATTGGTAACGTGGGAGTTACCGTAACCCAGACCGGACGGAGGAGCGAGGGTGGAGGCGTTGCAGGTCCTGGCGGACCCGGTGCGGCTCGGGATCGTGGAGTCGCTCGCCTACGAGCCCGCGTCCGTGGGCGTGCTGGCCGAGCGGTTCCCGATCAGTCGGCCCGCGGTGTCGCGTCACCTGCGCCTGCTCAAGGACGCGGGGCTCGTCGACTCGGTGTCCGACGGGACCCGGCGCGTCTACCGAGTGCGGCCCGAGGGTGTGGCGGCGCTGCGCGAGTACATGGACGCGCTCTGGCGTGAGGCGTCGGCGCGCTACTCGCTGGCCGCGGAGAACCTCGCGGAGAACGGTGCGCAGAGTCGGATCGAGAACGAGAGGTGAGCGAGGACGGGCTCGTCGTCGAGTTCGACGTGCGCGCGCCGGTCGAGCACGCCTTCCGCGTGTGGACCCAGCGCGCCGGCGTCTGGTGGCCAAAGGGGCACACGGTCAGCGGCGATCCCGACTCGGTCGCGTTCGAGCCACGGGTCGGCGGGCGCATCGTCGAGCGGGCGCGCGATGGAGCCGAGCACGTGTGGGGCGAGGTCACGGCCTGGGACGCGCCGCGGCGCGTCGAGTTCCGCTGGCACCTGTTCTTCGACCGGTCGCAGGCGACGCACGTGGCGGTCACGTTCGCCGACCACGGCGCGACGACCCGGGTACGCCTCGAGCAGTCCGGGTTCGCCTCGCTCGGCGAGGCCGGCGCCGTACGCCGGGAGCGCACGCTGCTGTCGTGGGGCACGGTGACGACCGCCTACGTCGACGACGCGGAGCGCAACCCCTCGGACGTTGATCGGGGCGCGCCACCAGAGCGACTGCCGCGCTTCGCGACGATCGACCTGGGCACGAACTCCGTGAAGATGTACGTCGCAGAGCGTCGGCGCGACGGCTCCTGGCAGACGCTCGCCGACCGCGCCGAGATCACCCGCCTGGGCCAGGGGCTGGCGCGATCCGGCGTGGTCTCGGCGGAGGCGCTGGACCGCACGGTCGCCGCGATCGAGGCCATGGCCGACGAAGCGCGACGCCTGGGCGCACAGGACATCGCTGCGGTCGGGACGGCTGGGCTGCGGATGGCGGGCAACGCTTCCGAGGTGATCGCGGCGATCGACGCGCGTGCCGGCGTGCGCGTGGAGGTCGTGTCGGGCATCGACGAGAGCCGGCTCGCCTACCTCGCCGCGTGCGCCGGGCTCGGCGTCCCCGCGGGCTCGATCGTCGTGTTCGACACCGGTGGTGGGAGCTCGCAGTTCACCTTCGGGCGCGGCGCCGAGGTCGTGGAGCGATTCAGCGTCGACGTCGGAGCGGCGCGGTTGACCGAGCGGTTCGGCCTCGCAGACGCGGTCGGCCGCGACGTCGTCGACGCCGCACAGGCGTCGATCGATGCGGACCTCGCACGCCTGGCGGATCGTCCGGCTCCCGACCTCGTCGTGGGCATGGGCGGTGCCATCGTGAACCTCGTCGCGGTGCAGCTCGGGCTCGAGCGGTACGACTCGGATCGGATCCAGGGCGCGATCCTCGAACGAGCCGAGGTGGAGCGCCAGATCGAGGTGTATCGCGCCCTGAGGTCGGAGGAGCGGCGGGGGCTGCTGCGGCTGCAGCCGCAGCGCGCCGAGGTCATCCTCGCGGGTGCGTGCGTCGTGGGCTCGGTGCTGAGGTTGCTCGGGAGCGCGAGTGTCACCGTGAGCGACCGCAGCCTGCGCCACGGCCTGATGCAGGAGCGGTTCGGCGTCGCGGAACCGTCATGAAGTTCCGGTGAATCGCTGTCGGCGGGCGGGGTTCCACGCCGATAATCGGGACCGGTCGTCAACCGGCGGCCTGTGCCCTACCAGGAAGGAGTCGTCATGGGTCTCGAGGATGTCGTCGGCGCAGCGAAGGATCTCGTGAGCAAGGTCCCCGGTGGGTCCGACACCGTGGACGGTGCGATCGACTCGGCGAAGCAGGCGGTCGAGGAGAAGACGCCGGACCAGATCGACGGTGCGGTCGAGCAGGGCGCGCAGGCGATCAAGGACCAGATCTGACCTTCGTTCGTGACGGGACGCCGTAGGGGCGCGTGGGCGCTGCCGCCCGTCCCTACGGCGTCCCGTGCGCGTCGCGTCGAGCCGGTAGCGTCTCGGCCATGGCGAAGACGAAGAACGAGGCGCGCACCGCCTGGCACGAGGCGGAGGAGGAGTACCGCAAGGTCATCGAGCCCTATGCCTCGGCCTCCAACACCGAGCCGCTCGACAAGGCAGCCCTCGTGGCGATCTCGAAGGCGCGCAACGCCGCCGAGCGCTGCCTCGACGCCTACGTGAGGCGCGCGCTCGGCTGACCGGGTCCACCGACAGCTCCCGACCCTGGTCGGCGCACGAGGCGTCGGCCGACGTCCGACGATGCCCGACATCGAAGGGATCCGCATGACGCACGAACGCGCGACTCCGCACGACGCCGACTCGTTCGACCTCGTCGTCATCGGGTCCGGGCCGGCCGGCGAGAAGGGCGCGACCCAGGCGGCGTACTACGGCCACCGCGTCGCCGTGGTGGAACGCCGCGCGGATCCAGGTGGCTCCGCGATCGCGGTCTCCGGAGTGCCCGTGAAGGCGCTGCGCGACACCGCGGTCTACCTCACCGGCTGGTCGCGTCGCGACGTCTTCGGCATCGGCATCAGCCTCTCGCCCGACCTCGTGATGAACCGGCTACGGGCGCACGTCACCGACGTCGTCACCACGATGGCGGGCGCGGTGGGGGAGAACCTCGCTCGTCACGGCGTCGAGCTCGTCCACGGCGAGGCACGGCTGGGACCCGGCAGCACGGTCGAGGTGACGGCCGAGGACGGCGGTGTGCGCGTCTTGACCGCCGGCACGATCCTGCTCGCGACCGGGTCGCGCCCGCTCCACCCTGCGGAGTTCCCGTTCGACGATCCCGACGTCCACGACTCGGAGACGATCCTGTCCCTCGACGCGCTGCCGAGGCGGATGGTCGTGGTCGGCGGCGGGCCGGTGGGGACCGAGTATGCGTCGATCTTCTCCGCGCTCGGCGTCGAGGTCACGCTGGTCGACCGCGGTGCTCGGCTGTTGCCCGTGCTCGACGCCGAGATCTCGCGCACGTTGCAGCAGAGCCTCGAGCGCTCCGGTGCGCGGATCATGCTCGAGTCCGCGGTCGAGTCGGTGGGTCGTGACGACGACGGACTCGTGGTGGTGGTGAGCGGCGAGACACTGCGGCCCGACGTCGTCCTCCACGCGCTGGGGCGCACGGGCAACGTCGAGGGCCTCGGGCTCGAGGCGGTCGGGGTCGAGGCCGACCGTCGTGGCCGCATCACCGTCGACGCGAGCTTCCGCACCACCGCACCGGGGATCTACGCCGCCGGCGACATCACCGGCCCGCCGGGACTCGCCTCGGTCGCGATGGAACAGGCACGTGTCGCCATGTGCCGCGCCTTCGGCATCCCGTTCAAGGAGGCGCTCGACGACACCCTCCCCACGGGCATCTACACCCTGCCGGAGGTGGCGATGGTCGGTCTCACGGAGGAAGCGGCGCGCGCCGAGAGCGACGACGTGGGAACGGGGCGCACGCTGTTCTCGGGGAACGCGCGAGCACGCATCTCGGGGTCCACCGAGGGCATGCTCAAGCTCGTCTTCCGGATGTCCGACCGTCGGCTGCTCGGTGCGCACATCCTGGGGGAGGAGGCGACCGAGCTCATCCACATCGCGCAGGCGGTGCTGCACCGTGGCGGCGCCATCGACGAGTTCATCGACACCACGTTCAACTTCCCGACCCGCGCCGACGCCTACAAGTACGCGGCGTACGACGGCCTGCCCCCGCGCGCCGCGAGCCTGCGGCGCGAGCCACCGGTCTGAGCGGAGCGGCGCGCGGGGATGAGGCGAGCCGAACGACGGCGGCTACGCCGACGCCCCCGCCAGCAGTGACGAGCGGATCGACTCCTCGAGCTCGGGCCGGCCGCGTGCCCCGCTGCGGGCCGACAGGACTCGGGGTCCGGTCGCCGCGACACTCGGGGGAGGACCCCGCGTCGGCGGTGATGGCGATGGTGCTGGAACGGCTCTCGGCGCTCGATGCGGGCTTTCTCGCCCTCGAGACCGAGGACTCGCCGCTGCACCTCGGCTGCGTCCTGCTCCTGGAGGGTCCGGCCCCGGAGCCCGACGAGCTCCTCGCCGAGATCGGGCATCGCCTCGCCGGCGTGCCCGAGGTCCGGCGTCGTGTCCGGCGCGTCGCGGCCGGCCTCGCCCGGCCCGTCTGGGAGATCGACACAGGATTCGACGCCGCGCGGCACGTCGTCAGCGTCGCGATCCCGGCACCCGGAGACGACCGTGCGCTGCGGAGCTGGGTGGCGACGGACATGGAGAGCCGACTCGACATCGGTCGGCCGCCCTGGGCGGTGCACCAGGTCACGGGGCTCGAGAACGGCCGATGGGCGCTCGTGATCAAGGCGCACCACTCGCTCGTGGACGGCTCCGCGGGAACCGGCCTGCTCGGCGCGCTGCTCGCATCGGGACGACCCGACCGCGCGATGCCCGCGGTGCCGCTTCCGCTCAGGTCGGGTGACGTGGTGCTGGCGGCGATGACGTGGACCCTGACGCTGACGTACCGGGCGGGATATGCGCTCGCGCGCGCGGTGACCGATCGCAGACAGGTCGCGCAGCACCTGCTCGCTCTCCGTGCCGGCGTGCGCACCGTGGCCGTTGCGGACCTGCCGCCGAGTCCGCTGTCGGGGCGCCTCGGGCGGCGTCGGACCTGGGGCTGGACGGCGTACGACCTCGCGGACGCGATTCGCTCCGCCGACGCTCGTCGCTGCACGGTCAACGACCTGTTCCTCGCAGCGCTGGCGGGCGGCTACCGCCGGCACCTGCTCGACACCGGTGCGATGCGCGCCGAGACACGCGTGCGGGTGATCGTGCCCGTGTCCATGAGGCGACCTGGCGAACCGGCTCGCACCGGCAACATCGATGCCGCCTTCTTCGTCGAGCTCCCGGTGCATGCCGCCACGTGGGAGGAACGGGTCGCGGCCGTGGCGGCCCAGACCCGGGACGCGAAGGCGCGCGGCGTCGCGAGGAGCACCCACGCGCTGGTGCGGGCCGCCGACCATGTCCCCTGCCCGGTCCTGACGCGCGTTGCTCGCGCCTACGTGCGCCGCGGCCAGCGCCGCGTGAACCTGGCCGCGTCCGACGTGCGCGGTCCGGCGGTCGAGCTGGACCTCTGCGGGTGTCGGGTGCTCGAGCTGGTACCGGTCACGCCCGTCGCGCTGGACGTGCGGACGTCCTGGTCGATGCTGTCCTACGCCGGACGGCTGACGATCGCCGTCACGGCCGACGCCGACGGCGTCCCCGAGTTCGAGCGTCTGCTCTCCGCCGTCGATGCATCGATGAAGGAGAGCATGGCCGCCCGGGTGACGTGAGGGGCTACTCCCAGCCCTCTGTCATCTCGCGGAAGCTCTCGATCCCGGCGCGGACCACGGCACGTCCCTTCTCGAGCAGCGTCGCACCCACGATGGCGAGCAGACCGATGCCGGCGATCGTCACCCAGAGGGTGACGCCGGTCCACGCGGGCAGTAGCCGCGACATCGGCACGCCGACGAGCACGAGCAGCGCCGCGAGGCACACCACCGCGCCGGTGGTTACGCGACGGCGCACTTGGGTGAGCATCCCCCAGCCGGCGACGAGCAGGCCGAGGAAGCAGGCCCAAACGGCGTAGCCGAGCCCGACGGTGAACGCCTGGACGAACGACGGCGTCACGATGCAGGCGACACCCGTCGACTCGAGCAGGACCACCTCGGAGGCCGCGGGGTCATGCCCCGTCGCGCGGAGCCGGTGCCGCAACAGCCCGACGATCACGAGGATCGTGAGCCCGACCGGCACCGCGAACCACTGCGGGTTGCCGTCGAGAGCGCCTGCGGCGTAGGCGATCCAGGCCGCGCACACCAGGACCGGTGTGCAGAGCTGGGCGAGCAGCGAGCGGGTCTCCACGGCGATCGCACCCGACACCACGGCGCACACGAGCAGCGCGACGGTGAGCAGTCCCGTGTCGGGGAGCTGCGTCATCGCGACCCCGACGCCGGTGAGCGACGCGATCAGCGCCAGCGCGACGTCCGGGCCGCGCCACGACGCCCAGAGGTCGCGGCCGGCGGGGAGCAGGAGCGCGACCGAGGTCGCGCCAGCCGTGAGCGACAGCGCGGCGACGAGCTGCACCGGCGTCCAGCCGAACAGGTACGACGTCTGCGCACCCGCGGCGAGCGCGTACGCGAGAGCGTAGTAGCGCAGCGCCTGCGAGCCCAGCGGTCGTGCCGCGATCGCGAGGGCGACGGCCACGACGGCCGCCGCGGCCAGGGTCGACGACGTGACGACGAACGAGCCGTCCCCGAAGGTGAGGTTCGGTGCGAACGGGGTGAGCGTCGCGGCGGCGACAGCGAGTCCACCGCGGACGCCGACGACGGTGCGGTCCGCGCGGGTCCACCGGAGCAGCGCGGCGCTGACCAGCGCCACGCCGGCACCGAGCAGCACCGTGCGGTCGACCGTCTGGCGGGCCGTCCAGTCGAGCCAGCTGGTGAGCGAGAGCCACGCCCCGAAGGCCGTCAGCGCACCCGTCACGATGAGCGCCCAGCGGACCGCGTCCGTCGTCTTCGCGGCGACCACCGAGCAGCCGATCGAGGTGGCGGCGAGGGCGAGCGCGAGCCAGCCCGGGCCGGCGGTCGCTGCGCCCACGAGGACGAGGCCGGTTCCGGTGACGCCGTACGCCCCCGCGGCCAGCGGCGTCCTGCGCACCCGCAGCGCCACGAGCAGGGCGATGATGCCCACGGCGGCGTACGTGCGGCTGAACGACACGCCGTTCCCAGCCGCGGCCAGCGCGGTCAGGGCGGTGACGTGCGCGACGAGGGCGAGTGTCCAGTCAGCGCGCACCCACAGCCGCGCGTCGCGGACCACCCGGTGCCCGGCCTCGGCCGCGGCGAGCAGGAGCACGGTGGCGAGAACGGCCAGCCACGGCGAGTGCAGAACGTCGTCACCGCGAAGCTGCAGCACAGCCATCCAGGCAAGTGCCGATCCCAGACCGAGCAGGGACCAGGCGCATGCGAGCGTCCCCGTCGCGACCACGGCCACAACAACCACGAACGTGATCCAGCCGGCCGTGGTCGCGGTCACTGCCGAGGTCGACACCGCGAGTCCGGCGGCGACCTCGGTGGCGCCGAGGACTGCGAGCGGCAGCAGCGACGGGTGCGTCGGGCGCCACACGGGGACCCACCCGCGACCGCGAAGGTCGAGCGCCGCGGCCACGAGCAGCAAAGCGGAACCGACGAGCACCATCGTGACCGCGAACGCGGTCTCGGTCGGGCGCCGGTCGTACGCCGAGGTGCCGGTCATGAGCACGAGCGCCGCCATCGGGGCGAGCGCCGCCCACGAGACCCAGACCAGGAAGTCCGGGCGACGCTGCGGCGGAAGGACCCCAGTGGTCACGACGAGGCAGACGAGGGCGGCGAGGGCGGGGCGGGCCTCCGTCGTGAGCATGGGCGCGACGATGGCGAACGCGCACGCGGTCCAGAGCAGGACGCTGCGCACGACATCGACGAGCGGGAGCCGGGTGGCGCCGGCGTAGACGACCGCAGTGGCGGAGAGCACCAGCCCCGTCGAGGTCGAGGTGAGGCCGGCGATACCGGCGGCGTCGAGGGCCAGCAGCACGGTCGCCGGAATGCCGAGCGCCGTGACCGTCGCCGGCAGGTAGCGCACGTCAGGGGCCGTCACCCGCACGGCGAGCTCCGCTGCGGGGGAGCGACCGATCGCGGTGTAGGCGGTGGTGACCGCCCACGCCGCGGTGGCCAGGCCGACCGTCGTCGTGAGGGCCCAGCCGCCGGCGAAGGCGAACGCCGGAATCGCGGCGACTCCGAGGGCGAGACCGGCGAGCGCGGCGCTGCCGGCGTCGGACCACCGCTGGAGCACGTCGGGAAGCACGTGCGACCACGCGACCACGACGAGGGCGAGCACCGCCACCACGACGGCGACCGTGACGGATGTCAGGGACAGCGCCGAGGCGGCGCGCACCCACGTCCAGGTGACGAGCCCGAGGACGATCCACGGGCGGAGCTCGCGGGGCAGCGGTCCGGTAGCCGCGCCGAGCACGAGGATGCCGGTGGCACCCACGAGCATCCACTCGGCCGAGGCGCCGGTGGATGACGTGGCCGGGAACATCAGGGCGAGTGCGAGGACCCAGACCACCATCGCCGCGTCCCACCACAGCACCCAGAAGTGGTCGCCGGCGTCGCGCGCCAGGACCCTGTGGGCGCGCCGGTGGGTGGCTGGCCACGCCGCCAGCGCGGCGAGCGACGAGCCCACGAGAACAGCGGCGGAGGGGTTCCGGCTCGCCATTCCGAGGGCGACGACGGCTCCCATCGGGACCAGCCCCGCGGCGAGGTCCAGGACGAGTTCGGCATGCGGTACGCCGTACGGCCGGAGCCGGCGCACCTGCGCCCACGCGGTCAGGGCGACCAGCACGGCGAAGGCCCACCAGGGCTCGGACCACAGGCACAGGACGGACACGCCGAGCCCGACGGCCGACAGCACGACCGGCGTGGTCGAGCTGCCGTCGGAGTGCTCGAGCTCGAGCAGCGCCACGAACCCCGCCGCGGCGCAGGCGGCGGCCGCCGGCAGCCCGAGGCTCGGCACGAGGGCGAGAGCCACGATCGCCCACCAGAGCGGCTGGATCGTGGTCACGATCGAGCGCTGCAGCCGACCGATCATGAGCTCGAGAAGCAGCAGTCCGGTGACCCCGGTGACCGCAACGGCCACCTCGGGCCAGCCGCCCACCGCCCAGGTCAGCACGGCGAGCGGGCCGACGATCACCAGTCCTGGGATCGCAGCCGTGAAGGTCGGCGCCGACAGCAGCGCGTGCGGCCGGACCCAGGCCCAGACGAGCGATGCGAGCATCGCTAGACCGATCGCCGCGGTCTGCGCGGCGGACACCGTCGCCACCGCCTTTCCCGACGGGATGTCCTGGCCCAGTCCCATCGTCGCAAGAGCCACCGCGAGCCAGGCGACCGGCGCGACGAGGTAGCGCAGCGTGCTGTCGTGATGCCTCAGGCTCCAGAGCGCATACGCCGCCGACACGCACAGCGTGACCGCGGTGAGCGTGACGACGAGCGTCGGACCGGTCGCGTCCGGAGGGACGGGTACGCCGTCGAGGAACGACGTGAGGATCATGATCGGGAGCAGCAGGCCCCCGGCGGTCTCGAGCGCTCGGCCCGCGATCTGGGCGCCGCGGCGCAGGAGCATCCACGAGGCGAGGAACGGGGTCAGCGCGATGCCCAGCTCGGCCAGCGGGCGTACCGCCTCCGCGACGTCGCCGAACGCGAAGGCGACGAGGCCGAACACGCCGACGAAGAGCAGCAGCACGCCGAGGTAGGCCAGACCGTGCGCGGCCAGGTCGGAGCCGACGGTCTCCTTCGTGCGGTCCCACCAGCGAGCGATCGGTCCCGGCTCGTGGGGCAGCGGCACGACGGGCTGAACCGGTGCGGGCCCACTCCCGGGCGGCCTGGTTTCGGGCGGTCTGGTCCCGGGAGTCGGACCTGGGGCCGTCCAGCCACGAGCGGTCGGACGCCCGTAGCCCGCGGAGCTTGCGACCGGGCGGGCCGCACCCACGGTGGCCGGTGCGCGACCCGGAGCCGTCGAGTCGAGGGCGCGCGCGTAGTCGAGGAGCGCGGCCACGGCCAACGGGGACACCACGCCGGCCTCGCGAGCCCGGGGGAGGAAGACGTCATGGACATAGGCGAGGTGCGCCCGGTCCGTGCGAGGGGTCGGGAAGGAGCCCTGGGGGAGCGTGCCGAGAACGACCTCGGACCCGTCCCACATCCACGACGTCCAGTCCGTGCCCGACCAGTACCGCTGCTGCGCCCGCCCTGCGGGGTCGTCGTACCAGCCCGCAGGGTCAGCGTCGAAAGGAGGTCCCGCTCATGGCACCAGTGTTCTCCTCGCCGCCCGCCGTGGCGTGCCGAGTCGGGCGTCGACATCCGGCCGTGACCCGACGCCCGGGTCGCGGCCGCGCCGTCCGCGGCTCCTCCCGCTGGCGCCGTAGGGTGAACGGCACGGGGTGAAGCGGCACAGGGCGACGCGACCCGCGGCTACGACGTAGGACGGTGGGAAGGAGGCGCTGGCATCGCTGGCCGCGCTCATCGGCGCCCTCGCGGTCGTCGTGATCCCGGGCGGCGCGATCCTCATCGTTCTGCGTCCAGCGGCGGGCATCGTCAGCGCGCTGGCGCTGGCCCCGGCGACGTCACTCGGCCTGGCGTCGTCCTCGAGGCCCGGTCGCAGGCCTAGGACATCAGTCTTGGCCTGAGGTCGAGACGGCCGCTCGTCGAAGGCCCCCGTCGACCAGCGCCGGCCGATCGCCGCACGGCGCACACGGGAGTCGCGTTGGCGACAGTCGCATGGCCGCGCACGGCTTCCTGGCAGCCCGTGCGACAGGTCGTGGGCGCCCAATCCGGCTGGTGTCGTCGCAGGTCACTGTCCGTGTCGAACGGCGTGACCCGGACGTGACATCGGCTCAACCGTTCGGCCGATCTTTGACGTCCGATCGCCCATTTGGCGTACGCAGCGTGACGAAAACGTCCCCCCCGTCCCCGGTCTAGACCATTCTGTTCCGTGGGTCACTTTCGAGTAGCCCGAGGATCGAGGAGGCGACGACCCGCGACCGGCGCAGACGGTCACCGATCCCCCGACGGGGGAACGGTCGCGGCGAGCCAGTGGTGAGACCGCCCTCGGTCGTGGGGAGCACACACCATGGCGGACTCGTCGAACAACGGATGGGCACGACGCCCACGCGGCGTCGTGAGGGTCTTCGGGCGGAAGCCCGCCGCCCAGGACAGCCCCGCAGCCAAGCGCCGGCCGATCCGCGGCACGCTCATCGCGCTCGCCGCACTCCTACCGGTCGTGTCCGTGCTCGCGGTGGCCGCGCCCGCGACCGCCCACACCCAGAACATGGACGTGACATCGGTCTGCCAGAACGACGGCAGCTACCTCGTGACCTACACCCTGAACTACGACAAGGGAGTCCAGCCGGGGCAGGCGTACAAGCGGACCGGTACCACGCTGTTCTCCAACGGCTGGTCCCCGTCGACCTTCAACGACTGGACCTCGCTCGGCACGCTCACCAGCGGCTCGGGCTCGCTGCAGTGGACCGAGACCCTGCCGGGCACCACCACGACCGCGCCGTGGGAGTACACCTACATCAAGTGGTCGGACAACATCGTCACCCAGGGCGACGACCGGCCTGAGAACCTGACGGGCAACTGCGGCACGGCGCACCCGGCCTTGACGGCGCCGAAGATCACTCAGCCGACGTGCGATAACCCGCAGGGTTCGTTCACGACGCCGAAGAGCACCGAGACGGTGACGTACAGCTCGAACGGCAACGTGGTGACGGCCACGACGCAGGCGCCGTACACCTTCTCGGCGACGCAGGGTTGGACGATCACCAACAGCGGTCACACCGCGACGTACACGGTGACGTACACGACGTTGGAGAACTGTCCTGCTCCGTTGACGCCGCCGGTCATCACGCAGCCGACGTGTGAGAGCCAGCAGGGTTCGTTCACGAAGCCGGCGGACACCGCGAACGTGGTCTACACGGTGGACGGCAACGTGGTGACGGCGACGACGCAGGCGCCGTTCAAGTTCTCGGCGACCGCGGGCTGGGTCATCAGCCAGGACCGTCGTTCGGCGACCTACACCGTGACCTACACGACGCTGGACAAGTGCCCTGCTCCGTTGACGCCGCCGGTCATCACGCAGCCGACGTGTGAGAACCCGCAAGGTTCGTTCACGACGCCGACGAGCACCGCGACGGTGACCTACACCGCGAACGGCAACGTGGTGACGGCGACGACGCAGGCGCCGTACAGGTTCTCGGCGACCGCAGGCTGGGTCATCAGCCAGGACCGTCGTTCGGCGACCTACACCGTGACCTACGCGACGTTGGACGTCTGTCCTGCTCCGTTGACGCCGCCGGTCATTACGCAGCCGACGTGTGCGAGCCAGCAGGGTTCGTTCACGAA
>Ga0302299_10000994_pt1 | contig 16705 bp, 11 predicted proteins | sample III_Fen_N3_4_FD_198795 | JGI IMG/M metagenome (GOLD analysis project Ga0302299, IMG submission 198795) | Peat permafrost microbial communities from Stordalen Mire near Abisko, Sweden - III_Fen_N3_4 | ecosystem: Environmental > Terrestrial > Soil > Wetlands > Permafrost | place: Sweden: Abisko... | reverse complement strand
ACACTACCCCGGGAGCCGACGCGAGGGATGAGGAGCCTGCGTGGCGCGCGGGGCCGGGACGGGACGCAACGCGCCGCACAGGCGCGAGTCAAGAGCGTGCAAGAGCGCCGCGGATCAAGCCGCAGCGCTCGGCCAGTCCGCCGCCGCCTTCTCGAGCTGCTCGAGCAGCACGCGGTACTCCTCGAGCACCTTCTGTGCGCCCCCATCCTCCCCGCGAAGCAGGCCGGCCGTGCCCCCGCCGGTGCGCTCCGCCATCGGGAAGAGCACTTCGTTCTCCTTCAGCATGTGCTTCCAGAAGAAGAGGCTGAGCTCGCCTGCGTGCAACACGAAGACTCTGCGCGCCTCCGGATCGGTCTCGAGGTGGCGCGCGCTGGCGCTCATGCGCCGGACGTGATCGCGCACCTGCTCGTGCTCGTCGCGCAGCACCGCGAGCGGGCCGGACTCGTGCGAGAGACCCTGCGCTTCGAGCCAGGGGAAGAGCACGTGCTCCTCCTTCTCGTGGTGCTGCTGGTCGGCGAAGTCGCGCAGGAAGCGCAGACAGGCCTCGACCACCTCGGGGTGCACCTCGCCGCCCGAGCGCAGTTGCGCCGCCATGCGGCCCAGCACGACCAGGCCGCGTTGGATCATGCGGTGCTCCTCGGCGAGCAGCTCGGTCAGCCTCCGCTGCGCTTGTTTCATGGCTAGATGTCGTCCTCCACGACCGGGACCTCTTGCCCGTGCGGGTGCGCGCGAGCGTAGACCGCCAGCGCGCGCAGCGCATCGGTGACCGTGAAGAGCCCGAGCAGGACGCCGTCGCGCGCGACGATCGCCGAGCCGATGCGCCGCGAGGCCATGTGCTCCGCGACCGCTTCGAGCGTGTCCTCGGGTTCGACGAAGAAGGGCTCGCGCGTCATCGCCTCCTCGATGCGGATCTCCTCGGGGCGCGCGCCCGAGAGCGTCTCGACGAGGTAGACGTCGCGTTGCGAGAGGATGCCGACCACGTCGCCGTGTTCGACGACGGGCAGGTGGCGGATGCCGTGGCCGCGCATCAGGCGCGAGGCCTCGCCCAACGTCTGGCGCGGGCCGACGACCACCAGGACACGGCTCATGAAGCGCTCGATCGATTGGCCTTGCATGGGAGGAACTCCTGCGGGTCGAGCATCACCCGGGTTCCCTGATCGCGCCCTACGAACGACAGGGGGAGCGGCCGGGGAGATGGTCGCAGTCGGCGTAGGCGCGCCGACACAAGTGCTGGTTTGCTATCGACTTGGCGCACCTATGCGAGGCACAGGCCCTGCAGGGCCTGCAAGTCGGACTTCGGATGAGAATTTCCGATGTGCTGACTCTCACCTGCACGGTAGAGTTGGCCGCGCTCTAGGAGGGCAGAGGCAGTGATCTCCAGATCCAGCGAATACGCAATCCGCGCGCTGACCTACATGGCGCAGCAGGGAACCGGAACCTTTCACCTGGCCCAGGACATGGCCCGGGAGCTCGGCATCCCGCCCGCGTTCCTCGGCAAGGTCCTGCAGCCGCTCGTGACCCGCGGGATCCTGGCCAGCCAGCGCGGCCGCGGCGGCGGCTTCCGGCTCGCGCGGCCGCCCGCCGAGGTGACGCTGGCCGACATCATCGCCACGCAGGAGAACCTGGAGCGCTCGCGGCAGTGCGTGCTCGGCCAGGGACTGTGCTCCGACGAGCACTCCTGCCCGCTGCACCACGAGTGGCGCTCGCGCACCGACTCGTTCCTCGCCAAGCTCGATCACATGACGCTCACCGATCTGTTGAGCTACCAGCGCACGCATCCCGAGAGCCCGTACCCCTACCCCAACACGGTCAGGGCGGGGCAGAACGGCGCGGCGGCGATCGGCCAGGCCGCGCGCTCGCCGCTCAAGTGAGGAACTGCCGCTCCGGGTGCCGGATCGCCAGCACCGGCTTCTCGCAGCGGCGCATGACCGAGTAGGCCACGTTCCCGAGCAGCGCGCTCGCAACACCGGTACGCCCGTGCGTGCCCATCACGACGAGGTCGTGGGAGTGCGCAACGTCGAGCACGCACTCGTGCGGCTCGCCCTCGAGGAAGCGCAGCTCGTGGCGCACGCCCTGCCAGTCGAAGCCATCGAGCGTGCGCGCGAACTCCGCGCGTTCGGCACTGCGCAACTCGTCGAGCGCGAAGGGCGCGCCGAAGTCGGGATACTCGGGCCAGGTCGAGAGCAGGTAGCGCGAGGACTGGAAGACGTGGATCACGTCCACGCGCGCGTCCCAGAGCTTTCCGAGGCGACAGGCCTGCTGCAGGGCGAGCAGGCTTTCCTGCGAGAGATCCACGGGGCAGAGGATGCTGCGGATCGGCGCCGCGGGCGAAGCCTGCAGCCAGACCGCGCTGGGCGCGCGCGCGAGCACGGCGCGCACGGTGCTCCCGAAATCGATCCAGCCACGGCGCTTGTGCGTGCCGAGCAGGATCAGGTCCGCGCCGACTTCCTGCGCCTGCTCGAGCAGCACGCGTGCCGGCGGGCCGATCACGACGCGCAGCAGTTCCTCGGCGCGCCGGCCGTCCTCGCCGCGTGCGCGCAGGCGCGCGCGCACGTGCTCGAGCAGCACGCGCGTGGCGGACGCGAGCACTCCCGTATTGCGCGAACTGTCGCGCGGATCCTCGACGATCTCCCAGTCGAGCGCCGCCGTCCCCACCGCGTGCACCAGCACGAGGCGCGCGCCGAGCGACTGCTCCAGGCCGAGCGCGGCATCGAGCGCGTGATCGCCGAGCCCTTCCGCGTCCACGCCGACGAGCAGGACACGCGGGATGGGCAGCAATGGAGTCGTGTTCATGTGAGCCTCGGGGCGAGGAACTCGTCGTCAGGGAGGAGCAGTTCGTCGAGTCTGCGCCGCGGGGTCGCCGCGGCCGGCGGACCGTAGCCCAGACGCAGGACCAGTTGCACGAATCCGGCGTAGCCCGCCAGCTCGCGCAGGCGGTGACGGAAGCTCGAGACCTCCACGGCCTGGTTCAGGAAGGAGGCTTCGAGGTTCGCGGCCGTCGCGGCGAGCAGCAGGTGCTGCAGCGCCTGGCCGGCGGCGAGCCACTCGAGCGGCTCCTCGTGCCAGGTGCCGAGCGCGAGCAGCAGCGGCGAACCGAGCGCGAGTTCGCGGTCGTGCGCCGCGCGCTCCTCGTCCTTCCAGCGGAACGTGCGCAGCAGCATCGGCGCGAGCGCCGACTCGATCGAGTTCAGGCCGAGCACGTTGCCGGGCAGCCCGTCGCGGCGCTGAGTGTGCGCGCTCGACATCCAGGCGGCGAGTTCGCGGCGGAAATGCGGATCGCGGAACTGGCGCCGGTCGGCCTCGGAGATCAGCTGTGCCGCCTCGAGCTTGGACTGGTCCTCGAGCGGCGCGAGCCAGGTGCCTTCGGTGTTCGCGCAGCGCACCAGCTGCGAGACGAGTGCGGGGTGGACCGGGCGCGGCTCGAAGGGATTGCGGTTGGTGTGCCGGCGCGCGATGGCGTCGTAGAGGATGCGCGTCTCGGCGCTGGGCTCGTCGCGTTCCTCGAGCAGCACGCGCGCGAGGTGATCGGGGCAGTGCGGGTCGGGCAGCAGGTCCACCTGCACGCGCCAGCCGACACGCTGCAGCGCGATGCGCAACTGGAACAGCGCCGCTCCGCAGGCGATCACCAGCTCGCGATCGAAAGGATCGACCACCGGCAGCGCGCGCGAACGGTCGGCCCACAGGTCCACCTGCGCACCTCCGACGCGGAAGAGCCAGGGTTGGCTGTTGTGGCTCGAGGGCGCCAGCGCCGCGCAGCGGATCGCGTGCACCAGGCTGCCTTCGAGCGAGGGGCTCAGTTCCAGATCCGCGAGCTCCAGCTCGAGGTCCGCGTCTGCAAGGGTGCCGTGCATGATCATCCTGGGTGCGCGCACGTGCGCGACTGCAGGAACTTACGGCGCAATCGCCTGCGCGAATGCTCGGCAAGCCTTGGTAGCTCGTCGGGCACGATGTGCGTAGCGCTGCGGCGCGCGCGCGCACCCGGGCCTCGCGCTCAGGCCGTGATCAGGCCTTCCTTGATCGCCAGCAGGGCGAGTTCGGCGGCCGAGTGGCAGTCGAGCTTGCGCTGCAGGTTCTCGCGGTGCTTCTTGGCGGTGCCGAGACTCATGCCGAGCGCCTTGGCGACCTCCTTGTTGCTCTTGCCCAGAGCCAGCAGCTGGAACACCTCGCGCTCGCGCGGAGTGAGCGACTGCACCTTGCTCGTGCCGACCTGCACCGGGTTCGTGCCGCCGCGCGCGCGGCTGACGAGCACGCCCGCCACCTTGGGCGAGAGGTACATCTTGCCGCGGTGCACCGACTCGATCGCCAGCGCCAGTTCGGCCGGATCGGAATCCTTCGAGAGGTAGCCGTCGGCGCCGGCCTGCAGCGCCTGCTCCACGAAGCTCTCGCCCTCGTGGTGCGTGAGCATCACGATGCGCGCGCGCGGATGGACCTTGCGGATCTGCGCGATCGCGTCGATGCCGGAGAGGCCGGGCATCGAGATGTCGAGCAGCACCACATCGGGCAAGGCCTGCCCGATCGCGGGGATGGCCGCACGCGGATCGCCGGCATCTCCGGCCACCGCGAAGCGGGGATCCTTGACCAGCATGCTCTTGAAGCCTGCGCGGATCATCGACTGGTCGTCGACTAGGAAGACGCGGATCTGAACGTTGGTTTCCATCGTGGGTGTCATGGCGGGTCACACTCGGGTAGGGAAGCGCAAGACGAAGCGAGCTCCACCCGTCGGAGCGTCTTCGATGGTGATCGTGCCCCCGTGCTCCTCGACGATCTTCTTGCAGATCGCCAGACCGAGGCCGGTACCCTTGCGTTTGGTGGTCGTGAACGGGCGGAAGAGGTTCGGGCGCAGCTCGCGCGGGACGCCGGGGCCGTCGTCGTCGACGAGGATGCGCACCCAGCTCGAGCCCTCGCCCTCGGCCGTGAGCGTGATGTGCGCACCGATGCCCTTGGCCTCGACCGCGTTGCGGATCAGGTTCGAGAGCACTTCCTCGATGTGGTGCGCATCGCCGGCGAATTCGACGCGCTTCCTGGCCTGGATCGCCTTCGCTTCGGCGCCGCCCTTGGCGAGTTCGCCGCCCACGTGCGCGATCGTGGCCACGATCAGTTCCTGCGCGTCGATCACCTCGCGCCGCAGTTCGAGCGGCTTGGCGAAGGAGAGCGTGCGGCGCATGAGTTCCTCGAGCCGGCGCATGCGCGAGACCAGGTCCTCGAGGATCGCCTGCTGGTCCTCGCCGATCTGGTCGGCCACGGCGCGCAGCGCGAGGTTGACGGCCGTGATCGGGTTCTTGATCTCGTGTGCGAGCACCGCGGCCTGCTCGCCGATGGCGGCCAGCGCGCGCAGCATCGCGGTCTCCTGGCGCTGAGCGTGCTTGATCGGCGAGATGTCGCGGCCTTCGGGGATCAGCAGCACCACGCGTCCGGCCTCGTCCTTGACCGGCTTGAGCGAGAAGTCGACGTCGATCAGGCGTTCGCCGCGGCCGCGCACCTCGACCTCGAAGCGCACGAACTCGCCGCGCGCGGCGCGCTGGACCGCATCCTCGATGCGCTGCTGCATGGGCTTGGACTGCGACCACCATGGACCATCCCAGAAGCGCAGGCCGAGCACGGACTCGCGCCCGACGCCTGTCGCATCGAGCGCGGTCTGGTTGATCTCGAGGATCGTGCCGTCGGGCTTGAGCAGGCCGAGGAACTGGAAAGCCTGATCGAAGAGCGCGTGGAAGCGACGCTCGCTCTCGCGCAGCGCCTCTTCGGCATGCTTGCGCTCGGTCACGTCGCGGAAGGTGCCGATGAAGACCGCCGAGCCATCGGGCAGCACGCCGCGCGCGACCGACAGGTCGCACACGAGCAGCGAGCCGTCCTTGCGGCGCACGTCGAACTGGCGCGTGCGGTTCAGGATGGAGGTCTTGCCGGTCTTGCGGTGTTGCGCGAGGTACTCGTCGTGATTCGGGCCGTGCGGCGGCGGGATCAGCACGTTGACGTTCTGGCCGAGCAGCTCGGCGGGCTTCCAGCCCAGTACGCGCTCGACCGAATCGCTCGCGGCGAGGATCGAGCCCTGCACGTCGATCGCGACCAGCGGGTCGAGCATCGAGGAGAGCACGGTGCGCAGGAAGCTCTCGCTCGCCCCCACCTCCAGGCGCGGGCCAGCGCTCTTCGCAGGTGCAGGCTCGGCAGCCGAATCGGACTTCTTGCGGGTGCCACGGGCTGCGGGCTTGCCCTTCGACGGTTCCTTCACCGGACGCTCCTTGGAGGGTTCCGGCGTACGCATCGCGCTACGCCCTGGAGTCCCCTTGCGGGAAGTGTAAGGGGAGCCCGTGCGGCAGGTCGAAGGCTGTTCTCGCATGCTAGAGGCGACTCTAGACGGGCAGAGCGCAGGGAGGCGTGCGCCGAGGTGCGTAGCCGTTTCGCGAACATGAACGTAGGCCTTCGGGCGGGTACGATCCTGGCCGCATGAGCGCGCCCGATCTGCGTTTCCTCGCCGGCCACAGGCTGGATGTCTACGGATTCCAAGGCTGCCCGGACTGCTCGCGCTTGAAGCGCTGGATGGAGGCCTTCGGCGTCGGGCACCAGGACGTCGACATCCACGCGCGACCGGAAGAGGGCGAGCGGCTCGAGCGCGAGACCGGCAAGCAGGCGGTGCCTTTCATCCTGGTCGATGGGAAGCAGTGGGTGCGCGGCTACCACAAGGAGCTGCCCGGACGATTCGACGCGAAGCTGCTGCTCGCGGAGCTGCAGTCCGCGTTGCACTGAGCGCGGGCGCCCGGAACAACGGCGCGGGGCGCCCTGTTCGAGCACCCCGCGCGACGGCGTCCGTTCGTTGATTACCCAGGAGGAAAGGAGATCAAGGCCTCGCCGTCTTCGGCGCCTTGCAGCGCCCGGGACGAATTCTAGGTTCCACGCCCAGTCCCGCCGATGCGGACACGGGCGCACGCGGAGCCTGCCGAGTGCGTAGTTCCGCGCTCAGTGGGCGCAGCCGGCGCAGGTCGCGGTCTGGACCGCGTTCGGCAGTCCGTCCTGGAGCTTGTCGAAGTAGAACGCGGGCGCTGCGCCGCCGGCACCGACGCGCGCCATCGTGGCCGAGTCGTAGAGCTCGCCGTTGAGCATCGTCCAGCGCAGCGTCTGGCTGTTGTGGATGTCTTCGAGCGGGTTCTTCTCGAGCACGTCGATGTCCGCGAGCTTGCCCGCCTCGAGCGAGCCGAGGTCGTGATCGAGCCCGAGGTAGCGCGCGCCCGAGAGCGTCGCGCAGCGCAAGGCCTGCAGGTTGGTGATGCCGCTCATCCTGAGCAGCCACAATTCCCAGTGCGCGCCGAGGCCCGCGAGCTGGCCGTGCGCGCCGAGCTGCGCCTGTCCGCCGGCGTCGATCAGGCTCTTCACGATGCCGCAGCTGCGCAGGATGTTCTCGTCCTCGTCGGGCGCCATCACGCGCCGGCGCGAGCGCGGGTCGACCACGTTGCGCGGGACGAAGTGCAGGAGGTGCTCGTTCTTCCAGACCTCGCTGTGCTGGTACCAGTAGTTCTCGCCCCAGATGCCGCCGTAGCCGACGATCAGCGTGGGCGTGTAGCCGGTCTGGCTCGCGCCCCAGAGCTTGGCGACGTCGGCGTAGACGCACTCGACGGGCAGCGAGTGCTCCACGCCGGTGTGGCCGTCGACGACCATCGTCAGGTTGTGCTCGAGCAAGGAACCGCCCTCGGGCACGACCATCATCTCGAGCTCGCGTGCGGCGGCGATGATCTTCTGGCGCTGGTCGCGGCGCGGCTGGTTGTAGCTCTTCACCGAAAAGGCGCCGATGGCCTTCAAGCGCCGCAGGTGCGAGCGCGCGTCCTCGAGCGTCTCGATCTCGGCCTTCTCCGCCCCGGTGGCGCCGTAGAGGATCGTGCCGGTCGAGAAGATGCGCGGAGCGAGGATCGTGCCGGCCTTGGCGCACTCGCTGGCCGCGAAGATCGAATTGGTGTCGTTCGAGGGATCGTGGACCGTGGTCACGCCGAAGGCCAGGTTGGCGTAGTCGATCCAGTTGCGCTGCGGCGTCACGGCGCCGGCCGCCTGCCCGCCGTGCGCGTGCACGTCGACGATGCCCGGCATGAGCGTCAGCCCGGCGCAGTCGACGATGCGCGCGCTGGCGGGAACGGCGAGCGCGCCGCGCTTGCCCACGGCCTGGATGCGGTTGCCCTGGACGAGAACGGTGCCGTCCTCGATCACTTCGTCGCCCTTCATCGTGATCACGCGGCCGCCGACGAGCGCAACGAGACCTTCGGGGGCCGCGTACTTCTCTGCGAAGGCGATGTTGCGCCCGCTCGCGGGCGGCTCGGGCAGCTTCTCGGGCGCGCCGGCGAGGAAGGCGAAGGCGTCTTTCAGCTCGCGCTCGTAGAGCTCCGGGCCGAGCGACCAGTACAGGCGCTGCGAATCGCCCGAGAACTGCAGGTTCTCGCCTGCATCGCGGCTCGCGCGTGCGATCGGCAGGGCCTTGGTCTTGGGCGAGAGCGCGACTTCGCGGCCCGTGGGCTCGAAGGGCGCGATGTAGGCGTTGAAGCGCTCGCTGAACGCGACCCACTTGCCGTCGGGCGAGAGCGCGAAGCTCGTGGCCCAGTCGCTCGAGAAGTGCGTGCGCTCTTCCGCGCCATCCAGCGTGAGGCTCCAGAGCGTGCTGTGGTCGCTCTCCTTCTGCTCGTCCTCGCTGACCAGATACAGGCGCTCGGACTGCGCTCCGAACTGCGGCGAGTGGCCCTTCTTCGTGACGAGCTTCGGCGCGCCGCCCGCGAGCGCGACGCGGTAGATGCCCGGATCGCGCGACCAGAGCGGCGAGACGAGTCCGCCGCCGCCGGTCTTGCGGTACACGACCTCCTTGCCGTCGGGCGTGAAGACGGGCTCGGTGTAGTGGCCGGGCTCGGCCGTGAGCACCTGCGTGCCCGTGCCGTCGATGCCGCTGACCGCGAGCGCGCCGAGCGTCTCGTCGTTCCAGGTCGTGTAGACCAGCTTCGAGCCGTCGCGGCTGAAGGCCGGTTCGAACTCGAAGTGGGTCGCGTCGTTCGTCAGGCGTCGTGGCGCGCCCTCGGGCAGCGCGCGCAGCCAGATGTGGCCGAGCGCCTGGTAGGCGACCATGTCGCCCTTCGGCGACACGACCACATTGCGCAGCGCCTTGACCTGGAACTCCTTGGGTGCCACCTCGATCGGGAAGCGCACCGCCTGCGTGAGCGCGCGCTCGTCCTTGACGTGGAACGGGATCTCGCTCGCCTGCTTCGTGGCGAGGTCGAGCTTGTGCAGCTTGCCCTTGGCGTAGAAGACGAGCGCGTCGTCCTTCGGCGTCCAGGCGAAGCTCGGATAGACGCCGTGGATCGCCCAGGTCTCCTGCATGTCGCGCTCGAGCGGGCTGTAGACCGCATGCGCCTCGCCCGAAGCGATGTCCAGCACGAAGAGCTCGGTCTGGAAGCGCACGCGGCGCACGAACGCGAGTCGCTTGCCGTCGTGCGAAGGCACCGGCCTACAGGCGCCGCCCGGACCGCTGACGAGCGTGATGCGCTCGCCGGTCGTGCGGTCGAGCCGGTCGATGGCGTAGATCTGGCCGTTGCTGTCCTTGCTGTACTCGAAGCTCGCGCCGGGCGTGCTGTCGTAGCTGAAGTAGACGTAGCGGCCATCGGGCGAGAAGGCCGACTCGCCGAGGTCCTTCTGCTCGCTGACCTTGGTCGTGAGCTGCAGTCCCTCGCCGCCGCTCGTGTGGTAGAGCCAGATCTCGCCCGCGCCGATCGAGCGCCGGCTGCTGAAGTGCTTGCGCGCCGCGATCCACTGGCCGTCGGGCGTCCAGCACGGGCTGTTCAGGAGGCGAAAGGTCTCGCTCGTCACCGCGTGCGCCTTCGAACCGTCGCGCTCCATCACCCAGACGTTGTCGCCGCCGGCCTGATCGGAGGTGAACGCGATCTCTCTGCCGTCGGGCGAGTAGCGCGGTTGCATCTGCCAGGCGACACCGCTCGCGATCGCGTGCGCCTCGCCGCCCTCGGCCGGCATCACGTAGATGTCGCCGAGCAGATCGAACGCGATCTCCTTGCCGTCGGGCGAGAGGTCGAGCGAGATCCAGGTACCTTCGCTGAGATCGAGCGCGACCTTCGAGGACGGTCCCGGAGGCGCGTTGACGTCCCACTTGGGTTCGTCGGCATGCAGCGGGAGCGTGAGCGTGGAGACGAGCAGCAGAGCAGCGGAATGGAGCGTGTGGCGCATGGGCCGCACACGCTACCACAGGCCTCAGACGCGCGCCGCGGGCGTGCGCGAGCTCGCCAGCAGCCTGGCGCACAACTCGCACAGCGCGCGCCCGTCGATCGGCTTGCTGGCATAGGCGTCGCAGCCGGCGGCGAGGCAGCGCTCGCGGTCGCCGGTGACTGCATTGGCCGAGAGCGCCAGGATCGGCAGCGTGGCGCCGCGCTTGCGCAGCACGGCCGCGGCCTCGTAGCCGTCCATCTCGGGCATGAGCATGTCCATCACGAGCAGGTCGAAGGGTCGCTCCTGCAACTCGGCCTTCGTCATCTCCTCGAGCGCCTCGAGGCCGTTGCCCGCGAAGGCGCACTCGAGGCCGCAGCGTTCGAGGTGCTCGCGCACCAGCGCGCGCATGTCGAGGCCGTCGTCGACGATCAGCACGCGCCCCGCGAGGCGCGGGTGCGCGCGGGCCACGCCGGCGTCGCGCTGGATGCGCTGCTCGCGCGCATCGACGCGCCGCACGCCCGCGAGCGACCCGGTCGCGATGCGCGCGACGAAGGTGCAGCCCTTGCCGAGCACGCACTCCGCACCCAGTCCGCCGCCGAGCAGCTCGGTCAGCTTGCGCGAGATCGGCAGTCCCAGGCCCGTGCCGCCGAAGCGCCGCGTGGTCGAGGTATCGGCCTGCGTGAAGGGCTCGAAGACCTGGTGGATCTGCTGCTCGTCCATCCCGATGCCGGTGTCGTGCACGCGACAGACCCAGTAGGGCCCTTCGTCGCCGGGCTCTTCGAAGCTCGACTCGATGCGCACCTCGCCGCGCTCGGTGAACTTGAGCGCGTTGCCGAGCAGGTTGACCAGCACCTGCCGCGCGCGCAGCGGGTCGCTCAGGATCCGTTCCGGCACGAGCTCCGGCCAGGTCACGGTCAAGTGGATGCCCTTGGCGCGCGCGCGCTGCGCGAGCAGATCGACGACCTCGTCCACGATCTCGAGCGGCGAGCAGGGAATCAGCTCGACGGTCATCTGCCCGGCCTCGATCTTGGAGAGGTCGAGGATGTCGTTGATCAGCGAGAGCAGGTGACTGCCGTTGCTGTGGATCGTGCGCAGGTACTCGGTGCGCTCCTGCGAGGTGCACTGCGGATCGCGCATCAGCTCCGCGAAGCCCAGGATCGCCGTCATCGGCGTGCGGATCTCGTGGCTCATGTTGGCCACGAACTCGCTCTTGGCGCGCGTCGCGGCATCGGCCAGCGCGCGCGCGGCCTCGAGCGAGCGGTTCTTCTGCACCAGCTCGCGCGTGCGCTCCTCGACCAGCTGCTCGGCGCGTGCCCGCTGCGTGCCCTGCCAGCGGGTGAACAGGCCCAGCAGCAGGCTCGCGAGCACGCCGCCTTCGAGCGCGATCCAGGCCAGCCAGCTCTGGTCGTTCGCGTTGAAGGCCGGCAGCGAGCTGACGCAGACCGTCCAGTGGCGCTGGCCGACCTCGAGCATGCGCACCGCCGTGAAGCGCCGGCCTTCGCGGCGCTCGAGCGCGGAGAGCGGAGCACCGCTCTGCAGGTCGCCGTCCCAGTCGAAGAGCGGCGTGCGCGCGCCCGACCAGGCGCCGTCGAAGATCTCGAAGTCGACCTTGTACTCGAGTTGCGTCGCGATGCCCGCGAGCAGGCGATCCATCACGATCGGCGCGTAGATCCAGCCCACGAGCGCCGCGCGGCGCTGCTCCTCGGTCTCGACCGGCGCGTCCTGCGCGTAGCAGGGCACGAAGTACATGAAGCCCCACTGCTCGCTCTCCTGCAGGTGGCGGATCGGTGCCGTCAGCGCCGGCCGCCCGCTGAGCATGGCCTGCTCGGCCGCCTCGAGTTCCTCGGGACGCAGCGCGAGATCCTGGCCGAGCGCGCCGATGTTGCGCTCCAGGGGTTCGATGTAGGTGATCGGCAGGACCTCGGGCGCGTTGCCCGAGGTGTGCACGCGGAACTCGGCCAGGCCCTCGGCGCGCACCTGTTCCTCGAAGTGCGCGAGCTCCGCGCGCGGCACGCGCCGCACGACGCCGAAGCCGAGCGCTCCGGGGAATTCCGTCGCCAGCCCGTGCGAGGCGACGAAGCGCTGCCACTCGCTGGCGCTCACCTGTCCCGCGGCGGCAAAGAGCCCGCGTCCACCCTTCAAGCCGTATTCGTAGCGGCGCGTGATCTCGCTCACGCGCGAGGCGACGCGCTCGACCAGGCGCTGGAAGCGCATCGAGTCCTGCTCGTCGTCGGCATCGTGGATGTGCAGGAACGCCACGAGCGCGGCGAGGCTGCCGAGCACGGCGATCGAGAGGGAGGGGAAACGGCTGCGCCAGGGGGGCTGGCGCGGCTCCGAGTCGCCCTCCGGATGAGCAAGCTCCGGGGAACTCATGCGGGAAGTCCCGCAGCTATCGGCTGGGCTTCCCCCGTGGACTTGAGGACCTGCCAGTCACTCGTTGGCTGGCTGGCGCACGCAGTGGAAAGAAGTTCGCTCCCCTAGAGCGTCGTCCAGAGCGGGAGCTTCTCGCGGTGCACGAGGTGGTCGAGCCACAGGTTCGAGAGCTTCTCCTGCACGGAGTTGACGCGCAGGCGCTGGTTCAGGTTGTCGAAATCGACGCGGTCGAGTTCCTGGTCCTGGTTGAAGCAGCTGAAGACCGGTGCCGCCTCCTTGCCCGTCGCGGGATCGACGTGCTTGCACAGGCACTGCGCGCAGATCTCCTTCATCATGCACTGCATCGGCGAGTTGATCGAGCCGATCGCCGCGTGCCCGGCCTTGAGGTAGGGCTGCAGCGCGCCGCTGCGCGAAAGGCGCACGGCGTTCATCATGCGGTCGGAGCCGATGCAGATCAGGCGCGTGCACTCGTCGAGCCGGATCTTGGGCTCGCCGAGCTCCTCCTTGGCATAGGCCAGCATCGACTGCACCACGTTGCCCTTGAAGTGCCGGTCGTAGGGCCGGCGCTTGTCGGGAGCGACGTCCGTGCCGGCGTCGGTGGACCAGACGACCACGTCGGCCGCGGACTCGATCTCCTCGCGCTTGAAGAGGTCTTCGCCGCGGCGGAAGGCCGCGAAGTAGACCACCTCGTTGCCCGCCTCGCGCAGCGCACGGCCGATCGAGAAGAGCACGGCATTGCCGAGGCCCCCGCCGCACAGGAGCACCTTCTCGTTCTTCGGGATCTCCGTCGGCGTGCCGGTCGGGCCCATCACGACCACGCGCTCGCCCGGCTGCAGCAGCGCGACGAGGCGCGAGCTGACGCCCATCTCGAGCACGATCATCGAGAGCAGGCCGCGCTCGGGATCGGTCCAGGCGCCGGTGAGCGCGATGCCCTCGAGCGCGAGCCGCGTCTCGCCCGCGAGCAGCGCTGTCGTCTCGAAGTTCTGCAGGCGGTAGAACTGCCCGGGCTGGAAGCGCCGCGCCGCGGCCGGCGCGTGCACGACGACCTCGGTGATCGTGGGCGTCAGGCGCCGCACCTCGTGCACGACGGCCTTGAACTCGTAGTCGAGCTCGAGCACGAGCTTCTTCCAGCGCGCACGGCGCGTCGCGAGCGACGCGGCGTCGGAAGGCGTGCGCTCGATGCGCTCGCGGAAGAGCTCGAGCACCTTCCTGAAGCCGTCGCGCGCGGAGGCCATGGCCTTGACCACGTTTCCGGCGTAGGCCGCGTGGTTGTCGCCGTAGACCGTGATCGCGTGCGCTCCGTCGTCGTAGCTCGTGAGGAAGCCGGCACCCTGCTCGTCTTTGCCGCGCTTGACCGGAACCTGCACGCCGTTCTCGCGCCGGAAGACCTGGAAGAAGGAGCGCTTCTCGTCGAGCTGGAACGTGCCCGGCTGCTCGCGCTCGTAGATCGTGTTGGGCTGCGTGCCCGCCGCGACGAGCACGCTGCGCGCGGACATCTCGAGCAGCTCCTCGGTCGCGAACCACTTGCCCGCGAGGTCGCGGCGCTGGCGCTCGAAGACGATCGAGCGCACCGCGCCGTACTTGTCGAGCTTGGCCTCGATCGGCGCCATGCACTCGACGATCGTGATGCCTTCCTCGAGCGCCTTGACGATCTCCTCGTGGTTGGCGCGGTAGGCCGGCATGTCCGTCAGCGACTTGCGGTACACAAGACGCACGCCGCCCCAGGCGCGCACGAGGCCGAGCAGGTTGGCCTCGCGCCCTTCGAGTTCGGCGCGCGCGCGCTCGGCCTGCACGGCGCGGCCGTGCGTGATGAATTCGTCGAGCGTCTCGAGTTCCTCGTCGTTGAAGAAGCGCCGGATCCCGCTCGCGCCGAACTGGCGGCAGAGCGTCTCGTAGCGCTCGGCCATCTTCTCGACCTGCAGCGGGTAGTAGGCCAGCGCCTCGGTCGCGGTGTCGACGCCGGTCAAGCCGCCGCCGATCACCACCACCGGCAGGCGGATCTGCAGGTTGGCCAGCGACTCGCGCTTGAAGGCGCCCGTGAGCTGCAGCGCCATGAGGAAGTCGCTCGCCTTGCGGATGCCGCGCGAGAGGTTGTTCTTCATCTCGACGATCGTGGGCTTGCCCGCACCCGTCGCGATCGCCACGTGGTCGAAGCCGAACTTCCAGACCTCCTCGAGGTCGACGTTGCCGCCGAAGCGCGTGCCGCCGTGCACCTGGAAGTTCTCGCGCCGCACGAGCGAGAGGTAGGGCAGCGTGAGGAAGTTCTTGTCCCAGCGCACGGTGATGCCGTACTCCGAGACGCCGCCGAAGCCGGTCAGCACGCGCTCGTCGAGCGCACCGACGACGCTCTTCCAGGCATCCAGCGCGCCGGGCTCCTGGCCCTCGGCCGCGTTGCCGACCCACGCGGGCGGCAGCGGCTCGACCTTGAGCCCGTCCACGCCGACGACGCCGAAGCCTTCCTGGCACAGGTAGTGCGCCAGCGTGTAGCCCGCCGGCCCCATGCCCACGACGAGCACGTTGATGCCGTTGTAGGGCAGCGCGTACGGACGGTCCTTGCGCAACGGGTTCCAGCGCGTGAGCAAGAGGTAGATCTCCGGCCCGTGCGGCAGGTCGAGCACGTCGGTCAGCACGTTGGTCTCGATCTGCGGGATGTTGACCGGCTCGCTCTTCTGGTAGATGCAGGCCTTCATGCAGTCGTTGCAGATGCGATGGCCCGTGCCCGGGCACATCGGATTGTCGAGCATGATCAGCGAGAGCGCGCCGAGCGGATCGCCCTCGGCCATGAGCATGTGCATCTCCGAGATGCGCTCGTCGAGCGGGCAGCCATCGAGTGCGACGCCGAGCGGGTTCTTCGCGCGCGCCTTGGTCTTCTTGTCGATCATCCCGCGCGAGCAGCTGTCCTTCTCGCGCTCGTGGCAGAAGACGCACTGGTCGAGCTGGCTCAGCACCTCGCCCAGCGTCCCGCGCGCGTCGGTCAGCTTGAAGCCGTCGCGCATGCGGAAGTGCGTCGGATCGCCCTCGATCGCCTCGGGCAGGTCCGCCAGCGGACGCAGGTGCTCGACGAGACCCTTCTCGAAGTCGACCTCCTTCGGTTCACGCAGCGAGCGCCAGCCAGCCAGGGCCGGGTCGTTGGCTTCGCGGCGCAGCTTGAAGTCGAGCGCCAGCAGCGCGAGCTCAGCGGCGCGCTCCCCGCTCTCGAGAAGGTTCCAGACGCGCGCGACGTAGCGCTCCTCCTCGTCGAGGTCGACGCCCGGAATGCCGGGCAGCGTATCGAGCAGCGCCTGCGCCTCTGCGCGGACGGCGGCGGCAGTTTGTCCCGGCGCGAGCGTCGCCGCGCGCACGTTCTTCTTCACGAAGCGGTCGCGAAAGCGGTAGACGAGCTGGCGCTTCTGGAGCAGGTCGCGACGCTTCGCCTGCTGCGCTTCGAGCTTGAACAGCCGGGCGAGGAATAGCGACTGCTCGCGCGCGAGCTCGATCAAGAGCTGCGACTCGGCCGGCCCGGCGAGCGTTTCCGCTCCGCTCGTGTGGCGCTGCCAGCGCGTGGCGAGTTCGGGGTTGGATCGGCCGACTTCAGCCAGGAAGGCGCGCTGCAGGTCCGCCAGCCGCTCGGGCCTGTGCAGGTCGAGGAAGCTGAAGCCCGGGATCCCGAGCTCGAGGTTCGGCGTGGGCATGGGAGCGGCCTCTGGGCGGGTGCTGGTCGAAGGATTGATCATGGAAGCGAGAGGCTCCCGGAGCGGCCGCATGGGCCGTCGGGAGTCGGGCAAGTGTAGCGGCCGCAGGGTACGTCGGGGGACGCACAAGCTCGGTGGAATTGGGGCGTAGGAAGGCGATTCCTTGGCGGTAGCAACTCGAATCGGCGGAAAACCCGTTCCGCGCACGTGAAAGGCAAGCCATCCGCGATCGGCCCAATTCCGAAGGCCTGGAAAGACGCGGATTGACGCCCTGGAGAGTTGCACTGACAATCGACTTGCTGACTCGCTCTCCCAGGAGCGCGGCTCTCCGTTCTCGTCCCGGGCTCTCAGGAGGATCCCGATGGCATTTGTATCGTCTCTTCGTCTCTCCCGCGCTCTTCGTTCGATCGGCGCAATCGGTGCGAGCCTCGTGCTCGCCGGGCTGGCACAAGCACAGCTCGTCTACTTGCACGCCACCATCAACG
>Ga0302299_10000991_pt1 | contig 16735 bp, 14 predicted proteins | sample III_Fen_N3_4_FD_198795 | JGI IMG/M metagenome (GOLD analysis project Ga0302299, IMG submission 198795) | Peat permafrost microbial communities from Stordalen Mire near Abisko, Sweden - III_Fen_N3_4 | ecosystem: Environmental > Terrestrial > Soil > Wetlands > Permafrost | place: Sweden: Abisko... | reverse complement strand
GGACGTCCTTGTCGAGCAGGGCGGGCACCGGGTCGAGACGGCGCAGCAGCAGGTCGGCGACGGTGGACTTGCCCGCACCGGGCGCCCCCGCCACCACCCAGACCGGGGCCGGGCTCACTGGAGGGGCCGGGCTCACTTGAGCAGGCGCGACATGCGGCGGTCCGCCAGCGGCTTGCCGCCCGTCTGGCAGGTCGCGCAGTACTGCAGCGAGGAGTCGGCGAACGACACCTCGCGGACGACGTCCCCGCAGACGGGGCAGGTCTGGCCGGTGCGCCCGTGCACCCGCATGCCCGCTCGCTTGGCGTCCTTGAGCTCCTTGGCGGGCTTGCCGGACGCCGCCGCGATGGCCCCGGTCAGGACCTCGCGCAGGGACCGGTAGAGCGCGTCGACCTGCGCGTCGGTGAGCTTGGCTGCGATCGCGAACGGCGAGAGCTTGGCCGCGTGCAGCACCTCGTCGCTGTAGGCGTTCCCGACCCCGGCCAGCACCGACTGGTCCCGCAGCAGCCCCTTGACCTGCTGCCGGGCGCCGCCGAGGATCGCCGCGAGCGCCGCCCGGTCGAACTCGGGGGCGAGCGGGTCGGGCCCGAGCGAGGCGATCCCGGGCACCGCCTGCGGGTCGCGGACGACGTACACGGCCAGCCGCTTCTGGGTGCCCGCCTCGGTCAGGTCGAAGCCCGGCGAGCCGTCAACGTCCGGATCGGCGAGGCGGACCCGGAGCGCCAGCGGGCTCTTGCCGGGCCGCACGGGCGTGGCGGACAGCGCGTCGGACCAGCGCAGCCAGCCCGCCCGCGCCAGGTGGAAGACCAGGTGGATGCCGTCGACGTCCAGGTCGAGGAACTTGCCGTGCCGGCCGACGCCGGTGACGGTCAGCCCCTGCAGGGCCGTCGGGGGCGGGTCGTAGGTCTTGAGCACGCTGATCGCGCCGACCTCGACGCCGGCGACGACGCGGCCGACGGCTCGTTCCCGCAGGAAGCCGGCCAGCGCCTCGACCTCGGGCAGTTCAGGCATGCCGGTCAGTGTCCCCCACCGGTCCGTCCAGGTCACGCGGGTGTGCGCAACCGGGCGAGATCGTCCTACCGCGCGTCGTATGTTGTGTACTGACCGTTGTGTAACCGATCATTGACCCTGAGGCGGAACGCCCGGGCGAGGAGCGGAGGTGCGCATGGATCTGTCCCTCGCCTACCTCGGCCTGTGCGTCACCGCGGTCGCCGTGGCGCTGAGCGCCGGCGTCCGGGCCGTCCAGCACCGTGGGACGGCGCGCGCCGGCGTCCCGCTGGCCGTGATCCTGTTCAGCCTGGCCGTCTGGTCGGCGCTCCTGCTCGTGCAGTCGGTGACGCCGCCCGGCCCGCTGCAGACGGCGGCGGTCGCCGGTCGGCTGCTGGCCGCGGCGTCGGTCGTGGCCGCCTTCTTCTGCGAGTCCCGGGCCCTCGTCGACGGCAACTGGCGCCTGCGCCGCCGCACCGCCGCGCTGCTCGCCGTCCACCCGGTGGCCCTGGTCGTCGCCGCGCTGACCAACCCCTGGCACCACGCACTGGCGACGTACCACCCGATCGCCCGGGGCGACCTCGCACCCTGGGGGTCCTGGCAGCCGGGGCCGCTGCTGTGGCTCCACCTCGGCTACGGCTACGCCATGATCATCGGCTGCTGCCTCGTCCTCACCACCCACCTGCTGCAGGCCTCCAGCGAGTTGCAGCTGCGACAGCTGGCCAGCGTCGTCGTCACGGCCCTGCTGCCCGTGACCGGCACGGTGGTCACCCTGCTCCGCCCGTCCGCGCCGCTCGCCCGGACGGCGACGCCCCTGCTGATCGTGGTGGCGTGCCTGGTCCACTACCACGGGGTGCTGCGCCTGGGCCGGCTGCGCCTGCTGCCGGTGGCCCGCGCCCTGGTCCTCGAGCACGTCGGGGACGCGATCTTCGTCCTGGACCGCAACGAGCAGGTCGTCGACGTCAACCCTGCGGGCCGCCGGCTCGCGGCGCGGCTGCAGCCGGACCTGCCGCGGGGTCTCCTCGGGCTGCCGGCCCGCCTGCTGCTGCCCCACCGGCGCAACGCCGCCGTCCTGGAGGACTGCGAGCTGCACCTCGACCAGGACGGCCGGACCCTCCACCTGGACCTGCGCGTCAGCGACCTCACCGACGGCAACAGCCGGACGGTCGGGCGGGCGGTCGTCGTCCGTGACATCGCCGAGCTGCACGAGCAGCGGCAGCGGCTGGCGGCGGTGAACCAGCGCCTGATGGACCAGCTCCAGGTCATCGACGCCCTGCGGCACGACCTGGCGGAGCTCGCCGTCCGCGACGACCTCACCGGGCTGCACAACCGGCGGTACCTGCTGGGGGAGCTCCAGGTGCTGCTGGACGCCGCCCGCTCCGGGGCACGGCCGCTGTCGGTGATGCTCCTGGACATCGACCACTTCAAGAACGTCAACGACCGTCACGGGCACGCGGTGGGCGACGCCCTGCTGGTCGCGACGGCGCGTGCCCTCGTCGACTGCGTGCGCGTCGGGGACACCGTGGCGCGGTACGGGGGCGAGGAGTTCGTCGTCCTGCTCCCGGGCACCTCCCGCGAGGAGGCCCACCACCTGGCGGAGGTGCTGCGGCTGCGGTGCGCCACCGTGCGGGTCGACACGCGCCCCGCGGCCGGCGGCGACGACACGACGGGGTGGGTCGCGACGACGGTCAGCGCGGGCGTCGCCACCTTCCCGGTGTGCGGCTGGACGGCCGCCGAGCTGCTGCAGAGCGCCGACGAGGCGCTCTACGCCGCCAAGCGCGCGGGCCGCGACCGGGTCGTCTGCTCGCCGCTGACCTGACGCGCCGGATCGGAGGCGCTCCGCGCCGTCAGTGCACCAGGCGGACCAGCAGACGCTCCAGGTCGGCGGCAGGGTCGGCGGTCAGCCCGCCGTGGACGGCGCCCGGCTGCACGACTGTGCTGCGCGGCGCCGTCAACCACCCGAACCGGGCCCGCGGGGACGGCGCCGCCGCCGGACCGGCCGGCGCGTCGCCCCGGCAGACCGCCCGGACGCCGACCAGCGCGGCCGCGACCGCGTCGACGTCCGCCTCGGGGTCGAGCAGGCGAAGGCGTCCCTCGTCGAGGTGCACGGCCGCCCCGAGGAAGTCCCGCGCCTGGCAGTAGAGGACCACCCCGACGTTGATGCACTCGCCCCGGTCCACCCGGGGGACGGCGCGCAGCACGGCGTACTCGAAGGCGACGCGCGGTCGCGCGGCCCCGGTCACGCCGGCCGCCCGGCCGGCGGGCGCGGCGGCCACCAGTCGTGGAGCCGGTCCAGCCTCGCGGTGAGGTACTCGACGTAGCGGTCCCGCCAGGCGGCGGCGTCCCGGTCGTCGCCGCGGGCCGCGTTCATCCCGAGCAGCCAGGTGTCGGGGACGTCGGCGAGCACCCCGGCCAGCAGCGCCTCGTCGACCTGCCCGGCCAGGTCGGCGTCGAGGGCGTCGCGGGCGGCGTTGACCAGCCCCGCCAGCACGTGCTGCGACAGGTCGTAGCGGCGCGACGCCCAGGTCGCGACGGGCGGCCACGCGTGCTGGAAGACCAGTGCGGCGCCGTGGTCGATGGCCCACAGGCGGCGGTGCCAGACGAGGAGGTTCGGGTTGGTCCAGGTGCGGTCGATGTTCGCGGTGAACGCGTCGAGCCAGTACACCAAGGCGGCGTCCTCGGGCGGCGGCTGCCAGCCCATCCCGTCGTAACCGACCGACCCGGGGAGGAAGTCCATCCCCAGATTGGGCCCGGTGCTGGCACGCAGGAGCTCCTGGACCTCCTCGTCGGGCTCCCGGCGGGCGATCTCCGGATCCAGGTCGAGGACGACGAGCTCGGGCACCCGGACGCCGATCCGCCGGCCCAGCTCACCCACGACCACCTCGGCGACCAGCGCCGCGCTCCCCTGCCCGGCGCCGCGGAACTTGACGACGTAGATGCCGTCGTCGTCCGCCTCGACGATGCCGGGGAGCGAGCCGCCCTCCCGCAGCGGCGTCACGTACCTGGTCCCGCTCACCTCACGCAGCACAAGGCCCGACCCTACGGCGCGCCGGGCGGATCACAGCGCGGTCGGCTGCTCTGGCCCTCGGCGGCCCCATAGGGTCTGATGGTTGTCAGTTCGGGCGATGGAGGTACGTCGTGAGCAGCGAGCGAGCGGGTCAGCCTGCCCGGCCCAGCGATCTGGTGGACGTCGCCCACCTGGTGACCTGCTACTACACGTCCTGGCCGGACGTCAGCGACCCCGCGCAGCGGGTAGCGTTCGGTACCTCGGGCCACCGTGGCAGCAGCCTGGCGGCGGCGTTCACCGAGGCGCACATCGTGGCGACGACGCAGGCCATCGTCGACTACCGCACCGAGCAGGGCATCGCCGGGCCCCTGTTCATGGGTCGCGACACGCACGGGCTGTCCGAGCCGGCCTGGGCCTCCGCGCTGGAGGTGCTCGCCGGCAACGGCGTGACGGCCCTGGTCGACGCGGCCGACCGGTTCACCCCGACGCCGGCCGTGTCGCACGCGATCCTGACCCACAACCGCGACCGGGCCCCGGGCGACGCCGGGCGCGCCGACGGCATCGTCGTGACGCCCTCGCACAACCCGCCGTCCGACGGCGGCTTCAAGTACAACCCGCCGCACGGCGGCCCGGCCGACACCGACGCCACGAAGTGGATCGAGAACCGGGCGAACGAGCTCATCGCGGCCCGCCTGGACGGCGTCCACCGGGTGCCGCTGGCCCGCGCGCGCACGGCGGACACCACCCAGACCTACGACTTCCTCGGCCGGTACGTCGCCGACCTGCCGTCCGTGGTGAACCTGGACGCCGTCCGGGAGGCCGGCCTGCACGTCGGGGCGGACCCGCTGGGCGGGGCCAGCGTCGACTACTGGGGCGCGATCGCCGAGACGCACCGGATCGACCTCACCGTGATCAACCCGTTGGTCGACGCCACCTGGCGGTTCATGACGCTCGACTGGGACGGCAAGATCCGGATGGACTGCTCGTCGCCCTCGGCGATGGCCTCGCTCATCGCCAACCGCGAGGCGTACCGGATCTCCACCGGCAACGACGCGGACGCCGACCGTCACGGCGTGGTCACCCCCGACGCCGGTCTAATGAACCCCAACCACTACCTGGCCGTGGCGATCCAGTACCTCTTCGGGCACCGGCCGGGCTGGGGCGACGGGACGGCCATCGGCAAGACGCTGGTCTCGTCGTCCATGATCGACCGGGTGGCCGAGGGGCTCGGGCGGCAGTTGCTCGAGGTTCCGGTCGGGTTCAAGTGGTTCGTGCCGGGCCTGCTCGACGGGTCGGTCGGCTTCGGCGGCGAGGAGTCGGCGGGCGCGTCCTTCCTCCGCCAGGACGGCAGCGTCTGGACGACGGACAAGGACGGCATCCTGCTGGCGCTGCTCGCGTCGGAGATCCTCGCGGTCACCGGGCGGTCGCCGTCCGAGCTCTACGCGGACCTGACGGCGACGTACGGCTCCCCCGCCTACGCCCGGGTCGACGCCGCGGCGAGCCGGGAGCAGAAGGCGGTGCTCGGCAAGCTGTCCGCCGAGCAGGTCACGGCGAAGGAGCTGGCCGGCGAGCCGATCACCGCGGTCCTGACGCACGCGCCGGGCAACGGCGCCGCGATCGGCGGTCTCAAGGTGACGACCGACACGGGCTGGTTCGCGGCGCGGCCGTCGGGCACCGAGGACGTCTACAAGATCTACGCGGAGAGCTTCCAGGGGCCCGAGCACCTGACGCAGGTGCAGGCCGCCGCCAAGGAGCTCGTCGACGACGTCCTCGCCGGCGGCTGAGGAGCGGCCCCGATCACGCCCGAGCCGGCCCCGCCGAGCGCCCGCCGGCCCGCGGCGGCCGCGCGCCACGCCCTGCACGCGCTCCTGCTGCCGGGGGCGGCCGCGCCGCGCGACCCGGTGCTGGCGCTGTGGGCCGAGGCCTCGTCGGCCCGCCGGCGGCTGGTCGGGCTGACGGTCGACCCGGGCACCGGCCTGGCCGTCGACCCCGGCACCGGGCTCGTGGTCGAGGTCCCCGGCATCCGGCCGGGCAGCCGGGCCGACCCGGCGGCGGGCGCGCCCGACCATCCCTTCGCCGTCCCGGCGCCGGAGCTGCGCGAGCTGCTGGGCTCGGCCGGGGCGGCGCTGCGCTGGCTCGCCGGGACCACGGCGACCGGCGAGCGCGTCGTCCACCTCCCCACCGGACCCACCGGGCCGGTCCCCTCACCCGAGCTGGCCCCCGGCGAGGGGCCCCCGCCGGGCGGGTCCGCCGTCCTCGCGGCCTGGCGGGTCGACGTCCTCACGGTCACCGCCGAGCACGCCGCGCAGCTGCTGGGGGAGCTGTTCGACCCCTACTGGCCCGGGGTCGTGGTCGCGCAGCGCGGCCAGCACGACGCGGAGCTGCACCTCGGCGGCTCGCTGCGCTGGCTCGTGGCGGTGCACGACCTGGCCTGGCGGACCGTGCGGCGCGGCGCCGTCCTGCCGACGCTGGTCACTGGGCAGGCGCGGTGGCGGCCCGTGCCCGACCGCGAGGCGGAGGCCGAGCGCGCGACGCTCGCCGCCGCGTTGTCGCCGTCCCTGCTCGCCGGAGGGCCGGTGGCGGGCCTCGTCGACCTGCTGGTCGACCCGCTGGTCGACCTGCTCGTCGACGTCGAGGTGCGCGGGGCCCTGGACGGGGGGCCGCCGCTGCTGCGCCCCGGGCGGACCGCCGGCCCGGGGTCCCGGACGACGCGGGCGTTCATGCAGGCGCTGACGTCGGCGACCGGCGAGCTGGAGCCGACGGCGCCGGAGGGCGCGGTCGAGCTGGCGGACCTGGCGGCGCGGCTGGTCCGGTGGCACCGCTCGCGCCCCGGACCGGAGTCCGGACTGGTGCTGGGCTTCCGGCTGGCCGAGCCGATGACGCCGATCCCGGACGACCCGGTCGGGCTCCCCGACGAGGACGCCTGGCGGGTCGAGTTCACGGCCCGGTCCGCGGTCGAGCCCGCCCTCGTCGTGGACGCCGACCGGCTCTGGGCCGGCGGGGCGGCGCTCGCAGCCCTCGCCCGGACCGTCCCGAAGGTCGAGGAGACGTTCCTCGACGAGTTCGAGCGCGCCGTCCGCTGCTGGCCCCGGCTGGCCGTGGCGCTGCGCGACGGGCGACCGGACTGGCTGCACCTCGACCGGGCGGGGGCCCTGGCCTTCCTCGCCACCGGGGCGGGCGCCCTCACCGACGCCGGGTTCGAGGTGCAGCTGCCGGCCTGGTGGCGCGCCGCGCTGCGGCTCGGGCTGCGGATGTCGGTGCGGGGGGCCGCGGGCGGGCCGCACGCCGACCCGGGCACCGTGCGCACCCGGAGCCTGCTCGACCGGGACGCCGTCGTCGCCTTCGACTGGCAGGTGGCGCTCGGCCGGGTCCCGCTGCGGGTCGAGGAGCTGGAGCGCCTGGCCGAGGCGGCGGTCCCGCTGGTGCGGGTGCGCGGGCAGTGGGTCGTGACGGACCGCGCCGGCATCGAGGCCGCGCTCGCCTTCCTGCGGCGCAGCGCCGACGGGACGACGACCGTCGGCGAGGTGCTCGACCTGGCCCTGGCCCCGGACGCCGCCGTGGCGGGGCTGCCCGTCGTCGACGTCGAGGCCTCCGGGGCGCTCGGCGACCTGCTCGCCGGGTTCGCCACCGGTGCCGGGCCCGGTGGGTCGGCCGGGCTCGAGGAGCTGGCGCTGCCCGTGGGGTTCGGCACCGCGTTCCGGGCGACGCTGCGCCCGTACCAGCTGCGCGGCGTCGCCTGGCTGCGGGCGTGCGAGCGGCTCGGGCTGGGCGCCGTCCTCGCCGACGACATGGGGCTCGGCAAGACGGTGCAGACCCTGGCGCTGCTGGTGGCGGAGCGGCTGGTGGCGGAGCAGTCGGTGGCGGGGCAGGTGCTCGCCGGGCACGCGGTCGGGCCCACCCTGCTGGTGTGCCCCACCTCGCTGGTCGGCAACTGGGAGCACGAGGCGGCGCGGTTCGCCCCCGGACTGCGCCTGCACGTCCACCACGGCGCGGGCCGGCACGCGGTGGACGTCGCGACGGCCGCCGCGGCGTCGGACGTCGTCGTCACGACCGTGGCGATCGCGCACCGGGACGTCGAGCAGCTGCGGGCCGTGCGCTGGCACCGGCTCGTCGTCGACGAGGCGCACCAGATCAAGAACCGGGCCGCCGCCCAGTCGCGGGCGATCCGGTCGCTGCCGGCCCGGCACCGGCTCGCGCTGACCGGCACGCCGGTCGAGAACCGGCTCGCGGACCTGCACGCCGTCCTCGACCTGACGAACCCGGGCCGGTTCGGCTCGGCCGAGGCCTTCAAGCACCGCTGGTCGCGCCGGATCGAGCTGCACGGCAACGCCGAGGCCGCCGAGGAGCTGCGCCGGTGCATCCGGCCGCTGGTGCTGCGCCGCCTCAAGACGGACCCCGCCGTCATCACCGACCTGCCCGAGAAGCTCGAGATGACGGTCCACTGCACGCTCACCGTCGAGCAGGCGGCGCTCTACCGGGCCGTGGTCGCCGACGTGCTCCAGCGGGTCGCCGCGCCGCGTGCCCCGGGCGACCGGATCGAGAGGCGCGGCATCGTGCTGGCGTCGCTGAGCAAGCTCAAACAGGTGTGCAACCACCCGGCGCAGTTCCTCCGGGACGGCTCCCGGATCGAGGGCCGGTCGGGCAAGGTCGCGCGTCTGGAGGAGATCCTCGACGAGGTGCTCGCCGCCGGGGAACGGGCGTTGTGCTTCACCCAGTTCGCCGGGTTCGGGGCGCTGCTTCAGCCGTACCTGGCGCGGCGGCTCGACCGGGAGGTGCTGTTCCTGCACGGCGGCGTGCCCCGCGGCGAGCGGGAACGGCTCGTCGAGCGGTTCGCCGCGGACGACGGGCCGCCGGTGTTCCTGCTGTCGCTCAAGGCCGGGGGCACCGGGCTCAACCTCACCGCCGCGAACCACGTGATCCACCTCGACCGGTGGTGGAACCCCGCCGTGGAGGACCAGGCCACCGACCGCGCCTTCCGGATCGGCCAGCGGCGCGACGTCCAGGTCCGGCGGCTCGTGGTCGCCGGGACCATCGAGGAGCGCATCGACGAGATCGTCGCCGGCAAGCGCGCCCTCGCGGACGCCGCACTCACCCCGGGCGAGGGCCGCCTCGCCGACCTCGACGACGACGCGCTCGCCGCCCTGCTGGCCCTGACGGCGGAGGGCACCGATGAGTGAGACGCCGGTGGACGGGACGCCGGTCGACCCGGTCGCGTTCTGGCACGTCGGCCCGTTGCCGGCAGCGCCGCCGGCCGACGGTGCTGGTGCTGACGTGGCGGCCCCGGCCCGGCTGGGACGCCCGGAGGTGACCGTGGACGGGCGCAACCTGGCCGACGTCCTAGCCCCCGCCTACCGCGCCCTGCTGGGGGACTGAGGCGCGCAGGCGCAGGGGCGGGCCGATGCTCGGTGCAAATTCACACCGGCGAACGCCGGACACCGGTGTGACTTTCCACGAAGGAGCACTCTCCGCTGCCCGCTCCGTCAGCGGGGCAGGTGCTCGCGCGCCCAGAGCGCGGCGGACGTCCGGTCCGGCACGCCCAGCTGCCGGAAGACGCTGGTCAGGTGCACCTTCACCGTCCGCTCGGCGATGCCCAGCCGGCGGGCGATCTGCCGGTTCGCCAGGCCCTCCGCGACGAGCGCCAGGACCTCCCGCTCGCGCGGCGAGAGCCGTGCCCCCGGCCGGCCGGCGTCCGCGCCCGGCAGCAGCGCGCCGGCGATGCGCGGATCGAGCGGGGCCTCGCCGCGGGCGGCGGCACGCACGGCGGCCACGATCGTCGCCGGCTCGCTGTCCTTGAGAAGGTACCCGACCGCGCCCGCCGCCAGCGCGTCCTGCACGCGGGCGCGCTCCGAGAACGAGGTGAGGACGACGACGACGGCGTCCGGCCGGTCCGCCCGCAGCGCCCGGGTGGCGTCGACGCCGTCCAGGACGGGCATCGACAGGTCCATCAGGACGACGTCCGGGCGCAGCTGCCGGGCGAGCGCCACCGCCTCGGCGCCGTCCGCCGCCTGGCCGACCACCGTGACGTCGTCCGTGCCCTCGAGCAGCGCGGCCAGGCCGGCGCGCAGCAGCGCGTGGTCGTCCACCAGCAGCAGGCGGATCATGCAGGGCCTCCGGGAGCGTCGACGTCCAGCCTCCACCGGCAGCCCGCGCCCGGCGCGCTCGACACGGCGAGCCGGGCGCCGTGCTCCGCGGCGAGGTCGGCCAGCAGCCGCAGCCCGAGGTGGCCCGGCCGCGCGTCGACGGCGGCGCGGTCGGGGACGAAGCCGGCCCCGTCGTCGCGCACCTCCAGGCGCACGCCGTCGCCGTGGCGCCCGAGCGTGACCGTCACCCGGGCCGCACCCGAGTGCTTGGCGGCGTTGCGCAGGGTCTCCCGCGCGATCCGGTAGACCAGCCGCTGGGTGCCGTCCGGGAGGGCGTCCGCGACCTCCCGGTCCACCTCGACGACGACCTCCGGGCCGCGGACCCGCACCTGGGCGGCCAGGTCCTCCAGCGCCCCGGCCACACCGGCCGTGCGCAGGGTGGGCGGGTAGATGTCGACCAGCAGGGTCCGCAGCCCGGCGACGGCGGCCCGGACGGCGGCCGCCGAGTCGCGCAGGCCCGCCGTGCCGGCTGTCGTGCCGGCTGCCGTGGCAGTGCCGGCTGCCGGGCGCTCCGCGGCCACTGCGACGGCGAGCGAGGCGGCGACGAGCTCCTGGACGACGCCGTCGTGCAGATCGGCGGCGATCCGGCGGCGCTCCTCCTCCGACGCGTCGACGGCGAGCCGCAGCAGGTGCTCGCGCTGGGCCAGCGCGCGGCGCTGCCGGTCCAGCAGGGTCCACAGCAGCGGCAGGAGCAGCACCAGGAAGAGCAGCAGGCTCGAGATCACGATGCCGCCGAACCCGCGCCACAGATCGCCGGTGCGGGACGTCACCGTGCCGTACCGGGTGTACGTCTCGAAGAGCAACGGCCGACCGGACGGCGTCCACACCGGCCGGTAGACCTCGAGCAGCCGCCCCTGGCCGCGCTCGTGGACGTTCTCGGGGCGGCCCAGGTCGCTCACCTCGGCGACCGTCGCGGGGGCGGACAGCACGGCGCGCGCACCCTCGTCCAGGGTGAACCGGGCACCGACCAGGGCCGTCGCGTCCGAGTAGAGGACGGTGCCCGTCGGCGACCACACCTTCACGCGGACGAACCGGTCACCCAGCACCCGCCCGCGCACCACCTCGTCGAACGCGGCGCGGGCGGCGGCGTCACCGTCGGCGAGCGCCTCCGGCAGGGCAGGCATGATCACGCTCACGGCCAGCAGGTCGGTCTGCTGGGCCGCGTCGTTCACGGCCTCCCGCTCGGCGATCCGGCGGACGACGGTGACCCCGGCCAGGCCCACGACCAGCAGGACGCCGACGATCGCCGCGACGACCTGCACCACGACCCGCCGCCCGCTGACCGGGGCCGCCGGCCGTGACCCGGCCCGGTCCGAGCGCGGGCCGTCACCCGCGGCCAGGACCGTCCAGCCGGGCGCCGGGACACCGCCGTCCGTGCTCATCCGTGACCCGGCGCGTCGTCGGCGCCGCCGTGGCCGCCGGAGTCGTCGCCCGGCTCGACGCCGCGGCCGTGGTCGTCGGCGGTGGCCGTGGCGGAGGCGTGCCGAGTGGCGGTGGTCACCGACGTCGACCGGTGGGTCGCCTCGTGCGTCGCCTCGTGCGTCGCCTCGTGCGTCGCCTCGTGGGTCGCCTCGTGGGTCGCCTCGTGGGTGGGGCCGTCGTCCGTGGGCGAGGGGGACGGCAGGACGACGGCACCGACCGGGACCAGGGCCGGGACGCGCTGGCTGAAGGTCGTGTTGCCGGCCACGCCCAGCACGGCGGGGACGAGTGCGACGACGGCAGCGGCGGCGAGCAGGAGGGAACGACGCATCGGAGGACTCCTTCGGCAGGGGAAGAGCAGAACCTGACCCCTCTGTTGTCCCGCGGCACCGGTCGCACCGGCCATCGGACCATGGTGCTAGTACCCGTGCCCCGCGCGACACCCGGGTGGGGCGGCCGTCGGGGGTCCGGGGCGGGCTGGCAGAGTGGGGGCGTGGCCGAGCTGCGACCGTTCCGGGCCCTGCGCCCCGCCCCCGCACGAGCGGCCGCGGTGGCCGCGCCCCCGTACGACGTCGTCGACGTCGCCGAGGCGCGGGCCCTCGTCGAGGGCCGGCCGGACTCGTTCCTGCACGTCAGCCGCCCGGAGATCGACCTGCCGGACGACGCGTCCCCGGCGCAGGTGCACGCCCGCGGCCGGGCCGCGCTGGAGTCGCTGGTGGCGCGCGGGGTGCTGGTGCCCGACGCCGTCCCGACCCTCTCGGTGTATCGCCAGCGGCGCCCCGGAGGAGCCGGCGAGGTCCTGGGGCAGACCGGCGTCGTCGGGCTCGCGAGCGTGGCGGACTACCGCTCCGGTGCGGTCGCCGTCCACGAGCACACCCGGCCCGACAAGGAGGACGACCGCACCGAGCACCTCGCCGCGCTGGGCGCCCACGACGAGCCGGTCTTCCTGATGTACCCGGGCCGGGCCTCGATCGACGCGCTGGTGGCCGCCGTCACGCGCCGCGCCCCGGACGTCGAGCTGAGGGACCACGACGGCGTCGAGCACACGCTGTGGATCGTCGCCGACCCCACGGACGTCGGGCAGCTCACCGCCGCCTTCGCCGACGTCCCGACGCTGTACGTCGCCGACGGGCACCACCGCTCGGCCGCCGCCGCACGGTTGCACGAGCAGGCGCCCGACCTGCCGGGAAGCGACGCGTTCCCGGTGGTCGCGTTCCCGGCGGAACAGCTCACCGTGCTGCCGTACCACCGCGTCGTCGCCGCGCCGCTGGCCGCCACGGCGCTCGCACCGCCCGCTGGGTTCGACGTCCATGCCGGCGACGCGCGCACGCCCGACACCCTCGCCCGGCACGAGTTCGGCCTCTACGCAGGCGGCCGCTGGCACCGGCTGACCGCCCGGCCGGACACCGTCGACGAGGCCGACCCGATCGCCCGGCTCGACGTCGCCCTGCTGCAGGCGGCGGTCCTCGGCCCGCACTTCGGGATCGCGGACCCGCGCACCGACCCCCGGCTCGCGTTCGTCGGCGGCAGCCGGGGCACCGGCGAGCTGGTCGCCCTGGTGGACTCCGGCCGGTACGCGGCGGCGTTCGCCCTGCACCCGACGTCCGCCGCCGAGGTCATGGCGGTGGCCGACCGCGGCCTGGTCATGCCGCCGAAGTCGACCTGGTTCGACCCCAAGCTCGCGAGCGGGCTGTTCGTCCACCCGCTGGGCTGACGCCGGGCGAAGGTTGCATCATGGTCAGGTGCTCGAGACCCCGGCCGGCCCCGACAGCCCCTTGACCCCGGCAGCCGCTCCGGCGGCCGCCCCACCGATCACGACGTCGTCGGTCTCGCCCCTCATCGGCCAGACTGTGGGCGCCCACGCGCACCAGCGGGCGGTCGCCGCCCTCCTCGACAGCTACCGCGCTATCCCGCCCGGCACCGGGGTGCGGCTGGCCAAGCGGACCTCGAACCTCTTCCGCCCCCGGACGGCGCCCTCCGGCGCGGGGCTGGACGTGCACGGGCTCGCCGGGGTGATCTCCCTCGACACCGAGCCGGCCGACGGGCCGGCCACCGCCGACGTCCAGGGCATGTGCACGTACGAGCAGCTCGTCGCCACGACCCTGCCGAAGGGCTACATGCCACTGGTGGTGCCGCAGCTGCGCACCATCACGCTCGGTGGCGCCGTGACCGGGCTGGGCATCGAGTCGACGTCGTTCCGCAACGGGCTGCCGCACGAGTCGGTGCTCGAGCTCGACGTCCTCACCGGCGCCGGCGACCTGGTCACCGCCCGCCCGACGGGCGAGCACGCCGACCTCTTCGCGGCCTTCCCGAACTCCTACGGCACGCTCGGGTACAGCGTCCGGCTGCGCATCGCGCTGGAGCGGGTGCACCCGTTCGTCGCGCTGCGCAACGTCCGCTTCGGCGACCTGGACGAGCTGGTCGCGGCGATCGGCTCGATCGTCGCCTCGGGCAGCTGGGACGGCGAGCCGGTGGACTTCCTGGACGGCGTCGTCTTCTCCGCCGCCCCGACCGCCACCGAGGCGTACCTCGTGCTCGGCCGGTGGGCGGACGACGTCCCGGCGGCGAGCGATTACACCGGTCGGGACGTCTACTACCGCTCCCTGCGCGACCGCGGCCGGGACGCCCTCACCGCGCACGACTACCTCTGGCGCTGGGACACCGACTGGTTCTGGTGCTCGAAGGCCTTCGGCGCCCAGCACCCGACCGTGCGCCGGCTGTGGCCCGCCCGCTACCGCCGCAGCGACGTCTACCACCGCATCGTCGGGCTGGAGGGGCGGTACCAGGTCGCCGCCCGGATCGACCGCTGGCGGGGCCGGCCCGAGCGCGAGCGCGTCATCCAGGACGTCGAGGTGCCGCTCGCGGCGACGGCGGACTTCCTGCGGTGGTTCGCCGGGCACGTCCCGATGACGCCGGTCTGGCTCTGCCCGCTGCAGGTGCGCCGCGACGGCCCGCTCGCCGCCGGCGGCGCCCTCGCCGAAGGCACCCAACCCTGGCCGCTCTACCCGCTGCGCGTAGGCGAGACGTACGTCAACGTGGGCTTCTGGGGGACGGTCCCGATCGAGCCGGGCCGCGCGGACGGCGACGTCAACCGGCTGATCGAGGACGCCGTCGCCGGGTTCGGCGGCCACAAGTCGCTGTACTCGGACGCCTACTACGACGAGGCGGACTTCTGGTCCAAGTACGGCGGCGCCGCGTACCGCCCGGTCAAGGAGCGTTACGACCCGGACGGCCGCCTGCTCGACCTCTACGCCAAGGCCGTCCGCCGCCGCTGACCCGCTCGCACTCCGCGGGAAGGAGGGGTCTCACCCGCTTGTCGGCTCAACCCGGCCGCCTGCCGGCCCGACAACTGGATCGGACGGCGCAGCTGGAGTCGTCCGAACCCGGCAGGAGGAGCGGCATGGGGCGGGGCTCTAAGACGCTGACGTTGGAGCGATCACTCGTCCACGTCGGCCGCCAGCCGATCATCGATGGTGACGGCAGGCTGTACGGGTACGAGCTGCTCTTCCGCGGCGCGGCGGCGGCGACGGTGTCGCACACGCCGGAGACCGGGTCCGGAGCGGACGCGGCCACCACGGCGACGATCCTCTCGGCCTTCTCGGAGTTCGGGAGCCAGTTGCTGGCAGGGCGGCTGGGGTTCGTCAACCTCACCCGCGCCTTCCTGGTGGGCGAGCTGCCGGTGCCCTTCCCGCCGCAGTCGGCGGTGCTGGAGGTGCTGGAGTCCATCGCCATCGACGACGAGGTCGTCGCCGGCGCCAAGCAGCGGATCGCCGAGGGCCACCGGTTGGCGCTCGACGACTTCGTCTGGTCGGAGAACTCCCCGGCGCTGCTGGAGCTGGCGGACATCGTCAAGCTCGACGTCCTCGAGCCCAGCTGGGACGAGGTGCTGGAGACCGTCGCGCACTGCAAGCCGTACGGCGTCCGGCTGCTCGCCGAGCGCGTCGAGGACGAGGCGACTCTCAAGCGCGCCCGGGACGCCGGCTTCGAGCTGTTCCAGGGGTACCTGCTCGGCCGGCCGCAGACGCTCTCGATGGAGCGCCTCGGCCCCGGCCAGGCCGTCGCGCTGCGCCTGCTCGCCCGGATGGCGGACCCGCAGACCACCGCGGGCGACGTCGAGAGCGTGCTGCGGACCGACCCGGCCCTCAGCCTGCGCCTGCTGCGCATCGCCAACGCGGCGCACAGCGGGCTCGGCCGGCGCGTGTCGTCCATCAAGGACGCGGTGGTCATGGTCGGGCTGGCCCGGCTGCGCGCCTGGATGGTGCTCATCGCGCTGGGCCCGAGCGGGGGCACCCGCGAGGAGATCAACCAGGCGCTGATCAGGGCCCGGACCTGCGAGCTCGCCGCCGGCCGGCTCGCCAACGGCCCCCGCCCGGACAGCGCCTTCACCATCGGCCTGCTCCACGGGATCGCCCAGGCCCTCGGCCTGCCGATCGAGGAGTTCGTCGCCGGGCTGCCGGCGCTGGCCGACGACCTGCGCGCCGCCCTCTCCGGCGACCCCGGGCCGCTGCGCACCGTGCTGGACGCCGTCCTCGCCTACGAGCGCGGCGACCTAACCGACCTCGGCGACACCACCGCCGCGGTCGGCGACCTCTCCAACGCCTACCTCGAGGCCCTCGCCTGGACGTCGGGCACGGTCGCCGGCGCGGGCGGGGGGTCCTGACCGGGGCGGGACCCGGCCAGCCGCGCCAGCAGCGGCGTCGTGCGCATCGGGACGTACTCGCGGAGGGCGACGGACGTCCGGGTGCGCATGACGCTCGGGCTCGCGAGCATGTCGCGGGTGACCCGGTGGAGGTCGTCCGCGTCGTGCGCGACCACACGGCAGAGCAGGTCGCCGTCGCCGGTCGTGGCGTGCACCTCCATGATCTCGGGGATGGCGCGCAGGGCCTCGACGGTGCGGTCGATGTCGCCCTGGGTGATCTCCAGCGTGACGAACGCGAGGATCGGATAGCCGAGCGTGGCCGGGTCCACCCGGCGGTTCACCGGGCCCAGCCATCGGGTCTGCAACCGTTGCAGCCGCGCCTGCACCGTGTTGCGTGCGAGCGACAGCCGGCGGGCGAGGGCCACGACGGTGGCCTGCGGGTCGTCGTCCAGGGCGAGGACGATGTGTGCGTCGACCCGGTCCAGAGCGGGCATCCTGACCTCCTGGCGCAATGTTTCGCCTGGCGACTGAGCATAGTGCTCAACC